>JAABVA010004428.1_pt1 | contig 12990 bp, 14 predicted proteins | sample 5560331 | NCBI WGS metagenome assembly JAABVA01 (sample SAMN12812661, study PRJNA571458) | rock metagenome | isolation source: Antarctica rocks | place: Antarctica: Victoria Land, Mt New Zealand sud | collected 2016-01-07
ACAACAAACATCCCAAACCGGCCCTCGATCATTGCGAGAGCCACCGTGAACCCCTTCGTCAGGGGGGTCCCGTTTGGACGCCGATCACCCCGCTAACAGGGTCCCTATTCCACGCCTATTCACACCCAGCGCCACCAAATGTGCGTCAGAGCCAATCTTCCACGCCGATCTACACTTGCCAGTAAGCGGGCGAGGTGGTGGGCAAGCGGTGCAGCACGCAGGCGTCACGCACCAGGGGCTCGGTGATGGCGTGAACGCGTGCAATGTCGGCGAGCTTGTTGTCGAGCACGCCGGCGAAGGCGAGCAGGTCGTCGCGCTGGTTCTGGAGCGCGACACGCACCGGACGGATGCGCCGTGGGTCCTCGGGCTCGCGGGCCGTCAGCTCGGCGACGATGAAGTCGAACAACTCTTGCCGCGTCGCCAGCGCCGCTCCGGCCAGGGCGAGAACGTCGTGGCGCAACCAGTGCACGAGCGTTCGGACGTCGCGGGCCAGCCAGCTCGCCTGCGCCTCGCTTTGCCGGGCCAGCCTCAGCTGGGCGGCGAGTTCGTGGTCTGGAGCACTCTGGCCGGCACGGTCGATCTTGGCCTGCAGCGTCTTGCGCCGGGACGTGGCGCCCTGGGCAAGGCGCGACAGCGTGCTGGCCAGGCCCTCGCACTGGCGCTGGATGTGGAACACGTCGCCGTGGCAGGGCGTGTCGCCCCAGGCCGCTCTCTGCCCGGCGCGCAGGCCCTGACCCGCATCAGCGATGGTGTAGTCGGGCCGCAGTCCCTGCTCGGCGGCGTCGAGCAGGTGCACGCCCCAGGTGTCGGCATCACGACGCCGCTCTGCTGCCAGGATGTAGCAATACGTCGACTGGGCATCGACGCCGGCCAGCACCGGTGTGGCGCCCTGGAAGATCTCGTCGTGCAAGCCCACCCGAATGCGCGACAGGTCCTGGCCCTGGTTGATCGCGCTCGCCTGCCGCGTGGCCGCCTCGAGCACGTCGTGGACGCAGCCCACGCTGACCGGCAGGCCCAGCAAGTCGCGCAGGAACTCGACGACGCCGCGATACGAGCTGCGGCAGATCAGCGTCAGCCCGACGATGCCCTGGCGCAGCCAGGCCTTGGTCACCGCCAACTCGAACAGAACCGCGCTGTCCGGCACGGCGGGCGAGAAGGCGTCATCCAGCGCCGTGCGAGCCTTGTGCGTCTGCAGATAGACGAACTTGCGGCTCACCCCGTGCCGCGCAGCCAAGTCGCTGACGGTTTCCGATCGCGCCAAGGCCTGAATGGCCGGGTCCTTGCGGTTGCTCCCGGGCAGCCTCGCCGCTCCGCCAACACCTCGATCCATACTCGCACCACCGCTGAAAGCGTGAGGGTGCCATCATCCGCCTCGGCAGCGCCAATCCGCCTTCCCGTGTAACCCAGCTCTGAACCACGCCCGCTATCGTGCCGTAAACCCTGATTTGCTGCACGGCCGCATCCTTGGTCAGAACATGATCGCAACGATATTTCTTGCGGCGTCCGAAGTCTCGCATCATCTCCACGCGCTCATAAGCATGCACCAACCACGTCTCGGCTGGGGAGGTGATTGGTGGATCAAACCTGGGCCTCGCCGCCATCGACAAATAGTTCGGCACCGGTGACGAAGCTCGCATCATCCGAGGCCAGGAAGACCGCGGCCCTGGCGATCTCGTCGGGTTCGCCGATGCGGCCGAGCGGTACCTGCGCGGCCATGTGGTCCAGCAGGCTCTGCTGCTGCGTGGCATCGGGGCCCGCCAACCCGACCAGGCCGGGGGTCCGCGTGGGGCCGGGGGTGAGGACGTTCACCCGGATGCCACGCTCCTTCAGGTCGAGGATCCAGTTACGCGCGAAGGAGCGCACGGCCGCCTTGGACGCGGCGTAGACGCTGAAGGCCGGCGTTCCGCCGGCGGCCGCGGTCGAGCCGGTCAGGATGACTGACGCCCCGTCGACAAGCAGCGGCAGCGCTTTCTGCACGGTAAACAGCACGCCCTTCACGTTGCGGCCGAAGGTGTCCTCATACTGGTCCTCGGTGACGGAGCTGAGCGGCAGCATCGAGCCGCCACCGGCGTTGGCGAAGAGCACGTCGATGCGCCCCGCCTCGGCCTTCACCCGCTCGTAGAGGCGGTCGAGCTCGACCAGATCGGCGGAGTCCGCCTGGATCCCGGTCGCGTTCGAGCCGATCGCTGTGACGGCGGCGGCAAGTTCCGCTTGGCGGCGGCCGGTGACGAAGACGCGGACACCTTCAGCAGCGAAGCGTTTGGCGGTGGCGAGGCCGATGCCGCTGGTCCCACCCGTGACGACGGCGACCTTGCCTTCAAGCTTGCGAGCCATGTCTGCAACTCCTGTTGCGGTCAACGAGTGAAAGATGTCGCCAGGAGCCATGCCTGGCTGCTGGAGGCCACCACGGGGAACAGCGTTCTCGCGCGCGACTGCCTCGGCTACCGCCGGCGGCCGCGAGCAGCGGAAAACGAAGCCAACGGCGTGACGGCATGGGCCTCTCCACAAGTTTGAGCGATTGGCCAGAGATCAGAACGTGTCGGCGTCAATAATCGCGCGGGCAAACTCGAGTGGAGCTTCCTGCGGTAGGTTGTGCCCGACACCACCCGTAACTAACCGATGCGCATACATACCCGAGAACTGCTTGGCGTAAGACGCCGGCTCCGGATGCGGAGCGCCGTTCTCGTCGCCCTCGAGAGTGATGGTGGGCACATGGATGACGGGAGCATCCGCCAACCGCCTTTCCAAGGCGTCATACCGCGGCTCGCCCTGCGCGACACCGAGCCGCCAGCGGTAGTTGTGGATCACGACGTCGACGTGGTCAGGGTTGTCGAGTGCCGCGGCACTTCGGTCGAAAGCCGCGTCGCCAAAGTTCCACTTCGGGGAGGCGGTCTGCCAAATCAGTTTGGCAAAGTCTTTACGGTATTTCTCGTAACCCGCCCGGCCTCTGTCCGTGGCGAAGTAGAACTGGTACCACCATGCGAGTTCTGCCTTTGGCAGCAGCGGAGCCTTGTTGGCTTCAAGGTTGCCAATCAGGTAGCCGCTGACCGACACGAGAGCTTTGCACCGCTCCGGCCAGAGCGCCGCCATGATGTTGGCGGTCCGGGCGCCCCAGTCATAGCCGGCGACAATCGCTCTTTGGACTCCGACGGCATCCAACAGCTCAATAATATCGGTCGCGAGCGCTGACTGCTGACCGTTCCGGACCGTCTCGTTCGACAAAAAACGCGTGCTGCCGTAGCCGCGTATATACGGCACGATCACCCGATATCCCGCCGAGGCCAGGATAGGGGCGACCTCCACGTAGCTGTGGATGTCGTAAGGCCAGCCGTGCAGGAGGATCACCGGACGGCCACTCGAAAGGCCGGCTTCGGCGTATCCAACGTCAAGGACGCCGGCATCAACTTGCTTCAACGGCCCGAAAGAGGTGTCGGCGCTTGGCTTGATCGCGGGCATTTGCGTCGGCAGCGGCACCTCGCTGGCCTGAGGGTTTGCGGCGGCGGCAGTAACCGTGCCGAGCCGCGCAGCGGCGATCGTAGCGGCCGCTGCGCCGAAGAGAGGTCGCCGATAATACTGAGCTCGCTCGACCATCTGCCCCTCCTTGGCTTCCTGCACCCGGTCTCTCTAGACGACATAGATCTTGGTCATCGCTTAGGATGCTACCCGTCAGGAGGCATCAGCTTGCCACCGTTCCTCGATGTCCTGCATCTTCCGAGCAAGTTCCGTCGGGGTCAGCACGCCCTTCTGAAACAGGATCACGGCAAACGCCGTGAGCCACCGTTCGTAGTAGCCGAGCCTGCCGATCATCTCCGCGCCGAGCGCCTCGACGCCGCGCCGCTTTTCCTCGGTGTTGATGATTTTGTGGAAGTCAAGAACGTCGGCCAGCGCGTGGCAGCGCTTCTCCCACGGCTCCAGCTCGTGCTCGACGCGCTCGAAGGATGCGGAAGGCAGCCCGCCCACGTCGTTCGGCAGGCGGTGCATGAAACCTTCGATCGTGCTCATGCGGCACGCCCATTTCCGTCAACGCTGACCGGAATGACCCCGATCATCGTGTCGCGCGTCACGAGTGCAGCCAGCGCCTCCTCGGTGTAGTCGTCGGTCCCCTCCGGACGCAGCGGCAGCACAAGAAGGCGAAGGGCAGACGTCGAGTCCGTGACGCGGATCTCCACATCGTCCGGGATGACCGTGCCAAACTCGGCGAGTAGCGCGCGCGGCGCGATGACTGCCCGCGCCCGATAGGGCTTCAGCTTATACCAGTCCGGAGGCAAGCCGAGGACAGGGCGTGGGTAGCAGGAGCACAGTGTGCAGACCACCAGATTGTGGACGGTGGCTGTGTTCTCGAGGACGACAAGACCGGTGTCGTCGTAGAAGGTGATGCTGAGCTCCTCGCAAGCAGCACGACCGTCCGCGAGCAAGCGCGCCCGAAACGCGGGATCGGTCCACGCGCGAGCGACCACTTTGGCGCCGAGGGCGGGTGTCCGCGAGTCCAGCACGTCGATCTGGCCCCTGATCTCGCCGGGTGCGATGAGCCGCCGTTCGATCAGCAACTCCTCCAATGCCGATTCCAGCATGTCGAAGTAGCCAGGTCGCTCGGTCTCGCTGATCTCGGTGTGCGGGTGATCGTGGTCGTGGTCATCCATGGCCGACGGGCTCCAACCAGGTCTCGAACACCTCGATGTAACGCCGGTCCTGCCGAGCGCCGGCGTACTCCTGCCAGATTTCGGTCATCGGAACGGCGATCCGATAGTAGTGTCGCCTCATGCCGGCGTTTCGGCCGAAGCCCTCCTCCTCGTTGTCGACTGCCGGCTGGACGAGCCTCTCGACGACACCAGTCTTGCCACGAAGATACAGAGGCACTCGGTAGTGACCGAGCGGGAAGCGCTCAACGACCCTGACCTCGTCGCCAGGTCGAAAAATCGGAGTCTCCCCAAGCGCCGGAACGACACTGCCGTGTCGTGGAGCATCGACTGGCACATGCTCTTTCATCGTGCTTCTCCCTCTCCTTGGGCTGGCGCATGCCGCACGTCAGACGCCCCGCCCCAGGGCAAAGACCCGCTCCCTGACGACCGCGATCACTGCGGCAGCTCCGGACAGCGCTCGCCTGTCATGGCGCGAACCGCGTAAAGACGTAGTCATGATCCTTCACATTGGCCTGGTGGCATGCGAAGCACGTCTCGTGCTGCGCTCGGTCGACTGCCATACCGTCAATGAAGCGACCGAAGCCCCAGCCGCCGGTCGCCTCATATTTCCTTGAATCCTTGACCATGATCTGAACCGTCGTGGCATGGCCGGGCACGAAGGCACCCGGGAATTCGGTCGACGGCTCTCGCTTCCACGCCAGTTTGGCGAGTATCGCGCCATCCGGGAACGGCAGGGTACCTTCCCGATAGGCCTTCAGCGCGATGGGATTGCCAAGAATGCCGCGGAGTTCATTGAAGCTGCCGGTTTCGTGGGACGGTGCGATCAACTCCCATTGCCGGTATCCGACGGGAATTCTGACGCCAAAGATAGGAGAACTGTCGTCTTCGACCGCGCTAAGCGTGATCGGGATCAACGCAACGGCGCAAGCTGCCGCGACGCACAGCACGGAGAAGTGCCTTCTCCGAAGATACTGCAAACAAGACCTCCAGTGGCCTCGCGCAACGGCCGTGTCGGTCAAATGACCAGCCTCCACGTCAGCCTCCGAGCTTGGAATGATTGGGGTATCTGCATGGCGTGCCGGCTCAGACGCCATCATAAACCAGTCTCGTGAAGAAGCCGGGATCAATCACGAAGTTACCAAACTTCGTATCGAAGGCCAGCGTCGGTTTGGCCGCTATAATGTCATCACGCGAACGTCCCTGCTGTTTGAGCGCGGCGACCTTTTCACGGATGGCAACGAGCATGTCCCGGAATTCCTGGAGCTCGGCTTTGGTGCCAATGGCTTTGCCGTGACCGGCGATGATGATGGTGTCGTTGGTCGTCGCGGCGAGATTGGCATCGGATGCCGCGATCATCCCGTCGATGCTGCCGCCGGTCGAGTAGTCGATGAACGGATAGATGCCGTTCCAGAATGTGTCGGCCACGTGGACCACGTTTGCTTCGGCGAACGTCACCGAAATGTCGCTGTCGGTGTGCGCCGGGCTGTAATGTTTAAGCGCAATCGTCACTCCGTTGAGCTTGAGGCCGCGCTCCTCGGCAAACACCTCGCTCGGGATGCCGTCTGGCGGCAGTGCGAGGAAATTGTAGTCCCAATCGTCCACGCGCTGGACTTGGGACAGATATTTGCGCGTGTTCTCCTGCGCGATGATCTTCGCACCCGCCGCATTGAGCCAGGTGTTGCCGCTGGTATGGTCGAAGTGCCAGTGAGTGTTAATCAGGTGGGTAATCGGATCGGCGCCGAGGTCTGTCAGGGAGTTCATCAGTTGCGGGCGCGAGACAGCAATGCCGGCATCGATCAGCACCTTGCCGTCAGGGCCCGACAGCACGGCGACCGTTCCGCCCGATCCTTCCAGCACGGCGATATTGTTTCGGAGCTTGTGCGTGATGATCGGGGATGCTGCGGCGCTGTCCTTGATGAGGCTGACGATGCCGCGCGCCTCCGCAAACACCTCGCGTGGCGTGAGCCATCCTCCCGCAACCGCGCCGCCAATGCAGCAAAAGCAAAGGCGGCGTCGGGACAGCAATCCTCCCCTTGAGATCCCCATGCCATCCTCGCTCCTGCCTGAGTTTTTCAATCGTTCAGCTCTCGATGAAAGCCAGAAGATCGGCGTTGATGGTTTCGGCCTGGGTTGTCGGCATGCCGTGCGGGAACCCCTTGTAGGTCTTCAGCGTGCCGTTCTTCAGCAGCTTGGCTGACAGTGGTCCGGCGTCAGCATAGGGCACGATCTGATCGTCTTCGCTGTGCATCACCAGCACCGGCACGCTGATCTTCTCGAGATCGGCGGTGAAGTCGGTCTGCGAGAAAGCGACGATGCCGTCGTAATGGGCCTTGGCGCCGCCCATCATGCCCTGGCGCCACCAGTTCTGGATGATGGGCTCCGAGGGCGTGGCGCCTGGCCGGTCGTAGTTGTAGAATGGGCCGGCAGCGATGGCGCGGTAGAACTCCGAGCGATTGGCGGCAAGCTGCGCCTGGAAGCCGTCGAAGACGTCCTTGGGCAGACCCCCGGGGTTGGTTGCAGCCTTCACCATCAACGGCGGCACCGCGTTGATGATAGCGGCCTTCGCTACGCGGCTCCCGCCGTGCCGTGCGAGGTACCGCACCACTTCGCCGCCCCCGGTCGAATGGCCGATATGGATTGCGTTTTTCAGATCGAGATGCGCCGTCACCGCGGCAAGGTCGTCAGCATAGTGATCCATGTCGTGACCGTCGCCGACCTGCGTCGAGCGGCCATGCCCGCGTCGGTCGTGGGCGACGACGCGATAGCCCTTGCCAGCAAAGAACAACATCTGCGGGTCCCAGTCATCGGCCGATAATGGCCAGCCATGGCTGAATACGATGGGCTGACCCTTGCCCCAATCCTTGTAGAAGATTTCCACGCCGTCTCGTGTTGTGACCGTATTCACAATGTCTTCTCCATTTCTTGCGTCAGCAGCCGGACCACTCTGCAATGTCAGCGCAAGCCCCTCACGAAGGCGAGAAGGTCATCATTGAACCTGTCCCTGTGAGTGACCGTCAGTCCGTGCGGCGCGCCCGGGTACACCTTCAGCGTCGCCTTCTTGACCAGCTTCGAGGACAGCAGCGCTGTCGCCGCAATCGGGACGTTCTGGTCGTCCTCGCCGTGGATGATCACCGTCGGGACATCGAACCGCTTCAGGTCCTGCGTGAAGTCGGTCTCGGAGAAGGCCTTGATGCCCTCGTAAGATGCCCGTAGCCCGACCTGCATGCACCAAAGCCAGAAGGCGTCCTTGACGCCCTGCGATACTTTCGATTCCGAGCGGTTGGCGCCGAAGAACGGCCCGTCGCCAAGATCGCGGTAGAACTGCGCGCGATCACCGGCAACGCCGGCGCGGATGCCGTCGAACACCTCGATCGGAACGCCACTGGGGTTCGCCGGCGTCTTAAGCAGCAAGGGCGGGATCGCCGAGACAAGCACGGTCCCGGAAACACCCGCCGTCCCGTACCGCCCGATGTAGCGCGCGATGTCTCCGGCCCCGGCCGAATGACCCACCATAGTAGCGGCCTTCAGATCGAGCGCGCCGATCAGTTCCGAGAGGTCCTCGGCGAAGGTGTCATAGTCGTTTCCTTCCCACGGCTGACTCGACCGGCCATGACCGCGGCGGTCAAAAGCGACGCAGCGGAAGCCGTGTGACGCCATGAACATCATCTGACCGTCCCAGACATCGGCGTTGAGCGGCCAGCCATGACTGAAGACGACAGGCACTCCCTTACCCCAGTCCTTGTAGTAGATCTCGGTGCCGTCTTTCGTCGTGATGAAACCCGCCCTCTGAACTCCCGTTTTCGGCGGTCCCGCCGGCCGGATCGCGTCTTGTGCGTGCGCTGCGATCGTGGTGTTCGGGAATGGCGCCAATATCGAGGCCGCAACAAGGTCGCCGAACAGGACGTTGCGGCGGGATGCGGCCTCATCGCTGGGCCGGCGGTTGTCTGGGTTTGTCATATAGAGCCTCCGATTGAAGCCGGCAGCAACGCGTTGCGGCGGTCGCTCAGTTTGGAGCGATCGAGCGGTCGAGGAAGTCGCGGATCATTGGCGCCATGACGTCGAGCTTGTCTTCGAGAGCAAAGTGCCCGGTGTCCAGCATGTGCAACTCGGCCTTGGGGAGGTCGCGGAGGTAGGGACCGGCCCCGGCTGCCGGAAAGATTTTGTCGTTCTTGCCCCAGATGATCAGCGTCGGTGGCTGATACTTGCGAAAGAACGCCTGGAATTCTGGATACAGCGGCACGTTCGTGCCGTAATCGTGGAAGAGATCCAGTTGTATGTCTCTGTTGCCGGGTCGATCCAGCAGGGCTTGGTCGTGCACCCAATTGTCGGGGCTGATGCGCGACACGTCGATTACGCCGTCGGTGTACTGGAACTTCGTGGTCTCCGGGACCACTAGGACGCCGAGCGCCCGCCGATGCGCCTCCGACCCGTCCGCCCAGTACGCCTTGATAGGATCCCAGAATGCCTCCAGCCCCTCGGCATAGGCATTCCCATTCTGCACGATCAGCGCGGTGACACGCTCGGGGTGCATGAGGGCCAGGCGATAGCCAACGGGTGCGCCGTAATCCATGACGTACATCGTGTAGCTTGTGGCTCCGAGCTGCTGCAGCAGCGCGTCCACCAGGCTGGCGTAGTGGGCAAAGGTGTAGGCGAACTGCGTGTGGTCAGGCGCGGCGCTCTGGCCAAAACCGGGGTAGTCCGGCGCGATCACATGATAGCGGTCCGCCAGCGCTGGGATCAGGTTTCGAAACATGTGCGACGATGTCGGAAAGCCGTGCAGCAGAACCACGACCGGGCCAGTCGACGGGCCAGCTTCACGATAGAACAGGCTGAGGCCGTCGATTGTCGCTGTTCTGTAGTGCGTGACCTGTCCTGCCGTTTGTAAAGGCGTCTCCGCGCGTGCAGCCGAAAATCCCACATCGGCAACGCAGGTAAGGAGAGTGATGGCGGCCGCGATTGCCAGCTTCTTACGGGTCATTTCCGGGTCCTCTCCTTCGGGCATAAGACAAGAATCCACTGCATCGGGCGATGCGTTCGTCATCGATGCGCCGTGCTCGCTGTTCCCACCGAACCTCGGATCGAGTTCTCGGTCAGAACGGAACTTGCCCGAGAACAGGGCGCGACTGCCTGTCTACTGTTCAAGGGAAACTGACACCCGTCGTGACCGTCCCCATCGTGTTTCCTCCGTTTTGGTGCGAGCACCCGGGCCCATCCAGGCCCATTGAAAACGGGAGGAAGGAGGGGGTCGAGCATCCGAGCCGGGTTCGCCGCATAGCTTGGCGTTAGGGGCGACAGCCGCCGTTGGTGAGCAGCTAACGCCCTTGACTGACCACAGCATCGCACCAGCCGCGGTGGCCATTCTTTCCTGATCGCTGCACATTTGTCGATTTCGCACATTCGCGCTTGCTGGCGCGCTGCAGTCGAATAAGTCTATCCTCACCGGCGATGGTGACTTCAAAGTATCTGCCGACCGAAAGAGGCGGCGAAAAGTGTTTGCGGCCGGGGGGCGACGGCAATGGGACGGTCGGGCGCATACGGAGAGGCTCTCGCTGACCGCTTCGGCCTGAAAAAACCGCAGTTCATTGTGACCCGAACGATCCGCAAAGCGGAAACAGCGGTTACGCAGCTGAAATGTGACGACGCTGATCAGGGCCTGACCGATCCCATACCCCGCGAGGACGGGTATCTGGTGGGTGTGCAGATACGCGCGGTTCCCGAGCACGAACTCTGGATGGATGGCAGGTCGGTGCGGCACGAACCGTTCGCGGCAGGGGTGACGTCGTTCTATGATTTGCGGCGCGATCCGATCGCCCGGCTCATTAGTCCTTACCATTGCCTGATGTTCTACTTCCCTCGCGCCGTGTTTGACGCCGTGGCTGACGACGGCGAGGTTGCCCGCATCGGCGACCTACATCCACGGCCAGGCATCGGAAGCGACGACCCCATCATGCGGGCGTTGGCGATGTCCCTGTTGCCTGCACTGGACGAACCGGCTCAGATCAGCCGTCTGTTTTTCGAACACGTGACCGTTGCCGCCGCTGTCCACGTCGCGACCACATATGGTGGAATGAGGAGCGCTCGACCGTTCTCCGCCGGCGGTCTGGCACCTTGGCAAGTTCGCCGCGCGACGGAGGTTCTGAGCGCCAATCTGGACGGAGAACTCCCCCAGCGCCAAATCGCTGCCGAATGCGGGCTTTCGTTAGGCCATTTCTCCCGTGCATTTAAGCAGTCGACCGGTTTGGCACCGCATCAATGGTTGCAAAGACGCCGTATCGAAGTGGCGCAGGGTCTTCTGAGTTCTTCGCAAATACCGCTGTGCGACGTGGCGCTGGCAAGCGGCTTCGCTGACCAAAGTCATTTCACGCGTTCATTTACTCAGACCGTCGGGATCAGTCCAGGCTCCTGGCGACGAAACGTCCGACACTCAGGCCGCGATACGTGGTTTGCCTGAGAGGAGAGCATCAGGACGTGCGGGGTGTCCGGTGCCGACGGGGCAGTTCCAACGACCAGTCTGGTTGGCTTCGGAGTTCGCGTCACCCCAGCGTGTTGCGCAGATGCGAAGAGCAGGCGCAGTAGCTCCAACCCCGTTTGAGGTCAGGCGGTGCGGACATAGTTCGGGCGTCCAAGCTCCACCATGCGGTTGAGCGTGTGAACGGCGATGTCCACCTCGGTCGCGCGTCGTTCGTCCGTGCGCGAGCGCAGCCCGTCCCCGATCACCTGTTTGAACCGGCCGATTGCAGCCTCGGCTCGCGCCCGCGTCGTGTAGCCGGATACCTTCTGCCAGGCCATCGCGAAGCGATCCCCCGGTGGGACAGGCCGTGAAACGGCCTGAAGGCGGCCGTCCTCAGCAATATGTTGGAGATGGCGGTCGCGCTGCGTGGGCGCGGTCTTGGCCGTGTCGCTCGGCACGGCGGTCGCGCGCGGTGGGACGATGACGGCCGCTTCTGGATAGCGCTCAGCCACGCTGGCGTAGACGCGGTCTTGGTCATATCCACCATCGCCGGTGAACGAGGCCACCGCGCCCGTGATCTGATCGAGCAAGGAGCCGACCTCCGCACCGTCGTCGGCCTCCTTGGCCGTGAGCGACGCCGCAACGATCTGGCCACTGCCGGCATCCACGCCGATGTGCAGCTTTCGCCAGGACCGGCGCGTCTTGGTGCCATGCCGCTCCTGCAGCCACTCGCCCGCGCCGCACAGGCGCAGGCCCGTGCTGTCCACCAGCAGGTGCATGGGTTCGCCGCCCCGGCGCGGCTGCGGGCGCGGCACCTCCAGCGTCTTGGCCCGGCGACTCAAGGTGGAGTGGTCCGGCACGCGCAGCCCCAGCCCGAGCAAACCAATGATGGAGCCGATCAGGCCCTCGGTCTGGCGCAGCGTCAAGCGGAACACCGCGCGCAAGGTGAGCCCAGTCAGAATGGCGAGCGGTGAATACCAGGGCTGCCCGCCCGGTGTCGTGCGCAGCGCTGCCCGCCAGCCCTCGATTGCCTCGGCCGTGAACCAGACCGTGAGGCTCCCGCGCTGGCGCAGGGCCGCGTCGTAGGCGGCCGAGTTGGTGACCCTGTGCTCCTGGCGCAGGACATGGTGACGGCGGTCCTGGTTCAGCTTGAAGGGCAAGGTGGGTCCCAAGGTTAGATCAGAGGCAAACCTCCTACGTCAGCCCGCTCTACAGCGCCACAGGCCAGGTCCGTGCAACACGCTGACAGCCGAGCGCATCGACCGGCTCGAGGCGGCGTTGGTCGAGATCGTGTGGACCATGGCGCCGGTGGTTGCGGCATTTCAGGCCATGCGCGGCGTGCAGTTCGTGACGGCCGCGACGATGGTGGCCGAGGCGGGCGACCTCCGCCGGTTCGAGCCCCCGCGACAGCTCATGGCTTTTCTGGGCCTGGTTCCCTCGGAACGCTCGACGGGCGAGACCAAGCGCCAGGGCGGGATCACCAAGACCGGCAACGCCAGCGCGCGCAAGGCGCTGGTCGAGGCGGCTTGGACGTATCGGCATTCCGCGGGCCTGGGCAGGGAGCATCAGCAGCGCCAGCAAGGGTTGTCGCAGCCGGTGCGCGATATTGCTTGGAAGGCGCAGACGCGCTTGTGCGCGCGGTATCGGCGGCTGTCGGCGAAGGGCAAGCGCAACACCGTCATGGTGGTCGCGATCGCGCGCGAGCTTGCCGCCTTTTTGTGGGCGATCGCGCAGCACGCTGATCCGCAGCCGCTGCGGACGGTAAACGGATAAGCACCCGGGCGCTGAACCAAGCCGACCTAGAAACAGGACAGGACGCCAGGACAGGAACAGTCGTTGTGCAAGGCTGGGGACGGGCCCACGGTGGGGAACTCCCGGGCTCCGCTTGGAGGCCAGCTT
>JAABVA010004430.1_pt1 | contig 12988 bp, 14 predicted proteins | sample 5560331 | NCBI WGS metagenome assembly JAABVA01 (sample SAMN12812661, study PRJNA571458) | rock metagenome | isolation source: Antarctica rocks | place: Antarctica: Victoria Land, Mt New Zealand sud | collected 2016-01-07
GCCTGAAGAACCTGGCCTACCAGAATGGGCGGACGGTTTACCGGATCAAGCGCGGTTTGCTCCACGACTACTTGGTGCAGCAGCTCAAAAGCCCCTCTGTTGAGATGGTCCTTGCGTAAGTCCTAGTTTGTATACGGATGTCTCTTGTATACGGATGTCTTTGGCTGTATTCTCCGCCGTCCGGGACGTCTGTTGTTAATTGTTAAGATATTGGACGACGGTGTGTCGCCATGAAAGGAGCGCGCAGCCTTGCCGCTCAGCGGGTCACAGAAGCAGAAGCTGCGCGCCTGGATGAATTCGAAGGGCGTCAGGCCGACCTGCACATCCTGCGGCGAGAGCGACTGGGGTGCGGGCGAGGTGATCTCTTCGCCCGTACTGACACCCGAGGGCACGCAGGCCGCCGAGTCACACGTCCCGATGGTGCAACTCGTCTGCATCAACTGCAGCTACGTAATGATCTACGCTGCTGTGCCGATGGGCCTCCCGTAGAGTGGGTAGCTACCCAACGACTTCCCACTCTGGGAGGCCGTCTACCGGGACGCGGAGGTAGTCGCCGCAGGCTCTGTCCGGAGGCGATGGTCTATTGTCTACGTACCGCGTCCGGCCCGGAGAGCGGCCCACGTTTCCGGACTTCTCGGAAAGCACGAGGGTGGAGGGCCGGGCCTCTGCGCGCCGGCCCTCCACCCTTCGACTTCCGGGTGGTTTAGACTCTACCGGCTGGCGGCGGAGGCGATGGCCTTGCTCTCTATGGTCTGCAGGGCCTGCTGGAGGTACTCTTTGAAGACCGGGTAGTTCTCGCTCATCGGGAAGTGGCCTATGTCCTTCATCTCGATGAACTCGGCGCCCTTTATCTGCTCGGCGGTGCGCTTGCCTTCCTCGGGGGGAGTGAGGTAGTCGTAGGCCCCGGTGAGCATGACCACCGGGCACCTCTCGCCGTCTATCTCCCCGAGCCTGCCGCGCAGGTCGTGGTCCACCGAGTAGAAGTACAGGTCGCCCTTGAAGGCCTCAGAGCCCTGGGTGTAGTAAAACCACGTCGCCCAGCGGTCCTGTTCGGGTGACTGCGGGGCCATAAGGTCCCACACCCCGCTCGCGCAGACCTGGGCGGCGTTAGCGTGCGGATGCTGCCACCAGTCGAGGTAGAAGCCCGGGGAGTGGTCCGCGGCCTCGACCGGGATCACCGCCTTGAAGCGGTCCGGGTGGTGCAGTGCGAGTTGCAGGGCGACCTGCCCCCCGAAGGAGGAGCCCATGAAGATCGGTTCTTCTAGCTCCAGGGCGTCGCAGAGGGCGGTTATGAACGCCATGTAGTAATCGGTGGTGAGCTGGTACTTCTCCTTCCACCACTCCCTGTTCTTCGGCGGGTCGGACTTGCCGTGGTGGACGAGGTCGTAGGCGATGACGCGGTGGTTCTGGGTGATCTCCTCGTCCTCCAGGAGGTCTCGCCACTGGTGGTTGTGGCAACCGGCGGTGTGCTGGCAGACGAGCGGTTGCCCTTCTCCGTTCTCCAGGAAAAAGACCTTGCACTCGTCGCCCATCACGTCGATGGTTACGTAACGGCCGGTTACCGGCGAAAACTGTGCCATGTTGTACTCCTCTCTTTCCTAGTGCATGATCAGGAGACCTTATGGGCAATGGATAGAAGAACTTTATGAGCGCTGACGACGACCTCGCTTGCCTCGCTTATTCGCTCGGTCAACCCATGACTGGCTCTATGGCTCATTACCCACAGCCTGCTCTGAAGCTGCACTAGACCGGCACGCCGGTCTTGCGCAACAGCTCGATCTGCCGGGTCAGGGTGTGCAGGTTCTGCATCAAGACGAGCATGTGGCCCTCGAGCCTCATGTCCCTCTGAAACGTAGCCGACCAGATCCCGTGGTACATCGGCGGTGGTATCTCCTTGCCGAAGTTGCGCCAGGTCTCCGCGCTGGCGCGGATGATGAACTGGTACCTGCGATCTAGGGGACCCGGGTCCACCAGGATCTCCTCGACCTTGCCCTCGTTCATCCGGACCAGGAACTGATGCTCCTCCATGTCGAGCAAGAAGTCGCACGAGTAATACTTGCCGTGCGTCTGCAATTCCTCGTCCTCATCGCTGGTGTGGCGAAACTCGTCGACCCAGCGGTCGACCGTTAGTGTCTCTGTCGTCACTCTTCCTCCTTCCCTTGAGGTGCTCTTCCGTATCGAGTTGCCGGCTTACGAGCGCGGCCAAACCTACCCCTCGTCGTTCTTCCGGGTGTTCTCGGGAGAACCCTTTCAAGGGAGTATCCTGCCTGTGACGCTTTACCGACCGGGGGAGGTACTGAGCCGGAGCTGTGTGGAGCCTATGGTAAAGCTAGATGTGGCTGGAGGAGCAACCGCTGAACCCCAGGGGCTCATTCTAGAAAGGCTTCTTTGCTAACCTCCGGCAAGCTAATGAGCAGGGGTGCGCGGCTCCCGGAGACCCGCTGCGCTAGCCTGCGCGTCATGCCGGTGTGCCGAAACGCCGGGGCCCGGTGGTTATCGCATCGCGGATGATGGGGACGGCCGCCGCCGGGACCAGATGCTCCCACGCGAGACCGGCGCGGAGCCGCCACCGAACGTCCGTGCCGGAGATCACCTTCTCCTCGCACCGGCCGAGGACCTCAACGGCAAGCCCGTGCGCCCTCAAGCGGCGCACCTTCTCGACCTCCCACCCGGAGTAGATGCGCACGAAGTGGACCGTACCTTCGGGTACGTAGTAGCGGCACAACTCTGGTTCCTGGATCGGTAAGGGAGCCACAACGAACTCCCGCGCCTCCAGGCCCTCACTGAGCAGGGAGTCCCTGACCATCAGCGCCCGCTCGAAGTAGGTGAACGGGTTTGACTCGACCGTATGACGACGAGCACTCGCCGCCTCGGGGGTGACCCGGCTCGGGTCCGGGTTGGTGATGCCGACGAGGAGACGCCTGCATTGCCCCTTTGACAGCAGCGTGTACTCCAGGTGCCCCCGGTGGAACGGCTGGAAACGCCCGTGTACGCAGCCCCACTCGTACGGAGGACGCCCGGCGCTCATTGGTTGTACCCTTGAACCTTGCTGTCTGCTTCGTGTCGCGGTGCTGCTGGATCCTCTTCGGCGCCCGCGGGGCGGTACTCAGGCCCCTGGTAGGCCCACGGCTCGCCGGACCGGGGCATCCCGAGCGGCGTGAACGGCTTCGGCTTTGCGCCCAGGAAGTGCGCCGCCTCGGCCTGGCAGAGCAAGTAGGGCAGGAGGTCCCCGGAGCCGATCCGGCCAAGCGTCCCCCCGGTAGCGGCGCGCTCGCCGAAGGAGTCCACCGTGTCAGTCCTGACGTGCGGGCCGCGCACCAGGACGGGCACCGAATCGCCCCAGTGGACCGTACGGCCGCCGACCGGAGTGCAGTGGTCGGAGGTCACGCAGAGCACCAGGTGTTCCCGGGAGACCTCGACCAGGGGAGCCAGCGTCCGGTCCAATTCCTCGACGACGCTCACTTTGAGTCCTACATCCCCGGCGTGCGAGGCCTCGTCGGCGGCCTTGGCGTGTACGTGGACGAACCCGGCCTCCCCGGAGTGGAGCAGCCCGAGGGCCGCCTCCAGCTTCTCCCGCAGGTCCCGGGCGGGGTCGCCGAGGCCGGCATCTGAGGGCCCGCCGTGGACACCGGCGCGCACGAAGCGCAGGCCCAGAGCGCGTGCGAGGCCGCGCATCACGCGGCCCGAGGCGACGGCCGCGCCCGCGAGACCGGTCAGCTCTTCGAAGGGCATCAGCGGCTCATAGGTCCCGGCCCACTTGCTCACCACCAGGCGTCGGAAGCTGTCCTCCACCCGGTCAGAGGCGGAAGGGCGCGCGTCGCGCGCCATAGTATCCGCCGCCGCCGAGAGGAACCTGTCCAGCGCCTCCGCGGTCAGCGCGGCGGCCCGGGGCCTGCTCGCCCCCCGGAGGGGTTGCGGGCTCAAGACCGGCAGTCCAGTGAAGAAGAATGGGTCGGAGTCGGAGACATTGCCGCAGGGCGGCTCTTTGGCTTCGCCCCGCCGGACACGCAGTATCGCCTCTCCCCGTTCGAGTGGAAAGACCTCGAAGCGGTAGCCGGACGGGGCATCCTCCCAACCGTCGAGTTCGACGTACCTCTCAGGAGCGTAACGGAACGTCTCCCCGTACCCTCCCACTACACGGTAGCTGCCAGCATTCCTGGCAACCCTTCGCAGGGCCAGAAAAGCGAAGACGTCGCCGGCCTTGCACGGAACGTTCGCCCCCAGGGCCTCCAGGCACGCCCGTCCGGGGAAGGGGCGCCCCTCGTAGCCGAAGAACCGGAAGTGGACGAGTTCGGTGCTCGGTATCCTCCCCGGGCCCAGAGGATAGCAGAAGCCGCTCTGCCCCTCTGCGGCGAGCCGGTCCAGGGTGGGGGTTCTCGCCGCTTCCAGGGGGGTGCGGCCGCCGAGCTCCGGGTAGGGACGGTCGGCCAGCCCGTCGAGCACGACGAGGAGGATCGGCAACGGGTTGCTTTCTTCCGTCAACCGGGGACCCGTACCAAGGCTAACCTTTTAGCAGGCCCAGCGAGCGGGCGATCTCGCGGCGTTGAATCTCCGCGGTCCCGCCCGGTATGCGCAGGTTCCTCGCCACCCGGTAGACGTGTTCGAGGCCTGTGTACTTCAACAGTCCGAGGCCCCCGAAGATCTGCACCGAAACGTCGGCGGCCTCGAGTAGACACTCCTCGCCCATCAGCTTTATGGTGGCGAAGTCCGCCCGGGTCCCGGTAGTTGGGGTCCACGGGTTCGAGGCGTCTATCTCCTCCAGCAGCCGGTCGCACGCCGCCCGGGTCGCCCACGTCCGACGGTACGCCTCGCTTATTTGGAAGGCGACCTGCTCGAAGGAGCCTATGGGACGGCCGAAAGCCTCGCGTTCTTTAGCGTACTCGAGCGCCCTATGCAGGCAGTGGCGGGCCAGCCCCACGCACATACCGGCCCGCCGGGCCTTTGTCCAGTTTATCCAGCGCATCGGCACCCCGAACTTCTCCTCCGGCTCCCCGAGCATCATGTCCAGCGGTACGCGGCAGTCCTCGAAGGTGAGCGACGCCGTCTGCCCGTCGTCCATGATAGTTTGCTGGATCGGGCCGCGGGAGAAGCCAGGCGCATCCTCCGCTACCAGGAAGACGCCGAACCTGCCATCGTCAGTGCGGGCGACCACCTGGACGATCTCAGCGAAGGGGGCGTTGGTTATGAGGTGCTTGTGACCCGTAAGCACCCAGTCTCCGCCCGAGCGCCTGGCGACCGTGCCCATATTGGTCGCGTCGGAGCCCGCTTCAGGCTCCGTCTGGGCAAAGGCGGTCGTGATCTCGGCCCGCATCAAGGGCTCGACGAACTCGCGGACGGCTCTCTCGGTAGCAACCTCGACCATTGGGCTTGGGCCGTCGGTCCAGCCGAGTACCCACTGCTGGCCGCCGAAGCCCCTTAGGAAGACCTCCTCGTGCAGGTACATGCAGGCGCGCAGCGACGAGCCCCGCCCGCCCAGGGCTTCGGAGACGTGAGGGGCATAGAGCCCGGCCTCTGCCCCCAGGTGATGCACGCGCCGCTTGAGGCGGCGCACGTGCCCGGCCAGCGAGCCGTCCGGCTCGAGTGACGGCTTACGGCCGGAGTCGCGCTGGTGCTCCTCGATGGCTGCCGCGACGGATCCGTCGAGCAGGGGCTTCGCCTCCTCGACAAGCCCTTTAGCTTCGGCCGTGGGTACGTCAAACCTCATCGGTGATCTCCCTTCCGTCGTCGGCTCGCGGGGCAAGCGCTCGCCTCTAATCTTACCGGAGCGTTCGACCACCGTGTCGGGAGGGCCTGCGTTGAGTCCTGCCCGGGATCGAGGAACTCTTGCATGACCAGCCCGATGGCTGAGGGACCGTCTTCTACACCAGCCTCTCGCCGCGCTAGGTCGGGGCGGTTGGCAGCCTGGCTATCCGCGCCTCTATCCTAGTGTACGGCGTGAGTGCCGCCCCGCTTACCAGGCTCTACGGACGCAGTGCCAAAGACGGGAGCTCGGGCGAGTAGGAAGCGCCGGCTAACACACTCATGCAGGGCCGTCTTCGACGTGAACTGGCCAGACGCCGAAGGCGATAATGCGGGCGGGGAGGTTGCGTAGGACCGGCACGCGAGTCAGGAGACGTAGGAGGAGCGACGGGGCGAACGGTTCGTTCGATTCGAGACCTGGGGCCAGGAGGCGCTTCTGAGCTAGGGCTTGCCCCGCCTGTATGATCCTCGTCGGCCACTCGCGCCGGCGCTGCACTGCCGCCAGGTAGCTCGGATCTAGGTCTTTGAGTTGCTGCTGGCAAGTCTTGAGCGGCTCGGCGAGCACGTTCGCCGCGACGACGGCGTCCTGTATAGCGTAGTTGATCCCTACTCCGCCTACCGGGCTCATCACGTGAGCGGCATCCCCAATCAGGAGCAAACCTGACCGGTACCACTTCGGGCAGCGGCTCGACTCGACCGACAATAGCGAGACCTGCTTCCAATCCTCCAGATGTGTCATGCGGTCGGCAAACTCAGGTACCAGCTCGGAGTAGAATCGCTGGAGCTTCTCTATCCCGGCGTGGCGCAGCTCGGGGTAAGTGCCTTTGGGGATGATGTAGCCTGCCTGCCAGTAGTCGAAGCGGTCGATCGCGATCGCGCCGTGACCACGCCCGAAGCGGCCCAACACGCCCTCCGGGTCGCCCTCCTCCCGTGGCAGCTTGAACCAGAGGACGTCCATCGGGGGCGAGGTTTTTATAGGCTCGAAACCGGCCAGGCGCCTCACTCGGGACCCCCGCCCGTCCGCGCCCACTGTAAGAAGCGCCCGCACCTCATGAATGGTGTGTGAGCCGTCTTGCTCGCGCCTGTCGTAACGAACACCCCGTACTATCCCACCCTCCTCGACGAACTCCTGCGCTCGCGCGCCCATCACGAGCCTGAAGTTAGGGTAACGCGCTGCCTCGGCGGCAATGAACTCCAGGAAGCTCGTCTGGGGCATCATGGTAATGTAAGGATACTTGGTCTTCAGGCGGCTCAGATCTACGGGTGTGAAGGGACCCGTGGAGGTCTGGAGGGTGAAGTTCTGGATCTTGCTGTGACGTAGCTTCAATAGCCGGTCGGCGAGGCCGATCTGGTCCAGGACCTCCATGACGGAAGGGTGGATCGTGTCCCCCCGAAACTCGCGGTCGAAGTCAGGGTGAGCCTCTAGCAGCGTCACGTTCACCCCCTTACGAGCGAGCAAGAGCGCCAGCACTGCCCCTCCGGGTCCGCCCCCGACTATGCAGCATGTGGTCCGCTTTACGTGGTGCGTTTCGGTTATCATCCGTGAGGCTCCTCTCTCCGCTGTCATCTTTCTCACCTCGGACCTTCTTCTTGGCTTTTGGGCCTACTCGACCTCCGATAGCGTGCGGGAGGCGAGCAGCAGCAACACCGCGCTGTAGCCTGCCAGCACGACGAAACTGCCCCACACGTCTTCAAGCGTTCCGTTCGGCAGGATCACCTCCTGGATCACCTCGTTGGCATAGAAAAGGGGGAAGGCGTGGCCGAGCCACTCGGCCCACTTCGGTAGGGCGTCCACGTCTATGAGGAGTCCCGAGAGGAAGACAGAGGGAAGTATGATCAGGGGTATGAACGGGAAGACCTGCCCTTCGTGGCGAGCGAAGGTAGAGACGAAGATACCGAGCATCACCGAGGCTATCGCCAGGAGCCACACCACCGCGAATAGCATCGCCAGCGTCTCCTTATAGTAGTCGAGGTCGAAGAGCCAGATCGCCTCGGCGAGCGCTGCAACCGCCTGAAAGGTTGCGAGCCCCAGGAACCCGAGCATGTACCCGCCTATGATCTCGGTGCGCCGAAAGCCGTTTATGAACATGCGCTCCATCGTGCCCGTCGTCCGCTCCTGGACGAGCGCTATGGCGCAAAGGATAAACGCCAGGAAATGGACCAGGAAGGCCGCTACGGGCACGGCGTACCGGGCAACGTCGAAGCCCTCGGGCAAGGTGTCGAAGAAGAGCTTGAGGAGGTACACGATCGCGAGCGGCGCCATGATGGACAGCGCCAGAAACCGGCGGTTGCGCATTAGCTGCCGGACGACCCGCCCGGCGACGGTGAACGTACGTCTCAACGCACTACCTCCTCCTTCTCGATTAGCGACAGGACGACCGACTCTAGCGACTTGGTCTCGACTTCCACGGCGGTGATGCCCGGCGACAGCCCGTATGGACGAAGCGCCGCGGCCAGATCCTCGAGACGCCCGCCGATAGTTTTCTCCTCCTTGCAGTCTTCCCGACTCACGAGGAGGCGGGTCCTGCCCCCTTCGAGAATGCGGCGTGGGGCGTCGGAGGCGATGATCCGGCCCCTGCGCATTATCCCGATCCGGTCGCACAGCATCGCTTCGTCCATAAGATGCGTGCTGATGAACAGCGTCGCGCCGCCCCCGGCGAGTTCCCGGAAGGTCTCCCAGAACCGGCTCCTGAGTTGCGGGTCCACCGCCGCCGTCGGTTCGTCGAGGAACAGCACCTTGGGCCGGTGGACGAGCGCGCAGGCCAGAGAGACCCGCCGCTTCATGCCGCCGGAGAAGGTGTACACGGGGTCCCCGGCCCGTTCGCCGAGCTCGATCAACGCGATCACCTCGTCGGTCTTCTCCTTGAGGTCCGGTGTACGGTGGGCGGCGCCGAAGAACTCAACGTTAGTTCGAGCGGGGAGATCCTCGTAGAGCGCGGGGGATTGGGGCATGTACCCGATCTGCTGGCGCAGCTTCGCTCGATCCCCTAAGGGGTCCAGGCCCGATACCAGGACCTCTCCTCCCGAGGGGCGTAGCGCCCCGACGAGGGCTTTGATCAGGGTGGTCTTCCCGGCCCCGTTGGGCCCCACGAGCCCGAACACCGTTCCCTCGGGTACGGTGAGGTCCACGCCCCGCAGGGCATCGATCTTTCCGTACCGCTTGGTCAGCCTCTCGACCTTTATGGTGTCTACGGCTACCTCCCTTCTGGTTCGAGCCCCCGCAGAAAGATGTCTACCGACGTTCGCAGGTGCTCCTCGTCGGTGAGACCATCGGCTTGCAGCGCCGGAAAGAGCACTTTGCCCGCAACCTGCGGTATGAGCATCCCTATGTAAGCCCGGGCGCTAGAACGGACGTCGTGGGGACGGAGCCTCCCCAGCTCGACCTGCCGCCCCAGATAAGCCCTCAGGAACTTCAGCACGCGTTCCGGGCCGCCCGCGATGAACCTCTCGGCGACCTCGGGACGGAGTACAGCCTCCCCGATCATGAGCCGCAACGACCTGGTGTTCGTCTCGTCGAAGGCGAGATAGGCCCGGCCCAGCCTCGTCAGAACCTCCTCCGGCTCGACCTCCATGAGGGGACCAAGCTCGATTACCGCCCGTACCACGGGAACGTGCGACGCCAGCACCTCCCCGAACAAATCCTCCTTGTCCTCAAAGTACCAGTAAATGAGCGCGGACGACCTGATCCCCGCCTCCCGAGCGATCTCCTTGATCGTCGCCCCCCGAAAGCCCCGCTCCGAGAACACACGCAACGCCGCCTCCAAGATCTCCCGCCGCCGATCCGGCTCCTGCTGGCGCTGCTCACCCACATCGCTCCCTTTATTGATCGATTAATCAACATTGTACTCGGGCTTGATCGAGCGATCAAGTATGCTTCTCGAAACCAGGGTGCCGGTCCGTGGGGCATTCGGTTCTTTGAAGTACCGCATCGGGTGCCGGTACCGAGGCCGGCTTCTGAGATCCTTTTGGTGCTTCTCCGGCGAGTGCTCTCTAGCGGCCGAACAGGCGTCGCCAGAAGCTACGTCTCTGTTCGGGCGGTTCGTCTCTCGTCTGGCGGGCGAGCAGACCTATGAGAGCTTCGCGTGGGATCACTTCTACCTCCATCCCGCCTTCCAACCGCTCGGGCGGCGGGCTCAAGGCCACGTACTCGACCTCTTCGCCCTGGTATTCGAGTAAAGCTATAAGCTCTCGGGCCGAGATCTCCCGCGCCCGCCAGTCCGAGCCGAAGTCGTCGATGGAGGCCAGGAAATCCTCTGCCTCTGCGAGGGACTCGAAGAGAGGTATCGCTTCTCCATCGTCGAACACCATCGCTAGGAGCTCCTCCGTCTCCTCAGGCCCGCCGACGATCACGACATGCTTGATTGAAGCGTCCACAAAGGAACCCTACTAGACTCGCCCCTCTTTCGTATAGTAGAAACGCCCATCGAGAGAGGAGGCGTGTTGAGCGACGAAAGGTTGACCGAGTACGGCATAAAGAAGGTCGGCGAGCGTTACTATCCGATCCTCGTGGACAGGGAGGCTGGCGGCCACTACGAGATAAACAACCCTCTTACAGGCGGCTCGTTGAGTTACAAGAGCGAAGAGCAAGCAGAGGCTTACATAGAGCGCGCCCGGGCGAAGGAGCGAGAGTAAGGCCGGTTGTACGAGCCTCTGGATTGCTCTAAGGTTCGTGAGGGTGTTCGGAGACCGGATGCGGAGAGCGGGGAGATGGTAGGGGTGAAGAGATTTTCTGGATCGCCGGGTTGAGGGGCGGCCGTACGGTCTGGGTGCGTGCGAAGGGCGCTGCGTGGGGTGAGGAGGCCGGTGTGATCGAGAATGCGGAGTCGCCCGGACGGGCGGACACGCTGGTCTGTGAGGCGATAGGGCGAACGCTGGTCGACCGCGGGGTGGAGGGATTTTGCGGGCTCGTCGGCAGTGGGAACATCGCCGTGACCAATGCTCTGCACGCTGCCGGAGCTTCGTTCTACTTACTCTTCCCGCCACGAGGGCGGCGCGCGGTCGCGATGGCCGACGGGTATGCGCGCCTGCGGGAAGATCGGGGTCTGCAGAGTCCACCAGGGGCCGAGCTTCACGAACACGCTCACCGAGCTTACGGAGGCTGCCAAGAGCCGCACGCCGTTGCTCGTGCTCGCCGCCGATACGCCACCCCGGACGCTCTGGTCGAACTTCAAGATAGATCAAGGCGCGCTCGCACGGACCGCCGGTGCTCTCGTCGAGCGCGTGCGCGGACCTGAGACCGCCGCTGAAGATACCGCGTGGGCGTTGCGTAGTGCGCGTGTCGAGCGTCGCACCGTGGTGCTCAACATCCCGATCGACCTTGTGGAGGCGTCCGCCGATCCGCCGGACCTCCCGGAGTGGCCGGCGCTGGAGCCGCCACGGCCGTCGGAGCGCTCGGTCGGCAGGGGCGCGGATCTCCTCTCTGCCGCGAGCCGGCCGGTGATCCTGGCGGGGCGGGGCGCCGCCCTATCAGGAGCACGCGAGGCGCTGGAGGCTTTGGGAGTCCGGGTAGGGGCGCTCCTGGCGACCAGCGCCATGGGACACAGTCTCTTCGCTGGACATCCCGAGGAGCACGTGGAAGAAGAGTGCCTCTCTCGTGCGTGTGGCCTTCCCCGAGAGCCACCGCCGGCGCATACTCACCACCAACGGCCAAGAGAGGTTCACCCAGGAGATAAAGAGGCGCACACGGGTAGTGAGGATCTTCCCGAATAGGGAGTCATGCCTGCGCCTGGTGACGGTCCTGGCGATCGAGCAGAGCGAGGAGTGGGTGACCAGGCGGCGCTACCTGGAGATGCGGGAGATCGAAGAGTACCTCTCTGCGAGGAGCGGGAAATGGAGGGGACGATGCTCATGGAGCGATAGAGGAGGGACAGGGCTTAAAGGAGATTACAGAAACTTCGGGACTTGACCCCTGTCCAGTAGTAATCTGTACTCTACAAGTAAGCGCAACGGGGAGTACGGATGATGGAAGAGCCTTACGAAGAAGCCTTGAGGGCCTTGAGAGTGATGTTCGAAGACCGCCTCAGGCGACGTTTGCTGATCCGGAAGAGCGAGCCAAACACTGAGGGCACCATCTCGTTCGTCCTGCCGACGAGCGTCGAGGAGGTAGAAGTTCTCTCGGAGGTGGCCCAACGTTACTCCATACCGCTGGTTGCTCAAGGTGCTGGGACGGCCCGCGACCTCGGCTCGGAAAAGGGGAGCCTCTTGGTTCGCTTCGACCTAATGCGTCGCACGCAGCTTCCTGCTGATTTTGAGGAACCATGGGTTGAGACGGAGCCGGGAACGCTGTGGCTTGAGCTGGACAACAACCTGCACGCCCGAGGGATGGGTCTCGCCGTTTATCCTACGAGCGCCCCTCGGACCACTATCGGCGGCTGGCTAGCGATGGACGGCCTCGGAGTGGGCTCCTTCGAGTACGGTTGGTTGCGCGAGAACGTCCTCTCGGCAGACGTGGTGCTACCTGGGGGCGAGCGCCGCGAGGTGCGGGGGGAGGAGCTGCACTCGTTCGTTGGTCCTGGAGGAAGGGCTGGGATCATCGTGGGCGCGAGGCTCAGAACTCGGCGCTCGCAGGGGGATCTACTGTTTGGCTTCGCCTTTGAGGACCGCGAGGATCTCCTCGCATCGGTGGCGGAGTTGGTTCGAGCGGATGTGCCGTTCTGGCACCTGGCGTTTCTGAATCAGGAGATGGCCAGCGCCAGGAGCCTCGGGGGCGACCATCTGCTCTTCGGAGCCTATCCGGGGGAACGGGCTGGGCAGGTTGTGACGGGACTCCAGGACGTGCTCGGACACCACCGCAGGCGCGTCCTCCCCCCCGCGGAACTCTACCGGGTGTGGGGGCAGAGGTTCTTTCCCGTGGCGCCCTCCCACCCAACACCGAGTGCGGTCCGCGAGTTTGTTGCCGTAGTCGAGCTCCCGGAGGTGCTCGGTGAAGCAGGGGCCCGCCTCGAGCATATCGCCCTACAAGGTATCGTCGCCCGGACGGGGGAGGTGCTGCTCCTGACCTTCGACACCCGCGAGGAGGGTTGGGCGGGCGCCTGGAGCTAGGGGGTTAATCTCGAATGTGGTGTTGTATTAGTTTTCGGGGAGCAGGTCATGGAGATACACGCTCCCCTCGCTCTTGGAAGCCGACTAGAAGTCATCTCATAAACATTTTCTGAGCAGTATGATGATGCACCCGAGTTGCACCAGGCCCAGAAAGTTCTCCGCCTTGTATTCGTAGCGGACCACCAGTCGTCTGAAGTTGAAGAGCCAG
>JAABVA010004431.1_pt1 | contig 12985 bp, 11 predicted proteins | sample 5560331 | NCBI WGS metagenome assembly JAABVA01 (sample SAMN12812661, study PRJNA571458) | rock metagenome | isolation source: Antarctica rocks | place: Antarctica: Victoria Land, Mt New Zealand sud | collected 2016-01-07
CGATTGTGGGATCATCCGAAGGTCGTGATACGGATGACGAACTATCCGTGGTGGCGAACAGGGATCAACGCTATTCCGTCATCACTATCGTGAAAGAGTATCAGTAGTCGGTAGTCAGTAGTCAGAAAGAGACACGCGAAGCGCCTTCCGATTCCAGCCGACTACCGACTACTGACTACTCCATCAGAGGCCAAGCGTCTTGATGCCTGCCGCAGCACCGGAGATGATGAAGCCGCCGTCGCCGCCGCCCGTGAGGAATTGGAAGCCTTGCGCCGCGCGCCGGACCATCTCTTCGGGACTGCTGCATGAGAGACCGGCGATCTTGCCGGTGTTGCGGCAGGCCTGGACGACGCGCTCCAACGCGCGGATATGCCGGTCGTCGTTCGGGGCATTGCGAGGGTCAATGCCCATCGAGAGCGCCATGTCGGCTGGCCCGGCCCAGCACCCGTCTACGCCGGGCGTGGACATGATTGCCTCAGCGTTCTCGACGGCCAGGATGCTCTCCAGTTGCACAGCGACGAAGACCTCGTCGTTGATCCGATCCGGGTAGTCATTGCCGTACCGCGCGGCGCGGCCCCAGCCCCACGAGCGCGTGCCCACCGGGGGCAAGCGGCAGCAATCGGCGGCGGTCTTCGCATCCTCGGCGGTATGGATCATTGGCACGACGATCCCCATCGCACCCTCATCGAGCAAGCGGCCGATCATCGTGTAGTCATTGCGGGCGGTGCGGGCCATCGGGATCGCCGCGCCGCCCGCCATTGCCATGAAGCAGGCAATCGTCGAGTCCGCGCCAAAGGAGCCATGCTGGTTATCGAGCAGGATAAAGTCAATCCCACTGCTCGCCAAAATCTCAGCGGCCAGCGGTGATCCGAGGCCGAGCGAGTAGCCAAAGGCCGGTTTCCCTTGCAGCATCTTCTGCTTCGCAGTATTCGTGCGCATCTGTCACCCCTCCATTATGTTCTCCCACAATACGGCGAAAGCAAGCATAGCACATGTATCATGCGAGATTCGTGTAATGGACATATTACCTACGCGCGGATTGAAAGCGCCTCTCACCCCTCGCCTAAAGCACGACGAGGATGATGAAGACAAGGAAGCAGAGGAGGCTGAAGAGCCAGATTTTCGGCGCGGGTCGCTGCGGGTCTACGGCCATCAGGCCGACAGCGAGCGCACCGATCAGGAGCGCGGGTGGGAGCGGAAATGGCAGTCCGCGCGCCCGCAACCCCGCCCCCAACGCGAGGATCGTGAATGCCGCGATCAGGCACGGCCCCACAACGCTGATGAATCGCCGCTGCCGTTCCGCAAATACCCGCCGCCGATCCGCAAACGTCTCCATGCATCTATTCTACATGATGAAGATGATTAGGGAGACGCGTGGGTAGAGGAGTCATCAGCAACGGGTACGCCAGGAGGCATACCGGGGAGAGTTGATCGTCTATCAGTACGTGGTATGGATGGTAACGAGCGGTTAGCAGAGATTGCACCTGTCTCCGGCACGAGCGCGTCAATCGCATAACGGATGCGGTCGCTCTCGCTCTGAATGGCGACGAGTTCGCTCCGGACGGTCTCCATTCGCTCCGCCTCGGCGCGGATAAATCGTGTATATGGTGCGACTGCCTCCCGGATACGCGCCAGCGAGCGATCCAATTCCTGGGCAAATTGTTCGCGTAAGGTCGCTATCAGCCGTGTTCGCAGTTCTTCAGCCCGCGCCCGGAACTGCTCCTGTGCTCGCCGTCGCTTGGCCGGAAGGATGACGAGACCGAGTGCGGCGATCATCGTCGCGGCAAGCAGGCCCGTGAAATCCGCCAGCGCGGTCGTGGCGGCAGCGACGACCGCCGCACCGAGACCGACCGCGCCGACCTGCACCAACCCCGCCTGGAAGACGGCGGACTGCACCTCGCGTGACAGACGCTCCGCCTCGCCCGAGGCATTGTATCGCTGCACGACTTCCTGCGCCCGCGCGCCGACCGAGTTGAGCAGCGCCTGCCGGTCGTAGGCAAACTGCTCCGATACCTCGCCGATCATCTCCGTGTTCGTCTGCACCGCCTGGCGCCGTCGGACGAGTTCCGTAACCGCCTGCCATGTGCGCAGATCATGCGCCACCAACCAATCAATCAATCCCTGCACAACGCCATCAATTTGCTGCGGCGTATCGCGAACGACATCCCGCTCCCATGCGCCGCGCGTCCGCTCGCTATTCAGGAGGTCCGGGATGCGGCCGATACGGAGCGTGTCCGCGAAAAATCGGTCGCCGCGCGAGACGAGTTGCAGCACCACGTTATCTACCATCGTCAGGTAGTGTGCGAAGTCGCCTTCCATATCGCCGCGATAGATATCCAATTGCTGGTCAATGCGCGCGAGCGTTTCTCGATCCCCGGTGAGGAGTGTGAGCCGCTCGTCCGCCGCCTGCCGATACCGCCCCATGACGTGCGCCGCGACGCCGAGCGGCGAGAGCAATTTTAGCCGCAAGCGGTGCGACAGATCGAGCGTCTCGATCACGTATTGTCCGAGCGGGGCAAAGCGAGAGCGCGCCCAGAGACTATCGCGCACCTCGCCGTCTGGGGATTGCTTCGCCGCCAGTGCGAGTCGCGCCGCAACCGGGAAGACTTCCGGGGTAAAGTCAATCAAGGCCCGCACTTGCTCCCGTACAAAGGCGAGGACGGTCTCGAGGTCTGCCTCGGAGAGCAGATCCACTTTGTTGACGACGATGACCACCTTCTTCCCCCAGGCGCGGATCTCCGCCATGAACCGTCGTTCGCTTTCGGAGAAGGGGCGGTCGGCGCTCGTCACGAAGAGAATCAGGTCCGCGCGCGGGATAAACTGCTGTGTGACGGCCTCATGCTCGCGGATCACCGCATTTGTGCCCGGCGTATCTACGACTGTTACCTGCCCAAGGAAGGGTGCGGGATGGGTGACGACCACGAAACCATCGCTGTTGATCCCCTGCGTCACATCCACACCGGCACGCAAAATATTGATACGCGTCGTCGTCGGAGTGACGCCTTCTTCCATGACAGGCTGGCCGAGCAGCGCATTAATGAAGGCGCTCTTACCCGCGTTGAACTCCCCGACAATGACGACCGAAAAGAGATCGTCCAGCGCGCGGGAAACATCACGGATGGTCGTCCGGTCCTCCGCAGCGCCCGGAAATCGCTCCATCACGTCTGTCAGCCGCCGGAGAAACGCCTGTTCTTGCTGAATCAAATCGGTCTGCGCCGCCGTGAAGGGCGGCAGGTGCGTCGTTGCCATCGTGAGACAAACCCTTTCCGCCAGTACACCGGCTCTGTTCTTTCTATGCAAGGGTGATACCGCGATGCGACCCCGATAGACGGCCTCCCCGCGTGCATGCGAGAATGCTCTGGCGCCAATGGCGGTGTCTCGCACCATCGGGAGGAAATACGGGTGAACATCCACGAATATCAAGCGGCGGAGATCCTTGGTCGCTACGGCATCCCGCTCAACGCCGGGCAGGCAGCCACGACGCCCGATGAGGCGGCGGCTGCGGCACAGGCGCTCGGCGGTACGGTCGCGATCAAGGCGCAGGTCCATTCGGGCGGGCGCGGCAAGGCGGGCGGCATCAAACTGGCGAAATCACCGGACGAGGCGCGCGCGGTCGCGGGCCGCATCCTCGGCATGGATATTCGCGGCCATATGGTCAATACCGTGCTCGTCGTTCCTGGCGTCAGCATCGCCGCCGAATACTACGTCGGCGTCACGCTGGACCGCGCGAACCGGCAGATCATCGTCATGGCCTCCGCTGAGGGCGGAGTCGAGATCGAGGAAGTAGCGCGGACGAACCCGGACGCAATCCTCCGCACGCCCGTTGACCCGGTACGCGGGCTGCTCAATTATCGTGCGGTGGATCTCGCTTTCGCTCTCGGCATCGAACCCACTGCTGTTGGCGGCTTCGTGGACATTGTCAAGAAAGTCGCGCTGGCCTACATCAATGAGGACGCCTCGCTCGTTGAGATCAACCCGCTCATTCGTACTGAGGATGGTCGTTGGCTCGCACTCGACTCCAAGATGGTACTCGACGACAATGCCCTCTTCCGGCATCCGTCGCACGAGCAACTGCGCGATATGGCGGAGGAGAACGCGACCGAACTAACCGCAAAGGCGTCCGGCATCTCCTTCGTCAAACTGGACGGCGATGTCGGCTGCGTTGTCAACGGCGCGGGGCTGGCGATGGCGACGATGGATGCCCTACAAGTCGAGGGCGGCTCCCCTGCGAACTTCCTCGATGTCGGCGGCGGCGCGAACGCGGCGCAGGTCGCGAAGGCGCTCAGCCTGATCCTCGCTGACCCGCATGTAAAGGCGATCTTTTTCAACATCTTCGGTGGCATCACGCGCGGCGACGAGGTAGCGAAGGGTCTTCTGGCAGGGCTGGAGCAGGTGCCGACGCAATTACCAATTATCGTCCGCCTTGCAGGCGTGAACGCGGAAGAAGGGCGATGCATCCTCGCTACGGCGAATATGCAGTCGGCAGAGACGATGGAGGAAGCGGCGCGGCTCGCGGTCGCGGCGGCGAAGGGGGAAGCGGCGTGAGCATACTCGTCAACAATGATACCCGCGTGCTTGTCCAGGGCATCACGGGACAGCACGGCTCCTTCCACACTGGCCAGATGGTCGAATACGGCACGAAAGTAGTCGCGGGCACGCGGCCCGGCGGCAAGGGCCGCGAAGTCCACGGCGTGCCGGTCTTCAACACCGTTTCCGAGGCGGTGCGGGAGACGGGTGCGAACACGAGTATCATCTACGTCCCCGCCGGGGGCGCGCCGGATGCGATCGAGGAGGCCGTCGCGGCGGGACTGCCGCTCGTCATCTGCATCACCGAGGGTGTCGCGGTCAATGACATGGTGCGGACGTACGAAGTCGTCAAGCGCTCCGGCTCGCGGCTGATCGGCCCGAACTGCCCCGGCCTGATTACCCCCGGCGAGGCGAAAGTCGGCATTATGCCCGGCTTCATCCATGCGCGCGGTCGGATCGGCCTCGTCTCGCGCTCCGGCACGCTGACGTACGAAGTGGTGAATGCGCTGACGCAGGCGGGTCTCGGCCAGAGCACGGCGGTCGGCATCGGCGGCGACCCGGTGATCGGCACGTCGTTCGTGGATGTCCTGACGCTCTTCGAGGCGGACCCGGAGACGGACGCCGTCGTGATGATCGGCGAGATCGGCGGCACGGACGAGGAAGTGGCGGCGCGCTACGTCCGGGAGCGGATGACCAAGCCCGTCGTCGGCTTCATTGCCGGTCAGTCCGCGCCCCCCGGCAAGCGGATGGGACACGCGGGCGCGATCATCTCTGGCGGTGCGGGCACGGCGGCGGAGAAGATGGCCGCGCTCGAAGCGGCAGGCATCCGCGTTGCCATCCGCCCCGGCGATGTCGCGGGCCTCGTCAAGCAGGCAATCGGCTAACTCCTCTCACCCCGACCCCTCTCTCAAGGGGCGAGGGGAGAAGGTACGGAGAAACGGCTTCCATCGTGTTCGTCTCCCCTCTCCATTACGATGGAGAGGGGGCAGGGGGTGAGGTTATATGACAACGAAACCCCGCCTGCGTAACCTCGGCATCACCATCGGCACGCAACCGACCGGGCCGTACAACGCGATCACGGATGTACCCGGTGTGCGTGTCGGGCATACGACCGTCGTGCAAGGTGATGGGCCGCTTCGGGTCGGCGACGGGCCAGCGCGGACGGGCGTGACGGCGATCCACCCGCACGAAGGCTCGGTCTTCCAGCAGATGATCCCGGCCTCTATCGCCATCCTCAATGGCGCGGGCGAGATCACCGGACGCTCGCAGGTGGACGAATACGGACTGATCGAGACGCCGATTCTCATCACGAACACGCTCTCCGTCGGCGCGGTGCATACGGGATGTGTCGAGTGGCTGACGGTGCATGAGCCGTCGCTCGGCACCCGGGACTTCGTCATCCCCGTTGTCGCGGAGACGTTCGACGGCTTCCTCAATGATGTCGCCGGGCAGCATGTGACGCGGGCGCATGTCTTCGCCGCCCTCGACAACGCGACGGGCGGCCCCGTGGCGGAGGGCAATGTCGGCGGCGGCACAGGGATGACGCTCTTCCGCTTCAAGGGCGGCACCGGCACATCCTCACGCGTCATGCTAGTGGGTGGGCAGGAGTACACCGTCGGCGTCCTCGTCCAGGGCAACTTCGGCAGGCGTGAGGATTTGCTCGTGGACGGCGTGCCAGTCGGGTTGGCGATCACGGATTTGCTGCCGGAGCGCGGCACGTCGCCCGACGAACGGCGGGATGGTTCGATCATCGTCGTAATCGGCACCGACGCGCCGCTGACCGACCGGCAGTTGGGCCGTCTCTGCCGTCGAGGCATGCTCGGCCTCGGTCGCGTCGGCTCGACAGCAACACACTCTTCCGGCGACCTGCTGATTGCCTTCTCGAACGCACCGGAAAACCGCGTGAACCGTTTCGAGACGAAGACACTTCTGACAAACACTTTCATCAACGACACGCAGATCAACGATCTCTTCCAGGCGACCATCGAAGCGACGACAGAAGCAGTGCTCAATGCTCTCGTTGCGGCGGAAACGATGACAGGCCGGGATGGCAATATTGCCTATGCCCTCCCGCATGACCGCCTGCAAGCGATCATGCGGCAGTACGGCAGGCTGCGGGATTGACGGACGCCATGCGACTGGACGTGCCCGATCTTGCGACGATTCAGGCTGTTGCCGAACGCGTCTTTTCTACGAGCGTTGGTCTCACAGTGACGCGCCCCACGGAGGGCGTTTCCACCTATGTCTATCGGATCGAGCGCGGTGCGGAGACCTTTTATCTGCGTGTCCTGCCCGAAGCAGGGGCCGGTTTCGCGCCGGAAGCGGAGGCGCACCGGCGCCTTCGCGAATGCGGCGTTAACGTGCCCGAGGTCGTCCACATTGCGCACCACGATGAAACACTCGAACGATCCGTTATGGTGACGACCGCAATTGCGGGAAGCCACGTCGGTCATATCCCGGCACACCCGCATTTGCGGGACAGTATCATCGAAGCCGGGCGCGATCTGGCGCGTATCAACCAGATTCCGGTCGCGGGATTTGGATGGATCACACGAGACCAACCGACGATATGCCGATTTGAGGGGAGATATCCAACGTACCGCTCCTTCGTCGCCGACTATCTCGATGCCGCCCTTGCAACGTTGTGGAGGCATGTGCTCGACGCGGACGAAATCGCGGCGATCCGAGTGATTCTCGACCGCTACGATTGCTGGCTCGACGCCGACAACGCATGGCTCACTCACGGCGATTTCGATGCGACGCACATCTACCAGGAGAATGGGCGCTACACTGGGATTATTGACTTCGGCGAGATGCGGGGCGCCAGCCGCTGGTACGACCTCGGCCACTTCCGTGTGCATGATGGTGAAACGTTGCCGACACGGGTTCTTCCGTGGCTTTTGGAAGGCTATCGCGCCGTTATGCCACTCCCCGACGATCATGAGCAGCAGATCAGTTTCGTCGGTCTGCTTATTGCTATCCGCGCCTTCGCTCGCCTGCTCATCAAAAACCCGCAAAGCGGCTATCGCAATCACTGTCTGCGTGCAGTCCGGCGGGAGATTGCGCTGCTCTCTGCCTGATACTCACTCGCCATAGCCATGTCGTGCCTCGCAGTACCGTCATGATGGCGTAAGAGCAGTGCTTGAACTGCCCCTACGGCTCGTGCTGCTCACTCTCCCCAACCGGCAGGCGCACGGTGAAGGTCGTGCCTTCGCCGAGGGTAGAGTGGACATCAATCGTGCCGCCGTGAGCGACAACGATTTCGCGGGCGATGTAGAGGCCGAGGCCGAGGCCGCCACCAGGCGATTGCTCGGCCCGTTCGCCGCGGTAGAAGCGCGAGAAGATGTTCGCCAGGTTGGCGGATGCGATGCCGGGACCGTAATCCTGGACCTCAAGCGCTACCTGTCCATCGGCGCACGACAACCGGACATCAATACGCGGCGATCCCGATGCATGACAGATAGCGTTCGTGAGCAGGTTGAGGACCACTTGCTCCAACCGCCGGTCATCGCCCGCGATAGGGACCGGCTCGTCCGCGAGTTCCGCCAGGATTGTTTGTTCCTTCGTTAGCATTTATGCGGTTTCGACGGCGTGGCGGACGACGAGAGCGAGGTCCAGTGGGGCATGCACGAGCGTCAGGTGGCCGCTCTGCAACCGCGCGACATCGAGAATCCCGTTGATCAGCGCGAGGAGTCGTTGCGACTGTCCGAGCGCCAGAGTCGCGTAGCGGCGCGGGCGCTCCTCGGCTCCCTCGACATCGTAGAGGCGGACAAGCATTTGCAGATACCCGCTCAAGCCGGTGAGCGGCGTGCGCAGTTCGTGGCTCGCAACCGCCATGAACTCATCCTGCATCCGGCGCAGGCTTCGATCCGTGATGTCTCGGATGACGAGCACGCCGGTATGTTGGCGATCCCGTGCAATCGGGCGACCAGTTGCCTCGAACCAGTGGCGGCTGCCCGATTGCGCGGTGATCGTAAACTCCATCGCGAATGATTCGCCACGCGCGGCGCGCTGTTGTGGCGTCTGATCGGGCGGGAGCGGCTGACCGTCCTCACCCTCCGCCATGAACGGATCGCCGGGGCCGCCGAACATCTCCGTATAGCGATCATTCGCCAGCATCGTTGTGCCCGTGCGGTCCACGACGAGCACAGCGTCGCCGATGCTGGCAAGAATCGCCGCGACCTGCTCGCGCTCGGTTTCACTGGCGCGTCGTTGAATCTCCAGCGAAATGGCGTTTTCCTGGAGCTCGGCCGTCCGCGCCTGGAGATCGTCGTTGGTGGTATTCAACTCCTCGACGGTTGCCTGCAACTCTTCGTTGAGGGTTTCCAGTTCCTCATTCGTCGCCTGCAACTCCTCGTTGAGGGTTTCGATCTCCTCGGTTGCCGCCTGTGCCTCTTCGTTGGCGACGAGGAACTCTTCGTTGACGCTCCGCAAATCCACATTGTTATTGGAGAGGTCCTGATTGGCGTCCAGGAGCTGACGGTTCGCCTCCGCAAGGCGCTTCATCAGTGTCGTCAGCCGTTCCGTTTCGGCACGCTGGCGGGCGACGCTCTCTTCGAGGACGCGTCGTTCCTGGACGCGCTCGGTCGTATCCTGCACGGTGACGAGCACGGAATCCACCGCCTCGTTCCCGCCACCGACCTTCTGCGGATAGCAGGCGAGTTCGAGAAAGCGGACGTCGCCCGTCGCCATCTCAGTCGCGGCGATTTCCGCGCCCACCATCGGCGCCTCACCACGGAGGGCGGCATCAATCGCGGCCCGCAGCGGATCGGGCGGTACGGTGCGCGCGAGATGGAGGAAATCTTCGCCGATCGCCGCGCTATGGACGCCGAATAAGCGCCGCGCCGCGCTGTTGATCGCCTGGATATCGTACCGCCGGTCCACGACGACGACGCCGAGAGGTAAGCCGAGCAGCAGCCCCTCGAACTTCTCGCGCGCAATGCGGGAGCGCTGCGTCTCGCGCTGCACGCGGTTCTGCTCGGTGTTCATCGCCGCATGCGAGCCACCGACCACCCGCAGCGACGCCGCCGTCCGGACGTCCCGATAGCGAGTGGGTGGGAAGAGTGTACGCTCGCCGTGGCGGCGATAGATCTTCAGATGCGGATCCTCGATGACGAAGTAGTCCGCGAGCGGATTCGTCGTCTCGGACTTGCCGAGCACGAGGTAGCCGCCATCGCGCAGCGAGAAGGCGAAGAGTTGGAGGGCGCGTTTCTGGAGTTCAGGCGTGAAGTAGATGAGGACATTGCGGCAGAGTTCGAGGTCAATGCGGGGGAAGGGTGCGCGCTGACCGAGGTCATGCTGGCCGAAGACGGTCAGCGCGCGGATCTGCTTCTTCACCTCGAAATCGCCGTTCAGCTGGGTGAAATAGCGCTCGATCATCTCCGGCGACAGGTTGACGAGCGCTGCCGCCGGATAGATGCCGCGCCGGGCAAAGGCAATCGCCTCGTTATCGAGGTCAGTGGCAAAGATGCGCACATTGAATTGCGCCAGCTCGTCGCCGAGCAGGTCCAAGACAAGGATCGCCAGCGAATACGCCTCCTCGCCCGTCGCGCAGCCAGCCGACCAGAAGCGCAATTCATGGTCATTGGCGCGCGCCTCCGCGATCAACGGAGGCAGAATGCGGTCACGCAGATGGGCAAAGAGATCGGCATCCCGGAAGAACTCGGTTACTTTGATCAGGAAACTGCTGATGAGCCGCTGGTATTCGTCCGGATGGCTGCCGAGGAAGCGAATATAGTCCGCCAGCCGTGCCGCGCCGGTCGCGAGCATCCGCCGTTGTAGGCGCCGCATGATCGTCGGCATCTTGTACCCATTGAAGTCAATACCACTGCGCGCGCGGAGTTGTTCGAGGAAGGCGCGGAGCGCTCGCTCCTCCGTCGGGCGGATAATCACCCGGCCGCCGGTCACGAGGTCATGGAGGATCGGGCCGATCTGCTCGATGTCCGCAATGATGTCCACGGTCGTCGGTGCGAGCGATTGCGGCATGGCGGGATAGGAGGCGGTCTCCGGATTCTGGATGATCACGGTGCCACCCGCCGCATTCACCGCGCGCGCGCCAGCAGTACCGTCCGAGCCACTGCCGGTGAGAATGACGGCGATCAGTTGCTCGCCGTATGACTCCGCTCCGCTCGACAGCAGGAGGTCCACGGAGGGGTGCGGGCCGGATGTCGCATCCTCGCGGAGGCGCACATGGCGGTCGGTGATCTCCACCTGTCGGTTCGCGGGGACGACATAGATGACGCCCGGTTCCATGAGCATCGTGCCTTCCACGGTGCGGACAGGCAGCGGGCCACGCCGCCCGAGGATTTCGGCAAGATGGCTCCGGCGTGCGGGGTCAATATGCTGGGCGATGACGACCGGGGCGGCAAAATCGGCGGGGAGCGTGCCGACGAGCGTCGAGAGCGCCTCGATACCCCCCGCCGACGAGCCGACGACGACGAGGTCTGCGAACGGTGGTGTATCCGCCATAAGTCTGGGTTCTCCGATGCAGTGACATTCAGACACTGTGGCAATGACCTGTCAGTGTAGATCACCGCCACATCACGTGCAAGCATGGACATTTTATCGCGTTCGCGCAAAGATACACACTGTCGAATAATTGGAATCGTGGGCGTATGCATAGTCACATTCTGGGAATCCTAACTTTCGGCCCCTTCCTTCGAAGGGAAGGGGTGACTTATCGCAATACCGAGGTGTTGCCTATCTTGCCTGGACTTCACGGAGACTGCTCCCCCTTCCTTCCGAGGGAATGGGGCTGGGGGATTAGGGTTCTCAGGTGGTGGCATGGTTCATGTGACAATGGGCGAATGCGTGCGATGTTGTATGCTGATTCGTCACACGGCGTTCGGACGTGCATTGGTGGCGTATGTGATGAGAAGGGGACGCGATGCCAGGGCACGATAGAATTGTTATTGGCGCCTCCGCTGGCGGTGTGGAGGCATTGATAGCTGTGGTGCGTGGGTTGCCGCGCGATCTGCCAGCCGCTCTGTTTGTTGTGCTGCACGTCCCGGCGGATGGTGAGAGCGTGCTGCCCCACATCCTCTCGCATGCCGGGTCGTTGCCCGCCGCCCATCCGCAAGACGGTGACCTGATCGAAGATGGGCATATCTACGTCGCCCCGCCGGATTATCACCTGCTCGTCGAGCGCGATCATGTGCGGGTTGTACGCGGTCCGCGTGAGAACCGCTATCGCCCCGCTGTGGACCCGCTCTTCCGCTCGGCGGCGCGCGCGTACGGGCCACGTGTCGTCGCGGTTGTCCTCTCCGGCATGCTCGACGACGGCGCGGCGGGCATGGCTGCGGTCCACGCGCGTGGGGGGATCGGTGTAGTCCAGGACCCCAACGATGCGCTCTTCCTCGGCATGCCGACGAGCGCACTGCGCTACAACGACCCAGAGTATCGCGTGCCCGCGACGGAAATTGGCTCCCTCCTCGCCCGCGAGGCGGTACATGAGGTAGTGAAGGAGGCACCGGAAGCGATGGAGAAGGAGGCAGAAATCGCCACACTCGATATGAGCGTTGTCGGCGATCCCGACAAGCTGGGAAAGTCCTCGGTCTTCGGTTGCCCGGAGTGCGGCGGCGTGCTCTGGGAGATGGAGGAGGGGCCAGTGCTGCGCTATCGCTGCCGCGTCGGCCATGCCTACACGGCGGATAATCTGGTCTCCGAGCAATCACTCCATCTCGAAGCGGCACTCTGGGCGGCATTGCGCGGGCTGGAGGAGAAGGCGTCGCTCGTCCATCGGCTCGCGGACCGCGCGCGCAATGCGGGCCATGGCATGCTCGCGGATCGGTACGCGGAGCAGGAGCACGACGCCCAGCAGCACGCCACCGTCATCCGTGACTTGATTCTGCATGGTGATACCGCGCCCCCAGTCCCCTCTCCATCGCCGTACGAATCTATCCATTCTCTTGATCTATGAGCGATAAAGAGGGGGCTGGAGTAAGGTAGAGCAGGTCAGCGACGAGCGCGAGCAATGATGCAATGTCGAAAGGCTTTTCAATCGTCGCATCGCCTCGCGCCACGATCTCCGCAGCACGCTGGCGCAGCGTGCCGACATCAGCGGAACAAACAATGATGGGAATGCGCGCAGTCGCGTCATCCGCGCGCAGTCGGTCGTAGATTGTCCACCCGGTATCCTGCTGTTCCAACCAGAGGTCGAGGACGACGAGATCGGGCACTTCGCGTGCGATGGTTGTGTACGCATCAGCGCCCGCCGAAATGGCGAGCGTGCGGTAACCTTCCTCACTGAATAGTTCATCCAGCAATGTGACGGTGTGCGGATCGTCATCCACAAGGGCGATGCCGTGCCGTGCCATCCTTGATCTCCGATGGGTCTATACGCTACCGTGATTGCTAGTAGTCGTTCATCGGGTCCATACCGGAGAATGGGGGTGCTTAGAGCGAATCGCATAATAGTTGTCCCTTGTTTTCGCTTGCACGGTAAGGAGGCAAGACCATC
>JAABVA010004432.1_pt1 | contig 12984 bp, 13 predicted proteins | sample 5560331 | NCBI WGS metagenome assembly JAABVA01 (sample SAMN12812661, study PRJNA571458) | rock metagenome | isolation source: Antarctica rocks | place: Antarctica: Victoria Land, Mt New Zealand sud | collected 2016-01-07
CCGCGCCAAGCCCGAGGTGTGCAACGCCTGCCCGGCGAAGGCCCGTTGCACGACGAGCGATCGCGGCCGCGAGGTGAGCCGCCACTTCGAGGAGGCGTATCTGGAGCGCGTGCGCGCCTACCACGACACAGAAGCGTACCAGAAGGCGCGCCGCAAACGGCAGGTGTGGGTGGAGCCCTTGTTCGCGGAGGCCAAGGACTGGCACGGCTTGCGACGCTTCCGCTTGCGGGGGCTGACGAAGGTCAATATCGAGGGCGTGTTCACGGCCACGGGCCAGAATCTGAAGCGGCTGCTGAGTAGGCGAGGCTGGGGACACCGGCCATGGCCAGGGGAAGCAGCAGGGCTCGCCGTGGGGGTACCCAACCCCGCCTATCCTCGTGTATTCCTCGTGTATTGGTCCCTCCTGCCGTCAGTGAGCGGGCAAGAGACGCCTCTAGCGCCCGTACGGCCAGGAATCCGCGGCCACGCCGCTTGAAGACCTGGCACACTCACAAGCCCTTGTGACAAGGGTTTTTCAACAGGCTGGGCCTTTATCATAACACAACGAGCCGGTCGAGGCGTCAATGATCGCCGATTGCGGTGGTGAAACCTATCCAGCCTGTTGAAAAACCCCTCCTTTGCTGCGTTGGAGCGACTACAAGGTCACTTCGGCCCCGCTCACACCACATTGTGAGCCTGATTTGGGGTTCTCCGGTCGCGATTTCGGTAGAATCTGCTGCTGCTCTAGTGACGATATTCGCAGCAGCGCAATAGACGAGGGGTTTTTCAACAGGCTGGATCGTTATCACAGGAATCGACGCGTGGAGGCCTCCTAGCGTAGGATCCTGCGCCACCGCTACTGAACACCCAAAACCGGCGCTTACAGGAGGTTCGCCAGCACCATCTCCTAAACTGGAACTTAACAGGGCGGCTGCACGGATGGCGAGGAGAGCTAGCAGACCCCTTCTGCCGACGCGAAGGTCACTGCCGTCTCATCCACGATTACTAACCTGCTAGCGCATCAGTTCGGACTATTCGCGCCCTACATCCAGCACCCTCTGGCGCAATGTATGCCTGTCAATCTTTCCTGTAGAAGTGAGAGGAAAGCTCTCCACAATCACTATTTTCTGCGGAATCATATAGGCAGGCAGTAATCCAGTTACGAACCGATGCAGTGTAGTTTTCTCAAGGTACTTCCCGTCTACCGCTACAACAAATGCGACGAGCATAGTGCCCATAAGGCTATCCGATACGGCAACAACTGCTGCTTGGTGTATGTCGTGATGCTGCTCAAGAGCCAACTCAATCTCGCCAAGCTCGATTCGGTATCCGCGGCTTTTAACCATCTGATCGCGACGTCCAATGAATCGATAAGCGCCTGAACTATCCAGGCTAACTATATCTCCAGTACGATAAATATAGCCAAATGCTTCAGGCACAACAGTTGAGGCTGGTTGCAGAACCTGAGATGTGCCTATTACGTCGCCCCAATACATCACCATTACTGTAGGCCCGCGTACTAGGAGTTCTCCTTCTTCCCCAGGGGATGTGACGAGCCGCCCGTCTTCCGCTACCGCAAATACCTCAGCACCAGCACAGGCTGATCCTATCGGAATCACGGCCAAATCGGGATCTATCGGTGTCCGAATCCAATAACATGTGCATACGTTAGTCTCGGTCGGACCGTAGCAGTTGCAAAAGGATGCAGTAGGCAGTAATTCGGCTAGAAGGAGCAAGGACTTAACGGGAAGAACCTCACCAGCAAAGATGACGAGTCTCAATGATGTTATCGTCCCCGCTGTCGTTCCGGAGTGGTTGATAAACATCCTTAATGCAGATGGAACAGAATACCAAACGGTAATCTCCTCGTTCCTTAGCATCTTACCAACCTCATAAGGGAAAGAAGCGATCTCATCGGGGACTAAGACCAGTGTAGCCCCTACTGCCAGGGTAGAGAAAATATCAAAGATGGAGGGATCAAAATGAAAAGGCAAGTGACCAAGTACTCGATCGGTACTGCTGACTTGGAACTCTTCAGCAGCCCACTTCGCAAAGGCGATTCCGTTACGGTGCGACAGCGTCACCCCCTTCGGTACTCCTGTCGAGCCCGAAGTGTGAAGTATATACGCGGGATCACTCTCTATACGAGGATGATACCTGGCCTGCGATTCCGTCCGAATGATAGTTGACCAGCTCTGCGCCGAACATGCATAGTCTACATCTGAACCAACGTCGCCATCGATGATACCCACCCAGTCGAACTTAGCCCGGAAACGTGTGAATTGTGCTACATTTTCTACCATAGAAACCGTACACAACATGAAACGGATACTACAGCCCGTGCATATCGTTGCCAATCGGGTGACAGGTGAGAACGGATCGAGTGGCACATATACTGCGCCAGCACGTAACGTTCCGAGAATGGCTGCAACGGTAACGGGCATCTTGTTCGCATAGATGCCTACCCTATCGCCTGCGCGTACACCTGCAAGCATTAGCGCGTCCGCGATCTTTCTTGAAAGAAACTCGAGTCGTCCGTAGCTCAAGAACTCCTGATTGCATCGCACTGCATGCCTATGCGGCGACTTCGATGCGGTGGCTAAAAACAGATCCTGAAGAAGAAACTCCATTAGTCGCACCCTCCTACTCACACCTACTCACATTGTACCGGAGAGCATGACGTTGAGTGTGCTGGATGGGCAAGGAGATATGAGTCGGCTCCGCCATCTGGCCTCAATGGCGCGTTGACTCACCGACGATGCAGCACATGAAGGGCATTACCGAGGGATCTCGACTTACAAACACATTAGGACTTGATCCACTGATAGGCCCAGCCCGCGACGATGGGCTGGCCGGCGGAATGGCGCGACGGATGATAGTAGTAGCTGCGGTGCGGGCTGGTCTCAGCATCACAGCGTGCCTAAGTGGGTCGCCGGTCGAAGTTCGTAGATCTGGTGGCCGCATACGCCATCCATACACCACTGGAGGACAAGGCGTACCGGCCCCGGAAAAGTACGAACGTACACCGCCCGGCCGCTTAGCATCGCAAATCCTACGAACTTTGACCGCTGATCCGCTTAGACGCTGACATCGACCGCATAGATGGCCTGCCCGTCGGCGAACGGGTAGCGCGCCACAAGGTCGTACACCACCGGACGCGACATGTCAAGAGACGGCCCCAGCCGCGCCGATGGATTGGGGCCAGACTCAGATACACCGAGGCGGAGGCCGGCTCCGTCACCAACAGCGCGTCCATCAGGTCAAAGAGGGCATCCGTTCGCCGGCCAAAACATGCATACGCGTCTGCACGGAAGGCGCGCACATCATCAAGGGCAGTTGTCATGTCCATAGGGCTAAGTGGTCCATCCGGCAAGTCAGGGCTACTTTCAAGACCGCGTCATTCGAGGCAAGATGTAGCCGCCCCCGCGTCGCCCATAGTCGATCTCCTGGCGCGCCCGCCCGCCGGTTGGTTAGGTCGATCTTGGGTGAGGTGCACCAGTTGACGGCGGGGATGGCTCTTGGCCGACTCGGGACCCATCTGGTCGAGACAGACTACGACACTATCCGCAGGGGGCGCGGTGTAGAGGGTGTCGATGGCCCCCTTGTATATTGGGAGTAGGGAGAGATCAGCTCATTGTCCTCTCCCCTTGGTTGGCAGGTGACGGTCTAAGCCGCCCCCATCGGCACGACCGACGTAAAAAGGCGACCGCACCTGCCTCCCGCGCGTGTCCGGTCGATGGCCGAACTGCTGCACCGCGCGGCGTCTCCGCCGCATGAGTGCCCATGGACAAGGGAACCGCACCCGGGCGGTCAGGGTCCTGCGCGACCAGGATGGCTGATGCGTCATGAGGAGACGCCAATGCTTCCTGCGGAGATTCAGTATGTGGTGGGGATCGATAGCGCCAAGCGCTTCCATGTAGTGTGCGCGCTCGACGCCCGCACCGGGAAGATGCACCTGCGGCCACGCTCCGTCGCGGCGACCGCCGCCGGCTACGCCGACGTGCGCGCGTTGTTGCGCCCATGGAGTGAGCCGGGAGCGATCCTGCGGGGACTGGAGGCGACCGGCTGCCTGTGGGAACCGCTCTACGAGGATCTGACCCAGGCGGGCTACACGGTGCTGGTGCTCAACCCCCGGCAGACCGTCGCCTGGGCCGCCGGGTTGGGCCTGCGGGCCAAGACCGACGGGATTGACGCGCAGACCATGGCGCGCGGCCTGCTCGCGGGGTATGCCCAGGGCAGCACGGTGCCGTCCGAGACGAGCCAGGAGGTGCGCGCACTCACGCGGGCACGGCGCGACCTCGTGCAGAGCCAAACCGCAGCCAAGCAGCGCCTGCGTGACGAGTTGGTCGTCCTCTTCCCCGAGTTGCCCGACCACACGCCGGAGCACCGTGCCCTCATGGACCCGGCGGTCTTGCGCCTGGTGGAGGCGTACGGCTCGGCTCAGGCCTTTGCTCAGGCGGCGCCGGACGAACTGGCCGCTCTCCTTAAAGAGGTGAGCGCCGGGGTATGGACGCGCGAGCAGGCGGACGCGCTGCAGCGGGTCGCGCGACAATCGGCGGCGCGTTCCCGTGCGGAGGCCGCGCGCGCTGTCGTCGTCCGCACCATGGTCCGGCCTCTCCTCGACCTCTACGCGCGTCTGGCTGAACTGGAGGAGGCGATCGCCGCCGTGCTGGCCCACGCTGAGGATAGCCAGCGCCTGCAGACGTTGCCGGGCGTCGGCCCCGTCATTGCCGCCACCGTCCGCGCCGCGTTGGGCGATGTGACCCGGTTCCAAGGCGTCGACCAAGTCATCGCCTACGCCGGCCTGGACCCGCGCACCCACCAAAGTGGGGCGTTTGTCGGCCAGAAGCATCTCTCTAAGCGCGGACCGGGGGCGTGGCGCCACGCCCTCTACCTGGCCACCCTCAACGCCGTGCGCAATCGCCCCGAGTGGCGCGACCGCTATCAACGCCTGCTCGATCGCGGGCGGTCCACAAAGGAAGCCTTGACCATCCTCTCACGCGCCTACCTCAAAGTGGTCTATCATGTCCTCCGCACCGGCGTGTCCTATGACCCGCTCGCGCTCACCGCGCCCAAGCCCTGCCCCGCGCGGGGCAGGGCTTGACATCCCTTATGAACTCTTTTTTCGCCGGACCCGTGAGACCCTCCCACAAGCCGGCATCCCGCAGAATGCGCTTGACCGTGTTCGGGCAGACCAAGGGCACCCAGCCCTGCGCTTTGGCCAATTCGTCGGCGAGACGCCGTTTGCCCCACTCTGGGTGGGCGGTCCGCGCGGCGATGACCTGCCGCTCCACCGCCGGGGTGGTCCGGGGGGGATGGTGCGGCGCGCGGCTGGCATACTGCTCCAAGGCCGCATAGCCCTCCGCCTCAAAGCGGCCCTTCCAATAGTAGAAGGTGCGGCGCCCCACATGGGCGCTCGCGCACGCCGCCTCCACATCGCCCGTTGCTTGCCACGTTTCAAACAACAAGCGGCGCTGCGCGGGCGTCGTGCTGCGAAAGTGTACCCCTCGGCCCATCGTTGCCCTCCTCCCCAAGACGCTCTCGCCACTCTAGGATACAGCGCCTGCACCAACGCTCTCCCCCTCTACTCAGCGTGCCACAGCGCCCTTTTTAGTGCAACATGCTCCTGCCCAAAACAGGATATGCAAAAACCCCCTGAGTTCGCCAAAAAAACTAGAACTGCACTGATCGCTTATGGCGGCAAAGACGGCTGGAGGAGTTGGGCCTCAAGCGCGGCAAGATAGGCGGCGGGATCCTTGCGGAAGCGCCACTGCGCGCGACGGCTTTCGTGGCGCACGGTCATCTGCTGACGGACCTGCCGCCAGGCTTCGAGGTCGCGCGGGCGCACGTCGGTCGCTCCCAAAGGCTGCCGCGGCGTGACGACAGCGGCGAGGAGGCGGACCGCCCCGCGTACGACCAGGGCGGGAGAGGCTTCGGCGCCGTCCGGTCGCCCGCCGCTCGTGATAGCGCGCCGCACCGAAGAGTTGTTCCAGATCATTGTTGGTGCGGGGCAGGTCCGGCACGGCGTCGCCGTGGAACAGGCCGGGCGCGTAGCTGCGGGTAACCGTGGCGCAGTGGGTCACGGCGGTCGCGAGCGGGCCGTCGCCGTGTCGCGCGCTCATCTCGTCCAGCAGCGTGGCGTACGCGCACGTGGGCGCCGGCTGCCGGTCGTGGGTGGCCAAGAGATGCGCGGCGCGATAGACCTCCGCGTAGACGGCGTGGATCGGGGGCCAGGTGTCGGCCGTGGCCGCCAGCCCCCGGTCGAGCAGGCGTTCCACGCTGCGGAGCGCGTAGCTGGCCCCCCCTTTTCCGCCGCCCGCTGCCGGGAGGCGTGGCTCAGGCTCAGGCGCTCGTACAAGCGCAATCCCGCAGCGCAAAGGGTGGCCACCGGTCGTCGGTCAGCGCGCGACGCACCGCCAGACAATCCCGCGCACCACCTCGGCCTCGCTATCAGTGCGTCCCTCCACCGCGCGCTCAATCGGGCGCACCCCGCGCACGCGCTTCTTGAGCTCTTTCTTGGCGTGGCGGTCCGCCTCGAAGAGCGGAATCTACACGGCCTCGCGCAGGTAGTGAAACTGGCAGAGTTGATGCGGCACATCGGGCAACACAGCGGCGACCGCGTCGCGGATGGAGTGCTGCCCGTCCGCGATGACGCCGGCGACCAGCACGGGCAACGGGGCGACGGTTTCCCGGAGCAGCGCCGCCAGGTCGTCGCCGATCCCGCTCAGGAGACTCCGCGCCAGAAGGACCTCGCCCGAGAGGCAGTTGCGCAGGACCCAGAGCACGTCATGCTCGACATCTGGCTGCAGCCCGTCGAGCGCCAGGATCACGCGCCGTGCGCCCGCAGCCGCTCGTGCATCCGGCGCTGATCACTGAGATGGACGGCGAGAAGTTCCTCGTAACGGTGCAACAGGTGGGTAACAGTCCGCTCGGCGATGCGTACGCCGCGGTTGACCAGGTGCCGGTGGATCTCCGGGACGCTGCTGTGCGCCGCGTAGCGCAGTCGCCCGACCAGCGCGATCACATCCAGGCCGAAGGTACTGCGCGGCAGCGCCCACCTGCCTTGGTCCTCCGGGCGATACGCCTGATGGTAGAGCGGACAGCTCGGATTCTGGCAGCGCCGCACGGCCAGCGTCAGGCCGGCGGCCTCGGTCAGCGTGCTAATCGTGCGCGTTTTGTGATAGGCCACCCATAGTGTTCGCTCAGTCAGGCGCAGTTCGGCGGCGATGGTGGGGACGCGCCAGCCCTGGCTCGCCAGCCAGATATGGTGTGTTCCTCAACGGTCATCGGAGGGAGTTGTAGCATACGTGAATACCTCGAACGTCTATGTATATCTTCAGTATACTACTGCTACTGATTTACCGGATGGACCACTTACAACCTATCCGGAAAATCGTCAGAGCGGCTTATGCAGCCGCTGAGAGCGTATTTAGGCACTTTCCGGATAGGCTGTTAGTCTGTACTGCCCTCGCTTGTCGAGTTAAATCACGAGCTTAGGCGTCAGGCGTGCGAAGCCCCCTGGGCCTCCTGACGAGGTATGCACACAAACCATCTTGTAAGCCGTGATTATTCGATTCCCCGCCTCGGCGGTCCGTGGTACACCGGCGACGCATGGGCGGTGCATCTGTCCGACGTATGCCTGCGCCCGCACGAGCGCTTCCTCTATGAGTACGACTAGTGAACCGACGGCTTAAGTACTATATGCTGGCCAATCACAAGTGCATCTAAATCAGTGGATACAAAGGTTCGTATTGCGTCTACTGGAGTACAGACTATAGGCTCATCAGCCCGGTTGAATGAAGTATTTAACACGACACCAATGCCGATCTTATTTTTCATGCACTTCAGAAGATCATAATATATTCTGCATGCATCGTACTCTACGGTTTGAGGGCGGGTTGAGCCATCCACATGGGTAACGGCGGGGATCAAGTCGCGCGAGTTGGGTTGGATTTGTATAGCTTGGAGCATAAAAGGCGATCGAAATGGGTGCTCAAGCAGGATGGACATTTCTTCTTGGAGAATAGAAGGAGCTAATGGTCTCCATATCTCTCGGCCTTTGATTTGATTCACACGCAAGAGGGCTTCATGATCAGTAGCATTGGCAAGGATGGAACGATGCCCTAGGGCTCGCGGTCCCACCTCCATCCTTCCCTGCAGCCAACCGACAACCTTACCTCTAGTAAGTAACTCGGCAGTTTTCTCAATGACATCAACATGCTCAGAATATGCTAGTCCCGATCTCCTCATCACGTCAGTAACATCGGAATCACTATACGAAGGCCCCCAATATGCATGTTTTATCTCCGGACAAGCAGGTTCTCCATGTCGCGCAGCAACTTCAAGTGCAGCGCCAAGGGCACAGCCAGCATCATGGGCAGCTGGGAAGATGTAAATATCGTCTACGATACCAGATTGGCGAATGACGCCATTAGCACTGCAGTTTAGCGCAACACCACCACCGAGCACTACTTTGCGTGCTCCTGTCAATCTCAAAGCAGTTTTCACGAGATGCAGTAGTGTATTCTCCACAGCCTTCTGTACAGATGCAGCGATATCCTTGTAGTGTTGGTTAAGAGTTAGCTGACGGGATATCCGGCTTTCCCGGCTCGTGATGTTGAATGAAGCCCGGTTCATGGATCCAAACTGACTGCGCAGGAATCGCAACCAGTAGGCACGGATATATGTTGGCAGCTCGTCAGACGAGATTATGCTAGGAACATGAATATTTAGATGATAGCCCTCATCAGTGAGTTGAAGCGCAGAAATATCAAACTTAGGTTCTCCATATGGGGCAAGGCCCATTAGCTTGCCTGCACTATTGGGACCTAATCCAACATAGTGAGTTACGGCACTGTAGAAGTATCCAAGTGACTGGGATACATCGAATGAGCGAAGCACTTCTATGTGTCTCCCTCGGCCATGAGCGATAGTCGTAGAAACATTTTCACCTTGACCATCGACAGTAACGATTGCCGCATCGTCGAATCCTGAAGAGAAGAAGGAAGCAGCGGCATGCGAGAGATGGTGATTTACACTCACAATTGGCGGAAACTGGATATCGCGAAAAACCTCGCTCCTGCGGAATCTATTCATAGCGGTGCGAATTAAAGTGGAGGCGTTCGGAATGTTGGGATCGTCGGAACTAGCAATTAAATCAATATCGTTGACGGTTAGCCCCGCCTCTCGAAGGCAATATAATGCTGCATTAACTGGCGCTAGTCCGGGAGCTCGCTTTACGCGAACGAAGCGCTCTTCCTCCGCCATGGCTACGAGGCTTCCATCACGAACCAAGCAAGCGGCCGGATCATGTCCGACATGACCACCTATACCTAGGATGTTCACTTCACTTCCTCCAAACTTAAGCCTGTGTCCTTATTTACATGGAACTGCATAGAGTCACATGAGCGGTGCCCGCAGCTCTTGACTATTGAAACGTCAGTGCCGTCAATCATGTAAAGGAAGAATGTCGTGAGAGCCGTTCTCATGCAAGCTGGCGTAGCTTACCTTGGTGAACTGAACTTTGCTTTGGAGCTCAGGGATATTGCGCGCGTTACAGTAACTCATACCACTACGCACGCCTCCTGCAAGCTGTTTCAACACGAGTCCTACTGATCCGCGGTATGGAACCCAGCCCGCTACACCTTCTGGACTTCGTGCCACTTCGCGCTCCGGAGACCTGCCATTTCGTTCAGCATTGCCTGCCGCCTCCGAACGCTTTCGAGCCTGTGTAGCGGCCAGGGATGCCATTCCCCGAAACGTCTTAAATCGTCCGCCATCGCGATGGATAATGCCTCCAGGGCTTTCATCGGTACCTGCCAATAGGTGGCCAAGCATGACCGAGGATGCTCCGGCACCCAGTGCTTTCGTTATGTCGCCACTTACCGTCACTCCGCCGTTCGCAATGATCGGTACTCCCGCTGCTCGCGCTGTCTCCGAACACTCTAAAACAGCGGTTAACTGCGGCACGCCTACCCCCGTGACGTTCCTTGTAGTACAAGCAGAACCCGGACCCACCCCAACCAGTATGACATCTGCACCAGCATCAATGAGATCCCTTGTAGCGGCCGCTGTTGCCACGTTCCCTGCAATAACCTGCACATCTGGCCACCGCTGCTTGATGAGGATCAGCAAGTCAATCACTGAATCAGAGTGACCATGTGCAATATCTATCGTGAGTGCGTCAACGTCTGACGATATCAAGGCCGCAGCCCGTGCCAACGCTTCATCTGTGTCACGCACACCAATAGTAGCTCCGACTAGCAATCGATTATCGGAGTCTGTAGCTGATATGGGATTTGAACAGAGTGCACTAAGCTCCGCAGGTTTTATTAGACCTAATAGTATGTCTCCTTCTTGTAGCAGGATTACGCTATTTCCCGCCGCAATATTAGATTGCACGCCGGCTTCTACAAGTTCGTCCGCCTGTACTGTCACAAGGTTATGCAATTGGATCATCAATTCGCTAACTTTAGAATCAAGCGGGCATGTCGAATCTATGGCCTCAATCGGAACGACCCCAGTGGGCGTGTCGTCTGCATCGACCACAAGCAATCCGCTACAATCCTCTAATCCGACCATGCCTAAAACATGGTCAATAGTCCAGGCCACATCTACCGTTAGGCAAGGCCGAGCGATTGGCCATGTTCGAGAACTCTTTACTTTACCTACTTCAGCTACTTGTTGCTCAATTGTCATAAATCTATGGATAATCCCCAGCCCGCCTTCTCTTGCCATAGCAATAGCCATTTCTCCTTCCGTGACAGTATCCATGTTGGAAGAAATAATCGGGATATTCAGGGATATGTTTGTGGTTAGCTTTGAGGAGATGTCAATCTCACTCCGAGACCGTATTGAGGATCGCTGAGGTACGATTAATACGTCATCGTAACAAAGCGCAGTGGAATCCCTCCAATGTATATGTGAGCGAGAGAGTCTTCGCATATCTTTCATAGCCGAGCGCCGGCTATTGTTCTTGAGGCTCATCTCTTCCCCCACTTACTGATTTCGCTAATACCGCGACAACGAAGCTTTACCTTCACTGCTCATCAATTGTCTCTTAAATGATTCTAGCACTGCCTCGAGGTAAACTATCATCTCTCGCTCAAGACGAGAAAGATTGATAAGAGAGCGAATGGCGCGTGCACGATTCATATGACCGCCTTCTAGTCCTAGTTCCGATAATGAAGTCGCTAAGAGGTCCCATTCTTGATTGACCATAACAAGATGTAGGTCGGCTGCCGCGACATCCTCTGGAGCTAGACCGCTTAGCTCCGATAGCGCTAAGCGCAACATTTGACGTGTGCCAATAACAAACTTTCTTATGCATCCGGGTAAATGCCATCCAAGTACCTGTTTCATCCTACCATTCGATACCTCCTGCTCGGTTGCTGACTTCAGCAGCCACATCAGGCCATCTATCGCATAGAGTCCGTGATCCTTGCTGTTGTCATAAACGCCTTCTGCACCGAGCATGGTTGATATTGAACATCTCAGGATTTCTATTAGCTCTTCTGGCCAAGGTGCTAGAGGATGTGCTAGTTTATATTCAAGGACTCCGAATCCTCTTTCAATAGCTCGCTCCAATGAATTGAGTTTGATCCATCCCCGACTATTGCTCAGCCCTCCAAAGGAAAGCGGCACCGCAGTTCTATCAACGACAAAAATTGCATCGTCACTAGGATTGTAGTCTAGAACAGCCATCACATGTAGATTCATCCTAGCTCTATGGTAATGTGGCGAATGCCTCACATGAAACCACTCCAAGCGCACGACGGGAACTTTCTTTAGTTGAAGCTGAGTGTGAATGCAGTGTCTGGCTAACTCTACGGTTGAGCCGTTGTGCCAAATTGCACTTACTCCCTGATTAAATATCGGAGCGCTAAACTCTTCCTGAGGTCCGTCCCACATCCATATCATGAGATTCTTGTCCACCCAAAAAGCCAGATGAAGTGGTCTAAGAAGCACATGCAATGGCGAAGGGACCTGATGATAATGCAGAACTTCGCGCATGACATGTGGCAAACATGATAGCCAGGCTGAATCTAAACCCTCGGCATCAATTCGTTGAGATAGGAAATTAGCCTTTAGGCGTTCAGGAAGATAAGGCATGCTCATTACGGTATGTATTCTTTGGAGCTTAGCCTCTGCACGTAAGATACTATCCTATTGATCGTCCCAAAGTTAGCAGAAACAAGGTCTTCCTTAGGCACATTAAGTTGGAACCTCTCTTCAATAAAAAGAGAAAGATTTAGCATGCCTAACGAATCTAAGATGCCAGATGAAACCAGAGAGCGATCTGCGGGGATGGTTTGCACTAGTTCAGGACGTGGTGCTGTTTCAGTGAGATGGGTACGCAGTTCTTGTTCGATATCCATACCGGCTGTCTTCCTCTATGCCAATTCTAACAGGGCCTATCGTCAAACCTCTAAAGGTTGGATAATCTAAGGCGTTCTATGGTTACGGTTAACCAAGGCACCTCGCTCGCTACACTGGCTCCTTGTGAACCGGACATGCTAAACCGTGACATGCTGGACATGTGCGTTCGGCCATCCATGGCAAGCATTTGCAGCAGTGGATAGAAATTCGACCATTCAAAAAGGACTGCCGGGGCCATTTTCTTGATACCACCGACTGATGAACGGATATGTCCAGGATGCTGGGTCTCCCGCGTTCTTGTGAACTACTCCGCGCCGAGGGCCACTGGCGACGCCGCAGCGCCTCGATGGTAGCCTTCATGATAAGCTGTTCTTTAGAAGGGTTATAGTACCATTTCGAGCGTAGCACAATTCCTCTCTATCTGTGTAGCTTTTTGGCGAGGCACTAGTGGGTCACGCTGCATTTAACTGGAAATGGGCGGCGACAGCGGCAGACCCGCTAAGGCGGCGTGCCCGCGCGCGGCGGCGGCGCTCCCGCCGTTTGCCATCCCACACGAACGGGGTAGGCTCTTCGTTCCAGCCCGCCGCCGTGTCCTCCAACCAGGCGATGAGGTCGTCGGGCGTCGCG
>JAABVA010004433.1_pt1 | contig 12983 bp, 12 predicted proteins | sample 5560331 | NCBI WGS metagenome assembly JAABVA01 (sample SAMN12812661, study PRJNA571458) | rock metagenome | isolation source: Antarctica rocks | place: Antarctica: Victoria Land, Mt New Zealand sud | collected 2016-01-07
GTGCACGACCCCCCGCCCGGCCTGGCTGTCCCACACCAGCCGGGAACTGATCTGCCCGGCGGCGCGGACCTGCAGCAGCGCCCCCTCCCCACACCCGACGACGCCCGGCTCCTGGCCCGGCCCAGCGCGGTGGTCGCCGCCTGCTGGCTGGTGTGGCCGCTGACCACCGCCACCGGCCCGCGCTCAGGATCGGCCAGGTCGGCCTGCACCACAAACCAGCGCCACCGGCCCCGCGAGCGCACCACCACCGGCGCCCCGCCGCCCGGTACCGGCACCCGCAACGCCAACGCCGCCGGTGCGTCTCCCGCCGCCTCCGTCATCGCGGCCACCGGCTCTGCCATGCGGGCCGGGCAGCGGGCGAAGCTGGAACTGAGGGCACCGGCCTCGTGGCCTTGCCCAGCGCCCGGTAGATCGAGGTGCGGCTCACCCCCAGCACCGCGCCGATCTGCTCGACGGTCAGCTCCCGCGCGTCGTCCATCTTACGGGCCTGCCGGACCTGCTCCACGCTCAGCTTGGACGGCCGACCCCCCACCCGCCCGCGGGCCCGCGCCGCCGTCAGCCCGGCCACCGTCCGGTCCCGGGTAATCTCCCGCTCGAACTGGGCCAGCGCCCCGAACAGATGGAACACCAGCCGCCCCCCGGCGGTGGTGGTGTCGATACTCTCCCGCAACGACCGGAACCCCACCCCCCGCTCGTCCAACCCGGTCACCACCTCGATCAAGTGCCGCAACGACCGGCCCAGCCGGTCCAGCCGCCACACCACCAACGTGTCCCCCGGCCGCAACTGCTCCAGCACCGCATCCAGCTGCGGCCGCCGGTCCAACGCCCCCGACCCATGGTCGGTCCAGACCTTCCAGCAGCCCGCGGCAGTCAGCTCGTCGTCCTGCAGGTCCGGGTTCTGCTCGAGCGTCGACACCCGCGCGTAACCCAGCAGGTGCGCCATGCCCGAACCGTGCCGCAAACCCCTATTGCGACATGCTCGCGGCACGTAGGTGTCCGGACACCAGTTGCGCACCACAGCCGGTCCCCGCAACGCGCTCATAGCAGGCCGCATCAGTCGATCGGCGACGCGAGCCCTGGCCGGCCCACAAACGAGCGTTTGCGGAGCATCAAACTGGTACGCCCTGCAGCCGGACCAGCTACACGTTAGGCAAGGCCAGCCACCCCGGCCCACAGTCCTGGTCGCCGCGGACAACTTGGCTCGCGCACGTATGAGGTAAGAAGCCGCAGTGGCGTTACACATCTGGGTGGCGCAGCTCAACATCAGCCCGAGGACAGCCGAGAAGATCACTAGCAAGCACTCGATCACGCTCGAGGAGGCCGAGCAGGCAGTCCTATGCGTGAGCAACCTCGACTTCTCCTGGGACGTGGATCCGGTGCGCGGCGAGCGGGCCATCGTCTCCTTGCGCATCCGGAACAGGCCTGCCCTGCTCGTTCTCTACGACGCCGGACACCCCTTGGGGATGTCTGGAACCTGGGCAGCGTCTACTTCATCGACACCTAGGCACACTCAGCCAGCAGGGGGCATGATGCAAAGCATGAGCGACGACTTCTACGAAGACGACGAGCCGGTGGAAACGATCCGCGCCAAGTTCGCAGAGGGTCAGCGAGGGACTACTCAGCCGCCAAGGCGGGGCCAGACGCACTACCTCTCCATCGACGGGCTCGCGCCCGCGAGTGAGAACCAAGCTGCCCGGGATCTTGTCAGCCGCTGATGGCTTCCCCCGTTGAAGCAATCCTCCTGCTATGCGACGCCGCTCAAGCCGACCCACTCGGCAAGGTCCACATGCTTGGTGCCGGCTGGTCCACCACCGGCAGTCCCACGGCACCTCAAGCAGTCGTCGCTATGCTGAAGATCCCTTGGGACCGAGCCAACCAGCAGATACCGCTAACACTGGCACTCCTCGACTCTGATGGGCAGCAGGTCCTCCTTGGGGACGACAGCAACCCCCAGCCGGTGCGCACCGCTGTCGACGTTGAGGTCGGACGGCCGCCTAGGTTGGCGCACGGAAGCCCACTCGACTCCTCCTTCGTGCTGAACCTGCCCCCGATGCCACTGGCGCCGGGACGTTACGAGTGGCGACTGAGTGTCGCCGAGGCCGAGATCACGACCACCTTCCAGGTGATCGCAAAGTAGGCAGCCGCGCTGCGTCTCACACATGAGCGGTCTGGGCACGACGCCTGCCCCGTCCCGCTAACGGTCGTCTGAGGGACCGGCCCACAGGATTCGAGGTTCCGAGCATTATCCCGTGTGTTACAGGACGTGTTCGTCGGCGTTGGGCGTATCTCGCCCTCCCCGTACGGGGATCGACGGCCGGAACGCCGTCGGCAAGGTCGCGTGCAGGTTGGGAGGGTGGGTGTCGGTCGAGCGGTCCTGTTCGAGCTGACGACGAGTGATCGGTTCGAGCGCTGTCAAGACTCGCTCCGAGCGTCGTGGCGAGCGCCCGCGCGGGCTTGAGACGCTAGTCCAGGGCGGGGTTCAGGGCGCGGTCGTGTCCTTTTGGGCTCGTCCCGTTCGTGTAGTAGTAACCGGTAGCGCTTCTGCCGGCGTTGGTCCGATTCATGCCGCCACGCCGGGGGTGGGGGCCTGTGGCTCTGTGCAGCCTCGCTGGGCTGGTACTGCTTCGGGCACCGGCGCTAACGCCCGCTGCCTTATCGTTCCGGGCTCCGGTGCGCACAACACGGCACGTACTCAGCCGTGAGGCCGGTGCTGAATTGCGAGCATCGAGCACAGAGCTCGCGGCTGGTGGCAGCTTAAGACCCGCCGAACCGGTACCCGCAAGCAGCCAACCATCCAGCTTGGGCTGGCCCACGGTGAAGATGCGCGGCGCCACGGTCGGGGGGAAGCATCGGATCGTGCGCAGATGGGAAGCCCGGACGATGGGCCTGGTGCTGGTCGAGCCGCAGGTCGGGCGCTGAGCCATCTCAGTCATCCGCAGCCTCCAACTCGTCGTCGAACGCGATGCTGCCGCCGTGCACCGCTGCCATCAGCTGGCCGACGCTGTTGGCCGTCTCCCCCAGCTCATGGCATACCGCCGTCAGGTATCCGGGCACCAGCGGCTGGATGGGTAGGAAGGCCTCGATCTGCAGCGTTGTGCCTGATAGGAACATGCGGCAGTGCATGAGCCGCTCGTTCGTCGCGTTGATCTCGCGCAGCACGGGTGCCGTGCCCTTGAGCCCTAAGACGACGTTGGACCAGATCTTCACCATGTGTCCGCCGGGCCCGACGGACAGGTAGTACACGGCCGTTCCGTGCCGGAGCGGGTAGTCCCCGTCGCTGTCCTGCTGGACCTCGGCCAGCTCCATGCCCTCCCGCAGCATCCGCTGCAGGTGGGAGTGCGCCATCTGTGTGTAGCTCAAGCCCGACCCCTCTCCTAGGGGTACACAATCGCAGCGAGGTACGACAGTTTCGGGGGTCAGACGACCCACTGCTCCGCCGCGGAAAGGCGCTTTGCAACGCCGTTGCCGCCGACCGTTCGGAGCTGCCTGAGATCGCCCACCACGACCAGCTGGGTCCGCGCTCGCGACAAGCCGACGTACAGCATCTCCTTCGCCCGAGCCGGGTCGCGGAAGCCGTCCACGGCCAGGACGACTACCTGTCGTTCGAGCCCCTTGAAGCCGAGGACGTGCCCGTAGAAGACGTCGTCTTCGGCGAAGAAGTCGTCCCAGTACCCCTGCTGCCCACGGTGCTCGACGGCTTGCGCGTGGACGGGGTGGCGGTGGTAGGTCGTCAGCAGCGCGATCTGACCGCCGTCCCACCCGTCTAGGAGCGCGTCGACCGCCGCGTCGGCTCGTTCGACCGCGTCCCCGGCCGGTGATTGCACGAACCGCACCGGTGGTCCCTCCAGGCCGCGGTACTTCGCCTGATCGGTCGTGAGGCTGCTGAACACCTGCGCGATCCGTTTGGTGTTCCTGATGTTGGTCGTGAGGACGTACGGCTCGTTGCCTATCGGTGCTTGCGAGGTGCGGGGGAACACCCGCTGCGCCTCGTCGAGGAACACGAACAACCCGCCGTCGTCTGGGTCCCGCAGGCACGCGACAAGCGAGGGCCACCACAGCTCACCGAAGTCCTGCGCCTCGTCAACCACCACGGCGTCGAACAGGTCCTGCGGACGCTGCTCGCGCGCCAGGTCCCCGAGCGCCAGCGGGAGGCGGCGCTCGTAGTAGTCGCTGTCATCCTCGGCGCCTTGCTCCGCGCCCCACAGCAGCGGCAGGTCGTGGAACAGCCCGACGTAGGCCGGCGACTTCGGCCAGGTCGTGCTGACCCGCTGCAGGAACCGTCCGAGCCCCCGCGAGTAGCACATGAGCGCCACCCGCTTGCCGTCCTTGGTGAGCCGGCGAGCCTGTTCCAGCGCAAGCCATGTCTTGCCGGTCCCGGCGCCGCCGATGACCGACAGGCGCCGGTGGTACCGGAAGCTGTCCAGCACGGCGGCCTGGTCGCGCGTGAGCTGGTTGACCCGCTGCTCATGCTCCTCGGCCAGCGATAGCAGCGACGCCTGGCCGGGCAGCTGGGCGACGAGCAGGCTCAGCATCTGCTCGAGACCATCTGGCGTGAGCGGCTGGTGCCCGTCCCCGTGCCGCTCGACCGCCGCACGCACCGCGGCCCCCGGCGTTGCGCAGGTCGTCCTTGTCCAGGACCAGCGAGCGCGGCATGTCGGGGGCATCGAACGCCGCCGCCAGGACCATGTGCGGGAACGCGACGACCGCAGCCGTACGAGCCTTCGCGGCATCTGCCCGCTGACGGATGAGGTAGCGCTGCAGCACGTGCCGGCAGTCGCTCGCCTGCGTCATCGGGTTGACCATCGCTCAAGGCGCCTGTCCCGCCTTGGTCTGCCGCCACCGGCCGGCCTCGTCTCGCTCGAAGCGGCCGCCCGAGACCTCGACGACGCAGGTCCCGACGCCCGGCCATGCGACCACGAGTCCGCTTCGTACTCGCGGTTCTCCTCCACCTGCCACACCGAGCGCAGCAACGCGACATCGTCCGGCAACGCGTCGCGTAGCGCCTCCCAGACGGCGCGCTCGCCGTGCCGCCCGTCGGCCCACTGCGGTGACGGCGGCAGGAGGCGGGCACCCGCGCAGCCTGCCACTGTGGCGAGTCCCCGGATCGGTTCTGTCGGACCAACATGATGCACTGGTTCTGGTCAGCATGACGACAACACGGAGGTGGGCTCGTGAAGCTCCTCGCTGGGCATCTTGGCCGGCCGCTCGTGCGCGACGGCCTGACGCTGCTCCCGGTCTGGAACGGCGTCGCCGTCACCCGCCGTGGCTACGACCTACACAGTCAGCACCTCGCGGTCGCGGAGCGCGCCGGCCAGCCCGTCGTGTCGGAGCTTGTGGTCACCAACAACCGAGCGCGCCCGACCGTGGTTCTGGCCGGGGAGCTCCTCGAGGACGGTCAGCAGCACCGGGTGGCCGCCCGCTCCACTGTCGTCGAGCGCGGGGAGGCCGCCGTGCTGGACGTGCGCTGCGTAGAGGAAGGGCGCTGGTCGGGCGACCGCACGCATCGTCGCAGCAGCCGGGTGGCCCCCGTCAGCGTCCGCGGCGCTGCCGACCAGATCGCGGTCTGGAACCGCGTGCGCCACTACGAGCAGACCTACGGCACGACCGCCACGCAATCTGTCCTGGACGCGACCGCCGCGCCTGACGCAGCGGCGCGCCGGCTGGTGTCGGACCTGCGCCCGCTGGCGTTCCAGTGCGGCGTCCTCGTCGGCATCGGCGGTCAGCCGCTGCTGCTCGACGTCTTCGACAGCCCGCGCACGCTGACCGCGGTCTGGCGGGACCTCGTGCAGTCCGCGGCACTCGACGCGGTCACCGCCCCGCCGCTCGCGACACCGGGTCGGCGGGCCCGGCGGTTCCTGGACCGCATGATCACGGTGCCCCTGGAACCGGGCAGCGGCAGTACCGCAACCGTGGTCGGTTCGGAGCACGTGCGCCTGGAGGCGCTGGTCTGGCAGGGTCGTGCGGTGCACACGGTCGCCACGAACATCCGTCACGAGCTAGTGAGCGCGTCGTGAACGGCAAGCAGATGGACCGGGCTGTGGGCGCGCTGCTCGGTGCCGCCGGGGATGCCCTCGGCGTCCCGTACGAGTTCGGCTCCCGCACGCTGCGGCCGGACGAGCCCGCCCAGATGCTCGGCGGCGGCCTCGGTGGGATCGCGCCGGGGCAGTGGTCGGACGACACCGAGATGGCCTGCGCCATCGCGGAGGTCGCCGCCACCGGCGCCGACCTGCGCACGCAGGAGGCGCTGGACCGGATCGCCGCGCGTTTCCTCGACTGGTACGCCACAAGCCCGCCCGACATCGGCGTGCAGACCCGGCAAGTCCTGGCGCGGACCAGTCCCGGCGAGGGCGCCGCGGCTCGGATGCGGGTCGTGAGCGAGGAGCTGCACGCACGTACAGGCCGCACCGCCGGCAACGGGTCGTTGATGCGCACCTCGCCCGTTGCGCTCGCGCAGCTGGGCGATCCGTCGGCGATTACGCAGGCCGCCCGCGTCGTCAGCGCCTTAACGCACTTCGATCCCATGGCCGGCGACGCGTGCGCCCTGTGGTGTATCGCCATCGACCACGCCGTGAGCACCGGCGAGCTCGACCTGCGGGCTGGGCTGCGGCACGTCGATCCGATGTGGGCAGATCTCGTTGACGAGGCGGAGCGGCGCAAACCAGCCGAGTTCGCGCCCAACAACGGCTGGGTCGTGGCGGCGATGCAGGCCGCCTGGTCATCCATCGTCCGCAGCACGACCCTCGAGCAGACCCTGCAGACGCCCGTACATGCCGGCGGCGACACCGACACGGTCGCGGCCATCGCAGGGGCACTGGCTGGTGCGGCCTACGGCGGCAGCACTGTGCCTGCCCGCTGGCGCCGCGTGCTACACGGCTGGCCCGGCCTGCGCTCACGCGACCTCACGCGCCTGGCCGTCCTCGCCGTCGGCAATGGGCAGTGCGCCCCCGAAGGGTGGCCCGACGTACCGCGGATGCCTTCCTACGTCGGCTCCCGTACCACCACCGTGCCGCACCCAGACGACCCCGACGTGCTCCTCGGCGCCGTCGGTGCCCTATGACCCGGCGTCGCCGACGCGGTCGTCAGCCTCTGCCGCCTGGGTGCGGACCAGGCACCGGCCACCGCTGACCCGGCCGACCACGTCGAGATGTGGATCATCGACCGGGAGGACGCGAACAACGCGCTGCCGCAAGTGCTGGCCGACACCGCCTCCGTCGTGCGGGACCTTCGCGCCGAGGGCAAGACGGTGTTCCTGCACTGCGTGCACGCCCACACGCGCACTCCCGTCGTGGCCGCCGCGTACGGCGCGCTCATCACCGGCGACACCACGACCCGGGCACTTGAACGCGTCCTCGCCGTACTCCCCGGCGCCTACCCTCGCCCATCTATCCGCGCCGCGCTGGCGAGCATGGAGCTGCCGTGTCCGTGACCGAGATCCTCGGGTTCGTCACCGGCGCGGTGTGCGTTGTTCTCGTCATCCGGCGCAGCATCTGGAACTGGCCCGCCGGCCTGGCCAACAACGGCTTCTACCTCGTGCTGTTCGCGCAGTTCGGGCTGTACGCCGACGCCGGGCTGCAGATCGTCTACCTCGCACTCGGCGCCTACGGGTGGTGGGCGTGGCTGCGCGGCGGACCCCACCGGTCCGCGCTGCTCATCCAGCGCACGACGCGACAGCAAGCCGTCATCTTCGCGGGCGCGACGCTGATCGGCGCCGTCGCGATGGCGCTGCTGCTCAGCCGGCTCACGAACTCGACGGTTCCATGGGCGGACGGGCTGACGACGGCACTCAGTTTGGTCGCTCAGTGGATGCTGACCCGCAAGCTGCTCGAGAACTGGTGGGTCTGGATCGTCGCGGATGTGCTGTACGTCGGCCTCTACATCTACAAGGAGCTCTACCTGACCGCCGTCCTCTACGCCGTCTTCCTGGTCCTGTGCGTCCTCGGCCTGCGCGCCTGGCGCCGCGTCTTCATCGCGGACCCTGATCACAAGCCGGAGCTCGCAGTCGCTTGAGGACGTACGACCATGGCGTGCTGCTCGGGAAGTTCTACCCACCACACGCCGGCCACCAGCTGCTGATAGAGGCGGCTGCGGCGCGATGCGAGCGCGTCACGGTCGCGATTCTCGCCGCGACGAGCGAGACGATCCCCATTCCGCTCCGCCACGCGTGGCTGGAAGAGTTCGCTCCCCCGAACGTCACGGTCGTCAGCGCCATCGACGACCATCCTGTGGACTATGACTCCGCGGTCGCGTGGGACGCGCACGTCGACGTCCTGAAATCGCTGCTGCCCGCACCTGCGGATGCGGTGTTCACCTCGGAGACGTACGGCGACGAGCTGGCCCGCCGGCTCGGCTGCCCGCACGTCGAGGTCGACCTCAGTCGCAGCATCATCCCCGTTTCCGGAACCGCCGTCCGCGACGACCCGTCCCGCTTCTGGTGGGCACTCGGACCATCCGTTCGCGCGTACTACTGCAAGCGCGTCGTCATCGTCGGTGCCGAGTCCACGGGGACGACCACGCTCGCGCGCGACCTCGCAGTGCACTACGGAACCCCGTGGGTGCCGGAGTACGGACGTGACCACACCGTCGGCAAGGCGGTGGATGGGGGCGTCGTCTGGCGGGACGAGGAGTTCGCACTGATCGCCCGACGCCAGTCAGCCATGGAGGATGCGGCCGCCCGCACCGTCCCGCGGCCGCTGCTGATCTGCGACACCGACGCGCTCGCCACAACCCTCTGGCAGGAGTGCTACCTCGGTCAGGTGACACTCGGGGCCGCCGCAATCGCCGCCCACAGGCGCGCCGACCTCTACATATTGACCGGCGACGAGATCCCGTTCGAGCAAGACGGCTATCGCGATGGCGAGCACCTGCGCGGATGGATGACGCGCCGCTTCCGGGAGGTCTTGCAGGGCCGCCCGCACATCGAGGTGAGCGGCTCACGGGAGTCACGGCTGGCCGTCGCCGTTCGAGCCATCGATCAGCTCAACGGGTACGCGCGGTAGACGCGCTCGCGTTCGTGGCGCGCGAGTGTCATCTGGTCCCCCGACAGCTCCGGCCGAAGATCGCGAAGCAGGTCATAGAAGCCGTCGCTTGGCAGACCACTTCCCTTGTTGACGACCAGGACGGTGATCAGTGCGCCGTGCTGGGTCAGCGAACGCCGTCCAAGCACCTCCAGCACAGCACCAATCTTGCGTCCACGACGCCCGACGCCCGGGACGGCGTCCCCCAGCGCGGAGTAGCTGATGGTGGTGCGACGCCTGGCCACGTCCTCAAGGACCGCTTGTGCGCGGGCCAACAGAAGTTCATCCAGTCGCTCGGCTAGGCGATAGAGCCGGTTCTCCGGCCCGGTGCGTGCGGTCATGGCCGCCACACCTCCACCTTCTTGAGCCTGGCGAGCACACCTAGCCCGCCGACCTGCTCGATGAGTGAGCGCGGTCCGACGATGACCAGCAAGGCGCGGGCCCGTGACAGACCGACGTAGAGCATCTCCTTCGCGCGCTCGGTGTCTCGGAAGCCGTTCACCGCGAGCACCACGACCTGCCGCTCGAGCCCCTTGAACCCGAGGACGTGTCCGTAAAACACGTCTTCCTCGGCGAAGAACGCATCCCAGTAGGACGCCCACCCGCCCAGGTCGATCGCGTTCTTCTGCTCGGGGTGGCGGTGTTGCGTCGTCAACAGCGCGATGTGCCCGGGCTCCCAGCCCTCCTCGATGAGTGCGTCGACGGCGTTGTCGGCTGCTTCGATCACCTGGTCGACTGGCCCGTCCACGAGTCGGACCGGGGCGCCCTCCATCCCGCGGGGTTTGAGCAGCTCACTGGACAAGCTCCCGAACAGCTGGGCGATCTTCTTGGTGTTGCGGATGTTCTCGCCGAGGACGTACGGCGGAAGGTCGATCGGCACGACGCCTTGACGTAGGAACACGCGCTGCGCCTCGTCGAGGAAGACGAACAGCTTCCCCGCTTCCGGGTCGCGCAGGCAGGCGAGCAGCGACTTCCACCACAGCTCGCCGAAGTCCTGTGCCTCGTCGACGACGATGCTGTCGAAGAGCTCCGCGGGCGCCCGCGCAGCAGCGAGCTCGCCGAGTTCGACGGGTAGCCGACGCTCCCAGAAGTCGCTGTCATCATCGGCGCCTTCGGTGGCACCCCACGCGGTCGGCAGTCGATGGAACAGGCCGACGTACGACGGCTGCTCTTTGGTCGGCCACGTCGCGGTGATCCGCTCGAAGTAGCGCGCCAGTCCGCGGCTGTACCAGAGCAACGCGACGCGGTCGCCAGCCTTGCCGAGGCGGCGCGCCTGCTCCAGCGCGAGCCAGGTCTTCCCGGTGCCCGCTCCGCCGATGACCTTGAGTCGGTCGTGATAGCGGAACCCTTCCAGGACCTTTGCCTGGTCCCGGGTCATCTGGTCGAGTCGCTGTTCGTGCTCCTCGGCAGCGGACAGCAACGACGTCTGTCCGGGGAGCTGGCCAGACAGCGCCTGCACGAGGGCGTCGGCTCCGGCCGTGGACAACGGCTGGTGCCCTGCCCCGTGCTGCTCGATGGCCGCACGCACGCAGCTGGCGGCATTGGCGAGGTCTGCCTTGGCGAGCAGCATGGTCCGGGGACAGTCGGCCGCGCTCCAAGTGGACGGCACGGTGGTGAACGGATTGACGACGATGTGAGCCGTTCGGGCCTTCGCGGCGTCGGGTGCGTTGCGGTCGAGGTAGCGGGTCAGGACGTGGCGGCCGTCCTGCGCCTGCAGGACCGGGCTGCCCATCCGGCGCTTGTTGCCGGCGGACTCCTGGTGCCATCCGTCCGCGTCCCGCGTGACGTGACCGCCTTTCACCTCGATCACCCCGATGCCGACACCGGGCCACGCGACGAGCAGGTCGAGCTCCTGCTCGCGTTCGCCCTCGATCAGCCTTAGCGAGTGGAAAAGCACTGCGTCGTCAGGGAGCTGATCGCGCAGCGCCTCCCACGCGGTGCGCTCAGCGGTGCGCTCGGCGGCGAAGTCAGGGTCGGACGGGAAGCAACGCGGCACATCCCTTCCTATCGCAAATCCGTGTGCTAGGACCGGTCCTCGAACCCTCCGGATGGGCGCGTCCAGGCCCTCGACCACGTAGCCCACCCTACGAGCGCCCATCTGAGCAGCAACGCGCCTGCTGGGTTCGGCGACCGGGTGACGATCCGACTGATCGCGTAGGGCACGCCCGGCAGCGGCGAGCTGCACCACGCATGGCCGTTGCGGTCGGCGCGGTGCGACGACGGCCAGTCGCGCACCGGCGAACAACCCGACCACCGCACCTCGTCCGAAGGCGCGGCCGTCAGCGCTCGGCGGCTGGGTCCGCACCGACAGGAAGTACTGGAACTGCGGGCAGTTGCCGGGCCGACAGAGGTCAAGGACCCCGTCGACACGTGCTCCGGCGATCCGCGTTGCGGCCGCTGTCGCGACCGCCAGGTCGATCGACCACCCGACGCGGAGACGGGTTGGTGACAGCAGCCGAGGCTGAACGCTGTCGTCTTGACCTGCTACCAGCCTAAACCGCCAGGGCCGTCACGTCCATCAAGACGCCGAGACTGTCATACCTGGCTGGGAGAATGGCCTTATGACCAAGTCGCAGAAACGGTTGCATCGACTGCTCGAGCTCGACCTCGGCGAGGCCGTCAGCCGTACCAAGCGCGGCACCTGGACAACTACGAGCAACTTGCCTCACGAGATCAGGCTTCACACCCAATCGGGGCTTGATCTGGTGCGTGTGAGCGCCGGGATGGTCGTCGGCACCAAAACAAGCAAGCGCCTGCTCGCCGAGATGAACGAGCTCAACACGACACGGGCTTTCAGCCGCCGCATCCTCGTCGACGGGAAGGTGCTGATCGTCGCAGAGATGCCAGTCGCGTCACTGCGCACAGGCGACCTCGAGCAGCTGGTGAGCATGATCTTGTGCCTGGCCAGGCTGGACGCCCCGATGCTGGCCGAGCACGGTGGACGGCCGGTGACCGACCCGCCCCCCGAACTGGCACCGGACTTCACGACAACCCTGAACAGCTGGTGCGACGTCCTTCAGGCGAGCGGCACGGCCACGGCCCGCGAGCTCGCGGTGTGGCTGGACGGACTCGTCGGGTGCGACTGCTGGATCGACCACGACGAGCAGTCCGTGTTCGTCGTCATGGAGGGGACCGGCATCGGGAGCGTCTACCCCTGCACCTTGGAGGACCTGCGGAGCGCCGCTGAGGACCGGCTGGCGCAGGTGGCGGACGAGTGACCGCCTTCAGCATCGAGGACGCGCAGGCGTACGTCGCTGAGGTTCGCTGGCGATACGCCAAGACGATGCCAGACTGGCCCCATGAGTACACAGTCAGGTCGTGGCGGCCCGACCTTGCCGAAGCGTTCGAAGCGTTCTGCCGTCTTACCCAAAACGGGCTATCCATCTCAGTGCACACGGCCAATGGGATTTCGCTGACTGGCTGGGATGGCTTCCGGGCTCGAAGGTCTCCAGGGCAGACACGGAGTAAGCGGTCGCAGCGCACTGGCCTCCGCGAACGATCCGGCGGGCTTGAGCTAACCGGACTCGTTCAAACGCACTCGCGGCACGCTCAGCTCAGAACGTCGACAGCTGGTGCACCGAGATGGATAGCCCCTTACCCAAAACGGGCTATCCATCTCACTGCACCGGGCATAGCCTCTTTCGATGGCCACGGGCAGCCTGGGACGGAGCTACCCCGAGGGTGAGGCGGAGTTCCGCTCCTGGTTCCGCAGCGACGCGGGCTGCCTGGACTACCTCGTCTGGCTGCGCTGGCCGGGCGGCTTCGTCTGCCCCTACTGCGAAGACGACAGCTGGCGCCTTGCCGACGGCAGGCACAAGTGCAAGGGCTGCAAGCGCGTCGTATCCGCGACCGCGGGCACCATCTTCCACGGGACGCGGACGCCGCTGACGCTGTGGTTCGCCGCAGCCTGGGAGATGATGACGAGCAAGTCCGGGGTGCCGGCCCTGAAGCTGCAGAAGACCCTGGGCA
>JAABVA010004434.1_pt1 | contig 12982 bp, 17 predicted proteins | sample 5560331 | NCBI WGS metagenome assembly JAABVA01 (sample SAMN12812661, study PRJNA571458) | rock metagenome | isolation source: Antarctica rocks | place: Antarctica: Victoria Land, Mt New Zealand sud | collected 2016-01-07
TGCTCGTGATGGAAGAGGCCGCGACCGCGATCCCCGATGCGGCCACCGGTGAGGTAGCGGCGGCGATGCTTTCGCTGTAGCCGAAGGCGGTAGTAGCCACGGGTCCGGGTGCCCCGTTGCAGGATCGTCAAGCGGGACGCCCTGTATGACCTGAGGACACCCCCTGCCTGTCTCGTGAGAGCAACTTCGTGTGACCACGCGGACCGATCCGCTACTTCCGCCCGCACGTGGTGGACGGGGTCGACGTCGCCCAGCTGCCGGAGCCCGAGCTATTGGCGCTGCTTGCTCCGCCGGCGCCGTGACCGTCCGGCGGCATCGTGTCAGGCCGTAGACCCTTCCCGGCGCCGCGTCAGCCCTGCGAGTACGGCCGGGTCGGCGCGGAAGTCGATGCGGCGTACGACGCCGTCCTCGACCGCGAAGTCGAAGGCGACCCGTGCCTGCCCTCGGTGGAACCAGGCGGCGCCGGGCCGGTCGCCGATGAACACCGGTAGGGCAGCCTTCGCGGCGCCGTTGAACATCGTGGCCACCTGCTGAGGTCCTGCGAGGCGGGCTGGGGTGCCGGCCAGGACTACGGCCTCGTCCCCGGCGATCACGACATCCGGTGCCAGCAGCTGCAGCAGCCGCTCGAAGTCACCCTCGCGGGCGGCGGCGAGGAAGGCGTCGACAACCTGCCAGTCTGCCGACGAGCCTTGGTCGCCCGATAAGGCGACCTTGCTGCGGGCCCGCGACGCGAGTTTGCGAGCGGCCACGGGCGTGCTGGTCAGGATCTCGGCGATGGTCGGGAAGTCGACGCCGAAGCTGTCGTGGAGCACGAACGCCACGCGCTCGCTGGGGGTCAGCCGGTCCAGCACCGCCTGCAGCGCGATAGCGACCGTGTCGGCCAGGGCCACCTGGTCGGCGGGATCCGGGGCGGCTTCGAGAGGGACGACGTCCTCCTCGGGGACGGGCGTCGTCGCCCGCAGCCGGTCCAAGCAGAGGCGGGTCGTGACGGTGGTCAGCCAGCCGGGCAGGTTCTCGATGGTCGTCGTCGTCCCGTGCAGCCGCAGCCAGGTCTGCTGAACGACGTCCTGCGCCTCGAAAGCATCGCGCAGCACGTGGGTCGCGATGCGCAGCAGCCGCGGCCGCTCCGCCTCGAAGGCATCGATCTGATCCATCCTGGTCACACTCCTTGTCTGGGTCCCGTCATCGGGGTGACGTGCACAGGGCGCGTCGTGTGACGGAAGGTGTGACCCATGCCCGGCTTCTCGACAGTTCTTCTCCCGGCCACGGACATCGCCGCCTCGCGCGAGCTCTACCAGGGGCTGCTCGGCGCGGAGCCGACGGCGGACACCCCCTGCTACGTCGGGTTCGACGTCGACGGCCAGCAGATCGGCCTAGTGCTGGGTGCCACCGTCGTCCGCCCCCACCTGCACGTGCCAGACATTTACGCCGCCGTGCAGCGCATCACCACGGCCGGCGGGTCGGTGATCGACGAGCCGCGCGACGTCGGCGCCGGCCGCCTCGTCGCGGTGGTCAGGGACATGGCAGGCGCTGAGATCGGGCTGATCGCCGACCCGGTCAACCGATGAGCAAGGCGACAGAGGCGCCCACCGGACCGGCGGCCGGGAAGAAGATCGACGAACTCGTCGAGGGCCTCGGTGACTGGCGGGCCGACACGCTCGCCCAGGTCCGCCGACTGATCCACGAGGCGGTCCCCGACGTCATCGAGACGTGGAAGTGCATGGGCAGCCCGGTCTGGGAGAAGGACGGCATCCTCGCCGTCGGCAACGCCCACAAGCAGAAGGTGAAGCTGACCTTCCCGCAAGGGGCACAGCTGCCCGACCCCGAGCAAGTCTTCAACAATGGGCTCGGCGGCAAAGCCTGGCGCGCGATCGACCTGCGCGAGGGCGATGCGCTCGACGCTGCCGCGTTCCAGGCCCTCGTCAGCGCCGCTGCCTCGCACAACGCGGATCAAACGCGCGGCGGCTGGTCACACCCGCAGGGCGCGCACCGTCAGCCAGAAGAAGGTTCCGCGCACCCGGAGCATCCGACGGGAGTAGGGGCATGAAGACGATGACCTGCCGTCAGCTAGGAGGAGTCTGCGACCTGGAGCACCAAGGCGAGGCGCCTGACGACGTCATCAAAGCTCAGGACCGCCACCTCAAAGGAGGCGGAGAAGGCCGGCGACGCCGGCCACCAGCAAGCGCGCGGGGCGATGAAGAGCCGGTGGCGGCATCCGAAGAGGTCGATGGACTGGTACCGCGACATGAAGACGAAGTTCGCGTCGCTCCCTGAGTCCTGATTTCGATGGTCAGCGTCGGTCGCTGACTGCCGGGCGCCGGCGACGACTACATGGACGCAATCGCCACCGCACGGCGCTCCGGCGCATCGCCGAGATCGCCCCGCACTCGTCACGCAGGAGAACTCGCTTGAGTAGTCGCCGCGCTTCAGGCGGTGCTGCTCCTGCCGGGCGGCAAGTGGCACCCATAGCGTTGCGCGACGGCTTCTTCTGGCGCAGCGCCTGTCCGAGGTACCGGCCTGGGCCCTACGGCAACGTCGCGTCCTGAACGCTCGTAGCCCCGGCTGCCGGTCGAAGGGCATCGTCCCGCAACCAGAACGGCTGGCGCCGCACCACGCACTTCATGAGCGAGGTGGCCGCGAGCGCAGTCGGCCGTCCCAGTGAACGATCGGCCTGCGGAACGCTCGCACGCCGGCCGTCCCAGTGAACGATCGCCTGCGGAACGCTCGCACGCAGCGGTCATCGCTCGAGTAGACCGAGGTCGCGCACGCAGAAACCGTGGTGTTCCCACTCCTCGTTCAGCACCACATGCAGACACTGGAGCACTGATTTCCCATGGGCGTACGGCGGCCACCCCGCTTCCGCGGGCACCGGCGCTGCCGCCGACAGTTCGGCACCCGTCACGGTCGCCAACGAATGTTCCAGCTCGACGGCCTGCTCGTTACGCACCGCAAGTACCTCGTCGAGGGCTGGGTCCGCAGCTTGATCGAGGCCCTGCTCCGCCTGGTCAGGCACGAACTGGGACGCCCGCCCGATCGCGGTGAACGGCCGAGCCGATCCCAGGCAGCAGCGACGAAACCACGAGTCGTGCACGAACACCAAGTGCCGCAAGGTCTGCACCGCCGACCACTCACCTCCGACGCGCTGATGCTCGGAACCCTCGGGCGTCTCGCCAAGCCGTTGGACCGTCGCCCGCCAGTCGGCCTGCAACCGTTGATGCGCTTGCCGCAGGTCGGTGGGGTCGTCGGAGCGGATCAGCAACCGCACGGGATACCGCCGGTCCAGCTCTGCTTCGACATATGACGCCACCTCGACCCCGTTAACCACCAGATTGCTGATCAGGCCGTCGATCACGGCGTCCTGCATCACCACCCCGATCAGACGCACGCGGGTCAGATCGCACTCGCGGAACTCGGCATCGGTGAAGTCCTGCTCCTCAAATCTCGCCACGCCGGGCATCATCTACCGGCGCACCGACACCTGCCCCCATCTAGGTCAAGGTCCGGTCGACCCACTTGGCGATCGGCAAACGGTGGCCGCGCGATCTTGGTCGTCGCAGTGACGGAGGGCCGCGGCGGTTGTCGGTAGACGTTCGGCAAACGGCACGGCCTGCCGAGCTGGCCTTCGTCTGGGGCGGCGGGCGGTCTACCAGGCTGTGGCTTGTTTCGTGCGAGGAAGGGCGAAGACGGCGAGGCACGAGAGGATGCACACGGCGACCTCGTAGAAGAGGGTTTGTTGGATCGAGCGGGAGAAGTTGGTGCGCTGGGCGGTGGGCACGGCATGATCAAGTACTGCTCGTTGGATGGCGGCGGTGACGGTGGGCGACGCTCCCGACGACCCAGCAGCTGAGGCGCGGCCGCAGCCAGCTCGTGATCCAGACCGACCTGGTCGACTCACACGGCCGGCCGGTCGCGCAGGTCACCCAGACCCAGGCCGTGCTCCGGTGAGCGCCGCCCACTGTCAGCCCCCGAACACGTCCGGCCCGGGCACCGAAGCAGGCCAGCGTGGGTGACATCGGTGAACATCGGCGGGAGGTCGAATTCGAGCCGCTGCCACAAGCGGCGCCCCACTCCCCGACCCCTGTCCGACCGGCGCCGCCCACACCGCCGATGCAGCCGGTCCGCCCCATCGAGGTGCCAGCATGGGCAGCGCCCACAGCGGGTTCGACGGCCCACCCGCCCTCGTGGCAGCCGAACTGCGCGGCTACCGCCGGTTCCGCCTCGTCAATGACGGCCTCTACCCGACCGTCCACGCCACCGGACGCTGGAGCGGGCACCTCGAGTACGCCACCTGCACGACAGGCAACAGTCACCCAGCGCCCGCAGTCCAATGCGGCTGCGGGCTGTACGGCTGGTACCACCCCGCCGACGCCAGTACCTCCGGCTTCGGCGACGTGACGGCCGCCGTCGCTGCGCGTGGACGCTGCTTTCTCGGCGACCACGGGTTCCGCGCCGCGAGCGCTCGCGTCGAAGCGGTGGTGCTGCCGTGGACCCGCTCCACCCGGCGCATCCGAAAGATGCTCGCCTGCCGCTACCCCCAGAGCGTCGTCTACCGCACCCGCCGAAGCATGCTCCGTCACTTTTGTGCAGGTGACAGGGTTGTGGGTAGGTCCTGGGCCCTGGTTCCTGTAGGCACACGACCGTGCGCGTGTCGTCTGACGGGGGGGTGTGGTGGGGTGTTCGCGTGTACTTGCGGGAGTCGCGGCGGACCAACCGGGATGGCTCGGTGGTGCGCTACCTGCAGCTGGCGCACAGCGAGCGGCATCCGAGGTCCGGGCAGCCGGTCGCGAAGGTGATCCACTCGTTCGGTCGTGCGGAGCTGGTAGACCGGGCGGCGCTGGCCCGCCTGGTCACGTCGATCTCGCGGTTCCTCACGCCGGGAGAGGCCGCCGCGGCGGTCGCGGGCAGCGACGTCGAGCTGGGACTCCCGGCACCTGGGCGGCGGGGCGTGGGTGCTGGACCAGGTGTGGAACCGGCTCGGGATCGGGGCGGCGATCGCGCGCAGCGCGGCTGGCCGCAAGCTGGACGCGGCCGTGGTGGAGCGGGTGCTGTTCGCGCTGCTCAGCAAGGCTGGCGGCACGGTAGCGAAGGCAGTTCCCTCACCCCGGGAGCCCTTCTTGTCCGTCACCGACTTCGTTCTCCCTTTTCTGCCGCACCGAGGCTGGCCCAGAAGGAGAGGTGGTTGCTGGGCTGCTCGCCGTGTTGCTCATCTCGCGCACCTGCTGTCTCGAGCTGCCTTCGGGCAGTTCGGATGATCGAGGTGTCGGCGGTGTTGCCGGGAAACGTCCAGCAGCTGGTCTTCGTTCGACACGACCAGCACCTACTTCGAGCTCGACGTCCCTGATGAGCTCGCTGAGCTGCAGGACAAGGTCGACGACGACGGGATGAGCGGGCCTGCTGAGCAGGGCGCCCGCCGGTTGGGGCACTCCAAGGACATGCGGACCGACCTGCCGCAGGTGGTGATCGCGATGGCCGTCACCCGCGACGGGAAATCCGCTACTGAGACGCCTCGGTCCGAAACTTGTACAACTTCCTGTTACGATGCGAGCATGGCAGAGGCAGTCGTCCCAACCAGTGAAGTCCGAGCAGCGCTGGGTCAGATCACCAAGCGCTTTGACGCTGGGGATGCCGAGCCAGTCTTCTTTGGATCGCATCGCCGCACTCAGGCCGTGCTCGTCCCCATCGCCACTTGGGAGAAGCTGCTCGCTCACGCCGAGGACGAACTGGACCTCGACCTGGCCCGGCAGCGCCTTGCCGACCGTCGCCCGTGGCTCGGCGAGGAGGAGCTTGACGCAGCGCTGGCAAGCGCTACAGAGAAGGCTACCGAGCGCGAACCGGCGTGACACGGCGGGCGAAGCCAGCCCGCTACCGGCTCAGCGCCCATCCCGCCGTTCCCGATGATCTAGCCTCGCTCGCCGTCTACGGGCCGCAGGTGGTGATCGCCGCTCGTGCTGCGCTCGACGACCTTGCCCACGGACGGGTAACCGGCAAGCTCCTCGGAGCCCGGCATGTCAGCGGTGACCTGACGGGGCTCGCGAGCGTCAAGTTCGACATCCCGGGCAGTCTCACCCGCCGGTTCAGGCTGGTCTACGGCGACATCGACGCCAAGACTCGCGGCGTGCTCGCGATTGGAGTCCGTGACGAGCACGCGATCTACCGACTGGCCGTCGCACGCATGCAAACCAACGAGGGATCAGGTGTGCCCGAGAGACCCATGTCTGGCGACCGGTAGCCGGAGATCCTCCTGCGCCACGCAGTAGATCAATCGGACGGTAAGGGCTCGACCCAGGATCCGGTCTGCTCCGCTCCCCAGTCGAGTAGGGGCACGTCACGTTGATGCTCGCTCAGTTCCCAGACGTGCCCTTCAGCGTCGCGGACGATTGACTGACGCAGACCCCACGGCATGTCCGTCGGAGCGTCGACGAGAAACCCGCCCAGCTCGACCGCCCTCGTCGTCGCGGCATCGACGTCAGGAACGAACGTCAGGGTCATCGCGCGCACCGCATTCCGGTATTCCGGCCGGCCGGCCAGACCGGTGTCGCTACTGGGCTCGTTGAAAGACCGACAGCGATGGCATGCGAGTCCACGACGAGCTCCGCGTGGCCGACCCTGCCATCGGGCACGGTCATGCGGATGGCTTTGCGCGCGCCGAGCACCGAACACAACCACGCAATGGCTGCTGCAGGGTCGCGATAACGCGCATACGGGACCACGGACGGGTAGCCGAGCCGCGGGTCATACATCAGATCACCCTGACACTGTCAGCCCTCGCCGGCAACGACCAAACCGCTGCCACGCGTCCAGGCCCCAATCCCCGATGGGCGCTGTCGGCTGCTGTGTCGAGGTCACGAGGTCTTCTCCCGTCCGAGCAGAGCGAGGGTGACGAGCCATGGGTCGGTGTGGTCGGTGGTGACCGCTCGGGCGAAAGCGGCCCCGGGTTCGGTTCGGGAGGCACCTGCCGGAACCCATTTCGCGCCGGCGACCACGATGGTGAGGAGTTCGTCATCGGGCCGGTAGGGGCTGCCCAGGCTGCTCGCGACATCCCAGGTGTCGATCACGGTGTCGAGCAGATGCCTGCCCACCGCGGCGGCGACCGGGACGGTGCTGTCCGGGTTGATTTCGATCAACAGCACCTCGTCGTCGGCGCGGGTGTGGGCGAACGCGGCCAGCACCCGATCTGGGACCGGTGCCATTCCGAGGCCAGGTCGCTGGCGGTGACCGCTGGTCGGGTGTAGGCCGAGCGTGGCGCGTCGTCGGTGGTGACGGCAGCGGCGAACCCGTCGTTCTGCCCGATCATGTGGGTCAGGAGCGCCTGCAGGTCCCAGCCATCGCACGGCGTCCGACCGCGCCAGGTCGTCCGCGTGGACGTGGGCGACGATCTCGCCGGCCTGCGAGAGTGCTCGGCGGTGCTGCGACCTGAGGTCGCCAATAGTGTGCATGCGCCTATCTACAGGTACAGATGGTATGTCAACGTCTACAGTCCTGGATCATGGCGCGTGAACGACCCGATCTGGGTGTCATGCTGCACCGGCTCACCTCAGCTGTCGCGCAGCGAGAGCTGACGCTTCTGCGCGCCCACCGCGCATGGAGATGTGGGACTACGTCGTGCTCGGCGGCCTCGAACACGACTCCGCTCCCACCCAAGCCCAGCTCGCGGCCGCGGTAGGTCGGGACAAGACCAGACTGATCGCTATTCTCGACCGCCTGGAAGCCCGCGGACTGCTGCACCGCACACCGGACCCCGACGATCGCCGCAACCGCATCGTCACCCTCACCGACGCCGGTAGAACCCTGCTTGCCGACTGCCGCCGAGACATCCGCGCCATGGAAGCCGACCTGCTCAGCGCACCCGACCGGACCGCCTTCGTGCGCGCGCTATCAAGCCTCGCCGAGTCGACCCGAGTAGGCACTTGCTTGCGTCAACAGCCGATTGGCTTGCGCTACTGGCTCTAGCTCAGATGGGTTGCTCTGGAAGTTCGGGGCAACGTCATCGCTGTCTGCAATGCTGGCTTGGTGCAGATCGACATCGTCGTCTACGACGGCCTCGATGAGATGGACGCGCTCGGGCCATTGGAAGTGTTCCGCAGCGCGGAGGCGGCCGGAGCGGACATCACTGCTCGGCTGGTGAGCAGGGTTCCTTCGGGGCAGGTGACGGGCGCCTACGGGCTCCGCTTCTGCCCTGACGCCACCTACGGGCCGGGCGCCGACGTCCTCCTTGTGCCGGGTGGCGGTTGGGCGGCCAGGGCCGAGCGGGGCGCCTGGGCCGAGGTGCAACTGGGCAGCTGGCTTCCCCTGCTGGCCGATGCCGCCGGCCAGGTGCGGATCATGGCGGGCGTGTGCACTGGCACCATGCTCCTGGCCCACGCCGGCGTGGTTGGAACGCGCAGGGCGAGCACGCACCACACCGCGCTGGCAGACCTTGCCGATACCGGGGCCGAAGTGGTCGACGAGCGGGTCGTCGACGACGGCGATCTCATCACCAGTGGGGGCGTGACGGCAGGCGTTGACCTGGCCTTGTGGCTGGTTGAGCGCTTCACCGATCAGGAGTTCGCTGACGGGCTCGCTCGGCGGATGGAGTACCAGCGGGTCCGCCCGGTAGAAGCGACCTGACCCCGCGGCGTCCGGTGCCGCACGAGGGTCGCTGGTCTGGCCTTCTTCTGTGGCTGACCATCCGATCGGCATCCCGTATCGGGCCTCTTGCCCAGCGGTGTGGGGCACGCTGGTCGGATGCCGTACGAGGACGACTTCGCCCCCGACGAACAGGGCTGGCCGACGCGCTGCGCCGGTTGGTCGAGTTTCGCGGTGCGCCGGGCAGCCCGCGCGTCGGCCCGGAGCTGGTGTTGGACCTGCCAACGACGCTGCCCGAGACGGGAGTCGGTGGCCGGGCGGCGCTGGACCGGCTGGCCGGCCCGCGCTGGGCCAGGCCAGCCGACTGGACCATCCCGGGTTCCTCGCGCACATGGACCCCCCGACCCCCTGGGTGACCTGGGCGGCTGCCGCGTGGGCCGCATCGGTGAACCAGAACCTGCTGCACCCCGACACCGGCCCCGCCGCCCGCCGGCTGGAGCCGCTGGTAGTCGGCTGGCTCGCCCCGGCCTTCGGGATGGGCGGCGGACACCTGGTGCCGGGTTCGACGACGGCCAACCTCATCGCGCTGTGGGCCGCCCGCCAACTGACCGGCGGCTCGTCGCCTTGGCCGCCGCACACGTCAGCATCGCCAAGGCCGCCCAGATTCTCGGGTTGCAGCTGGTGCAGGTGCCGGTCGATGACAGGCAGTGGCTACGCGAAGACGAGCTGCCTGATGACCTCTCCGACGCGGTGCTGGTGCTCACCGCCGGCACGGTCACCACCGGCGCCATCGATCCGCTCGACGCCGGGCACGGGGCGGCGTGGCGGCACGTGGACGCCGCATGGGCCGGCCCGCTGCGACTGTCCTGCCACGCCGGCCTGCTGGACGGGATCGAGGTCGCCGATTCGGTCGCGGTCTCCGCGCACAAGTGGCTCTACCAGCCCAAAGAGTGCGCACTGGTGCTGTTCGCCGACCCAGACCGCGCGCACCACGCGATAAGTTTCGGCGGCGGCTACCTGGCCGCGCCGAATGTCGGACTCGTCGGCTCGCACGCCAACACCGCGCTACCCCTGGCCGCGACCCTGCTGGCCTGGGGCCGCACCGGCATCGCCGGGCGCATCGAAGCCGACATGACCGTCGCCGAACGGCTCGCCGACCTGATCGTCGACGCGCCCGAACTGCAACTGTGCGACCGGCCGGTCACGGGGGTGGTGAACTGGCGTCCGGTCGGCCACGATCCCGCCCACCGCCCGTGCTCGGATGCGCGATGCCTGGATCAGCCTCGCCGACATCGACGGCGACAGCTGGTTCCGCTCCGTAGCAGCCAACCCACTCGCCGACCCCGAGCACGTCATCACTGCCGTACTCAACGCACTCGATCCCAACTGACCTCCGCGCGAGGGCCGCAAGCCCATCAGCAACCGGGTCAGCCGTTTCCTCAGGTGCGGGTTGCGACGACGAAGCCGCCGGGGGACGAGTCGGCCTGCCCGCGTCCGTAGTTGGCGGTTGCTGCTGCCCCGGTCGTGCAACTCCGGGCGCCAGTCGTGTTCAGCCAGCCAGCTGGGTGCGTCCGGCAGGCCGCCCCTCCATAGTTGGACGTACTGCTGCATTGCCGGCAGCTGCCCGGCCCGCGCACGCATGTGATCGGTGCCGAGGCCGCCGACTTCGAACGCCACTCGGCTGTCGGCAGCGGAGAGCGCACCCACCTGGTTGAGCAGCGCCGCAGCCTCGTCCTCGCTCAGGTAGATGAGTAGTCCTACGGCCAGCCACGCCGTCGCCTCGGCGGTCACCAGACCCGCCCGGCGCAGCGGCGTCGACCAGTCCTCGCGCAGGTCGACGGCGATCGCCGGGCGCTGGCAGCGCGCCACGGCCGAGCGCTCGGCCAGGTAGTTACGGCGGGCCGAAAGACGCTGCTGGCCGGCCACGTCTTGCTTGCGGTGGCGGCACACCCCCGATTAGATCCGCTCAGAGATCGTGCTTCGGATTATTCGAAGCGGAGGTGAACGGTTGTTGGGAGAACCGGGCGCCGACCCGTGCGAGCCAGGTGTTCACGACCTGCGTGTCGTGGTCGCTGAGTCCGTCGAACGCCACCTGTTCAATGGCGCGGACGTCGGGGGTGGCCCGGTCGAGAAGGCGCCGGCCGCGGCGACTGAGGTGGAGAACGACCACTTTTGCGTGGGTGGGGTGGCCACGGCGCTCGAGGAGGCTTCGCTTGACCAGTTGGTGCACGAGGGCGTTCATGGTCTGGGGGGTCACGGCGGCCAGCCGGGCCAGTTCCGCCGAGGACATCTCGGCTGCGGTGTCAAAGGCGCTGAGCGCCCCGTACTGCGGAACCGTCAGCTCGTAAGGCGCGAGGGCGCCGGTGAGAGCATGCCTGAATGCCTGGTGGGCGAGGCGGAACCGGAATCCGAGGTTATCCGCAGAGCCACGCGTCGCGGCGGGGTCGCTTTCTTCGACCACAACTTGAAGGTATCAAGGAGTCTGATAGTCTCGTGAGTCATATCAGGTAGGCTGATACAAGGGATGGCTGGAGTCCATGACGGCGTCGCTACCGGGAGCGGGTGACTCGCGCTTGCTCTGCATGCGGCGGGTTCGCCTCCCCCGGCGGCTTCGTATAGCTCCGATCAAGGCTCCTAAACCCGTGACGAGAGGACGCCATGACCCAGGACGAGATGGACGCCGTGATCGACCGCCACTTTCGCGCCGAAGAGCGTGCCGACGTCGACGCAGCGATCGGCGATCTCACCGAAGAAGTCGATCATGAGCTCGCGGGCGCCCACCACGGGCACAGCAAAGACGAGGCGCGCGCGTTCTACACCGATCTCTTCGGGAGGCTGCGCCTGCGCCGCATTACCAGCCGCAGACGGCTCTACGGCCCCGACTTCGCCGTCGATGAAGCGGCTGTCGATGCCGAGACGATGCAGGGCGAACCCGCGCCGTTCCGGTTGCTTCACGTCTTTGAGTTCGCCGACGGGCGCATCAGTCGGGAGTCGGCCTGGAGGGCCCCGGTCCATGACTGACCGGTTGCCGGCAGAGCCACTGCGCATCTTCATCGCCGGCGCCAGCGGCGTGATCGGCATCCGCGTCGTTCCGCTCCTCGTGGGAGCGGGTCACGTGGTCGCGGGCATGACTCGCACCGCGAGCAAGGCCGCCGGACTCCGTGACCTCGGCGCCGAGCCCGTCATCTGCGACGTCTTTGACTCTGAGGCGCTGCGCGACGCGGTGATGAGCTTCGCGCCGGACGTCGTATTGCACGAGCTCACCGATCTGCCGGATGCGCGCGACGAGGTCCCAGCGCGCGCCGGGGCTAATGCCCGCATCCGGCGCCAAGGCACACACAACCTCCTCACCGCAACGGCTGCGGCGGGTCCGGCGCGAGTGCTCGCCCAGAGCGTCGCCTGGCAGCTACCGGGTGACGGCGGGGCTGCCGTGGACGAGATGGAGGCCATGGTGCTGGGCGCCGGAGGCGTGGTCCTGCGCTACGGCCAGCTCTACGGGCCGGGCACCTACCACCAGACCGAACGCCCTCCGCCTCCCCGAATCCACGTCGATACAGCGGCTCACGAGACGGTGCGCGCGCTCGACGCACGCCCGGGCGTCCTCGACCTAGTCGAAGCAGTGACGGCTGCAGCGCGGCCAGGATGAACGCGAGACCCTGGGCCGCGCGAGTCGCCACGTCCTGGCGCCCCGGTCAAGCTGCGTGCGAGGTCGACCCGCCCGGCGAGATGCGAGCGTTCTCGGAGGAGGAGGAGGAGGCGGCATTTAACCGCGATGGCCAGTCTGACGCCCCGCGGACTACCGAGGAGCTGGAGCGCGCTGCGCGACGCGGCGACCTTCGTGCAGCAATACGCCGACACCACCGTTCTGCTGGTCCCGCCCCCCGTTCCCGCCCCGGGCGGTCCAGCGTGCGCTGTTCCCCTGCTCGCACGAACACGCTGACGCCCTCGATTCACCGCGTCCGAAGACCTCGCGCCGCGGCGAGCGACGTTCTTGAGACCGCACAGCCTCTGCCATCGTGCAAGCCGAACCTTTTGCGGGAACACCGCAGGTCGGAGGCGATGCTTGTGCGAGGTGGTTCGTAAGACCCGCCCGAGAAAATGCCCTGTGAACGGGGCATAACAGCGACACCTCTCCGGCGTGTCTCACAACCTTGGTAGTGAGACGGCGACGTTGAGACGGACCGGCTTGAGAGCTCAGGGCTTTGGCCCTCTCGCGACCTTCGACCACGCCAGGGGCTCGTCGTCCGGCGCGGCTGCGAATCAGCGACAGTCGCTTCTCAGTGTTTTCTTCGCTGCCCCGCTGCCCCGCTGCCCCGCTGCCCCGCTGCCCCGCGCCCCGCTGCCAGGGCGAGTGCGGGTCGCAGAAGTAGATGTCCATGCTAGTGGCCAAGGTAATCTCGCGGTGCTGGGCCGCCAG
>JAABVA010004435.1_pt1 | contig 12977 bp, 15 predicted proteins | sample 5560331 | NCBI WGS metagenome assembly JAABVA01 (sample SAMN12812661, study PRJNA571458) | rock metagenome | isolation source: Antarctica rocks | place: Antarctica: Victoria Land, Mt New Zealand sud | collected 2016-01-07
GTTGTTCACCCGGCCCGACGGTCTCGCCTACGTCTGGGAGGTCGCGCAGCCCCTGCTGGACCACCGGCCCACCGTGCAGCCGTACAAGCCGGGGACCATGGGCCCGAAGGCCGCCGGGGCACTGGCCGAACCGGGGCGCTGGTTGTTGTCCGATTGAAACGTGCACAACGCTTTCCCGCGGTTTAGCGTGATGCGCAGCACACCTCGGACGAGGCGCTGCCACACAAGGAGGAGCTATGACCGAGCGAAGCGACGTTGGGGGACGGCTATGAGCGAGCGAAGCGACGAGGGAGCTTCGGCCATGCGTGAGCAGCGCGATGTGGGTGGCTCAGGCAGGAGCGAGCGAAACGATGTCACCACTGGCCGGCAGAGCGCCGCCGAGGCGGAGCCGAACGTCACCGGAGTCGCCGACCCGGCCCCGTTGGGCCTCGCCGCCTTCGCGATGACGACCATGGTGCTGTCGGTGTTCAACGCCGGCTTGCTGGACAAGAAGCTGGAGGCGGTCGTCCTGCCGCTCGCCCTCTTCTACGGCGGTACCGCTCAGCTGCTGGCGGGAATGTGGGAGTTCCGCAACCGCAACGTGTTCGGCGCTACCGCGTTCACCTCGTTCGGGGCGTTCTGGTTGTCCTTCGCCGCGTATGTGAAGTTCATCGAGCCTGGGCTACCGGAGGCGACTGCACACTCGGCCACCGCGTTGTACTTGTTGGGCTGGACAATTTTCACCACCTACATGCTGATCGCCTCCTTGCGCGTCAACGGCGCGGTGGCGCTGGTGTTCGCACTGCTGGCCCTGACCTTCATCTTGTTGACCATCGCCGACTTCGGCTCGATGACCGGCATCGGTAAGGCCGGCGGCTATGTCGGCCTGGCGACGGCGGCCGCCGCGTGGTACGCGTCCTTCGCGGGGGTGACCAATGCCACCTGGGGCAAGGTGGTGCTTCCGGTGGTCCCGCTGGCCCCGAAGCCCGAGGGGCACCACACGACGCAGTAACACCAACGCACAGGGGACGCACAGGGACCTCCACGCTCACTACCAGTGAGCACTGCGAATGTTGACGGCGAGAGCAGATCCGCACCCGATACGTTTCGCAGGAGGTCCCCGTGCACACCACCCTCACGCTGCCCGAGCGCTCGACCAAGCCAAGGGCGGCCGGGCTCACCATGGTCATCGACGGCGGTCTGCCGGTGGGCCTGTTTCGCGACCTCATCGCCAGCAACGCGCCCTACATCGACCTCGTCAAGTTCGGCTGGGGCACCGCGGTCGTCACCCCCCGGCTCGCGGAGAAGCTGGCCTGCCTGCGCGAAGCGGGCATCGACTACTTCTTCGGTGGCACCCTGTTCGAGAAGCACGTGCTGCAGGGCGAGCTCGACGCCTACCGCCGACTGTGCCACGCCTACGGCTGTCGCTACGTCGAGGTGTCCAACGGGACCGTGCCGCTGGGTGAGTCGGAGAAGGCCGGCTACATCGGCAGGCTCGCGGAGGAGTTCACCGTGCTGTCGGAGGTGGGCAGCAAGACGACGGAGGGCAACGATGCCCTCTCCCCACGCGACTGGGCGCGCCAGGTCCGCACCGACCTCGCCCACGGTGCCCGGTTGGTGATCACCGAGTCGCGGGAGAGCGGCACGACGGGGTTGGCGACCACCGCCGGTGAGGTACGCGATGAGGTGGTCGACGCGATCATGGCCGCGGGCGTCGACCAGTCGCTGTTGCTGTTCGAGGCGCCCACCAAGGGGCTGCAGACGCACCTGATCCGGCGTTTCGGTGCCGACGTCAACCTCGGCAATATCGCCCCGACGGACGTGTTGGCCCTGGAGACCCTGCGCTTGGGCCTCCGCTCGGACACCCTGTACGACATGCAGCCGCAGCAGCTGCCCGCCGCCTTCGCGGTGTGACGATGCGCGCGACGGAGAACGCCTTTCACCTCGCCATCCCGGTGCACGACCTCGACGCCGCGTACGGCTTCTACGTCGAGGGGCTCGGCTGCAAGCTGGCTCGGCGCTACGCCGACCGCATCACTTTGGACTTCTTCGGCGACCAGGTGGTGTGTCATCTGGACCCCCGCCACCGCGTCCCGGACCCGGCGGAACAGGACCTGTACCCGCGGCACTTCGGGGTGACGTTCTGCGAGCAAGCGGACTTCGAGCGACTGGTGCGCCTGTGCCGCATCCGGTCGCTGCCCTTCTTCGGCGAGCCGACCCCACGCTTTGCCGGGCTGGCCGAGGAACACACCACCATGGTGCTGCGTGACCCCAGCGGGAACCTGTTGGAGTTCAAGCACTACGGCGACCCCAGGATGATGCATTGAGTGCCGACACCAGCCTGCGCTCCCTGGTCCTCGCCCAGCGCGCGGACGCGGCACTGTTCATCGAGGGCCGTACTGGGCGCGCGGTGACCGGCGCTGACCTTGCCGATGCCGTTGCCCGCTGGGACCCGGTGGTCGCCCAGCTGCGCCCTGGTGCCGTCGTCGCGCTGGCCACTGCGGACCCGTGTACGTTCGCCACCAACTACTTGGGCCTGCTCGCCGCCCGCGCCACGGTGGCTCCGGTCGACCCCGGCGCACCGGCCGAGGTGCTGCGGCTGGATCTGGCCGAGCTCGGCGCGGACGCCCTGGTCACCGAGGACGCGTTGACGATGGTGCCCGGAGGTCGGACGGCGAGGCACGGCGTGCTGCTCCGCAGCTCCGGCAGCACCGGCCCCCGCAAGCTGATCCCCCTGTCCGAGCCGCAGCTGTTGCACGTCGCCGCGGCCGTGGTCGCGGCGCACTCTCTGACGCCGGACGACGTGGGCTACAGCCCACTGCCGCTGTTCCACGTCAACGCCCAAGTCGTCGGTCTGCTGTCCACGCTCGTGGCCGGCAGCACGCTCGTACTCGACCAGCGCTTCTCCCGCCGGAGCTTCTGGTCCACGGTCGCCACGCACCGGGTGAGCTGGCTCAACGCGGTGCCCGCGATCCTCGCCATCCTCGAGCACCAGGGTGACCCGCACCAGGGGCTGCCCGCGGGGTGCGAGCAGCTGCGCTTCGCCCGCTCCGCCTCGGCACCGCTGCCGCTGCCGGTGCTGCGACGGTTCGAGAAGACCTACGGGGTCCCGGTGGTGGAGACCTACGGGATGACCGAAGCGGCCAGCCAGATCTGCGCAAATCCCGTGCTCGAACGCCGAGCCGGGTCGGTGGGCCGGCCGGTGGAGGTCGAGCTGGAGGTCCGCGACGCGCACGGGCAGCCCGTGCCGCCCGAGACGGTGGGCCAGGTGCACATCCGCGGCCGCGGCGTGGTCGCGGGAGCGCTGCCCGGCGGCTGGCTGGCCACAGGCGACCTCGGCCGCCAAGACGAGGACGGCTACCTCTACCTGACCGGCCGGGTGAGCGAGGTGATCAACCGTGGCGGCGAGAAGTTGTTTCCACGCCACATCGAGGACGCGTTGACGGGTGACCCGCAGATCGCCGCCGCCGTGGTCGTCGGTCAGCCCGATGGCGTTCTGGGCGAGGTCCCGGTTGCGTACATCGTTGCGCACAGTGCGGGCGACGCCACGTCCGCCGCGGTCACCGCCCGGGCCCGCTGCGCCCGGCTGCTGAGCCGGGCCCAGCAGCCGGTGCAGATCCACATCGTCCGGTCATTGCCCACCGGTGCGACCGGCAAGGTCAGCCGCAAGCGGGTGCGCGAGCTCGCCCCAGAGCTCGCGGCCGGCGCCGGAGCCAGCGCATGACCACTACCGCCGCGGAGCCACAGGTACAACCGCGGCCCCGGGTGCGAGCGTCGTCCGGCGTCGGTCACCTCTGGCAGATCGACATCGTGCGGATCCTCACCTTCGCGTGCGTCATTGCTGTGCACGCGACCGCGACGGTGAACGCGCCCACCAGCGTGGCCGCCGGCGCGTCATTGATGCTGCTGCACTTCACGCGCGAGGTGTTCTTCCTGATCACCGGCTTCGTGCTGGTGCACTCGCAACGCGGCCGGCCGCTGGTGCTCCGCACGTTCTGGGGGCGGCGGTTCCTGCTGGTGGGGGCGCCGTACGTGGTGTGGAGCGTCATCTACTACGCGTTGAACACCCCGAACGCGTGGGCGGGGGGTTGGGCCGCCCGCCTGGGTCTGGCGCTGCTGACCGGCACCGCCTGCTACCACCTGTACTTCCTGCTGGTTTCCCTGCAGGTCTACCTCGTATTCCCGCTGCTGCAGAGGCTGTTGCGCCGCACCGAGGGCAGGCACGGGTGGTTGTTGGCGGTGGCGATGGCGTGGCAGATCGGGGTGACGGCGTGGTTGCAACACGCCCCGCCCAACGGCGTGGTGGCCGGCACCCTCGCCGAGCACGCCGACGCGCTGCTGCCCACCTACCTGGGCTACGTCGTCGCCGGTGCCCTGGCCGCGCAACACCTGGTGCATTGGCAACAGTGGGTGCAGGCCCACACGCCGCTCATCGTCGTGAGCCTGCTGAGCACCGCGGGAGTGGCGCTCGGCGCGTTCGCGTGGCAGCTCGACGGGCCCGGAAGCGTCGTGCACGCGCAGGCCGTGCTGCAGCCCGCGATGCTGCCGTGGAGCCTGGCAGTGGCGGCCGCGTTGTACGCCGTGGGCTCGTGGTGGGCCCGGCACCGCACGGAGCGGCGCGGGCAGCGAGCGATGACAGTGATTTCAGTGGGCTCGCACATCTCCTTCGGCGTGTACCTGGTGCACCCCATGGTGATGCGGTGGTTCGCCGAGGACGGTGTCGGGCAGCAGCTACTACCAGCAGCGCCGGCGACCGTGCTGTTGTGGGTACTCTCGGTCGGTGTGAGTATCCCCGTGGTGCTGCTCGTTCAACGCACCGTGCTGTCCCTGCCGCTGACTGGGCGCCGACGTGCGCCGCGTGGCACCCGCACAGCGGCGTGAGCGCGCGATCGACCCGACTACTTGCCGTGCTGGCCTGCGGGCTGAGCATCGTGCTCGGGGGCTGCGCCGCAGACGTCGAGTCGGCGGTGCTGCCGCAGGCGCAGACCGGCGCTGCTGCCGTCACCGCGCCTGTTTCGCCCCGCCCCGACCCGGCGCATGCTCACACCGTCACCATGCCGTTCGACGGTGGGCAACGCTCGTACACCGCGATGTCCCCGAGCGGACCACACGCGCAACCGCTGCCCCTGGTGGTGGTGCTACACGGTGCCTTCGTCACCGGGTCGACGGAGCTCGCCCGCACCGGCTTCGGTCGGCTGGCTGACGAGGGTGCAGCCGTCGTGGTCGCCCCGGAAAGCATCGGGCCGGCCTGGAACAGCGACGCCGGGTGTTGCGCCACCGCCGCGGCCGAGCACGTCGACGATGCCGGGTTCGTGCGCACGGTGATCGGCGACGTCCAGCGCACCGACCACACCGACCCGCAACGCATCTCCGTGGTCGGGTACAGCTCCGGCGGCAAGCTGGCCTACAACGTGGCGTGCGCGGACCGCCCGGGCATCGCCGCCCTCGCCACTTACGGAGCGGGACCGCAACTGCCCTGCCACACCAGCACGCCGGTGACGTTCGCGGTGGGCTACGGCGACAAGGACATCAACGAACCCATGCTCGGAGCACCGCCCAACTCGCACGGGGTGCACCAGCCCCAGTCCGAGACCGTGGCTCAGCTGCGGACCCGCGACGGGTGCTCCGCAACGCCGACCCATCAGCAGACCGCGGGGCCCGCCGCCGTCACCACGTGGGGCAGCTGCCGGACTCCGGCCACCGTCACCCAGGTCATCTGGCACGGCAGCACCCATCAGTGGCCGGGCTCCGCCCCGGACGTCCCGTCCGAGGCGAGCGGCGAGGCGCTCTTCTGGCCAATCGTGTCCGCCGCCCGCACGGCCTGACGGCTACAGCACCGCGGCCATGGCGGCGAGCGTCTGCGCGCTGGTGTGCTCGGGGGACCACTGCAGCTCCCGCTTGGCGGCGCTGGTGTCCATCACCACCGACGCCCGCATGATGTGCAACCACTCCGCCATGGCGGGCACCAGCGGTAGCCGGGCCAGCACCTCGGAACTGGCCTTGGCCAGCGCCTGGGGCACCGGCACCGCCAGGGCGCCGACCGCGTGCGCCACGTCGGTGAGGGTGATCTCGCCGTCCCCGGCCAGGTTGTAGGCGCCCGGACGGCCCGTGCCCAGCGCAGCGGCGACGATGGCAGCGGCCACGTCGTCGTGGTGCACCAGCTGCAGCGGGATGCCGGGATCGGGGATGATCGGGCGCAGTCCGGGGGCGGCGCTGAGCAGCTTCACCACCGCCTGCGGCAGTCGTTCGCTGACCTTGCGCCACGGGAGGTTGTCCGCCAGCGCTGTGGCCTGCGGGCCGGCGACGATGCACGGTCGCAGCACGTAGACCTGGAGCTCGGAGCCCGCCGTCGTCTCCGCCAGCAGCGCCTCACACTCCGCCTTCTGCTCGGAGTAGTAGTGCTCCGCCGAGCCTCGGGCCGGCACGTCCTCGGTCAGCGGAACCGGGTTGTCCGCGTGGTAGCCGTAGGCGGCCACCGAGGAGGTGTAGACCAAGCGGCTCGGTCGTGCGGCAGCGACCGTCGCCTCGAACACATTGCGGGTGCCCGCCAGGTTGATGTGCCTGCTTTCCTGGCGTGATCCCATGATCAGGTAGGCGAGGTGCACCACGACGTCGGCGTCCTCCACGAAGGACCGCACCGCTTCAGCGTCGAGGATGTCGCCCTGTCGGTACTCGACCTTGCGCCATCCACGCCCGGCCGGGTCGAACGGCCGCCTGGCCATGCCCAGGATCCTGCCCACCTTCGGGTTCCGCTCCAGCGCATCCACCGCGGAGGCGCCGATCTCCCCGGTCGGTCCGGTGACCGCCACCGTGAGCGGCTCCGGGCTCACGAGTTCGCCGCCGCGGGCTTGATGTCGAGCTGACGCCCGATGCGCTGCAACTCACTCAGCGAGGCCTCCAACCAGTCCATGAAGTTCCACAGGTCGGGCATTTGGTCCCGGTCGGCGAGGATGCCGAAGTCGAGGTGCCCGTCGTAGCTCTGCACCGTGATGTTGAGGGCGGTGCCGTCGGTGATCACCGACACCGGGTAGTTGGCCACGAGTTTCGCGCCGGCCAGGTAGAGCGGAAACTGCGGGCCGGGCACATTGGAGATCATCAGGTTCCACGGCGGCGTGGCCGATCGGGCGAGGGAGAACGTGACGCGGGCGGCCCGGCCGAACAGGGCCGGCGGAATGAAGTGGTTGGCGTCTTGCAGCACGCTCGCCGGCACGGCCTTGTGCCGCTCCTTCATCCGCCGCAGCGACTCCGAGGTGCGGCGGAGGCGCTCGGCCGGGTCGGCGATGTTGGTGAACAGCGTGGTGCTGCTCAGCAAGATGCGGTTGCCGTAGGTGCCCACCTGCTCGGAGGTACGCACCGAGACGGGTATCTGGGCGACCAAGGGTTCGGTCGGCAGTTCGTCGTGGTCCACCAGCCACCGGCGCACCGCGCCTGCGCACAGCGCCACGACGACGTCGTTGATGGTGCAGCCGAACACCGCCTTGACCTCTTTCAGTCCGCTAAGGGCAACTGTCCGAACACCCAGCGACGGTGCGGGGAGATCTTGCCGTTGAACGTGGTGCGCGGGGCCTTGTGGCTCGGCCGCTGAACCCGGTTGCCATCGCCCCGGGCAAGGTGCTCCACCAGGTCCGCCGCCCGGCCGATCAAGCCCGCGCCGGGCAGCGTGGCAAACGGCGTCTCGTCCAGGTGGGGCAGCACGGTGGGCAGCGCCCGGGCGGCGCGGATGGGGTAGCGCGGCAAGCTGAGCAGGCCCCGGCCCAGCATCTCCCACTGCCCCGGGGTGCGCCCGGCCTGCACCGTCTCACCCGGCGGGGTCTCCCGCACCTCCGGCGTCAGATCCAGCAGCAGACCTAGAATCTCCGCGCCGGAGACGCCGTCGATGATCGCGTGATGGATCTTGGTGTACAACGCGGTGTACCCAGATTCCAACCCGGTGATGACGTACATCTCCCACAACGGACGGGTGCGGTCCAGCAGCCGGGAGTGCAGCCGCTGCACCTGCTCCGCGAGTTGCTCGTCGTTGCCGGGGGCCGGGAGCGCGACCTCACGGACGTGGAACTCGAGGTCGAAGTGCGGGTCGTCCACCCAGTGCGGGTAGTCCAGACCGAACGGCGTCTCCACCAGCCGCCAACGCAACGGCGGCAACAGGTGCAACCGCGCCGCCAGCAACTCCATCATGTTGTCCACCGTGAGGTCGCCGTTGGGCGCGGACTCGGTGTCGAACACCGTGAGACTGCCGACGTGGCCGGTCTGACGAGCGTTCTCCAGCGCCAGGAACTGGGCATCAAGACTGGTCAGCTGGCGCATGCTGTTCTCCTCGGACGATGACGGCGGCGGTGCTGCCGTCCCAGCGTAGTGTGACGGGCGCCACGAACTCGTGTCGACTTCCAGGAGGGTCCATGGCCAGCGAAGAACCGCTCGAACGGTCGGAGGAGTCGCTCGGGCAGGCCAGAGCCGCAGCGACTGAGGCGAAGGACGTCATCGCGCCGTCCGGAGACGATGAGGAGGACGAGGGTCTGTCGTCGACCGAGTGAGCACGTGCCGCACGATCGGCGTCCGAGCTCGTTCAGCTGGCGATGTAGACCGTGTTGGCCGAAGTTCCGCCGGTCAGCGGGTTGGCGAAGGTGATCACCCGCGCCGCCGTGCTGGGGAAGACCTCAGCCAGCAGGGCGCGAAATGCGTGGTCGGGCGGATCGTCCGACCACAGCGCGAAGACGCCCCCTGCATGTAAATGCCGGCTGAGGCGACGCAGGCCGGTAGTCGTGTAGAACGCAGCATGGCTCGGATGGAGGACGTGCCGTGGCGTGTGGTCGATGTCCACGAGGATGGCGTGGAATCGCCGGCCCGACGTCTGCGGATCAAACCCGGTGTCGGCCTCGGCCAGTGCGAAGAAGTCGCCCTTGCGCAGACGGGTACGCGGATCTGACGTCAAGCCGGCAGCGTCTGGAAGAAGCTCGTGCTCGTGCCACCGGATGACCTCACCGAGTGCCTCCACCACAACCAGTGAACGAACACGCGAATCCTCCAGCACCGCGCGCGCGGTGTAACCGAGTCCCAGTCCCCCGACGAGGACATCGAGATCAGTACCCGCCACCGCCGCCAGTCCCTGACGCGCGGGCTCGATCTCGGCCACCGTGAACAGGCTCGACATCAGAAACTCTTCGCCGAGCTTCACCTCGTATACGTCGATCTGCAGGGACGGCTCGCGTCGCCGTCGCAGACTTATGGCCCCCATCGGCGTCTCACCCCAGGCGAGCTCCTCGAAGCGTGCGCTCAAAGAACGGGTACCTCCATTGACATAATCCAGGCGGCGGTGTCACCACCCCGGTCCATGACCGTACCGGGACGCTTCCGCCGAACCGGGCACCGTGAGAAGAAGGCCGGTCGTAGTGTGTGCCGGTGACAACAAGCAGCGTTGGCCGTCGCCGGTGCGCTCGCTACTGCCCGTGGATTGTCGCAGCCGCCTTCACGTTGAGCGGGGTGGTCCACCTGGTGCACCCCGCGACGTTCACGCCGTTGATCCCGCACTTTCTGCCCTGGCCGACCGCGTTGGTCTACGCCAGCGGCGTGGCCGAGCTGATCTGCGCCGCGGGGCTGTGGCGCCGGGACAGTTGGGCGGGGATTGCCGCCGCGGTGCTGCTGGTGATCATTTGGCCGGCCAACCTGCAGAGTGCCATCACCGCCCAACAGGGCGAGAACCTCACGACCACGGTGCTCGACTGGATCCGGTTGCCCTTGCAGATCCCGCTTATCTGGTTCGCCCTCCAATCCGGGCGGGGCGCACGGTCGGGTCACCACGCGTCCGTTCGGGCCTCAGCGTCTCCTTCGGTGTGCAGGTTCCGGTCGCTACTGCAGCGGTAGTTCCTGGTCGTGGTCCGCTGCTGGTCGTGAGCCGAAGATACGGCGGTCGGCTGCGGCAATGGGAAGATCATTGATACTGGCTTCGCGGCGGTTCATGTAGCCCATGGTGTCGAACTCCCAGTCCTCGTTGCCGTAACTTCGCCACCATTGCCCGGCGTCGTCGTGCCACTCGTATTGGAACCGCACCGCAATTCGATTTCCACCGAAACCCCAGAGGCTCTTGCGCAGGGCGTAATCCTGCTCGCGCTGCCACTTGCTGGTGAGGAACGCGACGATTCCCGCACGCCCAGTGATGAAATCGGTGCGGTTGCGCCAGACGGAGTCCTGGGTATAGGCCGCCGCGACCTTGGCGGGGTCGCGGGTGTTCCAGGCGTCCTCGGCGGACTGCACCTTCATTCGTGCACCGGCCTCGTCGAAGGGCGGCAGCGGCGACCGTGGCGCACTCGGCTCGAGCACGGGCTCGATCGGGGGAAGTGCGCTCATCAAGGATCCTCTCGTCGTGACCCCGTCATTATGCCCGAACTGCCCTGATCAGCTACCGCATTCCTTTGCGCGCCAGTGGTTCGTCTGTGGGTGGCGGGACTGATGTCGGAGGACGTCAGGCGACTGCCTGATTGGTCTTCGCTTGCGTCGATACTGGGTGGGTGCGATTCCGTACACACGCTTGAACGCCGCGCTGAGGGCGAAGGCGTTGGCGTACCCGACTTGGGTGGCCGCGGAGCCGATCGTCGAGCTGGGGTCGGTCAGGAGGTCGGCGGCGACGGCAAGTCGCCAGCTGGTCAGGAAGCTCATCGGGGGCTCGCCGACGAGCGCGGTGAAGCGTCGCGCGAGCGTGGCTCGTGACACCCGACAGGCGGCGGCCAGTGAGGCCACGCTCCACGGATTATCTGATACCACGACGCCCCGCTCACCCCCGCAGGCCGCCGCACCCAGAGATCCGTTCGCGGAATCCTCATGGGTGGTGCTCACCGGGGTGAGGGTCAACCTCGTCCGACGGGCTGGTAGCGGAGGTTGACCGCGGCGCTCAGGTCCGCACCGTCCGGAGTGCTCAGACGGATGGGGTGCCCGCCGGGGTTGTCGTACAGGCGGATCCCGTCGCCGAGAAGAACCGGGGCCACGTGGAGATCGACCTCGTCGATGAGCCCGCGCTCCAGCAGCTGTCGACCAATGGAGGGTGAGTGGACCTCCAAATTCTTGCCCTGGGCGGCTTCCAGGGCGATGCGTGCAGCGTCGGCCACGTCGCAGCTCAGGAACATGACCCCCTCGGCGGGGGTGGTGTCCTCGGGGTGGTGAGTGAGCACGAACAGGGGCCCGCGCCACGCGCCACCGTAGGGTCGACTATCGGTGACGGCGGCGTGGTCCCAGCCATCACGGCCGCCGAGGACCGCGCCGGTGGAGGTGACGTACTCCTCGATAAGACCGGGTCGGACGGTGAAGTCGGTCATCCAATCCATCTCATGGCCAGTGCCACAGGACCTTCCCGGCCGCGGTCTGGCGTTGTGTGTCGCTCACGCGGATCACTCCTTCCGTCGGGCTATGAATGGACCGTCGTCGTTGAGACCAGTCTCGTGTGCGTAACTCATCGGCCGTACCTGTCGGCTGGCCTGGTCACCTGGCACGCCTGGTCGCGCGCTTCCTTCACCCGAGGCATCGCCCCCGGAAGGCGATCGTTCTTCGGGATCCGAGTTGCGGCCACATAGCCTGAAGATGTGGAGGTGCCTACCGACGCGAGGCGGCGCGTCCTCGATCGTCCCGCCGAAGCGATCCTAAGACCTGCAGCGAGGTGGGTCTTGCCCATCGCTGAGCACGCGGTCGCCCTCTATGAAGCGCGGCTCCCCACGGATGCACGGCCGCGCACCGCCCTGGAGGCCGCACAGCGCTTCGCGCTAGGAGGCCGACGTGGACAGGAGCTGCGTACTACCGGTTGGGCTGCCCACAAGGCGTCGAGTCACAGCCCCGACCTGGCTCTGAAGTCCGCGGCGCGAGCCGCCTCCCTGACCGCGGCGGTTGCCTACATGCATCTGGACCTGATCGACGCGAACCAGCTTAAGCACCTCTACGGTCCCGTCGTCTACACCGCGCAGGCGCTCGAGCTTGCGGCCGATGGCAGTTCCGAAATCGGGGACAAGGTCATCGTCGATGCGCTGTCGTCGGCGACGGACAGCGTGACGACACTCGCACGATCGATGCCGGCGCTCTCCCCGGCCAAGACTCGCCTCTCTCACCTGTACGCCGCCTTGGACGCCGGACTCCGTGAAGGACGGGGCACGGATACGACCGTGACCGCCGAAGCGGCCAGCAACGAGGGCCTCTTCCTGCTCATGCGGCGCGGAGTCGACGAGCTGTACACCGCGCTCCTTGACGATCTGCTGACGGAGCTGAGGACAGCCACGGCGCCACCAACAACGCACGAACGCTTAACGCCTGATTCGCCCAGTTAGCACCGGCCCAACAGGAGACCGATCCGGTTGCCGAGAGCCAATCGCCGGCTCGCAGGGCGAAGTCACGGACGCGCACGACTTACAGATCGTTTGCCACCGCAGCGCGCGAAGCGTTCAGGGAAGCCTGCCGGCCATGGTGCTCCCTGGCCTACTTGGTGAGTGTGCGGTTCAGCGACACCGCGGCGTCCTGCAGGGCAGGATGGTCGACGGTGAGCGGCGTGACCTCGCACAGGGTGGGCCGCACCCAGCTGGCCAGTACGGTCCAGGACGGCCGGAAATAGGACCACCACTGCACGGCGTCCCAGCGTCGCTGCTGATCAGGGTCGCGCTCGGCCCAGATCCGGTGACCCCAGGCCTGCGTGACTGCCAGATTCCGGCGGACGACATCGGTGGGCCGCAGCCCGAGCCGCACCAGCTGATGAGGATCGTCGAGGTCGAGAACCCGCAGCGAATCGGGCAGCGACAGCGTCGCCAAGGCCCTGCGCGCCCCGATCAGCGGAAACTCGAACATCGCGGTGCCCCACACCGCCTGGTTGCCGAACGCTTCCCCGCAGGCCGCCTCGGCGTGCCGTGAGAGGTACCAGACGTAGTAGTCGGGATGGTCGATACGGCTCCCCCGCTGGGGGGTGTGCTCATACAGCGGATGCCCGGGTTCCCCGTCCTTGGCGTTTTCGAGGTAGGGAAACACCCGGTAGACGA
>JAABVA010004436.1_pt1 | contig 12977 bp, 20 predicted proteins | sample 5560331 | NCBI WGS metagenome assembly JAABVA01 (sample SAMN12812661, study PRJNA571458) | rock metagenome | isolation source: Antarctica rocks | place: Antarctica: Victoria Land, Mt New Zealand sud | collected 2016-01-07
CCCGGGCGTATCCGATCAGCGGCACCTGAAGACCGTAGCGCAGACGTGCCTGCCGTTACGTAGAACACGGACACGACTCGTGAGACGCGTTACAGGGCTTCTCGCGTCCCTGGGAGGTCTGTCTCGTGGACGATCGTTGGTGGTAGCAGGAACTGGTGGGCTGCCCTCGGCTGAGCCGCCCGAGCTGCTGGGACGTCCAAGGAGGTGAGGGCACGCTCCCGCTAGACTTGGATCATGGGCAATGGGATTACCTCACCCGACCTGCTGCCGGGCGAGGTAGTTGAGTTCAAGGCGGCGGCCAACCACCTGGTGGGAAGGCGCTCCGTCGGAGGCCAGGTGACGGTAACTGATCAACGACTGCTGTTCCTTCCGAACCGCCTCGATCGCCTGACCGGTGGGCGCAAGATCGAGGTCCTCCGGAGCGCCATCACCAACACTCGTGTGTTGGAGCCCGGCAGGCAGGCCACGCGTAGCCGGGGCCTTGCAGCTTTGGTACGTCCGCAGCTCGCGGTCGAGTGGCAGAACGAGTCGGCTGTGCTTGTCATTTCGGACCTGAACACCCTGCAGGCGGCTCTGACGACCTGAGGGGCCTGACCTCTTCAGCTCACGGGTCCTGTCCGCGCACCATTGACCCGTTGCCATCAGGACTACCAGGGTGTCCGGGGGCTACCAGCAGGACCCGGGGGGACCGTCCGGACCGTGCCAATTAGCCCTGTGAGAACCGGGCCAAGCACCGTACCGCTGCTCTTGTCCGTACGTGGCTTTCGGCACGCGCTTGTGGCACTGACCTGTGGGACGCGACACGCCGCTCCCCCACGCTGCTTGGCAGATGAGCGGTGGGCTGTCCCAGTTCCAAGGAAGTTAAACGGCAACGCTGGGCTGCTGCACGGGCCACCCCGGTGGTCACGCACTGCCGGTCCTGGGAGACAGTGGGCTCATGACCGTCGACGTTGACCTTCCCGACCCGATCTTGAGTGACCCGCCGGGCACGACCGACGGGCGGATGCCCGCACGCGAGCTGCCGCCCCGGGCCAAGGCGAGCCAACGGGTTCGGCACGAGACGCACCTGTGCGGCGGCACGATCAGCGTCGTCGGTGACACCGCGTGGGACCGCTCAAGCTTGTGGGTCTCTGACCTGTGCGGCCACCATGCCCGGCGGAATGCTGTCTGGACCGGGCCCTGAGCGCCGCCAGGCGAACATCGCTCGGGTAGTGCGTGCAGTTGGGAGCGCCCTGACCGGTCACGACCTCAGGCCGTGCACTCCAAGCAGGCACCTCCGCCCTGCTCCGCCAGCTGGCTGCGGTGCTGCACGAGATAGCAGCTGGTGCAGGTGAACTCGTCGACCTGGGCGGGCAGCACCCGGATGGTTAAATCCTCGCCGGACAGCTCTGTCCCGGGCAGGTCGAACCCGGCCTCGAGCGGGTCGGTGTCATCGCCGAGATCGGCTGTGGTTTCCGCGCGGCGTGCCTTCAACGTCTCCAGGCTCGAGTCGTCGGCGGTAGCGGTGTCGGTCGTGCGGGGGGTGTCGTAGTCGGTAGCCATGATCTCCGTCGAAAGTTGCCGGCGCGTTTGTCCGTGTGCACTCAACGCCAGAGCGACGCGCTATGTGCCCTCTGCAGATGTCAGTCACGATGTGAGGATGTCGCGATCAGCGGTCCGCTGCCGCCAGTCGGCGGCCACGTCGCCGGCGTCGTTCACCAGGTACCCGGCGGCAGCGCAGGCGGTGAAGGCCACCAGTGCGACGGCGGTGCGAGCGAGCACCGACGGCTCGAGCAGCACCCCGGCTGACGCCGGGGCCGCCACCACGAGCACGTTCTTGAACCATTGCTTGGGCCGGACCGCCTTCAGCAGGCCGCGGGCCACCGTCCGCGGGCCCCTTGGCGGCTGCCCGCCTGGCGCCGGGGCGGTGGGGGCGAGCACTCCGGCTGTGATCGTCGCACCGGCCTCGGAGGCGGGGTTAAGCATCAGATGGTGACCTTCCTGGGGGCGGGGACGCAGCTGGCCGGTCAGGGGTGGCTGGGCGGTCTGGTCGACGCGCCACAGTGACCACTCGTGGGATCCTTCCGAGCGGGGCAGTTTGCTGTTCCGGTGGCCTGTACGGGCAGTGCATCAGTCGCGCTTGGGAGATTCGGCCACCAGTGCCGTGTCGACGCCGAGCCGGCCGACCTTGCTTGCACCACCTGGAGAACCCAACGCCGCCGACTGCCCGCGAAGTGTGTCGGTGAAGAACGCGGCGTTGTCGGCGGTGAAGGCCGACCAGGGCTGCGGCACGTCGTCCTCGTAATAGATCGCCTCGACCGGGCAGACCGGCTCGCAAGCGCCGCAGTCCACACATTCATCCGGATGAATGTAGAGCGCGCGGTCACCTTCGTAGATGCAGTCGACCGGGCACTCCTCTACGCAGGCCCGGTCCAGCACGTCGATGCACGGCTCGGCGATGACGTATGTCATGTGACTCCTCTCCCAGCGGCTAACGCACCCCGCGATAGCGCTATTAGGAGGACATGCGTCCTCTTAATACCCGGACAACCGGGGCGGGTTCTCCGGTGGATCTCGGGGCTACCGGTGCATGGCCACGGTGAGCAGCACCACGGCTGGCTCCAGGGCCTCCAGGCTGTGCCGGGCGTCGGGAACGACGAGAAGGTCCCCGGGCGAGCCCTCCCAGGAAGTTTCACCCGCACCGAGCCGGACTCGCCCGTGCAGGACGTGCACGGTGGCCTCCCCGGGATTTTCGTGCTCGTCGAGCTTCTGGCCCGCGGAGAGGGCGATCATGGTCTGCCGGAGCACATGCTCGTGACCGCCGTACACGGTGTGCGAACTCCGGCCGCTCGACGCCTTCTCCGCGAGGTCGAGTTGGTGACGCGCGAGCGCCGTCAGCGATGACTTCTCCATACGAGCTTCTCCTTCGTGGTCCTGATGCAGGGCGCGCCTACCTGGCGGGGCCCGATTGACGTGGTTAGAGGGATTGCCGGTAGCCGAAGAACTCGTGGTCCTGGTTGTAGCCGCCGTAGCCGCCACCGACCTCGGAGAAGTGCGCGATGAACTCCACACCCTTGATCCACTTGACCTGCTTGAAGCCCAGCTGGGTCTCGTTGCGCAACCGAAGGGGTGCGCCGTGCCCGAAGGACAGCGGCGCCCCGTTCATGTCGTAGGCGAGCATCGTCAGGTGATACTTCATCTGCTCGACCGGGTGCACGTCGTAGTAGATGCCTTTGTCCGGGCCGTCGCCGAGGGAGTAGAAGACGACCCACTTCGCCTCGGGCTGCGGCCGGACGAGGTCCATGACCGTCTGCATCGACACCCCGCCCCACTTGGCGATGCCGGACCATCCCTGGATGCAGAAATGCTGGGTGATCTGTTCATGGTGGGGCAGTCCCCGGAGCTGGAGCAGGTCGAGGTCCACGGGGTTGTCGACGAGTCCGCTGATCCGCAGTCGATAGTCCGCGAAGTTGCCGTCGAACAGCGCCTGGTACTCGGGTGAGTCGGGGTATTGCCCGTTGTGCCAGAAGTAGGGAGAGATGTCGGCCTCGGTGTACTCGCCCGGGGTGGAGTCCACGTGTTCGAACAGGCGCTGCACCGGCCCGATTAGCGCGTACCCGACCCGCTGCACGACCCGAGGATGTCGCAGCGTGAACGGTGTCGCGGCGACCCAGCCCGTCACCAGTACGACCATCGAGGCGACGAAGATCCAGAAGCCGACCCAGCCCGCGTCGTTCCGCCCGGCATAGATGTGGTTGAGGTTGCGCAGCAGGCCGGTCGTAAATACCAGGGCGACGTGGATGACGATGAAGAACAGGAACCAGACCAGGACCAGGAAGTGCAGCGAGCGTGCGGTCTGGATGCTGAGTACCGTGCTGATCCGCTTGAAGCGGGTCGACAGTGCCGGTGACATGCCGAGGCCGGTGATGAAGGCGAGCGGCGCGGCGACGAAGACGGTGATGAAGTAGGCGAGCAGCTGCAGGCTGTTGTAGGCCACCCATCCCGACTCGGCCGGCCAGTCCAGCGACAGATACTGGATCAGCACCGAGACGGCGTTGGGAAAGACCTCCCAGCTCGTCGGAACCACCCGCCGCCACTGCCCGGTCGTGAACAGCAGGACGTAGAAAACCAGCCCGTTGAGCAGCCACAGCACGTCGGTGCCCAGGTGCCACCAGCGGGCCAGGCCGATGGAGTGCCGGAGCCCCGGAAGCCCCAGCTGGCCCGGGAGGCTGATGGAGTCCTTTTTCGCGGTCCACAGCGGGTCGGCGGGAACCGGCTTCTGGATGCGGAACCAGTCCTTGCCAGGAGTGCTGTGCCGGGTCCAGTACAGCCGCGGGTGGTCGGTCAGGATCTGCAGCCCCGACCGGATGATGAAGATCAGCAGGAACAGGTTGAAGAAGTGCTGGACCCCCACCCACAGCGGCAGGCCCGGCTGGGCCTCGGCGCCGGCCGGCTCGACGGTGCCGGGGTGACTCTCGAGAAACCGCTGCACGGACGGGCTCGCGCGCAGGCCCTTCGCGGCCGCTACGGCGACGATCAGGACGACGAACCCGATCGGCAGCAGCCAAAGCAGGTTGAACCACCTGCTGCGGCCGAGCCGCAGGCGGGGAGCGATGCCGGTGGCCTGCGGGATCGAGCCGGCCCAGGTAGTGGGATCAACGATGTCCTCCCCCGCCGTCAGCTGCTCACGGAAGCTCCGCACCACCGTGGGCGAGACGTTCGAAGGCGCGGGCGGGGGCAGGTCTGCCGGGGACGGCTGGCCGGACGGTTCAGCCATGCCGGGCACCGTCGGGTGGGGCCGGAAGGGCCACTTCGATGCCTCCGCCGACGACGCGGACCGCATAGACCGGCACTGGATGCGTCGCCGGAGGCCCGGTCGGAACTCCCGTGCTCAGGTCGAAGCGGGAGCCGTGCAGCCAGCATTCGACGTAGCCGTCCTCGACCTCCCCCTCGGAGAGCAGGACCTGGCCGTGGCTGCACTCGTCCAGCATGGCGTAAACCGCGCCCAGGCTGCGGGCCACGCACAGCGAGTGCCCACGCACATCGACGTGCACGGCGCCCTCCTCGGCCAGCTGTTCCAACGAACCGGCCGGCACCCAAGACACGCTCGGATCAGCTGTCGCGCGCTCTGGACTCGTCCGACGGCTCATGACCAGTCCCTCCTGCATTCATCCGTCGTGGTCCGTGCCGCCGTCGTCGCCCTGATGCGTCACCGATCCTCCAGTTAAGTGGACCTACATCCGGTAAACTAGACCTGTCATGGTCGCCGCGTCCACCGCAGATCAGCACACCGCGCTGGCGGTGGAGTCACGCCGTCGACTCCTCGACGCGCTGCGATCGACGGACGGACCGCGGGACGTGCCGCACCTGGCAGCGTTGGTCGGCCTGCACGCCACGACAGTTCGGTTCCATCTCGACGTGCTCGAACAGGCCGGTCTGGTCCGCCGCAGTCCCGAGCGCGCGAACCGGCCCGGCCGGCCGCGGCAGCTGTACGCAGCGGTGGTGCAACCGGAGGCCGAGGCGGGGCACCAGCAGCTCGCGCAGGTCCTCGCCGGCGAATTGGCCGCAGATGCGACCAACGGCCCGCGGCGCGCCGAGCAGGCCGGCCGTCGTTGGGCCGAACAGCAGGTACCGATCGACGCAGGTCCCTCGTCCTGGGAGCAGGGCACCCGTCAGGTCCAAGCCTTGTTCGAGCGACTGGGGTTCGCTCCGCGACTGACCGACGAGCGGCTCCAACGCCGTCTGGAACTCCACGCCTGTCCTTTCCGCGAGGTCGCCCGCGCCTACCCGCAGGTCGTCTGCTCCGCACATCGGGGGCTGCTGCGCGAAGCGCTGCACCGCTCGGGAGTGCCGGGAGCCGGTGACGCGCAGCTGCGTCCATTCGTCGAACCCGAGCTTTGCATCGCCGACATCATCCGGCCGGAAGCAGGGGAAATGGTGGTATGACCCGAGCGGGTCAGGTGACTGCAACAGCCGTGCCGTTCGTGTGGCTGGGCTGGGTGCTGGCCATCTCGTTTCTGGAGACACCCCTGAAGTTCCGGGCTCCCGGCATCACTGTGCCGCTGGGGCTGGGGATCGGCCAGCTGGTCTTCCGGGCGCTCAACGCTGCAGAACTGATGCTGGCCGGCCTACTCATCGTCGCCGGGTTTGCAGGGACCCTGCCGACCATCGCCTGGGTCCTGGCTGTGGGAGTGTGTGCACTGCTCAGCCTCCAGGTTCTGGTACTGCGCCCTCGCCTGGACCGCCGAGCCGATCAGATCATTGCCGGGAGGTCCCCGCGCCGCCCCGCCAGCACCTCCTGTACATCGCGATGGAGACCGTAAAGCTGCTCGCGCTACCGGTCCTGGGTGCTGTCGTCGCCACTCAGGTTCTGTCATGTCCCGACCCAATCTGGAAGAGGATGCGGGAAGAGCCGGTGCCTACGACGATCCGACCGCTGCACAGGCTTCCTACGGTCGCGATCGGCGGCTGGACGGTGTCGACTTTCCGCCACGGAGGAGTTCGAGCGACGAAACGGTGCCAGACCCCTCAGCCAGCCACGCCTCGTACCGCCACGGCTTTTCCCACCCACCTAGTTCCCGGAAGAAACCCCCCATGGCCCAGTCCTACGCACCCCCCGCGTCCTCCCGCCGCGCACCGATCCTGTCGAACGGCCCGCAGCACCTACTCGGCGAGTTCCCGACCTACGTCGGGGCCGAGCAGGTCGTCGACCGGCTCTCCGACAACGGCTTTCCCGTCGTGCACACCCGCATCGTCGGCAACGGTCTGCGAACGGTCGAGTATGTCACCGGCCGGATCACCAGCGGCACAGCAGCGATGGCCGGAGTCGCCAGCGGCGCCTGGTTCGGCCTTTTCGTTGGTCTCCTGCTCAGTCTGTTCAGCACGAATTCCACCTGGATCGCCGTACTGCTCGCCTGCGCCGCGATCGGCAGCGTCTGGGGAGCCGCCTTCGGCTTCTTCGCCCACCGGACGATCCGCGGCCGTCGGGACTTCGGCAGCGTCAAGGGCCTCGAAGCCGAGCAGGACGCCGTGTACGTCGATGCCGACCGCGCCGACGAAGCGTTCCGCCTATCGGGACTAATGTGACCGACGAAGGGGTGAGCTCGGCAATGACTGTTCTGGGCCAGCGTCCGGCCGGAGCACTGGATCAGGCCGTCGTTCCCACGCCGCCGCTTCGTGATAAGGGGAACGCCATGAATCTGAGATCCGATGCTTCCGTCGATGTTCACGGCCACGCCGCGCCGGAGTTCCTGCGCGAGGCTGTCGAAGCAGCGACCGCCGCTCCGTCCATTCACAACACCCAACCGTGGCTCTTCCGACTGTCCAGCGATGAGGCGAGCGGCGCCGTCGAGTTGTACGCCGATCGGAGCCGATCGCTGGACGCAATCGATCGGAGCGGCCGGCAGCTGGAGATCAGCTGTGGCGTAGCCCTGTTCTTCCTGCGGATCGCGCTGCGAGCAGTCGGTTTCGACGCCACGGTCACCCTGCTGCCCGACGATGACCCCGACCACCTGGCCAGCGTGGCCGTGCGGCGGGGTTCCAACCCCTCGGCCGAGGAGCAGGCACTCGCCACGGCCATCCCGAAGCGGCACTCCCAGCGTTCGGCGTTCGAAGCCCGCGAGGTCGCCCCTGAGCTGTTGAACGAACTCCGGCAGGCCGCCGAGACCGAAGGTGCCTGGCTCGCCCTGATCTATCGGCGAGACGACCAGCTCAAGCTCATCACCTTGCTGTCCCGCGCAGACCGGGAACTGGCTCACGACCCCGCCTACCTCGAGGAGCTCCGGAGCTGGCTCCGGACGGACAACTCCCCGGACGGCATAGCACTCGACGCATTGCCCGACCACATCGAGCGGCACACCGAGGTGGTCATCCGGGACTTCAACCCGTCGAAGATCGGCGAACAACCGGCCGAACTGCCGGAGCAACCACCGGTGGACGAGCACCCAGCGCTGGCCGTTCTCGGCACCGACAGCGACCGCGTCGTCGACCATCTCGCCGCCGGGTCGGCCCTCGGACGGTTGCTGCTGCACGCCGAGGCCAACGGCATCAGCGCATCGCTGCTCGGCCAGGTGGTCGATCTGCCCGGCCCCAGAGCTCAGCTGCGCAGCGAGCTGAACCTCATCGGTGAACCACAGACGGTGCTCCGGCTCGGCTACGGACGCGGAACCACCGAGGTGACTAGCGGACGCCGCCCGCTGGCCGACATGCTGCTGTCATGACCACGGACCGGCTGGCCGACCCCGGCCTGCCGAAATCTCCGACCGGCCCGAAGCAGCTGCGCAGGTGGAGGGGATCGATCCGCGGACGCTTCGCGCCGGCGACGTCATCCAGGGCGGTGACGATCCGCATGACTGCACCACTGGGCGGTGATGACCGTGTGGGACTTTCTCTACGGACTCAAGTGGCGCTGGTTGAAGCGCTCCCGCCCCGAGATGGCCTCCTGGGGCCTGGACGGCCTGCCGGGCTGCGCACGGCGGAGCCAGCGGTGGGCGCTTCAGGTCGGGTTCCCGCACATCTGGCAACCTGCTGGCGAGTCCGCCCTCGTGGTCGAGTGGCGATGCCGCAGGTGTGGCGCGCTGGCCGTGCGCAGACTGGAGGAAGGCGAGCCGGAAGCAGGCTGAGCGACGTGCCATCGACTCCCAGCAGCATGCCGGGCTGCTCAACTAGTTCGGCGTCGACCCGCAGCAGCTGGAAAGCGGCGGGTATCAGCAGCACATCGACGCCCAGCAGCAGCCGGGGTTCGACGGCTACCAGGCGGGTGGCAACCCGGCCGAGCAGCAACCCAACTTCGGGTGGCAGGGTGGCCAGGACTACGGCGGCCAGCAGCAGGGTGAGCAGGGCTACGGCGCCCAGCAGCAAGGCGGTCAGGACCACGGCGAGCAAGGCGAGCAGGACTACGGCCAGCAGCAGGGTGGCCAGGACTACGGCCAGCAGGGCGAGCAGGGCTACGGCGACCAGCAGCAGGGCGGCGGAGACCAGCAGCAGGGCTACTGAGCCAACCGTCTTGGGCACGTAAGCGAGCAAGCCGCGCAGAGCTCTGTGCTGGCGGTCGCCTCGTCGGATGCCTGGCTGGCCCGGTCCGGTGCCGGTGGCCATCCTTAGGTGAACACGCATGGTCGCCGCGTCCGGCCAGGGGCGGGACGCTATGCGTTCAGGGCGGCGGCGCGGGTGCAGGCCCGGCTCAAGGTGGTGGCGGCCTGTTCAGAGCAGGGCGGGCCTGCACACGATGTGGATGTACCGCCGAGCGATGCTCCTGTCGTCGACCGAGACGATGGGCGTGGGTCGACGCGGTGGGCCGCGCAGGATGCGCGGACTCCGGTCCGGGTCAGTGACGATGCGCTTGAGGTGCCTGCACACGTCGTCGCCGTCACGCCGAGCGGCATCTTGGTGACGACCATAGCCCGGGGACGTCAGCTGAACGCGTCTACCCGACGGGGAGCATCGGTGAGCCGCTCAGCGACGACCATCCGCCAGGCGCCCTGGAGGTCAACGGCTTTGGTGGCTTAGCCTGGCTTCGAGCTCGCCGGCGCGGCGGTCGACCAGCCCCTGGGCTACGGCGGTGAGGAGCAGCGCGGGCCATTCCACGACTCCGACGACGCCGACGGCAGCCAGCACGGCGTAGAACGCCAAGCTGTCCGGCGGTGGTAGCTGGCGTTGGGGGACCGGCAGCAGGCGGGCGATCGCGGCAGCGGGGTTGGCCATGGCGGATCTCCTTCGACGGGTCGGTGGCAAGCATCTGGGCGGGGTCAAGCATTCAGCCTGGTGTCTGCCGGCTACGCTCGGCTCTCGATCAAGTACTGAGCCTCGTTCAGTTCAGTGCTCGTCCCAGTGGTCGTCGTGGGCGACGTGGCGGTGTCCGTCGTGCAGATAGTCGGTGTGTTCACCATGACGGACGGTGGCGTGGCCGCAGTCATGGTCATGGACATGGTCATGGTCGTGATGTGGGGCGTGCGACCCACTCTTTCCGGAGCCGGACCGGGCCGCCAGGCGGGACAAGAGGTAGGTGCCGCCGGCGGCGGTGAGCACGACCGGCCATTCCACGACTCCGAGGACCCCGAGCGCCGCAGTGCCGCCGTAGAGCGCTAGCCGTTCCACTCCGGCCGCCCCGGCAGCCCGACCTGCATCCCCGTCCGCGCCGCCGAACCGGGCTCTGACCGGCGGCAGGGACAGGCTTGCCTGCACGAACGGCAGCTTCACGGTGGCGGTGGCGGGACCGGAGCTTGCAAGTTCCGCGTCTGCCCCTCCGCTGATCAGGTTGTGCTCAGTCTGGTCTTGCTCGGTGCTGGCGCTGCGGGCCACGGCAATCTCCTTGGGTCGCGGGCTGCTACCAGCCAGCATGCAACCTCGCATCTGGTAAGTGGCCACCGGCTGGTCGGCGGCTGGGTTGCCACCGGCCGACCCCGGCCACCTCGATCGGCGCCGTCAACCTCTGCGTCGGCGTGCCAGCCCGTACGACGTCGTCAGTCGGTAGCCACGTCAACTGCAGTGGGCGCAGTCCTGCAGGGCCTGCTCGGGTGGGCAGGGGCGGCAACTACATTCGCGGCCCTTGGCTCGCGGGCGTTTCGCCACCAGCCGCCGAGGCAGCCCACCGCCGGCCGCCGAGGAACATGTGCCCTGAAGTAACCGCAGCGAAGTCGCCCCGCAGTTGATAGGAGATTGTCATGCAAAACTTCCGCTTCGAGGGGCTCAGCCTCACGGTCGACAATGTCGAGCGTTCGGTCGCGTTCTACGTCGGCGCTCTGGGTCTGCAACTCGCCTATGACGCGTCCCCGGCCTTCGCCATGATCCGAAGCGCTGATGGGGGCACCATCGGGCTGCTCGCCCTCGAGGAGGCAGCAAAGGAAGGCGTCGTCGTCGCCAGCGATGAGCAGCGCCGCGGTATCCATGTGGAGTTCAGCACCGATGATCTCGACGCTCTTCACGTCGAACTCACCGCTGCCGGTGTCCACTTCCAGGTCCCGCCGCACGACGAACCGTGGGAACGGTCCATGACCGCCTACGATCCGGACGGGCACTGTGTTGAATTCTCTCAGGGCCGTCGAGGGATGGCCACGCAACGCCAGTAGAGCACCGACCAAGCGCCGTCGCTCACCTTTGATGAGGTCATGTCCCAGGTGGGGGGGGCGTTCGCTGCCTTCGGCAGGTTGTCCACCATCTGGGTCCAGCGGTGAATCCGGGCCTACCGCCGAGCGCCCCGTGGTCACTTGATGTCGGCGCTGTCGTGAACGTCGGCGCTGTCGTGAGGCGCTGTGTCGGCCCTGCGGGTAGTCCTGGTGGTGCTCGGCTGGGCGCGCAGGTGGACGGGTTCGCCTTGTCGGCCGAACAAGCTGAGGAACTCCACCGGTTCGGTGCCGGCGTTGCCGTACCAGTGCGGTACTCGGGTGTCGAACTCGGCGGCTTCGCCCGAGGTCAGCGTCAGGTCCCGCTCCGCCAGGACCAGTCGCAGCCGTCCAGTCATGACATAGAGGCATTCGTAGCCCTCGTGCACCTGAAGGTCGGGTTCAAGGTGGCCTTGCGCGGGCGGCATGACGTGCTTGTAGGCCTGCAGGCCACCTGCGCGCCGGGTCAGCGGCAGCAGGGTCATCCCGCTGCGGGTGATGGGGCGCGGGTGGATCCGGGGTCGCCGGTGGGGGCGCTCCGACGAGCTCGTCGAGCTGCACCCGGTGGGCCCGGGCCAGCGGCAGCAGCAGCTCTAGGTTGGGTCGGCGTTGCCCGGACTCCAGCCGGGACAGGGTGCTGACCGAGATGCCGGTGATATCCGCCAGTTCGGCGAGGGTCATCTTCCGCTGCTGGCGCAACGCACGCAGCCGGGGTCCGACGGCGTTCAGGACCTCGCAGCTCCTCGGCCACGCGACCTACCTTGCCACACCAGCAAGGAAGCTTGCCGATCCGACGATGCGGGCGCACGTTCGACATGGAGGTGGTCACCGTGACCGTTCAACGTCCCGTCAGGACCGACCGTGGCAGCGACCACTATGACGTGGTGATGGTGGGCGGTGGCCCAGCGGGGCTGAGCGCGGCGCTGACCCTGGCGCGGTCGCGCCGCTCGGGCTGGTCGTCGACGCGGGCGCTCCGCGCAACGCTCTGGCCGGGCATGTGCACAACTACGTGGGACGCGAGGGCGCCGCTCCCGGCGACCTGCTGGCCGCCGGCCGCGCCGAGGTGGCCGGCTACGGCGGAGATGTCGTGAGCGGCACCGTCGCCAGCGCCGAGCCGATCGACGCCCGGCAGACCGGCGAGGGGTTCCGGGTGCTGCTCGACGGCGGCCGGACGGTGTTGGCGCTCACCTTGATGACCCGGCGGGGGCTGCGGACGCGGCGTGGGCCGCGTCGGACTTCCTGGCCTCGGCGGCCCGGCTGGTCGGCGGCCGCCGCGGCGGACCGCTGAGCGTCGCGGCGGAGGACTACGACCGGGCGGCGCGGCAGGCGTGGGGCCGGCTGCCCGAACCCTCCTCAGGCGGCTCGGGGCTGCGGGCCGCATCCGCGTCGCTGGCAGCGGCCCGGACAGTGCGGACGCCGGAGAACGCACAGCTACTGGCGCTGCTGGCCCAGCTCGCCGTCCTGGCGGAGGCGGTCGCCCGGATGCGCGCCGAGCAGGACCGGGCGGTCCAGGCCGCTGCCGCCCGGCAGGCCGCCGGACAGATCCGCGCCGGGCACGGCCGGCGACTGACCGGCACACCCGCCGGCCCGGACGGGGCGACCCGGGCCGGTCCGGTCACCGAGGCGCGGCGCCGGCCGGGTCCGGTCGCACCGCCTCAGCGGCCTGGTCTTTCCCGCTGAGCTCGGCGAAGATCCTTTTGTACAGGCTCTATCCGGAGCGTTCTTGCGAGTATGGCCGCGTGTTGGCCTCGTTCATATACGGAGCAATTGAATAGAGTGGGGTCTCCATCTCGCTGCCGTACGGTCCGGGTGTGGCGCTGCTCGCTGGTCGGGACTATCCGAAGTCCTACGCCGAGTTGCGTGCGTGGTTCGACGAGGACTGGAAGTGCCTGGACTACC
>JAABVA010004438.1_pt1 | contig 12970 bp, 9 predicted proteins | sample 5560331 | NCBI WGS metagenome assembly JAABVA01 (sample SAMN12812661, study PRJNA571458) | rock metagenome | isolation source: Antarctica rocks | place: Antarctica: Victoria Land, Mt New Zealand sud | collected 2016-01-07
CATGCTGGCGCACAACAGACCTCCCATCGCGGCAGGCCGGCCTCAAATCTGGCTCGAGCTGCCTCAGCCCGACACAGGGCTGCTTTGTTGCTCTAAACGCTCAGAAAATGAGGGGAGCCCTGAGGTACGGGACGGCGAGGTGCTGTTCGAGCTGGCGGTGACCAAGGCCTCGCTGCGCCAGGTGATCGTCGGGCTGACGTTGATCTGCCGCAGCTCGTATCGCGGTGTCGTGGAGTTCGTGCGTGACCTGCTGAGCGTGCCGGTTAGCCTGGGCTGCGTCCACGACGTGCTCCAGGCGGCCACGCGGCAGGCGGGCGTTATCAACCGGGAGCAAGACCTGTCAGGCATTCGGGTGGGCTTGCATGACGAGATCTTCCAGGGTGCCACGCCCGTGCTGGCCGGTGTCGATGCCCAGTCGACGTATTGCTACCTGCTGGCTGCGGAGGACCATCGTGACGCCGACACCTGGGGCGTGCACCTGCTCGACGCCACCGAGCAGGGACTGCGGCCCGATTACACCATCGCCGATGCCGGGCAGGGCTTGCGCGCTGGGCAGAGGGCCGCCTGGGGCGACACGCCGTGTCACGGCGACGTGTTCCACATCCAGCGCCAGTGCGAGGGCCTGGCCAACACGCTGTCGCACCTCGCCACGGGCGCCACGTCGCGGCGCAAGACGCTGCAGGCCAGGATCGACCGCGCCGGTCAGAATGGCCCCGACAACGAGCTTGCCGCCCAGCTGAGGCTGGCTCGGCAGAGCCAAGCTCAGGCGAACTGGCTGGCCCGCGACGTCCGAACGCTCGTGCAGTGGCTGCGCTACGACGTTCTCGCCTTGGCCGGCCCAGACCTGGCGACGTGGCGAGAGTTGTTCGACTTCATCGTCGCCGAGCTGGCCGCCGGCGACCCGGAGGACACGCGGGCACTGTGCCGCTGGACGGAGCGCAAGCACAGGCGTGACGTGGCCGGCATCGGCCGCCTTCAACAGCACGCAAGCGAGCTTCTGGTCTACCTCGAACGCAGCGAGGACGCCCTGGTGCCCTACGCTGCCCGGCGTCGGCGTGGCGAGCCGATCTCGACCGCGTTCGTGGAAAGCGCGGTGGGCGAGATCGTGGCCAAGCGCATGAACAAGAAGCAGCAGATACGCTGGAACCGCACCACCGTGCAGTCTTTCCTCGACGTGCGCACGGCGGTGCTGAACGACACGCTCGAGGCCGCCTTTCGCCATCGCCACCCCGGTTTCCGGCCCGCCAACGATGACCAAAGAGCGACGACAGCCGCAGCGTGATCATCCCCCACGAGTTTGAATGCTCTCAATCGTAATGACCTGCCGTCAGCGCCGGAAGCTGAGAATCGAGGCCAGGGCCGGCATTCCTGGACGGCAGGTTGGTAAGATTGTTCAGGGTAGCGTTGTCCTGCCGGACCGCGGACTCGATCGCCCAGTTCGTCGCGCCGAAGATGGAGTTGTCGAACAGGTCATTGCGGTCCGAACCTTTCGCGAAGAAGACGCCCGCATAGTGGGGACCCCGGATCAGGTTGGAGAACACGATGTTGCCCTGGCTCGGCGCGAAGTCGAGGTCGGCCGCCGGGGCGTCCGCTTTCGCCGCGCCCATCTCGATGCCGAAGAAGTGGAAACGGTCGCTTCGGCCTCTGTTGTTGTCAACCAGCGTGTTCAGGCCGATGACGTTGAAGTAGCCGGTGCGCACCATCTTAATCCCGCCGCCGTAGTTCCCGAGCACCTCATTCCCGTAAACTAAGTTATATGCCGCGTTGTCGAGCGACAGGCCGGGCACCTTGGCCGCCGCGGACCCGTCGGCGAGCCGGCCAAAGCCGGCGACGAAGTCGCGCTTGAGGTCCTCGTCGCTGCCGCCCCACCGCTTGCCGTTCTCCTCAATGGTGTTCAGCGCCACCGCGTTCGCGGTGGAGCCGTTGTCGAGGCACACGCCTTCCTTGGCGTTGCCCTGGATCAGATTGCCGGCGACGACGTTTTCCGTGGCGCCGTCGAAATAGATCCCCGAGGCCTGGTTCCGGGCGATGCGGTTGAAGGCGACCAAGTTGCGGCGGGGCGGCGAAAGCCGGCTCGTGATCGGCTGGGCCAGCGTCCAGTAGCCGTCCTGCTCGAAAAGGTTCAGCGGCCTGCCCGCCAGGTCCGCGTTGCGGTCGGTGACCACCACGCCGGCTTGCCAATTCGAAGCGCCGCGGTTGTCGTGGACGTCGTTATCGGCGACCACGCTCTCGTCGGTGGCTCCGTGCAGCAGCACGCCCGCCCGCCCGAGCGCGGAAAGCCGATTGCCCCAGACCACGACGCTCCGCGAGTTGGTAACGACGATCCCCTCCCCACCCAGGCCCTCGAAGCGGCAGTCCACCACGACCACCCGCGCGCTTTGGGAAACGAGCACGCCTGCGCCCGGGCCGGAGAAGACGCCGCCCACAAGCGAGGCGCCCCGCACGTGCTCGATCCGTACCATATACGGAGCGCTCGATCCGGCGGCGGGGACCAGCTCGGTCTGGCCGAGGTCGAGCCGCACGCCGTCACGCCCGATTCGCAACGGCTCGTCCACGATGAGGCGCGCCTTGGCCACCCGGATCCGCGATGGGCGGGCGTCCGCCAGCGCCCTGTTCAGCTCCGACGCGCGCTCGCCCTCGAAGACGACGATATCCCCACCGCCATCCTGCCGAACCGCGTCCGCGACGGCGCGGGCCTGATCGAGCTGAGCCCCCGCCCGCCGCCAAGCTTCGGAAGCCGCACGGCCGTCCAGGCCCAGCCGACGGGCTCGGGAGATGACCTGAAGCCCCGCGCTCGCCCGTCCGAGCAGGGTGTCGGGCGCGTCCTTGGAGGGCGGGAGGGCGAAGGCGGCCATGTCCTGGAAACCGAGACCCTGGGACGGCGGCGCCCCAACCGACTGCGCCCCCACGGAACCGGGCGCGAACAGGACGAGAAAAGCGATGGGCAGCCCACGGGGGCGCCGCCCCATGGCGCCGCGGCCTAGGCGCCGGCCTCCTTGACCGGGTCCGAGCGGGTCGCGCCGGTTCTCTTCGGGAGGCGGCCGCGGACAAGTGTCCTTCCAGGCTCGAGCGGCCTTGCCGCGAGCTCCCTCGCGACGCCGGACATCCGGCACGCTTCGCCACCCTACCAGGGCCCAGGTGCGCGGCAGGAAGTGATTGGAATGCAAGACGTGGTGCTCCTGGGACATGATGCATGGAACTCCCGGTCGGTGAAGCGCGGACCCGGCCGGAGGACGTTCCCCTTCTGACCTCGGGCGCCCGCCTTCGTTTAAGCCGAACCTGGTCCGGCGCCACATACCTCATTCACAGCGGACGGGCGAGGCGCGACATCGCGCTGACGTCCAGCCCCTTTGGGGCTACACTGCTGGGCGCAGACCGGGTGGGGTGGTTGCCTTTCCCGGGCCACTGTTCCCGAGGAGGCTATGGATGACCAGAGGTGAGCACGAAGCGGCCGAGAACGACGCAGAGGACATTTCGGTCGGCGGCCTTCGCGACTTGGAGCAGCGAGTCCGCGAGCTCGAACGCCTCCTCGGTCGCCGGACCGCGGAGGGTGCCGTGTCCGAAGCCTCTCGTCCCACTCCTCCCGCCGCTGCCATGAAGCCCAGGATCGTGTTCCTCGGGGCGGAGCCGCGCGCCATCGGCCTGATCGAGATTTACGGCCTCGCCGACCACCCGGATTTTGCCTTGGCGGACCGGCGGCCGGACTTCAACGGGCGCCAATTCCACGGACAAAAGGTTTTCGGGTTCGACGAGGTGGCGCTGGACAGGCTGGAAGCGGTCGTGATTACCGAGGATCCCGTCATCATCAAGGACTCCGCCGAGGAGTACGCCGGGGCGGTCGGATTTCTTCGGAGCAAAGGCCTGCCGCCAGGTCAGGTCATCTCCGTCTCGGAGCCGGGAAAGGCGCACAGGGCGCTGTCCAGGGTGGTCGCGCGCACCGCGGAGCACAACCGGCAGATAGGGCATCTCGCAGTCCGGCGGAACCTTTACCACCGCAACCACTATGCTTATTGCATGATCTTGGCCGCCGAGACAGCCTTGCGGATGTCCCTCGCCAAGGTGTCGGCCGTGGAGTTCGGCGTTTACCGCGGTTCCGGCTTGAAGAACATGTGCGAGATCGCAGACTTCATCCACCAAACCCTCGGCGTCGAATTCCGCATCTACGGCTTCGACACTGGTGCGGGCCTTCCTGCGGTCGCCGACTGGCGAGATCACCCCGAGATTTGGACCGGCGGCACGTATGCCATGCCGGACTTCACGGAGCTGGCGGCGCAGCTGCCGGAAAATTGCGAGCTGATCATCGGTGATTGCCAGGACACCCTGGCACCCTTTCTGCGCGCGTATGGGAGCGCCGAGGCTCCCATCGGCTTTGTTTCCCTCGACGTCGATCAGTACCATTCCACGGTTTCGGCCCTGAAGCTCTTCAGCGCGGAGGCCACCCACCTCGCGCCGGTCATCCCGGTCTGGGTTGACGACTCCTACATCGGCGTCCTGCAGACAACCTACGCTGGCGAAGGTCTGGCCATCCGCGAGTTCAACGAACAGCACGACCTTCGCAAGATCGAGCAGAAAATCGTGAGAACCGATGACTTTCCCAGGCTATGGCATCATTGCATCCATTTCGCGCATATCTTCGATCACCCCATGAGGCAGGGCCGGATGCCGGTGAATTTCGAGTACTTCTACCACACTGCATACTGAGCGCCGCCTCGTCCACGGACACGTCGGCGTCGCCCGCACCCGACCGCAGGCTTGGCGGCTACTCGGCGCGAAAGCCGGCCCTTTCGCTTCGCCCGTGGGACGGCCACTCCGGATGGGACCGTGGCTGGGCGTGCGGGGCCAAGTTCAGGGCGCGTTCCCAGCGCGTCCAGCCCGCAAGCTCTTCCTGGGCGGAACGCCACTGCCCGGCAGCGTCCTCGGCCCCGCGGCCATAGCGCCACACGACCGCAAGGCCGCGCCGGAGGCAGCCGCGCAGCTTCGCCCGGTCGTAGCAGTATACCTGCAGGTAGGAGCGCATCCGGTCCGACAGGCCATACTGCGAAATCCGCATGGTCATCCATGGGTGCCACTGGTCAACGAAAACGCGGTCAGGGCACAGCTTGGCTTCAACCCGCCCCACGCACAGCGCGGCCAGTCCGGCCAGCAGCGTGAGTTGGCGCCAGCTGCGGCGGCGCGGCGGTGGGCGCCAAGCTGCCGCAGCGCTGGCAACCAAAACCTGCTTGGGAGACGCGTTCGCGGCGGCAAGCGCCGCGATCTCCCGGTGCAGCGCGTCCATGGGCGCATCAAGCACCGCCGGGCCTGCTAGGAAGTCCTCGACGGCCCTGATGACCAGCTCGGCGTGCATGTAGTCGTGCTTGAGCAGGCTGTCGATCAGCCGCCGCAGGATGACGCCCGTCTGGTCCAGGCGGGCGACGGATGGATGGCAGGCGGCGAAGATCAGCCGGTTCCGCAGGTCGTAATAGCGCTGCCAGCCCGGCGCCTTGGCATAGAACGGCTCGTGCCACACCGCGACGGGTGGAAGCGAAACTGTCGGCATGCCGCGCCTCGTCAGGCGCGTCCCGTACTCCATGTCGTCGCCGCGGATAAAAACGGGCAAGGGCAGCCCGTGCTCCCGAAACGCCGCGGCTGGGATGGCGCAGTACCACCAGCCGTTGAAATGGCAAGGCATCTCGCGCGCGAGGTCGTTGAGGGTTTCCGGATGGTCGAGCGCCCGGTTGTGGAGCGCCGGGTGGATGATGTTCGTGGGAGCTATGATCGCGCCGGCCTCGGACATCGTGGCCGGCCGGAACAAATCCACCATGGCACCGCCGACCACGGTGGGCACCACGGTGCGCGCAGCGAAGGCATGGGTGGTGACCAACACCGCCGGGTCGAACTCGATGTCGTCGTCCATGAACAGCACGTGCGAGCACCGGCCGTCCCGCACGATCTCCATGGCCGCCCGCGTGAAGCCGCCGGTGCCGCCGAGGTTCGCTTGCTCGACCACTTCGATGCGGCCCCGCTCGGACGTGAGAAGCGCCGCCATGTCCCCGGAGGAAAAGGGATTGCCCTGGTTGACGACGACAACCCGGGGCGAGGCCCATTGGTAGTAGGGGGACGCCACGAGGTGCCGGAGGTTGGCGGCGAGCGTCGCTTCGCGATTAAAGGTGCACAGCCCGATGCCGAGCCTCACCTTCCGCCTCGGGGCGGTGCCCGTTTCGAGGTGCCCGGCCCGGATCACCGCCCTGGCCGTGGCGGCCACCTCGAAGAACACGCGCCCCGCGCCCGCAGGTGAGGGATCGAGCGCAACGCCCGCCGTGGCGCCCCGAAGGGGGTCGAGGCAAATGCGTTGGCGCCCGAGTGGATAACTCGAACCGTCGGGGAGCGCCCGGAAGAACTCGACCACAACCTCGCCGACGCCAAAAAGCCGCAGCGCGAGGTCCCCGACCGGCGCGTGGCTCGACCAATAGTGCTCGTAGAAATTATTGAGATAGGCATCAAAGGAGACCCGGGCCTCCTTGGACAGCAGGAGGCCCGGATGGAGCGCCTGCGCTTGGCCGGCGGCGACTTTGTAGGAAATGGCCGGGCCGGAGCGCGGCGCGGAGAAGCGCAGTTGCTGCACGACCGCGTCCGACAACCCCGGCTCTTGCCACGCCGCCTCTTCGTGCGGCGCCAACTCGGCCTCGCCGGTCGCCGCGGACCCTTCCATCCCCAGCGCCCGCTCCAAAAGAAACGCGAGGCGTCCCAAGACCAGGTGAAGTTGGTCGCCTGAAACGGTGGAAGGCGCGGCATCCCCCTCGTGCGAAGCGAGGCCATCGGCCGGATCTAAGCGGCGAGAAACGTCGTGCATGGGACCATTGGACGAAAAGGCATGATTGTTCTGGAACCAGTAAGCGCCTTGTGGTCGGGGCCGCCACTGCTGGACCGACTCGGAGTAGCCATACTGGCGCATGAGTTGATCGGCAAGTTTCTTCAACGGGCGTCACACACCCCCTGCCGGCCAGGCCGCAGGCCGCCGTGGAAAACGTAACTGCTCGACGCCCCCTTGGGAGCTGGCACGTGCAAGGCGTTTCCTGAGGTGGCTTGACGTGATGGTGGTCGCTGGGATTCAAGGCTGGGATGACCGAGCTTCCTGATCTCAGCCAGCTGACGCACGAGGAGAAGGACGCGCTGATCCGGGCGTTATGGGCGCAGGTCCAGGCGTTGACGGCACGGGTGGCAGTGCTGGAAACCAAGCTCGCAGGGTCGCCAAAGACGCCGGACAACTCCAGCCTGCCGCCATCACAGGGCAGGAGGCCCAACCGGGTGGAGACGATGCCGCGCCGCGGCCCACGCCCGGGCAGCTTGGGCCGCATGGGCGGTGGACGACCAGTGGCAGAAACCCCCGACGGCGTGGTTCAAACCAGGGTAACACTCAAGACGAGAAATTTTTTTAACATCATCGCTCTATCGATTTCCGGTGTTACCTGGAAATGACACTTTCTGAACCACGCCCTACAATAGTGCCTTTGTGTCGTTCAGGGTCGGTTACGCCGCGGCGTTGGCTATCCTGCTGCTCGCGATGGTGCTGGCGGTGAACCTCGCTCAGCTCGTGCTGTTGCGCGACCGGGACGAGGCATGACGGCTATCGCACTGCGTCCGTCAGGGTGGGTCCGCGCAGCATGGCGGCTCGGCCCCGCGTGGGCCGCGGCGGCATACTACACGTTTGCGGGGGCGATCACGCTGGCCTTCCTGTTCCCGGTCGCCTGGGTGCTTCTGTCCTCCGTGCGGTCCAGCGCGGGCACACCGTCTTGGCCCGGCTGGATGCCACCGGGATTCTCGCTGGAGAACTACGCAACGCTCACTCGGGTCGGCTCCGGATTGTGGCGCTACTTGTGGAACAGCATGACCGTGGCATTCGGCAGCGCGCTGGGCATGGCGCTGGTGTCAGTCCTGGCAGCATACGGCTTTTCCCGGTTCCGCTTCGTGGTCCGCCGAGTGGCCTATGTCCTCGTGCTGGTGGCGATCATGGTCCCGTTCCAGACGGTGCTGACGCCGCTGTTCATCGTGCTGCGGCTGATCGGCCTGCAAAACTCGCTGGTCGGGCTCGGCCTTGTTTATACAACGTTCCACCTGCCGCTTGGGATCATGATCATGCTGGCAGCCTTCGAGGCGGTGCCCCGTGCGCTCGACGAGGCCGCGACGATAGATGGCGCTGATGCCGGACAACTGCTGGTCCGCGTCCTGCTGCCGCTTGTGGCGCGGAGCCTCGTGACCGTCGTGCTCATCAACTTCATTGCCAGCTGGAACGAGTTCCTGGCTGCCCTGCTCCTGCTGACCGAGCAGTCGAACTACACGATGCCCGTCATGCTGGTGACGATCTCGTTCGGCTATCTCGGCGCGGTCGACTGGGGCGCGCTGCAGGCGGGGACCATAGTGACGATCCTGCCCTGCCTGGCGCTGACGATAGCCTTCCAGCGCTACTACGTGCAGGGCCTTCTGGCTGGTTCAACAAAAGGTTGAGGACGGGATGGTGCAGGACACACTCTGCGAGTTGGCGCCCGGCAAGATCATTCCCGGCGGATGGCTGCGGGACCAACTGGTGCTGCAAGCCAAGGGCCTGACCGGGCGCCTGGAAGAGGTCTGGCCCGACGTTGGTCCCAGCAGCGGCTGGCTGGGCGGCACCGGAGAAAGCTGGGAGCGGGGTCCCTACTACCTCGATGGGCTGGTCCCGCTGGCGCACGTGCTCGGGGGCGATGGCCTGAAGGGGAAGGCGGCCAAGTGGATCGAGTGGATGCTCGCGAGCCAAGGCCCCGACGGCTGGTTCGGCCCAGCGGGGAACGACGATTGGTGGACGCGCATGGTAGCTCTGAAAGTGCTGATCCAACACGCGGACGCAACCGGGGATAATCGCGTGGTGCCGTTCATGCAGTGCTACTTCGCCCACCAGGCCGCAACGATTGCGGAGCGGCCATTCAGGAAATGGGCGATCGCCCGCGGCCAGGAGAACGTCCTCGTCATCCTCTGGCTGCATGGCCGCGCGCCCGACCCGTCGTTGCTCGATCTCGCCGCAAAGATCGTAACTATCACCGTGGATTGGGGCGGCTACCTCGCAGACCGGATCGTGCAGGGTCCGGCGACGCGGTTCAGCCATCTGACCCACGTGGTTAACGTGGCGATGGGCCTGAAACTGCCGGCTCTGCGCGCGCAGCTTGGCGACCCCGGGCAGCGGACGATCCTGGACCGCGCCTTCGCCAACCTGGACCGCTTTCATGGCCAAGCCACCGGCATGTTCTCCGGCGACGAATGGCTGGCCGGCCCCCTGCCTCACCATGGCGTGGAGCTCTGTGCCGTAGTGGAGCTGATGTACTCGCTCGAAATCCTGGCCCGGACGTATGGCTCGGGCGAGTTTGGCGACCGACTGGAGCGCGTCGCCTACAACGCGCTCGCGGCGACGATGACGGCGGACGTGACCGCCCACCAATACCACCAGCAGCCGAACCAGGTGCTCGCCACCATTGCCCGGCGCGACTGGACGTACAGCAGCGAGGCGCCGAACATCTTCGGGCTGCAGCCGCACTTCGGCTGCTGCACCGCCAACCTGCACCAAGGGTGGCCGAAATTGGCCGCAAGCCTGTGGGCGGAAGATGAGCGGGGCGGACTCGCGGTCCTCGCATACGCGCCGTGCACGGTGAACGGGCGCGACCTGGCGATCGTGGTCGAGACGCACTACCCCTTCGCCGAGACGGTCACGATCCGCATCCTTCGCGCCGCCCCCGGCGAGCGGCGGATCGCGCTGCGCATCCCGGCCTGGTGCCGGACGCCAACGCTGCACGTTGCAGGCGAGGCTATCCCGGTCGATGTGGCCGATGGCATCGCCGGTCTGGTCCGTGCATGGCGCGAAGGCGACACGATCAAGCTGCATGTGCCAATGCCGGTGCGTGTCGAGGGCCGGGCGAATGGCGCCATCAGCCTGCAGTCCGGGCCGCTGACGCTCGCTTACTGCCCCGGCGAGATCTGGCGCGGCATCCCCGATATGCCGGGCCTTGGCGATTGGGAGGTGACGCCGTGCGGGAGCTGGAACTTCGGCCTTGAGGTCGAGGCGGACGCGGCGGAGCTGCCCCTCGTGGTGGAACGCCACCTGCCGTCGTCCCTGCCCTTTTCCCTGGCGGCCCCGCCCCTGCGCGTCGCGACGCGCGGGCGCTTCATCCCATCCTGGGTCCTGCATCACAACTCGGCCGCGCCACCCCCGCCAAGCCCGGTCACGACCAACCAGACGCCCCGCCCGATCACGCTGGTGCCTTACGGATGCGCACGCCTGTGGGTGTGCGAGTTCCCCCGCCTCGATCCTGTTGAGTTCACCGGCGAGGTCTTCGACTAGGCCCGGCGACCTGGAGGAGAAATTGCATAAAGATCGATGCCGTCATCTTCACCGTCTTGCAGCATGCTCTCGCCAAGCGCTACGGCGACGCGCAAGGGAAGATGCACCGCAGGACGCTGCTGGTCCGGATCGACACCGATGCCGGGATCACCGGCTGGGGTGACATCAGGACTGCCGCAAGATTGGGGGCGTAACATCGCCGCGTCTCTGTTCTCGGCGCCATACCGACGATCGGAGAGGTAGGTCGTGATCTTGATCAGGTTGTCCAGCGTCATTCCAGCTGCGCGCAACTGGGCCTCGACGTTGGCCCACGCGAGGCGGCACTGCTCGGCGAAGCCGGGTGGAACGGCACCGTCCTGGGCAACCGGGATCTGCCCACTGACGTGCAAAATGCGGGAGAACCCCGCAATCTCCACGGCTTGCGCGTAGCCGCCCACAGCTTGTGATGCGTCAGGTGCATTGATCGTCCGCTTACTCAGCATTGAGGCATCCATCAGCCATGAAGCCAGGAGCGTAGCACGGCGCCGATGCTGCCTGAATCAGCAAGGTCGAACGTCGGCGGCCACGCCACGAGTGTCACCGACAGTGGCCAAGAGCCCCTTTATGCGCCCAGTTGCAGTGAGCGTGGGTTCGGACGTTCAGCCCCGTGCAATGAGCGTGGGCACCAGCCCCCGATGATTGCGATCCCACGCGCGGATGTTTGCAGTTCGCCACAGATACCCGCCAGCGGCACTCCCCGGATCACCACCCTGGAACCCGACAAGAAGCACTCCTGTTTCACAGTCCGCCCCGATAGGCCCGAGGCGTGGTGCCAACCAGTTTCTTGAACATGGTGGCAAAGTGCGGGCCGCTGCCAAAACCGATTGCCATGGCGACATCCGTGATACTCCGGGCGGGGTTCGCCAACAGCTCCTTGGAGCGAGCAATCCGGCGTTCGACAACGTACCGGTGGGGCGGCAGACCCGTCGAACGCCGAAACGCCGTGCAGAAATGCCGGTGCGACAGGTTCGCCAGATTGGCAATCTCGGCAAGGGACACGTCCTCGGCGAGGTTCTCGTTCAAGTACTCGAGCACGATCCGGAGGCGCCAACCGGAAAGGCCCCCTTTTGCGTGCACCGGCTCGTTTCGGCCGATTGTCTGCCGCGCAAGGTAGGCGATGAGGGCCGCCACAAGGCCGTCTCGCAGCAAGCGGCCATACGGTCCCCCGGCAGCGGCCTCGTCCCGCAACGCGAAGGCTACCTGTTCTATGAACAGGTCCTTGCTGGCGAACCGGGGAACGAGTTCGACGCGGCTTCCATCGCAGCCGACCGACGCCTCGACGGCGTTCGACCATGTGGCGGAGGCGATCCAGATGTTTACGACCTCGGTCGGCGCCTCCCAGCGCCAAGCGATCGGAGTACCGGCCGGCTTGATCCAGCTCATGCCCCGGCCTGCCCAGCCGAGATGGTGGTGCTCATCGATGTCGGCGATGTGGTGGACGCGCGGCGAGCCCTGGACCGCGATGGCATGGTCCTGCAACCCGTCGATTTTGTAGCGGCCCGGCATGTTGAGGTGGTGGGTGACCTGCACCCCGGCACTCTTCGCGAAGCTTCGGTTGAAGATCGCCTCGCCTGACATGGAGTCGAGGAAATGTCGTGATGTCAGGAGGCCCAACTTCGCTTGGGCAGGTTGCCGGTGCGATGCTTGATCCACCCAGCCTCCTTTGGAGAACCCGTCTTAGTCATTCATGGTTTCCGATTTCTGACTTGGTGAAGCTCAACGGCGTGGATGTCCGATGCGGCTCTTGCCTCGGGCCGGCATGGTGGCGGGCGCTGCGGGCAGCGGTGCTGGATCGAGGTAGAAGCGCACGTCACGAAGCAGCCCACCGACGGCACGGGCGACGACCGCGCATGGCACATTGTTCGCTTCCTGCCCGGCTGCGGCCGCCGCGCGCAAGTTGGCTTCGACAACGATCGCCTCTCCAGTCGCCCAAACCTCGCAGAACTCGTCTCCAATGCTTTCGACTTGGGCAAGCAACGCCGCCAATTCGACGAGAGCCTTGATCTTGCCGACTGCAGGCGGTTGGTTCCCGACCCGAAGGTGAGCCTCCTCTGCCAAAATGGCGGACCATGCCCTAAGATCAGGCGGGCGGCCACGGAACGCATTGCGCAGGCGGCCTGGTATCATGTGCGAAGGGGAACAGGGCATGGCGGCATAGGCGCTAAAATTGTGCTTGACCCGCTCGGAGCGGCTTGGTTTTGGAGGCAGATGCAAGATGCAGCATCTGTTCTGACGGACCGGTTTTCCGAGGTGCTGGAGCGGCTTCCGGCCGGTCTGGACCTCGATGTTTTGGCGCTGGAGGCCAAGGCAATCCAGCGCCGGCGAGAGGTGGTCGATGGCGCGGCCTTGTTGCGGATCGCGCTTGCACGCGGGCCAGGCGGGCTTTCGTTACGCCAGACTGCGGCCTGGGCCTCCATGCAGGGGATCGCCGAACTCAGTAATCCGGGCGTCAAGTACCGCCTAGACCCAATACCGTTCATTTAGGCATTCAGGCGCCCTATATCACTGGTTGGGCTTTCTAGGATCGACAGCGATGGCGGGTGTTCCTGCCGGCCTTCCGGCCGGCGTTCGTGTCAGCGACCACATCAGCCT
>JAABVA010004441.1_pt1 | contig 12961 bp, 12 predicted proteins | sample 5560331 | NCBI WGS metagenome assembly JAABVA01 (sample SAMN12812661, study PRJNA571458) | rock metagenome | isolation source: Antarctica rocks | place: Antarctica: Victoria Land, Mt New Zealand sud | collected 2016-01-07
GGTTAGCTTATGTTCTCCTGAGTCATATAGATAGCCGGCCCTTCCCTTCTAGATACTTTCCTTCCTTAGCATTTATATACTCGTTACATTACACCCATATGACTCGCTCTATGCTGGCCCCTAACACAATCAATGAAGATCAGAATTAATAGTGCTTGATCTTTAGAAATAGCTATAACTGAATATTAAGAATACAGAAGAAGATTGATACAAAAGCTTCTATTTATGTAATGTTCAGAGATTATGCTAGACTCGAAAGAGATGTGTTTGTGACATGAAAAGAATGTGATGTAGATGAACAAGATGTTGATGAAAGAAAAGAGTGTTGAGAAAGAAAAAAGAAATTAAGTCATATCTGAGTCAAATTTGAGTCAAACCTGACTAGCTCGCTGATTAGTTCTAATTATTACGCAGAAAACTTGCTAGCGTTCACTGCAAATTGATTAGAGCTTCAGTCTTGTTCAGTCTTATCAGTCTTGGTACGCTCGTAACAATTATTTCACTCAAGTCATCATCTTTGTTAAGAGTTTGCATAGAGCTGATCATATGAGTGTATTCTAACTAGAAGTTCAAAGCTGAAGTAGAAAGAAGATGCAACATGACGTGAGTTTTACTCACGAAGACACGCTAGATCGCTAGCGTGTCAACAACAGCTCTACTCACAGCTTTATATCAGTCTATGTTAGACTAATCAGACTAATCAGAGATATCAGAGATGCATGCTTGCAACATTATTCTCTCTCTTCATTTAGCAATGTTCTCATTGCTGCAGTTCGATCAATCAATTCTTGTTGAGTTGATTTCTAACTTGACTTGTTCAAATACTTCTGATGAAAGTCATTTATGATTTTCAAGCAGTCTTCGAACTCATTTTCATCAACATTGTATCAATGTAGATTGACGTCATAGTCTTTTCAATTGACATGATATTGCAGTCGTTTATCTCGTTTGTAGTGTCTGAAGTTCAGTATGTTCTTCACTTTTCATTCGTTCTTGTCATTTATCACTATAGAATCAGACGACTCATTTCATTGTTCTTTCAGAGAATCTTTTGAATTCAGTCGTAGCAGATTCGAAGCAAACTCTGAATGAATCTTCATTGTCAATGACAGTTTCAGTTGATATGCATGTTCAATCTCAGTCAGAATTCTGAAAGATTCTAGCATCTTATCGTTCAGCTTCTTTGATGATCTTGCGATCGTAATGTTTCTAGAATTCAGAAATATCATGTCATCTATCTTGTAAATCATTTTCTTTCAATGCTTGTCAATCTGTTTCTTTATTGTGATTCTGACTCTTGCTAATGTCTGCTTAATCAACGCTAATGATCATTTCATGTGTTCAAATATATTCTCTGCTTTGCTCGCTTGAATTTTAGCTTGAATGATCTCATATTCAGTTGAATTCGAATTGAAACTCATATAAGAGTGAAAGCTTTTATTCAGAAAGAACGCTGATTATTCAATTGACGACGAAATAGTATTGTTATCGACGAATTCAGTCATAAATAGTTAGGTGAATCAGTCATCTTGCATGTATGAGCAGTAGCTTCGTAGATATTGTTCTACATTCTGATTCGCTCTTTTCGTTTAATCATTGATCTGTAAGTGATAGTTGATGAATAGTTTCATCTTAATGTTGAGTCTCAGACATAAAGACTTTCAGACAATCAATATAAATTATGAATCTCTATCAAACACTATTGATCTTAATAGCTCATGAGTTTTGAAGACTCATACTAGCAGCAGCTTGACTGTTTGTTCAGCGAAAGTCTCTTCATCATCTGATCAACAGAGTATATAATGACGTTCTTTAGACAATCGATCTATCACTATCAGAATCGCGTTGCTTTCATCACTTTTTGATAAATCAATAATGAAATTCAATGATATATCTTGTCATCATTGTTCAGATATAAACAATGATTTCAATAGTTCATTGATTTGATCTCTTGATGCTTTTGACCTTCGACAAACGTAACAGTTTTGAATGTAGCGTTTGATTGTCGTTCTCATCTTCGATCAGCAATATGATCATCTTAACAAGTCTAACGTTTGATTCATATCAGAATAATCACTGATCAAAAGATCATGTGCTTCTCTTATCAGTTGAGTGATCATTGACTGAGAGATTCACAGTCTATCATTCTTTCAGAGTACTTCGTTCAGTACTCTGCAATTGTCTAGACTCATATCTTGACAAGTTCTTCTGTTCTGTTCTATGACTGTTCAAATATTGATACATAGTTGATTCGTTTGATTTTCAACTATAATTCAATTCTGAATAGAAATCATCTCTTCGATTGAATCTTTGTTAGCTTTCGATTTCTGTTTTGAATCTGAGTCAAATATGAGCAAAATCTGAGTCAGATCTTGATCATTTTCGGTTGATTACAGTTCAAATGTGCTTGCTGACAATAGCATCTGATGCTGATATAGCTTTCAATCATCATTTGATTCAACTGACTTGACGTCTGACATTCTGATCAGCACGTCTGCTTTCAGATTCTGCTTTTCTGACTGATATATGATCTTGAAGTTATATTTGAATAACTTCTCAATTCATTTAGCCTGTCGTCTGATCAGTTTCTTAGTGATCATGAAGTACTTCAAATTCAGATGATCGATAAAGATCTTGATCAAAATATCAGTACATTTCAATTTGAAGCATTAATGCTTCAAGCATCAAATAATGATCAAAAGTTCTTTGTCGTAGATCTCGTAGTTGCATTTTGCAGAGATCATATTCTTGCTATAGAAGATCATTGAATGTAAAATGTCTTCATCATCATACTGAGACAATACTTCGTCGTTGACATAGTTCAAGAAGTTTGTTTTCAGAATAACTTCTCTGATTAAATCAAAATGCTTCAGAATGAGAGCTGTCATCATCTGTTACTTCAGTTTCTCAAAGATTGTCTGACAGATTTTTGTTCATTCAAATGAATGATTTTTTCAAGTCAGCTTTATCATAGATCGAGCGATCTTTGAGAAGTTCTTTATGAATCGTCGATAGAAATTGCAGAAGTCAATGAAGATCTGTACATGAGTCAACAATTGAAGCACTTCTCAGCTTCAAATCACATCTACTTTTCAAGAGTTCATTCGTAGATCATTGATGAATATCAGTAGGTTTAGAAACGAGATCTTCTGAATCTTGAATTCGCACTTGTCAATGTTTATCTGCAAATCGACTTCATGAAGCTTGTTTAGCATCTCTTTCACATGACTTCTATGTTTCTTCAAGATCTTACTATAAATGAGAATGTCATTCAGATAAATCTGACAGAATTTATGCAGACAGTCGAACAACATGTCGTTGATATAGTGCTGAAAGAATGTTGATTCATTGATTAATTTGAAGAGCATTACTCTATATTTGTAGAAATTGAAGAAAGTGACGAATGTGATTAGATTCTCACTTTCAGTACTCATATGAAGCTTATTGAACGTGACAATAATGTTAAGTTGAGTCAGATATTTACTGTCTTGAATTCAAGCGAGTACTTCGTCTATTAAGAGTATTGAATAACGATCTCTTTTGATCAAAGCATTCAGTTTTCAATAATTCACGCAAAAGCGAAGACTATCATCTTTTTTTTCGATGAATAGTATTGACGAAGCGAATGAAGCTTTGCTGAGTGTAATGAACTTCTTCTTCAAGTTCTCTTCTAGATACTTCTTGATCTTCTGCAACTTGTGACTCGACATGAGATACAATCGACTTCTAGAAGATTGACTCTCATCTTCTAATTCAATCTTATGATCATATGATCGATGCAAGAACAACTGAGTTGTCTTTTCTCTATCAAAAACGTTCAGAAAGTCATGATAAACTATTGAAAGCTTCTTCTTCAGTTTCTTTAATGACATGACAGAGATCATTTCATTCAGTTTCGCTGAATCTTTGATCGAGCTAAGCATCTTGTTGATTTCACTAATAATCAATGTAAAGATCTTGACATTCTTCTTCTTGACTAAAGTTCGATAAGCAGCGACTTCAATCATGACAATATTGACGAGCTCTTTCTTCTTCAATGACTGAATGAGTTCATGTTGATTGAAGTCAACTTGAGTGCTTTGCTTTCGTATGAAGATTGATTCAATGAATTGATTTACTGATTTCGAATTTGTAGTTCGCTTTAAGATGATCATTGACACAGACTTCAAGTTCTTTTGTTTCATTTTGCAAATCTCATCTGATTTAAGCTGATGAAATGCTGATTGACTGCTTGCTTTCAAAATGATAAGTTTCAAGATTTGAATATTTGATGAGAATATCAATCAATTGTTTGCAGAATCTATCAAAATTTGATTTCTTTTCAATCAAAGATTGTCAATGATTATCTTGTGCTGATCTAGACGAGTTATTAATAGAGACATCATTTCATTCTTATGTTCTTGTATAGTGACTGAAATATACAAAGCATGTGTAATAAATCTTCGATCGAGAGTTTCATCATATGAATGAATCAACTTCGATTTGAACAGTGAAATTGACTGAATATCAAAGCATTCACATAGCTCTGAAATCAATGAATCATCTATGAACGTCATGTCAGTGACTTCGATGTCTATCAGAGCAAGAAATCGAAATATCTTTTTTAAACTACTTAAGATGACGTCAACAATAAATGACTTGAAATCAAACAAGTCATTGAGCATACTGATGAAGCAAGATATGAGCATGTCACTCTCAATCACTACTTTGACGAAGACAGATCATTTTTCGAATTCGCTGCAATTTCATGCATCTGAGCTGATTCAAGACAGTTGCATGCTTTATGTTCTGACTTCTTGCATTTGAAGCAGAGTTTTTTTTAAACAACTTCTTTCTAGCAGAATTAACGTTCAATATTCTGAGTTTCTTTCATGCAAAGATTGAAGCTGAGATTGCAGTAATGATCATCGTTAAGATGCTAGCGATAGAACGAGTGACTTGAATCATTGATGTCTTGAAGACTGATTGAGCATTCAATTTCGTCAATTGAACGTCAACTTGCATGCAGATGTTAATGAATTCATTCAAATTCATAGTTTGTTCATTGATCATGACTCGCTGAAGATTTGAGCTAATCTTATGCTGAAGATCATTTAGTAGAATTTCGATATTGTACTCTAGTTTCGCACTAAGTCTCTGAAATTTCATTCAAAATTTATGAAAGAAGATCTTGTTTTGATACAGCTTCAAGAACTGTCGTTGAGTCATGTGATGTTGATTGAAATCATCGTACATCTTATTTATGATCGACAATATCTCTTCTGCTTCAAGAAACGAGTTCGTGATCGTGTTTCTCATTCTGAGTGCTATGTGTTTGATTGTCGTTTCACTGACTCGACTTTTCACATATGCAATCTTCATTTCTTTGATAGAAAAATGATTCTTGTTCATTTTCAGCTTGTTTCACATTCAAGACAATCAATTATTCACATTCTGCTTTGAATCTTCAAACAAAAATGAGTCAGATAGCTTGATTGACTTCAAGAATTGATCTTTCGAAATCAAAATGCTTAGTCGACTTAATGTTGCTTTTAAATGATGTATAATCATGTTTTTTTTCTTCAACTCTTTTTATAGACACGTTCAAACAGCATTCAACGTTATCTGCGTAGCTTTCAACTCAATGTTGATAGCTTTTAATTCAATGTTGATCTTGTTGACATCATTCAACATTTGAATCATGTCATTGTGAGTCTCGATTTCAATGTCATGCTGATGAGTCATATATTTGATAAAGATGATGAGATCATCTGCTTCATCATTCAATATTCAAGCATTCAGCTTCTTCTTGATGTTGATCTTGATCACTTCAAGGTCAAAAGATCACTTCTTTATGTTCTTCTCTTCAATGTTCAATCTTGCATTCATGTCTTCTGATGTTGCTCGATTCTGTGATAGAAGTGATTCTCTTCTAGCATTTCAAAGATCATAGCGAGCAATGCTCACTGATTCTAATTCTGTGCTTCTAGTCATTGTGTGAGTAGAAAATTGCTGATCGAGATTCAACTGAAATTTCTGGTTTCAGTTCTAGAACAACGCATTCATGTTCTTCTGTTCTTCTGTTCTGATGACGAGCTCAGTAAAGAGTTAGTCTAGAACAACGCGTTCATGTTCTTCTGTTCTGTTCTAGAAATTTCTTGATTTCTAACGAGTTTTCTGAGCTCAATTTTCGAGTTTCAATTCTGATTCAAGTTTGAGTGATGTAGCTTGTTTTTATATCATTTACACGTCAATAGCAAGATTGATGAGCTTTGAACTAATGTTATGAGTCTGCATAAAGCTGATCATATGAGTGTATTCTAACTAGAAGTTCAAAGCTGAAGTAGAAAGAAGATGCAACATGACGTGAGTTTTACTCACGAAGACACACTAGATCGCTAGCGTGTCAACAACAGTTCTACTCACAGCTTTATATCAGTCTATGTTAGACTAATCAGACTAATCAGAAGTATCAGAAATGCATGCTTGCAACAATCTTCTTCTGACGAAATCTTAATGAAACTCAATCATTCATCTTTCATTAATGAATTCAAGCATTCTCTGACATTGATGAAGAGTTTCAGCAGCTTAAGCATCATTAATCTTGCTTTGTCTTCATCATTGTTTCATTCATCAAAGTCAAGAATATCTTTGCATCAACTAATAATTCTTTAAGTTCAAAGATCATCATTTCTGTGACTGTTGTTTCAACAATATCTTCGTCTTTCTCTTTCTCATTTCTCAATGAGTCAATGAATCTAAGTTTTGTCATTATCATCATTCAAGATAAGATTCTGATTATTTCTGAGATCAAGAAAATCTGCAACAAGTGAAAGCTGTGCTATTACTGCAAGTTATGTTACAAGCATATCAAGACTGATAAGACTGAACAAGATTGAAACTTTAATCAATTTGCATCAGGTTTGACTCAGATATGACTCAGATATGACTCAATCTCTTTTTTCTTTCTCAACATCTTTTTCTTTCATCAACACTCTTTTCTTTCATCAATATCTTGTTCATCTACATCACATTCTTTTCATGTCACAAACACATTTCTTTCAAGTCTAGCACAGTCTCTGAACATTACATAAATAGAAGCTTTTATATCAATCTTCTTCTGTATTTTTTTTTTGATTCTTACTCGATTCAACACTCATTATGAGCCTATGCAAGATTCTATATATTGTAGCGAGCGCTGCGCTAGCGTAGCGCTCTTTCCGTATCTACTACCGCTTTTTCTGCGCTCTATACTGTAACTGTTCTCAATGCGAGAACTCTATGAGCTTGTTTCTTTCCTACTTCTTCTCTCTTTCATCTGACTCTTTGATGACGTCACAGCCTGAAATTGATTCAGTATGCTTGTCGAGAGTATCATTTGAATGATCGCTGTCGTCGCGCTTCTGATTTCTAGAAGCTTTCTCAAGTTCGTGATGTTCTCTTCATGTTGCATCGTCTTTCGTTCTGTCTTTCATTTAGAACATGTTAATAGAACGTGCTTGATCAACATTCGATCTCTGTCGCACTCGCACGTCGTCGTAGCAACATCGAGTACTCGTCTCTCATGTAGAAATTGATTGAAGTCAATTTTCTCGATGCGTAGCTGCGTCAGTAATGCGCTGTGAGGCTTCGCACGATTCTTGTGCAGTCGCAAATGTCGATGTGTCATCTCTGATGTCAGATATTGAAAATAAGCTGCGTTGAATTTCTCTTTTCAGACTACTCTTCATGTTTGTCTGATCTGTTTCTGTATGAGCGTCAGTCTCGTCGTCACTTCAGTGCGCTGACGCTCAGTCAGCGATAGAGACAAATCATGTGCGTCGTCAGTCATCTTGTTCATTGCTTCATTTTCAAGTACTTCTGCATGTCTCGTCACTCAATGTAGCTTCAGCGTGACTTCTCGAGATCGAATGCTCTCATGCGCGACCTGAACTCGTTGCAGACGTGTCTGATCTTTTGTTGATATCATAGCTTTCACTGTTTTCAGAGAAGTCTGACTATCACTGTATACTTTGTATATCTTTTCATGACACTCTTGATTCGCTGTCGCTACGCCTGCGAGATGTTTCGTCCTCGCGACTAATTCTTTCAGCTCATCATGATGAGTGATGACTAAAGTCGATTCTTTCAGTCTCTTATTTAGCTCTCAGTTCATTCTCATCGCGATTGCTGTAACATCGTCTCTGCTGTCACTATCATTCGAATAAACTCTTTGCTTCGACGTGAACATGTCGAGATTATGTTGTTTTATTGACATTTTCTTGTTTGTGACTATAACTATCTTCGATGACTCTGATCAGAGAGTCGCTGTGTAGAGATGACTTTGATTCATTTTCGTCTGCTTGAATGTTTCTTTCATTCACTTTCGCTTCAGCTGTAGAGATGTCTTGCGCAGCTTTGATTTTCGATCTCTTTTGAATGTCAAGTCGTTGCGAATTCGATGCATTGTCATCTTGATAATCTCGTCTGATTTTCGAGAGTTCATGTTTGTTATCGATCTTTGTATCAGCTTTTGTAAGTGAATATCTATCGACGTCGTGTTTGTTTTCATCTGTAGAATCTCTGTTGATGTTGCACGATAGACGTCGATGATCTGTCGCAATGCTCTTTCTTGCATTGATCTCAGCTTGACGTTCAGACTCTTTTGATGATCTTTCATTCTCTGTGATGTATATCATATGACGACTTCGTGACTAAGCAGAGAACGCGTCATCGCGAAGTATATTTGCTTACTCGTCGTCATTGACGAACTTCAAGTAGACTCGATGATTGTCTGCATGATCTTTTGTCTAATCACTAGTTTTGCTTCAACATGATGCATGTGAGTCGCTCATCTCAGCTTGAAGTTCAGTTGAACTCTCAAGACTCTGATATCTGATTTCGAGTCGATCTGATGTTTCATCAGCTCTACGTCAACTTTCATATTGAATCATTTAGAAGTTCTCGTAAAGTGAATCAGCTCATGCTTTGTCATCGAGAATTTGATGTCATGCGTTTTTGATCACTGTTCGCATCTATCATAGATCTCGCTAAGAACTCTGCAGTTGCGTTTCATAGACTCTTTGTATGTCAAGATATTGATGTCATTCACGAAGTCTGTGAAGCTAGTTCTCAGCTTGATGTCATCACATACTTCTAACAAGTTCGCATTGTAGAACAGATATAATATCGACGATAGCGAAGAGTCTTGTGATATGTCAACGTTCACGCTGCATTTCATCGTCGTGTGATCATCAATTGTGATCGTGATGCGTCGATCTTTCAGAAAGTTCTTCACAAACTCGAGAAGCAGTCTAGAAACTTTTCTCTTCTTCATGTCGTGTAAAAGTCTGCTGTGCATTGTCAAACGCATTCTTCTCATTCAGACTCAGCAGTGAGACTACTCTTCTTCTCGTGTCACTTCATACAGTATGTATCTTTTCTGTAATTAGTTGCAGAGTCGTATCTGTTGATCTGTGCTTGCAAGCTCTCATCTGAGTGTTCGATATTGAGTCGCAAGCTTCTACGACATTTTGCAGACGTTCGAATACGATGAACTTCAGTATTTTGTTCAGTGTGTCGAGTAGCGCAATTGATCTATATGTCTTTGCATTGAAGTAGTCTTTCTTGTCTGACTTTCGCGTCACTATTGTGACTGCGCTCTTGAACTGAGTTGACTGTATTCTCTTCTGTAGACATCTTTCAAAGAGAGAGCGTATTTGTTCTGACGCGTCGTCGACGAGCCTGCGCATTATTCTATTTGTGTATCTCGTGTGTTTCGACGTCTTGTCAGATGCCGCTTTGTAGACGACTCTCTTAATCTCACGATGCATCAGCGAGACATCATTCTCAATTAAGAACGAGTACTCGAAGTTTATTGTGTTCAGCATGAGAATCTCTGAAGATGGCGAAAAGTGAGTCTGAAACATCATCTTCGCTTTATTCTGCGCTGTTGTGACGATGTCAGAGCATTCTGACTTGATCAGAAAGAAAATTGTCGCTTGAGTCAGTGTGTCTTCAACTGCATTTCTTGTTCATTTCGCGATTTTGAACAGTTCTCTTGAGAATTGTTTGACGTTTTGCATGATCTTTCAATATTCACTGCGTTTCTGTTTTCTGATAATCTTGCTCTTCTTGTCACATGCTTGAATGTACTCTGCTCAGTCGTCGATGATTCAACAGCTTCTTCTCATTCGTTGCACACTCTTGACGATCTTCGTACACTTCTTCGTTCATTCTGCTTTGATCATTTCGTGTGATCTCGCTCAGAAAGTGAAAATCTCGACGATCTTCTTCAGTGCATTCAGCAGTTGCTTGATGTACTCATCTATGCATCGACGTCTCGTCTTGTGATTCGACAGTGATTTCAACATTTGTTCTCTCAGAATATTGATGAACTTTTCTTCATTCATTGTCTTTCAGTTGCGACGCGATTTTCGCGCAGACTCTTTGCAGACTCTGAAATCTATAATTGTCTGTATCGACAGATGATCTGAGAAGTTTTTCATTTCTTCGTCGATTTCGCATCATATTAATCGATTCATAATGTCATCTGTCGTGAAGATCAGATCTATTGTCGTTTGAGATTCTTGATAATCTCTCGTAATTGTGTCTTGAGATAATGCTAGCGATACATCAATGTTTGTGATCATTTTAATTAACTCATTCGACAATAAATGTTGTCTTGAATAGAATGATTCTTCTCATGTGAAGTGATGCAGATTGAAGTCTTCTACAAGAATGCTTTCTTTTGACATGTGCAGCGTCTTTTCGATGTCTGAAAGATTTTCTTCTACAAGAATGCTTTCTTTTGACATGTGCAGCGTCTTTTCGATGTCTGAAAGATTTTCTTTTTCATGAATGATCTCATGATCTCTGAATGACGAATTGTATGCTTCATGAATGTGTATAGCTTTCTGAGTCATCTGTGCATCGTCTGTTAGTGTTTATAACGTAATTGTGTCTATGTCTTTGAAGTGTCATGTTGAGTATCAGATGTTGCTGTCGATTCTCTTGTTTATGTAGAAACAGATTCTATCTTCATTATTCTTCAGCGTGAAGTCGATCGTTGCTGAGCAGTATGCTCTGAAAATGTCATCAAATCATCAGAGTTCTTGAAGAATCAGAATGTCATAGTTCTTTATCTTTTTCTCATGTAGTAGCACTATCATCATCTTGTTTCTGAACTTGTGAACGTTGTACTGTAGTATTCGAAGCTTCTTTTGCTGAGACATTAGAGTTCACATTTCAGACTGTTTAGTGTTCTCTTGAGTGTCTGCGAAGCGTCTGCTTCATCTGTAAGATTCTCAACAGAAAATGACATTGACAACGACGTGACTGACGTTGACTTCGATTCATTTGATCTTGACTTCTTGATCAAGTGATTCAGTATAGTGTTTTCTGATGTGACGACTGCGCTGAGCGAGCGACTTTCATTCGTTGAGCGCCTCTGCTTTCTTTTCAAGTCGTTGTTCATCAGCGATTTCAGACTGATAAATGTTTCTGTGAATGTCTTTGATGTCACTGTCTTGAGTTCTTTCTGCCTTCGTACGACATGATATAGAGATCTGTGCTTTGTGACTCTCTTTATTCTTTCTTTTTCAGCTTGTCGTTTATGACATTGAGAATCAAAGACTCTGTGTGTGTTTCGACATGCTTCACATTTTCACATGTCTCAAGTCTGTTTGTGAGAACAGTGCTTTGAGCGATGATTCAGCGTGCAGTAAACGCATTTCTGCTTATTTTTGCATTCGTACGTCTTGTGATCGTATTCTTGACACTTTAGGCACTAATGCACTCTGCAGCTCGAGTCGTAGAACTGTGTGATCTTTATGTCGATCTCATGACATACTTTCTCATCGATCAGCTTGTTTGTCATCTCAGCGCTGACTACGCGTATCATCAGCGAGGCGTATCTCTTCTGCTCACTCTTCTTTGTGAGTCACTCAATCTTCTCGATCATCATCTCTGAATGTATGTCTTTGTTGATCTTGATGAGCGTTCTCGCCTCTTTCTTCTCTATGTTCTTAGACATTCCTTCGATCCTAATCTCATGTATCACTACTTCAAAACTGATCTCGCGCAGACATGCGTTTAACGATATCTCTTTGATTCAAAAATCGTTTTTCTTCAGTGTTCTCTTGCTGCTCTTTGTCTTGACTTGAAATATCAGCAGTTTCGATCATCTCTTCATCGTCTCTATGTTCTTGCGCGTCGACAGCGTCTCGTCGACGTCAATCTCTCTCGCTCATTTCACTATGTTCTTCGTTGTTGTCGTCATGATTCTCTTTACTTCTTCTTCTTCTTTGATGAAGATCTTTACTTCAAATTTCTCACAATGATTTCGCACTGACGACGATATGTCGACGTTGAACACAAGATGACTTTCAAATGATGTCGTCGACTTCACGCTCGCTCTCTTCGCTCAGCTGTCAACGCGTTTTCTCTTCTTCACGAACTATTTTTCGAGTCTGCTCGTTATCTTTTTCAGTCTCTTTAGCTGATTCTTCATGCGCTGATTGACAGTCAACGCAGCGACGCGTTGACGCGTCAGCTTTTCTATCATCTCTGTCAAACTTCTCATCTTCTCTCAGAGCATCAGCTCGTTGTTTCTACGTTCGTTGAGCTCATAGAGTACTCGCAGCTTGTGTAATTTCTTCTGTATATCTTTCGTCTTGACTGAATTCTTCTGCGAGATAGCGATAATCGCTTCTTGTTCACTCGTCGACGTCGCGTCAACGACGCTTCTCATCTGTCTCTGACGGTTAGAATGAAGCGCGAGCATCATGTTGATGATGTGCTCTGTCTCTAGATAGTTTAAGTAATTCGTTTTCGTGATTTCAAAAGTTTATGTTTTTCTTCTTCTGTATTTGTCATGATAAATTGACTCATAGAAGTTAGATCAGAGACTAAAGTCAGAGACTGAGTTGAAGATCAGATCTGAGTTAACTCTGAAAACTCTATGACTTTGTCAAGACATTGTTTAGACTACGTCATATCTTCG
>JAABVA010004442.1_pt1 | contig 12957 bp, 11 predicted proteins | sample 5560331 | NCBI WGS metagenome assembly JAABVA01 (sample SAMN12812661, study PRJNA571458) | rock metagenome | isolation source: Antarctica rocks | place: Antarctica: Victoria Land, Mt New Zealand sud | collected 2016-01-07
GCCAGCAGCAGCGCCACGACAAAGCCGGCGAACAGCACGAGTCCCAGCCAGTCGAACCGCAGCCGGGACCGCGGCGGCGTCCGGTTCGGCAGCCGCGTCGCCAGCAGGGCCGCCAGCACTCCCAATGGCAGGTTGACCAGGAACACCGAATGCCAGCCGAAATGCTGCGTGAGCCAGCCGCCGGCGACGGGTCCGAACGTGGACGACACCATGAAGATGGAGGCGAGGTAGCCCTGGTAGCGGCCACGCTCCCGCGGCGGCACGCTCTCGCCGATCAGGGCCTGCGACAAGGTCATCAGCCCGCCACCGCCGAACCCCTGCAGCACGCGGGCGGCCGTCAGCCACAGCAGCGTCGGCGCGGTGGCGCAGGCGACGGACGCGATCATGAACACGGCCAGGGCGAAAAACAGCAGCCGCTTGCGCCCGAGCGCGTCGCCGAGCCGGCCGTACACCGGGGCGGCAATGGTGGTGGCCATCAGATAAGAGACCACGATCCACGACACCCGCTCCACCTCGCCGAGCGTGCCGGCGATGGCGGGCAACGCGGTCGCGACGATGGTCTGGTCCACCGCCGCCAGGAACATCGGCAGGCAGATCGACGGGAACACCCGCATGAACAGGCCGCGGGTGGATTGGCCCTCGGTCGGATCGGGCTGCATCGCCTCGGGCGCCGCTGTTTGCAGGAATGGAGCGTCGGGGGGCATGGTTCGGTCCATAACGTCGCCGCAGCCTATCCCGTGCGGCCCATGGTGGCCACCGCCGCCGGGTTCACGTCGTTCAAGTCAGGGCGGCGCATCGCGGCCCATGGCGAGGAACTTCTCGCGCCGGCGTGCCTGCAGCGTGGCAGCGTCGAGCGCCAGCAACGGCGCCAGCGCCTCCTGCACCGCGACGCCGACACTGGCGACCGCCTCGGCCGGCATGCGGTGTGCGCCGCCGATCGGCTCCGGCACGATGCCGTCGATGATCCGCAGCGCGTGCAGGTCCGTGGCCGTCAGCCGCAGCGCCTCCGCCGCGACCGACGCCTGCGCCGCGTCCCGCCACAATATGCTGGCGCACCCCTCCGGCGAGATCACCGAATAGACAGAATGCTCCAGCATCAGCACCCGGTCCCCGGTCGCCAGCGCGATGGCGCCGCCGGAGCCGCCCTCGCCGATGATGGTGGCGACGATCGGGACCGGGGCGACCAGGCACGCTTCTATGGAGCGCGCGATGGCCTCGGCCTGGCCGCGGGCCTCGGCGTCGATGCCGGGGAACGCCCCGGCGGTGTCCACGAACGTCAGCAGCGGCAGGCCGAAGCGGCCGGCGAGTTCGATCAATCGTCGTGCCTTGCGGTAACCCTCAGGCCGAGCCATGCCGAAATGGTGGGCGACGCGGGTCTCGGTGTCGGACCCGCGCTCGGTGCCCAGCACGACGACGGAGCGGCCGTTGAACCGGCCGAGCCCGCCGACCACCGCGGCGTCGTCGGCGAAGGCGCGGTCCCCGGCCAGCGGCGTGAACTCGGTGATGAGGCCGTGGATGTAGTCCAGCGCGTGCGGGCGCTCCGGGTGACGGGCGACCTGGGTCTTTTGCCACGCCGTGAGCTTGGCGTAGGTCAGGCGGAGCTGCTTGTCCGCCTTGTCGGTCAGGCGCTCGACCTCGTCCTCAATGTTGATGCCACCGGGTTCCTGCGTGCGGCGCAGCTCTTCAATGGTGCGTTCAAGCTCGGCGACCGGCTTTTCAAAATCCAGGAAGTGGCGCATCTCCGAGGATTTACCGCGGCGGGGTCTGGTCCGCCAGGGGATGGTGCAGCGCGACAAGCTGCTGCAACCGCTCGGCCAGGACGTGGGTGTAGATCTGCGTCGTGGCGATGTCGGCGTGGCCCAGCAGGGTTTGCAGGCTGCGCAGGTCCGCGCCGTGCGCCAGCATGTGGCTGGCGAAGCTGTGCCGCAGCACGTGCGGGCTGACGCGCGCGGGGTCGAGGCCGGCCGCCAGCGCCACCTGCTTCAACAACAGGGCGAAACCCTGGCGGGTCATGGGGTGGCGCGGGTCGCGGCCGGGAAACAGCCACTTGCTGTCCGTGGCGCCGTTCAGGGCAGCCGCGGCGGCCTTGGCGCGGCTCGACAGCAGCACCATGCGCTCCCGCCCGCCCTTGCCGCGCACGATCAGCGTCTCGGACGCGCCGGACAGCGCGGCCCGCGGCAGGCCCAGCAGCTCCGACACGCGCAGGCCGGTGGAGTAGAGGATTTCGAGCGCGGCGCGGCCCAGCAGGCCGGTGACGCCGGGCCGGGCGGCGGCGGCGGCCAGCAGTGCGTCGACCTCGGCCTCAGCCAGGTTCTTCGGCAGGGTCGCGGGCAGGCGCGGCGCGTCCAGCAGCATGGTCGGGTCGTCCGTCCGCACCCCGGCTTGCAGCAGGAACCGGTGGAAGCCGCGCAGGCAGGACAGCCGCCGCGCCGCGGTCCGGGCTGCGGCGGCGCCGTGCAGGGACTGCATGTACTTTTGCAGCGTGGCCGCGCTGGCACCGCCGGGGCGCTCGCCGTGGCCGGCGGCGTGGGCGGCGAACGCTTCGAGGTCGGCGCGGTAGGCCGCCAGGGTGTTGCGCGCCGCGCCGCGCTCGGCCGCCAGCATTTCCAGGAACGCCTCGATGTGCCGGTCTGGTGCAGACCGGTCTGATGCAAAAGCGTCCACGGCGGGCGCTAACGCGGCTGGAAGCGGTCATTTGGCAGCACGTGCTGCACCTGCTCGGTGCGCGGCTGCGGCGGGAACGCGCCGATCAGGGCGATCCCCACGATCAGCAGCAGCATGGCAGCGATGACGATCAGCAGAATCCGGCTCATGACCTTATCCCAGGGCCATCTTGGCCGCGACTTTACGCTTTGTGCTAGTCTTCAGCGCCATGACACGCAATATCGCGCTCGGCAGGGCCGGGTTGAAATACGTTCCGTCGGCCGTGTCCGAGCTTCCAGCGGGGCTCGCGGGCCGCAGCGTCGTGCTGGTGGGCCTGATGGGCGCCGGCAAGACCAGCATCGGCCGCCGGGTCGCCGTCCGCCTGGGCGTGCCGTTCCGCGACTCCGACAGCGAGATCGAGCTGGCCGCCGGGTGCAGCATCCCCGAGCTGTTCCACCGCTATGGCGAGCACGACTTCCGCAACGGCGAGCGCCGGGTGATCCGCCGGCTGTTGGCCAACAGCCCGCTGGTGCTGGCGACCGGCGGCGGCGCGTTCATGGACGCGGAGACCCGCGCCGCCATCCGGTCCGAGGGCGTCTCCGTCTGGCTGCGCTGCAAGCTTGCGACGCTGGTGCGCCGCGTTGCTACCCGGCGCAACCGTCCCCTGCTGCGGGACGGCGACCCGGCTGAAATCCTGGGCCGGCTGATGGAGCAGCGGCACCCGGTTTACGCCGAGGCCGATATTGTCGTGGACTGTGGCGACGAGTCGCCGGACTACACCACGGGCAAGGTGCTGCAAGCGCTGCGCGGTTGGCGGTCGCCGCGCCGGCTGGCGGTGGCGCTCGACTCCGCCGCGTATGAGGTCGTGGTGGGCGACGGGCTGCTGGCCCGTGCCGGGGCGCTGCTGGCGCCCGTTATTCCGCAGAAGCGCGCTGTGGTCGTGACCGATGCAACTGTGGCGGCGCTGCATCTGCCGGCATTGCTGGAGGGCCTGGCGCAGACTGGCATCACGGCGCAGCAGATCGTCGTGCCGCCGGGCGAGGCGTCGAAGAGCATGGCGAGCTATGCGCGGGTGGTCGATGGATTGCTGGACGCGGGGGTCGAGCGGCGCACGACGGTGATCGCGCTCGGCGGCGGCGTGGTCGGCGATCTCGCGGGGTTTGCCGCCGCGACGACGCTGCGTGGGCTGCCGTTCGTGCAGGTGCCGACGACCTTGCTTGCGCAGGTCGACAGCAGCGTTGGCGGCAAGACGGGCGTTAACACTGTTCATGGCAAGAACCTGGTCGGCGCGTTCCACCAGCCGCGACTCGTGCTGGCCGACACCGGCACGCTTGGCACATTGAATGGTCGCGAGCTGCGGGCGGGCTATGCGGAGGTGGTGAAGGCTGGGCTGATTGGCGACGTGGCGTTCTTCGACTGGTGCGAGGAGCATGGTGCGGCGTTGACCGCGGGCGACCGCGAGGTGCAGGCCGAGGCGGTCCTGCGCGCCTGCGCCTTCAAGGCCGCCGTGGTCGGCGGCGACGAGCGCGAGGAGCGCCCGGCGGATGGGCGCGCTTTGCTGAACCTGGGGCACACGTTTGGGCACGCGCTGGAGGCCGAGGTCGGCTATGGCGGGGCACTGCTGCATGGGGAGGCGGTGGCGGTGGGCTTGGGGCTGGCGTTCCGGCTCTCGGCGCGGTTGGGGCTGTGCGCGCCGAGCGATGCGACGCGGGTGGCGGAACATTTGACCGCGGTGGGCCTGCCGAGCGAGCCTGGGATGCTGAACCGCCGCTTTTCTGCTTCACGACTGATTGCCAACATGCGCCGGGACAAGAAGGTGCGCGATGGGGCACTGCACTTTGTGCTGACGCACGGGATTGGGCAAGCTTTCACAAGTGCTGATGTGCCGGCGGGGGCGGTTGTGGACCTGCTTCGGGCGGAGGGGTGCGAGGCTTGAGGTTGGAAAAAATAAACTACTTAGGCTAATACTTACTCACGGTTTAATATGTAATTAGATTATATTAAGTGTGAATTGAACAGACGATGGAATGTTAGGCGATACATACCCCAAAATTTACATATGTTCTGGTTAACAGCTCTACGCCGGGGCTGTTTGCAAGGAGGTGGGTGATGTGGACCGCTGCGGCACGAGAGCTGTACTAAGGATAACGGCCGACGCTACCCGAGCGACCTGATGGACGCGGAGTGGCAGACAATTGAGCCGATCCTTTGCTGCTATACGCCACTTTCGGCCGACCTTCGCGAGATGGTCAACACCTGGTTGTATCTGGAGAAGGCGGGCTGCCCCTGGCGCTTTCTGCCCCAGGAGTTCGGCCCTTGGCAGACGGTGCGGACCCGGCGCAAACCTGCGGTTTCGCCTGGCGCGACCGCTTCCGGGCTGACGGCCTCTGGTCCGACATCGCAGCCCTGCTCACGCGGGCCGTGCGCGCCAAGCGCGGCCGTGACGACGCACTGGGAACGCCATGGCGCAGGCGGAGGAACTGCCGCAGGAACGGCTCCTTGGCGTCGCCAAACAGTTCCATGTCCGAGCAATCTTCGCCTCCGCACAGCATGGTGCAGAGCGCGATCATCAGGATCTCATGCAGGTTGTGGCGGACATTCTCCTGCCGAGGGTCGCCAACCCCAGCAAAACAGGCGACCAAATCTTGCATCTGACAGACTCGACACTGACCCCAATCTTTGAAATCCAGGACCAGCCCATGTCGCAACCCTTATCTCAGCCACCCATGCTCATATGCGATAGCCCTGGGTAGACGGACGCAAGGCGAAGGACTGAGCGGCCCGAGACGGGAGGCAACACGAGGCGGGCGATGATCTGGACGGGAAGACGCTAATGCTTGTAGGACGGATCGAGCGCGTCGAGCTGGCGCAGCATTGCGGGCCACTCGAGCACGCCATAGCGGCGGGTGACGTTCGGACTCCATTGGCTGCGCGCCCGCGCCACCACCTCGTCGGACGGGATGACCAGCGGCGTGTTGCAGGCCATGGCCATCAACTGGGCTTTGCAGGCCAGCTCGAGCCGGTAGATGCTGTTGAAGGCCTCCGGCACCGAGGCGCCGACCGCGAGCAGGCCATGGTTGCGCAGGATCATGACCTCCGCGTCGCCGAGGTCCTGCACCAGGCGTTCGCGCTCCGCGAGGTCGACCGCGAGGCCCTCGAAGGCGTGGTAGGCGATGCGCGACCACCGGGTGGCGGTCTGCGTGATCGGCAGCAAGCCGCATTCCAGGGCCGAAACGGCCATGCCGGCCGGGGTGTGGGTGTGCACGACGCAGCCGACGTCGTGGCGCGCGGCGTGAATCGCGCTGTGGATGACAAAGCCTGCGCGGTTGACGCCATAGGCGGTGCTGCCCTTGCCGACGATCTCCCCGTCCAAGTCCACCTTCAGCAGGCTTGAGGCATTGATCTCGGTATAGAGCAGGCCATACGGATTGATCAGGAAGCGGCCTGCCTCGCCGGGCACGCAGCAGGAAATGTGGTTCGCGATCATGTCCGTCATGCCATATGCCGCAACGAGCCGGTAGGCGGCGGCCAGCGACACGCGCGCGTCCCACTCGGCCTCGCTGACGCTTTCCCTGACGGACGCGGCCACCTTGGCTTGGGCCTGTGACATTGGATGCTCCTTCCCCTTGGCGCCGGTTGGCCCGGCGCTACGCCATGGTATCCTATTCCTGCCCATCGCGTTAAGGAGGCGAGATGTCCGACACGTCGAACGTGTCCGACACGTCGAACGCGGGCGGCGCCGATTTGGCCAGGCCGGGCCGCATAGAGGTCGGGCTCTACCTCTCGCGCGGCGCATCAGCCGTCATGCAGGCCTGCGCCGGCCTTCCCGGCTTGCATGTCGAAGCGTTTGCGGACGCGGCCGACCTGCAGGCCAAGGTCGACGCTTTCGACGCGGTCATCATACAGAACACCGCCTACGACGCTGGCTTTGCCGCCAGGGTCGCGACGGCGCGCCGGCTGCGCTGGATACGGGCGGCAGCCTCGGGGACCGACGCATTCCAGCGCTTTGGCCTGCCGCAGCGCGTGCTGCTGACCAACGCGGGCGACACATGGGCCGCCTGCGTGGCCGACCACGCGATGGCATTGCTGCTCGGACTCGCCCGGGGCATCCCGCTCGCGGAACGCAAGCGCCAGATGCGCTGCTGGGATCAGCAGGGCTTGGGCGACGTGGTCATCGGCCTGCGCGGACGCACCCTGCTGGTCGTCGGGCTCGGTGCGATCAGCCGTGGCGTCGCGCGCCGGGCGGAGGCATTCGGGATGAACGTCGACGCGGTGATGCGCAGTCCCGAGCGCGCCCATAACACTCCACACATACGGCGTGTGGACGGAGTCGGGCGTCTGATCGACCGGCTGGCGGAGGCCGATGCGGTGGTGCTCTCGTTGCCGCTGACGCCGCAATCGGCGGGCCTGCTGGACCGCCGCGCCCTGCAGGCGATGAGGCCGTCCGCACTGCTGGTGAACGTCTCCCGCGGCGGCGTGATCGACGAGGCGGCGCTGCTGGAGGCGCTCGCCGCCGGACGGCTGGGCGGCGTCGGCCTGGATGTCGCCGCGGTCGAGCCGCTGCCGTCCGGTAGCCTGCTTTGGTCCTACGATAGGGTTTGCATCACTCCGCATGTCGCCGCCTACGACGACGGTCCCGGCTTCGACCTGCTGGCGTCGCTGTGCCGGGACAATCTCTGCCGGTTTCGCGACGGCCAAACGCTGCGCAACCGTGTTGTCTCGACAGGGCAGCCGGCGGCTGCCGATCCGGCTTCGGAACCGGCCCGTTGACCGTCCATTGCTGCCTATGCCATCAAAAGCACAAGCGGTCGGTGGCGCATCTCAATGGACCTGATCGGCAGGGAGGCCGCCTTGGATGATGACGTCGCCTTGGCTACCGCGCCGTTCGACCATGCGAAGTTCCGGGCGAAGTTCCGGGCGGAGATCGAGCAATTCGTGCTGCAGCACTGCCCGGCGCCGCTGCGCGCCGCGGTCGAGAAGGGCAAGAAGCTGGGGCGCGCGGAGTGGGCCGAATGGCAGGCTATCCTGTTCCGGCAGGGCTGGGGCGCGCCGAGCTGGCCGGTCGAGCATGGCGGCACCGGTTGGGACATCCGGCAACGCCTCATCTTCGACGAGGTGCTGGCCGCGAACGATTGCCCGCCGCAGTACCACCACGGCGTCCACCATATCGGCCCCGTTCTGATCAAGTTCGGATCGGAGGAGCAGAGGCGCCGGTTCCTGCCCGGCATCCTCGACGGATCCGATTGGTGGTGCCAAGGCTATTCCGAGCCCGGCGCTGGCTCCGACCTCGCCTCGCTCAAGACGCGAGCGGACCGCCAGGGCGACGTCTATGTGGTGAACGGGCAGAAGGTCTGGACCTCGCACGCCCACGAGGCGGACCTGATGTATACGCTGGTGCGGACGTCCACCGAGGAAAAGAAGCAGCACGGCATCACTATGCTGCTCATCTCGTTGCGCAGCCTGGGCGTCGAGGTCCGCAAGATCAGGACGATCGAGGGCTGGCACCATGTCAACGAGGTGTTTCTCGACAATGTCGAGGTTCCGGTTGCGAACCGCGTCGGCGACGAGGGCGGTGGCTGGTCGTATGGCAAGTACCTGCTGGAGCAGGAGCGGATCAACGTCGCGAACGCCGCCGGGCTGTTTCGCCAGTTGCAGAAGGTGCAGCGCCTGGTGGCGGCATTGCCGGACGCGGGACAGCGCACCGTGGCCGACCACGCGCTGCTGTCGATCGAGGCCGAGTTGCTGGCGCACCGGGAGATGGGCCAGCGCACGATCGAGGCGATCGCCGCGGGCCAGCAGATCGGCGTCCTGCCGTCCGTGCTGAAGGTGGTCTCCACCCGCCTGGCGCAGAGGCTGTCCGAGTTGGCGCTGGACGCGACGGGCGAGGCGCTGGCCGGTCGGCTGGCGGCCGAGGACGGCAGCGGGCAGAACCATCCCGTCGAGGGCGTCGAGTGGCTGGAGAACTTCCTTTACCTGCGGTCGCGCACGATCGTCGGCGGCACGACCGAGGTGCAGAAGAACATGATCGCGCGCACGCTGTTCGGGGACTGACCGGGATGTTCCGGGCGAGGCCGCTCTGCAATGGCGATCTCTACGAGACCGCCGCAAGGCTGTCGGTCGAGCTGGACGAGCGCCTGACGCGGGCCACCGCGTCGGATGCGCTGCAGGTCCAGCGGCGGCAGGCCTGGGACGAGGTCGCAGCGCTTGGCTGGCCTGGCCTGCTGGTGTCGGAGGAGTGCGGCGGTGTCGGCGGCAGCCTGCTCGACCTGGCGGCGATTGTGGAGGGCGTCGGCAGGTCCGCCCTGGCTCTGCCGATCGTCAGCGCCTGCGGGCTGGCGCCGATGGTGCTTTCCGCTTGTCCGCCGGGAGCGCGCCGCGATGCGGCGCTGGCCGGGGCGGCGGAGGGGTCCGCCAGGGTGACCCCCGTCATCGCGAACGGCGGCGCGGCGCAGGCGACGCGGCGCGGCGGCGGCTGGAGGCTGTCGGGCCATGCGTCCGGTGTGGAGGTGATCCCCGATACGACGCATTTCGTCCTAGCCTGCCCGACTGGCGAAAGCGGGCCAGGCGTGTTCCTGCTGTCGGTGGACGAGCCGGGCCTGTCAGCCGTCGCGCGCCGCCGCATGGACGGGCGTGCCTCGGCCGACCTGGACTTCACAGGCCTGGAGCTCAGCGCGGCGGACGCGCTCGACATCGGCGACGTCGCCGCCGGTGTGGCCCACGCCTTGGAGGCGGCTGCGGCGCTCACCTGCGTGATGTCGGTCGGCAGCATGGGCGCGCTGCTGGAACAGACGATCGGCTTCCTCGGGCAGCGGTCGCAGTTCGGGGTCGTGCTCGCGTCCCTGCAGGCGCTGCGGCACCAGTTCGTCGAGCTCTACATCGCCTACGAGAACGCCCGCGCCCTGGTCGAGGGCATGCTGATCCGCTGGGCGAACGATGAGCCGTGGCTGTCGCGGGACATCTTGTTCATGAGGCTGCGCCTGGCCGAGGCCAGCCGCGCCGTGGCGCTCGGCGCGATCCAGTTGCATGGCGGAATCGGCCTGACCGAAGAGCTGCCGGCGGCCCGCCTGAGCAAGCGCCTGGTCGCGGCGGAGTTCGACTTCGGCGGCCGGGCCACGGTCGCGGAGCGCCTGCGAACCTCCGCGGAGCGCCTGCGGACCCTTCGATAGCCGATGGACATAGCCAAGGTGAGCGCAACGATGTTCGAGGGTTTGACCGCCGTCCGCGTTTCAGTCGAGGGCCACGTCGCGGTGGTGACGATGGACAGCCCGCCCGTCAACGCGCTCAGCCGCCCGCTCAGCGACGAGCTGACGCAGGCGTTCGACCGCATCTCGGACACGCCCGACATTCGCGTGGCCGTGCTGACCGGCGCGGGGCGCGTGTTCTGCGCCGGCGCCGACCTGAAGAACCGCGCCGCCCTGGGCGAGCCCGGCGCCCTGTCGCAGCACTCACGGCGCACGCGGGAGTGCTTCCACGCCATCCGAGAATGCGCCAAGCCCGTGGTCTGCGCCCTCAACGGCGCGGCGCTGGGGTCGGGGCTGGCGATCGCCGCCTCGTGCGACATCCTGGTCGCGTCGGAGAAGGCGAGCCTGGGGCTGCCCGAGATCGACGTTGGGCTGATGGGTGGCGGACGCCACGCCATGCGTCTGTTCAGCCACTCCCTGCTCCGCCGCATGATGCTGACGGGATACCGCGTGCCCGCCGCGGAGCTCTACCGGCTCGGCATCGTGGAGGCGTGCACGGCGCCGGACGCGCTGCTGCCGGCCGCGATGGAGCTGGCCCGCGCCGTCGCGTCCAAGGCGCCGCTCGCCACGAGCATGGCCAAGCACGCGGCCAACACGATTGAGGGTATGAGCCTCCGCGACGGCTACCGCTATGAGCAGGACATGACCGCGGCGATTTCCAAGACGGAGGACGCGAACGAAGCGCAGCGCGCCTTCGCCGAGAAGCGCCCGCCGGTGTTCAAATGCTGCTGAGCCTGCGGCAGGGATTTATGCTTATCGAGCTGTCACCTGGAAAGGGGTAGGTCCATGGCGAGGCCGCTGGAGAACGTGAAGGTCCTCGATCTCAGCCGTGTGCTGGCGGCGCCGCTGGCGGGGCAGTGGCTGGCGGACATGGGGGCGGACGTCGTCAAGGTCGAGCGGCCCGGCAAAGGCGACGAGTCCCGCTCCTACGGCCCGCCCTTCTTCGGGGAGGACGGGCAGCGGAAAGGATTGTCCGGCTTCTATCTGTCGGCCAACCGCAACAAGCGGTCCATCACGGTCGACCTCGCCAGGGCCGAGGGGCAGCGCCTGGTCGCGCAGATGGCGGCCCAGTCCGACGTCGTGATCGAGAACTACCGCGTCGGAACGCTGCGCCGCTACGGGCTGGACTACCCTACCCTGTCGGCGGCCAACCCGCGGCTGGTATACTGCTCCATTACGGGATACGGGCAGACCGGCCCGTCCAGCCACCGCCCCGGCTATGACGGCGTGTTCCAGGCGATCAGCGGCCTGATGAGCGTCTCCGGCCACCCGGACGGCGAGCCGGGCGCCGGCCCGATGAAGGTCGGCATCTCGATCGTGGACGTCGTCACCAGCTACTACGCCGGGATGGCAGTGCTGGCGGCGCTATATCACCACGACACCGTTTCCGGCCGTGGGCAGCACATCGACCTGGCGCTGCTGGACGCGAGCGTCGCCTGCCTGACGCACTACGCAACCAACTACCTCGTCTGCGGCGAAACGCAGGGGCGGCGTGGCAATGCGGGCTACGGCGGCGTCCCGTCGCAGACCTTCCCCTGTGCGGACGGTAAGATCTTCCTGACCGCCGGGAACGCGAGCAGTTCCGCCGCACCTGCGCAGTGCTGGAACGGCCCGACCTGCTGAAGGACCCGAGGCTCGCGACGGCGCATGCGCGGGTCGTGAACCGGCTTTATGTGTCCGAAACGCTGGGTGGCCTGTTCCGCCGGCAGCCGGCCGCCTACTGGCTGGACGCCGCCGACGTGCCGAGCGGGCGGATCAACGACGTGGCGGCGGCCTTTGAGGACCCGCAGGTCCGTCATAACCGCATGGCGGTCGAGGTGGACGGCGAGGCCGGGCTGCGGCTTGTGCGCAACCCCATCCGCTTCTCCGACACCCTGCTCGACCGTTACGCCGCGCCGCCGCTGGTGGGGGAGCACACCGATGCCGTGCTGCTGGAGATGCTCGGCCTGGATGCCGAGGCCTGTGCGGGCCTACGCGCCCAGGGCGTGATCTAGGAGGCCATGTCGACCTTTTATCCGTGGGACGCAGCGCTTACAAAAACTGAGACATTGGACTGAACACCTTCTAGCAGCCTGTCGGAGTGAGGTTGCGAGCGATTTCGCGTGCCTGGGCCGATCATGCGCTGCTGGGTGGAGCTGGGGCGGTTTCCGATGGTCGAACGCGCTGGCTGAAGAAGATGGCAGCCAGATTGGCACCGTGGCGCCCCGCGGCGGTGCCAATCCAAGCCCAAATAGCGGGCTTCCGCCTCAGTGTGTGGCCGCAAGGACGAACATCCGCATTCATGTTCCAAGCCACGGTCACGAGAGTCCACTCGCCGCGGACATGATCGAGCCCGCGGAGCAGGAACTGGCGGAACCCGAGCGCCGCCTTGATGATGCCGAACACCGGCTCGGGCGTGTGCTTGCGCAAGCCGTGGAGCGTCTTGCCCTCGGGCGTCCTGAGGCGATGGGCCATCGTGTTGAGAGGCGTGGGAGCGTCCGGCGCGGGCGGCGCGTCGGCAAAGCGCTCGGCCAGGGATGGATGGTGGGGGTCCCGGCCCATCGCGACCAGCGGATCGATCCCCGCCGCCGCGCCGGCGTCCACGTTGGCCTCGCTGCAACACCCGTTGTCGGCCAGCAGCACACGGGCCTTGCCCAGCGTCTCAGGCAAGGCGCTGACCTGGTCCAGCATGGGCCGCGGCTGCTGCTTGTCGTTGGGCGCCTGCACCACGTCGGCCGCGATGACCAGCAGGCTGCCCGCGGCCACCACCGCCTGCGCGTTGCAGCACTGCTCGAACCCGCCGCCCGGCACCGGCACGATGCGCGACGCCTCGTCGGTCAGGCTAACCTGGCCGGTGGGCAGCGGTCCCTCGACCGGCGGCACGGGCGGCCGTCCGCGCGGCGTCCTGCCGGTGGCCGCGGTCTTGGCCGTGCCGCGAGCTTGGCGTCGTGCTCGGCCCGCCCGCGCGTGCCGCTCTGTCGCCCGCGCCTCGATCGTGGCACGGGCGCGGGCAATCGCCGCCAGGCGCTTCTCCCGCCGCGCCCAGTTCCTCGGGAACCACATCCCGTCCGGCACACCCGCCTGGTCCGCAGCC
>JAABVA010004443.1_pt1 | contig 12953 bp, 15 predicted proteins | sample 5560331 | NCBI WGS metagenome assembly JAABVA01 (sample SAMN12812661, study PRJNA571458) | rock metagenome | isolation source: Antarctica rocks | place: Antarctica: Victoria Land, Mt New Zealand sud | collected 2016-01-07
GCCATCGGCGCCTTCATCGACGGCTGGAACGAACGCTGCACACCCTTCGTCTGGACCAAACCCGCCGACCAACTACTCGACCACTGCCGCCCAGGTAAAAGAACCTCGTTCACGCGACACTAGGACCGGCTGGTCAGGTACTCCAACCGAAGATGTTCATGATCTGGAAGGAGGAGCTCGTGAAGCGCCGCACCATGCTCAAGCTGCTAGGGCTGTTGCCCGGAGCCGCGGCGCTCGACACCTACGGGTCGGCAACCGCCCAGGCGACTGAGCCGTGTTCACAGGTCAACATAGAGACGCTGGATGACCTCGTCATCCAGTACCACCGGCTCTACCACTCCGCGTCTCCACCGGCGCTGATGGCGCCGGTCCTGGCCCATCTTGCGACGGTAGGCGACCTGCTCAGCGTCGCCTCCGGGGATGCCAAGATTCGGCGGCGCCTATTGCACAACCGGAGCCGGGTAGCGCTACTCGCCGGCCGCTTGTCGTTCTTCGACCTGCACGACACCATGGCGGCGCGCGGCTACTACAACCTCGCACTCGACACTGCCCGTGAGGCGAAGGACCACTTGCTTGTCGCCGCCGCACTGGGTCACACCAGCTTTATTCCGGCCGGCGAACACAACTTCCTAGCGGCTTCGGACTATCTCCAAGCCGCTCAACGGCACGTCGATCAACTGCCCCACCCTCCGCTTCGTTCCTGGCTATCGGCAGTCGAAGCTGAGGTGCACACTAACGCCGGCAACGAGACGGCTGCACTGCAGGCAGTCGAACAGGCCACAACGGACCTGCAGATGCCGGCCCCAACCTTGAACTGGTTCGACTATTACGACAGGACTCGACTCGGCGGCTTCGCCGGCTACACCTACCTCCACTTCGGCCGGCTGGCCGAAGCCTCAGACGCACTCACTACCGCCCTGGTGGAGCTACCACGGCAGGCGGTGAAACAACGAGCCATTTTCCTCGCAGACCTCGCCACGGTCCACGTGCACGCCAACGACATCGACCAGGCCTGCGCAATCGCTGGCCAGGCTGCCGACGCCCTTGCTCATGCGGGCTACGCCACCGGTACTGAGCGGCTCCGAGCGGTGCAGTCCCTCGTCCGCCCCTACAACAACCATCCAGCAGTGCGAGCGCTCGACGACCAACTCGCCGCGCACTAGACACGGAGCCAGCGCGATGCCATCGACCCGACCCGCACCGATCAAGGCTGTCTTCTTCGACGTGGGTGAGACGCTCATCAACGAGTCAACCGAGTACGGCACCTGGGCCGACTGGTTGGGCGTGCCCCGTCATACCTTCTCGGCGATGTTCGGCGCCGTCATCGCGCGTGGGGAGGACTACCGCAACGTCTTCCACCACTTCCGGCCAGGCTTCGACCTCGCCGTGGAGCGCAAGCTCCGGCTCGAAGCAGGCCTTGCTGAGCACTTCAACGGCCGCGATCTCTACCCCGACGTCCGGGACTGCTTGAGCATCCTCAAAGAACGCGGCTACCTCGTCGGCATCGCCGGGAACCAGACCGCCAGGGCCGGTCAGCTCATACGAGAACTCAACCTGCCAGCCGACATCATCGCCACCTCCGCCGACTGGGCGGCTGAAAAGCCCGACCCGGCGTTCTTCGACAAACTCATAGCCGCAGCTCGACTTCCTCCAAGCCAGATCGCCTACGTCGGCGACCGACTCGACAACGACGTCCTGCCAGCCCGCAAGGCAGGGCTGCACACAGTGCTCATCAAACGCGGCCCGTGGGGCTACGCCCAAGCCCAGAGCCCTGACGCCGAACTCGCGGACCGTCACATCGACAACCTCTGGGAACTTCCAGGCGCGCTGGAAGACGACTGACCCCTCAGCAACGGCCGCACGCGCGCATCCCCGGCGCCCGATCGCTTGTACTGCCGCGGACGCTTCGCGCCCTTGCCCCCGAGTTCCGTGGCGCATTTGTCGTTGCGCGCCTCTGACCAACCAAGCCGCGACGGCACCCACGACAACGACCAGCCGCCACCCCTGTAGAACCGTCGCAGTCCAAACCGTCGCAGTCGGTGTCGCAGTCGGCCTGTGTGACAAACGCCTATACGTAATCAAGACGGCGGCTCCGCCGCCCGACGCCCTCCGCGCCTCCTGCGTCGGCGCACCTGGACGTCGCCAACTGCCTGCTGAGGATTAGGTAGCCGCCGTGCAGTCCTGCGGATCTCTCTGCGAAGCCCCCTTTGGAGCGCAGGGCAGCGAGCATGATCATGTAGCAGCGTCGGCACCTCAAATGCCTGTCCGCCGCCACCATCAGTGTGCTGGCACGGCTTGCCTACTACCAAACCGCCGCTAACAAAGCCGGATACCGTCGCGGAGCAACCGACGAGAGGACCGCCGTGCCGTTCGAGAGTCCCGACGTGCCCCTCGGGGACCTGCTCAAGCTGGTCGCCACCGGGAAACTCCAGCTTCCCGACTTCCAACGTGAGTGGAAGTGGGACACCGACCGGCTTGCGAGTCTCATCGCCAGCGTCGGTCAGGGCCATCCCGTGGGCGTGGTGATGACGCTTGAGTCGGTGGCGATGGCGTTCACTTTGCCCCCAAACCGCTAGCCGGCATAACGGGCGTCGCGCTTATGTCGCCGGAGCAGTTGCTGCTCGACGGCCCACAGCGAACGACGTCGCTGTTTCAAGCGCTACATTCCGGGAGACCGGTGGCCATCAAGGACGCCCGCGAAAGAAGGATTAGTCGCTGGTACTACATTGACATGAACATTGCGATGGCCCCAGACGGAGATCTCCAAGATGCTGTGGTCGCCGTTCCCGAGGACAGAAAGGTTCGGGACAACTTTGGTCGGGACGTGACCGCCGACTATTCGACGACCTAGCATTAGTGCGCCGCCGAGATGTTTCCCGTCGGTATCCTCTTTGACCAAGCTGCCACGGACCAGTGGATGGTGACGTACCTGCAACTGCACGAGGCCGACATGGCGCAGCGTCTCGCCCAGTGGACCGCTTTTAAGGTGAAGGTGCTTAACCAAATCACTGACTACAAGGTCCCCGTGATCCGGCTGACCGACGACACATCGAAGGAAGCCGTCTGCACCGTCTTTGAGAAGGTCAACACCGGCGGCGTTCCCCTCAACGTTTTTGAGCTGCTCACCGCAACCTTCGCCAGCGACGACTTCCGACTCAAGGACGACTGGCAGGCGCGGCGAGGCCGCCTCGACACCCGGGCGGTGCTCCGGTCGTTCGAGAACACTGACTTCCTGCAAGTCATCTCCCTACTGACCACACGAGCCCGCCGGGAGGAGCACCTGCAAAACGGGAAGCCTGCCGCCGACGCACCGGGGATCGCCTGTAAGCGTCGGGACATCCTCCGGTTGAGCCTCCCGAACTACCAACAGTGGGCCCAACCCGTCACCGAAGCACTCGACTGGTGCCACGAGTTCCTGTCCCAGGAACGGTTCTTCCGCGCCGCTGATCTGCCGTACCGCACGCAATTGGTCCCGCTCGCAGCGCTTCGGGTTGTCCTCGGAAGTCAAGCGGCCGCTCACGGGACACTCGCCAAGCTCAGGCGTTGGTACTGGTCCGGGGTGCTTGGCGAGATGTACGGCGGCACGACCGAGACACGCTTCGCCCGGGACCTGGAGCAGGTCTTGGAGTGGCTCGACAACGGGCCAGAACCTGGCACTGTCGCTGATGCGACCTTCCGCTCAGCCCGGCTTCTGACGCTCAAGACGCGCAACAGCGCAGCCTACAAAGGCGTGTACGCGCTACTGATGCAGTCCGACTGTCTTGACTGGATCAAGCATCAGCCGATGAACATGGCTTCCTTCTACGGCTACAAGGTTGGGTACAGGCAAGTCCCATTCACGACTAGCGTTACGACCAGGCTCGGGGAGTGAGGAGCCTTCATACCGTGCTGGTGCGGTTGCAGAACGAACAGATAATTCGCGGGTGTGCCGATGGCTCTGCTCCGAACGATACAAGTCGCGCGTGCGCATTTAAAGCCATCAGTAGCGAAGGAGCCTTGAATCCGTCGATCACCCCCAGAGCAAGCAAGCCGAGGGGCGACCAGTCACGTGCCCGACGAGGAGCTGCCGATGCTCGCCGCTTCCTGGCTCGTTCAGGGGTACGAGGGTGCACCGCTGCAGGTGCTCGCGGGGATGTCGGCGACAGAGGCTCGCACCGAGGCTCGCAGACTCTTGCCTCAGGTGCTGCAGTCGTTGGGCTACCCCGAACGGTCCGAGGACCAGCCCTGGGACGAACGGCCGTGGCGGGGCTACTGGAACGAAATCGAGTGGGCTGTCAGTCAGGTAGACAGCAGATTCAGGCCATAACGCAGCGGCTCAATACGTTCTCGAGATCATCGGCGATGTGCCCGACCTATGGGACGTCGGGGGCGGTCGACGCATGACCGAGCTGCTCGCCCAGTGGGACCGTCACCCCTTGATGCGTCTCGACATGGACGACCAGCTCAGAGGACATTTGCGGGGGCTTACCGCAGACGACGCGCCCGCGGTCACAGCTCAAGCGACCAACGGGTGCTACTGATCGACGGCCACGAACACACTCAAGATCGGGTGAGAATGAACCCTACGTCCTCAAGGTAGATGGCCAGAACAACTTCTACTGTTACGTGGTGACAGACGAGCAGCCAACGCCGGTCACTTACACCCGCCCCCGCGGTACAGCCGACCGCGCCCGTCGCATCAGTCGTGGCTCCTGCCCCGATGCCGAAGCAGCTGCCGCATGTCGGTAGTAGCGCCGTCGAGCTGATCGTGGCCTTCAGCATCGCGATGGGCGTCTACCGCTGGGCTGCGCGCCGGGCTCGGTAGCTCGGAGCGGTCTCGGGCTCGAGACTTGCTCACTTCTAGCGAGAGCCAGCGCGTCAGCTTGGCCTTGACGAACACCGCCTCCTGCACGCCGTGATCGGCGCGCGCCAGCGATGCGAGCTTTCTTCTCTTGCTGTCACCTCACGTCGAACCATGAGATCCGCCATCGGCCACGTCAGAGGACCTCCACACAGGCACGCCGGCACAACTCGCCGCGCAGTTCAGGTCGAGGGTCGGCGTGGCGCGTCAGCAAACGTTGGCTCGCCTGGTCAATGAATGAGCATGCATGTATGGTACGGATCCGACCACTGGAAAGAAGACGACATGTACCGACGAACTGTGACCGCCCGCGCTTGCGCGACAGCGCTGGCTGTAGCACTTGGGGCCACGCTCATGGGAGCCTGCGGCGCTAGCGGACAGACGAAGCCTGCGACTGGCAACTCGAATACTTCGACCTCGCCGGAGTTGACTGCAGCCCTGTCGGACTATCAAAAGTTCACCCAAACGCAGCCTGCGCCGCAGGTGCAGACCTTGCCTATGCGCCCGCCCAGCGACCGAACCATCACCATCCAAACGTGCCCGTTGCCGGTATGTAAGACTACGTCAGACGCGGCTCGTGAAGCGGCGCTCAAACTCGGGTGGAAAGTCACCTATCTTCAATCCGATCTCACTCCGCAGGCCTACCAAGCGGTTCTGACGCAGATCGTCCAGAGCCCACCGCAGCTCCTTGCACTGACACCGCTCGTCCCCAACTCCTTTATCGCCACTCAGCTCGCGGCACTCAAGAGACTGGGAACAAAGATCGTCGAGATAGCCCCAGCCGGTGACACGCCGACCGCCGGCGGACCCGTAGAAGGAGTTGTCGCAGGACCACCCGATTTCAGTAACCGCGGCACCCTGATGGGCGACTCGGTTGCCGCTGACGCCCGCGGTAGCGCCGACACACTCTTCGTGTGGGATCCGGTCCTGACGGCGATTTGGACTCCGCTGAAGGACGCGCTTACCAAAGCGGTTACCGCCACCGGCGGGAAAGTGGCGGTACTCGCCGTCAAGCAGGAGAACATCGGCAAGACAATCCCTGCGCAGGTAACGAGCTATCTGCAATCACACCCAAATGTGAAGTACGTCGCCTTCGTCATTGCCGACCTCGCAATTGGGGTGCCAGCCGCGCTCAAATCCGCTGGCCTACCCCCGATCAAAATCATCAGCACAGGACCCCAGGCGTCCACAATGGCCGACATCGCCGCAGGCGATCAATGGGCATCGGTCGGTCAGGAAAACGCGTCGGCTGGTTACCGTGCAATCGATCAGTTAGTCCGGCTAACAATGACGATACCACTCGGCTCGCTCGCAAACACTCCTGGATGGGCCCAGATCTTCATCAAGGAGAACGTCACCAACACCACCGCGCCGCCCGCCCCTAAGGAGTTCCCACAGAACTACCTCACGGCTTGGAAGATTGGTCAATGACCACTATGCCCAGTGGAACGTTGGAGCTGAAAGGGGTGTCTAAGACGTTTCAAGGCCAGCAAGCGCTACGGTCAGTCGACCTGCACCTAGCACCCGGCGAGGTGCATGCACTGCTGGGGCAAAATGGCTCCGGGAAGTCGACGCTCATAAAGATCCTTGCGGGATACCACCAGCCCGACCGCGGATCTCTAGCGTCGTTGCAGGGAAAGTCTTTCGAACTCGGGTCGGCGACGGCGGCGCGCGATGGAGGAATTAGATTCATCCACCAAGACCTTGGCCTGATATCAGACCTCAACGCGGTCGATAACCTCGCTCTCTCTGGACAATATCATGGGCGATACTGGCTTTCGGACATGAAAGAGCGCAAATCCGCTGCGGCAGCATTAGAAGCGTACGGCATCCACCTGGACGTCACGGCGCCCCTACGTGAACTGAATGCGGCCCAGCAGACCATGTTGGCCATCGTTCGTGCGATGAGAGACGCAGACGGCGCACCAACGCTACTTGTGCTCGACGAACCGACGGCGACACTCCCTGATGACGAAGTGCGACAGCTTTTCGCCCTGATTGGCCGCCTACGTGAAGCCGGCAGTTCAATCCTCTATGTCACGCATCGTCTCAGTGAGGTGTTCGATATTGCGGACCAGGTCACAGTTTTGCGAGACGGCCAGCGAGTGGCGACAACGCCGGTCAGATCGATTGACCACCAGGGACTGATTGGGCTGATCGTGGGCCGTTCGCTGGAGCTCTTCTATCCAGATACAGCCCACGCGGCGGCGGATGCTGAACCATTACTGACTATGACGAATCTGTCGGGGGGCCATGTGTCCGATGTGTCCGCGTCTATTCATCCAGGAGAGATTGTCGGTGTAACAGGACTGGTTGGCTCCGGCTACGACGAACTGTTAGCGCTCACATTTGGAGCTCGGCAACGCGATCAAGGAATTGTGGAGCTTGCTGGCTCTACCATTGCACCAGATAGCGTGCGGGATTCAATCCGGGCCGGGATGGCGTTCGCTCCGGCTGACCGTAAGAATCTGAGCGCGATGACCGATTGGTCCCTTCGCGAAAATATTACCTTGCCAAGAATACCGAGTAGCACGTCGGCGCGGTGGATGGGCAAAAAGACAGAGCAAAAGCAGGTTATTCCATGGCTAGCGAAGCTCAACGTTGTTCCGCAAGACCCCGAGCGACAGTTCTCCTCGCTCAGTGGGGGCAACCAGCAGAAGGTGGTTCTGGCGCGCTGGTTTAGGTGTTCTGCACAAGTTATGCTCCTTGAAGAGCCGACGAGTGGCGTCGATACGGGTGCTAAACAGACCATTTATGAGGTTCTAGCTCTGGCGGCCGCGGACGGCAATGCAATCATGCTCGCATCCTCGGACTCTGAAGAACTGTGCGCCATCTGCGACCGCGTGCTGGTGATGCGGGGGGGCAAAATCTGCGCTATTCTCAGCGGTGACGAGTTAACTGTAGACCGACTGGTCAGCGAGAGCATGCGTAAAGCCGCTACTAGCGATTCAGAGGTTGAAGCGATTCCATGACTAACGAATCGAAACTCAGCGATCGCGCACCGCAGCCTGAGAGTTCAGAGACCGGTCCAGATCAGCCAGCGGCGGTCGCGCGGGATAATGCCCGTTGGTTCACTAGGGTCACCGGTGAGCTTCACCGGTTCACCGGCGTCGGATTGTTCCTACTAGTCATCGCAATATTTAGTCTATGGGTACCAACTACCTTTCTAACCAGCGTGACACTTAAGAGCGTCGCATCCGACCAAGCGATTTCTCTGATATTGGCGGTGGGACTACTGTTCACGCTGTCGGCGGGGCAATACGATCTGTCGGCGGCACAGAATCTGGGCTTGGCGGCTGTGATTGATGCGTCTATTATGGTAAAGGGCGGTTACTCGCCTGGCGTTGCGTTCGTCGTGACGGTGCTGCTTTCTGCAGCGATCGGGCTCGTGAACGGCGTCATTGTGTCAAAGGTCGGCGTCAACAGCTTCATCGCGACTTTGGGGATGAGCTCAGTTCTTCTGGCGCTGACGTCGCTAATTTCCGGTGACAATTTCATTGGACCAGTGCCTTCCGGATTCCAGGCGATTGTATCGAGCTCCCCGCTGGGCTTACCGATCTTAACATGGTACGCGGTGGCCCTCGCTCTCGTAGTTTGGTACGTTTTGGAACACACGCCAAATGGGCGGAGAATATATGCGACAGGCGCTAATCCAGACGCAGCGCGTCTCGCAGGTGTTCGCATCAACCGCTATGTCATTACCTCGTTCGTCGCTACGGGTGCATTTGCTGGTCTCGGCGGGGTCCTGCTCACCGCCAAGATCGGCCAGGTCTCGTCGTCGCTCGGTCCGCCCTATCTGTTGCCCACCTTTGCTGCCTGTTTTCTTGGGACAACACAAGTAAAAGTTGGCCGCTTCAATGTGTGGGGGACAGTCTTGGCGCTCTACTTGCTTGCCACGGGCGTTAAGGGCCTGCAGCTTGCGGGGAGCCAACTTTGGGTAACGGATCTATTCAATGGCATTGCCCTTGTTGGTGCGGTGAGCGTCGCGGTTATAAGTCAGCGACGGCGACGAAGATCGGTTTAACGTCCTGCAACGTGACGGTTGTAGGCCAAGGGCGCAACTCCACTCATAGGAAGAGCTCTAGATGCAATGGGTCACAAGACGCCATATTCACCTCGATCGTGTAGCAACGCCATGGCTGATCCGTAGGTTCGTTGACAAACGGGCACAGTTCGCCTTCGTAGACGGGCTCGAGGATGTTCCCGAGAACTCGATAGGGTTCGGGTTCCATGGCGGTGCTTTATCGTCCTTCGACGACGGTGGATGTACGTTCCGGAAAGTCATGGTTGCGTACGGCGTGACGTCGGTGACGCTTAAGACTCTAGCGGACGCCGTGGAAGTCGGTATCGCTGTGGCACTTGATCTGAAGATCCCTGATACTGAGCAACAAGCGGTGGCTCACGGCCGCGTGCTCTGTGCGTTATCTGAAGGAATGGCAGTTCTCGAACCGGACGATGCACGGAACTTGACGGTGTCTGTTCCTTTCTATGACGCGCTGTATGTCTCCATATTGGCGGGTCTTGACGAGGAAGCCTTGTCGTTCCCAAGGTCACCGATGGACAGGATAGGTGCTATTCGGGACTGGCGCGATTGGAAGGTTGACTTCCCGGCGTATCCCTAATAGCAAGAGGAATGCACCCAGGTCTCGGCAAAGTGTGGTCACTCTGTGGCGCGAAAAGTGATGGGTCGCCCGCTCTTGCGGGCGGGATGTCGTAGTCCGGCGGCAATTCTTAGCCAGCCGGTTAGTCGCGTGATCGCGGTGTCCTTGAGGAGTTCCTCGAACCGGTGGTCCTGCCGGGAACGTTCCCGGGTGACGGCGGTGCGGCCACGTGTCAGGTCGCGTAGCTCCCGGATGGGGGCGGGCGGCATGAATGAGCCCCGCACGAGTCCGTGTGCTCCCAGTTGTGCCAACCAGGTCGCCGCGTTCACATCCGTCTTACGACCGCGCAAACTCTCTACGCATACGGCGTTCCACTGCCTTGCGCGTACCCGCGCACCGTGAAAAGCAGCATTGTGTGGCGCCAGCCTAACGCTTCATGCGCGAACGGCCGGGTCACCGTATGCCGAGGTGTCCCTTCGCTTCCGCAGCAGGGTGCCGTCGTTGTTGACTGGTGACGTGGGACCTGTGTCTTCTTGGTCGGCACACTGGGTGAGGTTGCGGCGCGGGCATAGGGACTGGACTGATTAGGGGTGTGTCTGAAGCATCCGATGATCCTCCGAGGAGCACCTATGCCCGCCGAGACAAGTGTTGCCGATCGACCTGTGCGTTGACCAGTTGTCGCGGTGGTCGCCTCTGCTGCGAGTCGATGATGTGACGTCGGAGCTGCTGGCGCTGCTGGAGCAGGTTCCCGACCCGCGCGATCGCCGCGGGCGGCGTTATCGGTTGCCGTCGCTGCTGGTGCTCGCGTTGTCGGCCGTTGCCGCTGGGGCCCGGTCGTTCTACGCGATTGCCGACCGGGTGTCGTGTGCCTCCGCCGAGGTGCTGGCGCGGGTCGGGATCCGGTTCCGGGTGCCGAGCGAGTCGACGATTCGCCTCACGCTGAGGTACACCCTCGTTGGTGAAGAGCCGGTAATGGTGTGAGTCTCGCCAGGCAATCTTGAAGTAAGGACGCTCAGTGGGGTTTGCAAAACACCGGTAGCTCATTCCGGTTGCAAGACGTCTTGGCTCAGCTAACCGCCTTGACGGGGACCGGTCGATGTCCTTCCTTTGCGTGACACCCTATGAGCCCGTAATGCCCTCGTTCTTTCCTTCAATGAGGGCGGCGCGTGCGCTAGTGAAGTGGTGCGCGTGGGCGGCTACAGCGATCTGTTCTTCATCGCGAGATGCTACCGCTTCAACAAGTGTTGCATGGACTGCAAGTCGCTCAAGCAGGTAGTTGCGCAAGTTATCCGTGGGAACCACGTTATTCATGTTTGTGCTCAGGACGTCTAGTAATGCAAGATATAAGCGTTGGAGGATCTCGTTCCGGCAGAAATCGGCTAGCTTGCGATGCAATTCCCAGTCAGTCTGGAAAAACATGACAGGGTATTCGATGAGCCCAGCCATTCGTGTTACGATTGCGCGAAGCTCGTTGATCGCTTGGGGTGTAACATTTCTCGCGGCCTCACTTAATAGAAGGGGTTCGACCGCATCCCGCGTATTGATCGCATCCCGCACGAGCATTACGTTAGAGTTGATAGATAAAACTGATTCCCCGAACGACACGAGCTGGTCGAGTTCTGATGTGGCAGAAGCTCGATCTGGTAGCGCCGCGTCTAGGACTGGGCCGAGCGCAGAGGCAACCGATTGTGCCTGCTGGTCGGTCATCCAAATCCCGAAGTGGTTAAAGACCGCAGCGTGGTGGCGCGGAGTTGCTCGCAAGAATGTATCTTTACCGTGCTTAGTTATCACCACGTTCAAAGTTCGCCGGTCCACCTCGGATGGTTCGCGGCTGACGAGACCGGCGGCCTCCATTTTACTGACCATCCGACTGATACCGCTCTGGCTAAGAGCGGAGCGGCGCTCGAGGTCGCTTTGTGGCAACGAATTACCGTGAGTTTCGTAAAGGTGCAAAAGAACATTATACCAGTCGAGCGCAAGCCCGTCATCCTGCTCCATCTCATTCGAAATCCGTTGCAAGACAACGTCATGGGCACTAGAGAGCGCGCGCCACGCGGTCAAGCGCGACTCGTCGAGGCCGGGAGCGGGCGAGACGAGGTCATATGGAGCTACCACATGCGCGAGCATACATCAGCGACGGCAGGCACTGCGAACCGCATCAGGACCACACTAGTGGTGAATGCGTGTGCAGGCATGTAATACGTAGTATCGTGGCGAGCAGGTTCCAGGCCGTAGGTCTAAGAGTGCCTGGTTCCGCCTGTGTCTATGCCTGTGCACGGCTGGGCCGTGGTGTTGCTTGACACGCCGGAAGCGTTCGCGGACGCAGGCCCAGCGAGGGAAGATGAGACGGAAGGACGTGTCGAAGTGACATCAAGTGCGGAGATCGATGGAGTGCGTTGGGCGTATAGCGAGCGGGGGAGTGGTCCACTCATGCTGTTTTTCCACGGCACGTTCTCCGGGAAGACTTTGTTCGCGAGTCAGATCGACTCCCTTTGCAAGGATTATCGATGTGTCGCCGTGGACTGGCCGGGTCACGGAGAATCCGGATTCAACACGAACGGTTGGACCGTTCAGGACTTAGTGCGCGGCGTGCCCGCGCTCATCCGTTCTCTTGGGTGCGAGTCGGCAGTTCTCATCGGTGTGTCGCAGGGTGGCGCGGTCTCGATGCGCGTTGCCTTAGAGAACCCGGCAATAGTGCGGGCACTTGTCACCATAAGCGCTGGTCCAGATGGACCGGCTCCGACCATGGTTGAGAAGGTCGAGCAACTAGGAGTGACGTTACGTGACGCAGACGATTCGACGCGTGAATCCGCATTGACGGCACTTCAGTTGTCCGCTTTCCATGCCCCAGGATGGGGAGATACCTCACCGGTGGCGGCTGAGGATGAGCTTCGTATGATGTTGGGCCACGATCGCCAGGCCATGGCGTTGGCGGCCCGAATCCCAGGAACTTACGCGTCGATCGAGGACCAACTTTGCGACATAGGTTGTCCGACCTTAGTGATATGGGGTAGCGAGGATGCGCGGGCATTCTGGGGGCCGAAAATGGTCGATCTCATTCCGAACTCCCGTCTTGAGGAGATCGAGGGCGCAGGCCATCACGTTCCTCTGGACGCGCCTGAAGAAACGCTTGCAGCACTGCGAACGTTCATGGGGGACCTTGATATCATCGGCTAATCCACTGAGGATCGAAAGAGGGATGATGAGCGCTATTCTCACTGTGCACATACCGGGCCAATCGCCAATAAAGCGATAATCCACATCTTCCGACCCAGCGGGAGGAGATCGCGGCCACCGTTGGGGCGCGCGCACGACCTAGGTGCGTCAGTCGCTCATATTCATCTGCGCGACGAGCACGGTCGTCCTACGGCTGATCTGAAGATAGCTAGTGTCGTGTCGCCAAAGTCTTTGGGCGGTTGGGTGCGGGACACTGTCGTATGCGAGCTGCCCGCTTGGGATTGCTGGACGGGGACCGTGAACGGCTGACGGCCTGGACCCGGTCCTCGACGGTG
>JAABVA010004444.1_pt1 | contig 12950 bp, 10 predicted proteins | sample 5560331 | NCBI WGS metagenome assembly JAABVA01 (sample SAMN12812661, study PRJNA571458) | rock metagenome | isolation source: Antarctica rocks | place: Antarctica: Victoria Land, Mt New Zealand sud | collected 2016-01-07
AGGCGGTCTCCCCGGTGGTCTGCGACATCGCCGATCCCGACCGGCTGGCGTTCCCGGTGCGCCAAGGCGTGGTGTGGCACCGGCGTCGCAGCGAGCTGGGCGGCCGGGAAACTGGGGCGGGCGACCTCCTGCCCGGCTACGCGTCGTTGTTCAACGGCGCGCTGTTCTCCGCTGCCTGTGTCGACGCCGTCGGAGTACCGGATCTGCGATTGTTCGTCCGCGGCGACGAGGTGGACGTCCACCGACGGCTGGTGCGGTCCGGGCTACCGTTCGGCACCTGCCTGCAGACGGCGTACCTGCACCCGGACGGCTCCGCTGAGTTCCGGCCCATCCTGGGGGGTCGGATGCACACCCAGTACCCCGACGACGACACGAAGCGCTTCTTCACCTACCGCAACCGCGGCTACCTGATGGCCCAGCCCGGGCTGCGCCGCCTGCTGCCCCAGGAGTGGCTGCGCTTCGGGTGGTACTTCCTGATCACCCGGCGCGACCCGGCGGGACTGCGCGAGTGGCTCCGGCTGCGCACGCTGGGGCGCAAGGAGCGCTTCAGCAGGCCCTGAACGGAACGTCCTCGCGTCAGCTCACTGTCAGGCTGATCGTGTTTCCCGGCAGGGAGAGCGACCCTGATACTGCACCGTCGGCAAACCCACAGCCGGCGAAGGGCGGGATGGTGTAGGTGCCGGTGAGCGCCGCCCCGGCCCGCGGATCACCAACGGACGTGAGGTTGACGGTCACCGGTGTCGACGTCGCGCAGGTGGGACCGACGAGCCCTTGCAGCGAGAACCCGAACACCGAGAAGTCGTCCAGGTGGAGGTTCGCCTGGAATGTCGCGGTGCTCCCGGTTGCGGAGAAGGTTCCGGTCAGGGGAATCCCGTTGCCACGGGCCTGGTCGACCGGGGTCAACGAGATCGTTTCCCTGGCGGGGATCAACCCGAATAACAGCGAGAAGTCGGCGTTCACCGGGGGGATGATCAGCTTGGCGCCGGTGAGGCCGACGCTTCCGTCCTGGTTGGGCGTGGTCGCCGACAGGTCCAGTGTTCCTGGCCCGATCGGGGCGGTGGCGTTCAGTCCCTGTAGACGGGTACTACCGGTGACGGTCTTGCCGCTTGTTCCCAGTACCTTGCCTTGGGCGTCAAGCGCCTGCACGCGCACCACCGCATCGGCGGGCGCGTTCAGGGTCAGCGTGGTCTCGAACCCGGTTCGCGGTTGAGGGGCCCCGAGCGCCTGCAACTCGCCGCCACCACTTTCGGCCAGAACCTGCCAGGCGCTGACCTCGGTGGCGCCGTTCCAGCTCGCGTACACCGCCGTACGGTCCTGGCTCACCACCGCGGCGGGCGCCTCGCTGGGCATACCCACCCACGGGGTGGTGAACGCCCGGTAGGAGAACGCGGTCAGGTTTACCTCGAGCTGCGAGTCCCCGTTCGGCGCGTACAGCGCGGCTTGGGGAGCGCTACCGAAACCGAGGAACCGCCTGCCGTCGGACAGCGTCTGCATGTCCCCCGCGAAGCCGCTGCTGATGTCGGGGGTGTGTCGGTAAACCTTGGTGATGGTCGCGGTCCCCTTGGCGGTATCTGTGGGCGGAACTAGCGTCATCTGCAGTCCGCGGCTGGCACCGCACTGTTCGGGGACGAAGATGGCCGAACCGTTGTCGTAGACGGTGTAGGTGCCGTCGGGCAACTGGCGCGCGTCGTGCTGCCAGCAGAATGGGTACGCCTCGGCGGGGGCGACGCCCGGCCCGGCGGTCAGCGGCGCGAAGTCGGAGCGTCGACCGCCGAATGTCCACATCAGCTCGCCGGTGCTCCGGTTGACCTTGTACGTGGCCCAGGTGTGCCGGCCGGAGACCAACAGGTTGCCGTCGGCGGTCTGCTGGATGGAGTTGCCGTGGATGTAGTCGTATGGCGCGAACGGGAACATGGGGAAGTGGGAGTCGCCGATGCTGATGTGGTCCAAGGCGTGCCACTCGAAGAGCACCTTGCCGGTGTCGACCTCAACCTCCTGCACCACATAGTCGACCACCGTGCTGTTCGCCAGACCGCCGAAGGGGCTCAAGTCCTTGATCACGGGGCTGTAGATGCCCACCAGGGCAGTGCCCTGTGGGGTCAGCTGCAACTCGTGAATGTCTGCCTTGTACCCGTTGCCGGCCGTGACGGTGTGCACCCGGTTGTAGTGGTTGTCCAACAGCACGTACTCACCCTGGCCACTGCCGGGCACCGCCGACTCCCCGCCCTGGAAGTAGGCCAGCAGGTCCTGGCCGTTCAGGTTCACCCGCTGGAAGTTGTCGGCCAGGGGGCGCTGGACTTGCCGAACCACACCAGTTCCCCGGTGCTGTCGAACATCGTCGCGCCGGCCCCCGAGGAGGTGAGCACCTTGTCGGTCGTGTTGCCGGCGGCGGACCCCGTCGCGCAGGCCCCGGGAACCGCTCCGAGGTCCGGTCGGCTGACGTAGGTGTGGGTTGTCGGGGTACAGGTCGGCGACGCGACCGCCGGCTTCGCCTGGGGCGTGACGGCGCCAGTGCCCGAATCGGTCTGCGCGGTCGCCAGCGTGTTCGGGTCCAGTGGTGCGCCGGGTACGGCAACCTTGAACGTGTAGGAACTCCCCGAAGCCTTAGCGATCGACACGCCGGGTACGTCGACGGTCACCGTCTCACCGGGCCGAAAGTCGCCCGCCGGGTCGAACGTCATGCCCTGGGCGGCGCCGAGGGGTTGCCGGGTGCCGTCGTGTTTGCCACTGGTCGACCCCGTCACGGTCAGGTCGGTGACCTGCTTGGAATCGACGCCGCGCAGCGTGATGCTGGACCCGGGCGCGGCGAAGCTGTCACCGGGAGCGGGGAACGCGATCGCCGCAGCTTGCGGCGGCGCGGGGTCGGCGGAGGCGAATCCGGGTAAAAGGCTGACGGACAACGCGGATACAGCAGCCAAAGTGAGTGCAGCACGTGAGCGACGCATGGATGCCCTTCCCCTCGGGCGCACAGCGACTGCGCACCCGCTCCGCAAGTAATTGACTACAACGTTAACAACGCTGAGGACCCGCGAAGGATACGGACATCTTTCGGTGCCGAACTAAGCACCCGGCCGTCACGATGTTCGAAAGATCACCGTGCGTTGCACGATGAAGTTGATCACAGTTGCCGTCCCCTGCGCGATGACGTAGGCGATCGTCGTACCCCAGAAGCTCTCCGGCACGAACGTGAGCACCAGCGCGTTCACCCCGAGCTGCACCGCGAACGTGAGCGCGTAGAGCCCGAACACCGAGGCGAACTGCTTGCCACCACCCGCGGCTTGAAAGGTCCACCGCCGGTTGAGCAAGTACGCCGTCGTCGTGCCCAGCACAAAGCTGATCGCCTTGGCCAGGTGGATGTAGAGCCCGAAGTGCAGACGCCCGCAACGAGCATGCCGACCAGGCACGTTGTGACGAGCGCGATGCCCTGACAGAAGGCGCTCAGCTCCGCGCTGATGTCTCCGACTCTCGGGCCGGCGAACAGCTCAACCATCATCGCGGTGACGGCATGAAATGACTGTGGGTAGTTGGCAAGGCCCAGATGCCACCGGAGGCCGGCGGGGAGGCCATGTCCACCGTGACGCCGGTCTCCCGAATCATGTGGAACATGCTGAAGTGGGCCGAATGGTCCCAACCATCCATGAGCAGACTCAGAGACTCGGCTCCGGGCTTAGGCTTCAACCACGGGTACAGCACCCATCCGGTACACAGGACGAGCACCGGTGGATAGGCGTCCACCACCGCGCATCGGGGAACGAGCCTTCGCAAGCGCGAACGCCAGGGGCCGCCGGCGACCCACCCGCCGCCCAGAGCGCCCACTAGCGCGGCAAGCAGCAAGATCGCGCGCCCAATTTCACCGACCGGGAGAGGAGCCCACCACAACAGGGTTATCCACCCGAAGGCCAGACAGACGCTGAGCAAGATACGGCGAGACAACTGCCGGGATGTGGGGACGGCCAACACAGCCAGCAGGGCAACGGCCAGCGTGAGTCGGCGGGACAAGAATGACAGCGGCCACGGGAGACTGCCCGGAGACGGTCATTTAGCTGCCCGGTGGCGGCCAGGAGAGTTGCCCGCTGGCGGTCACGGGATCTGCTCGACACGAACTCCGTCTGCCGTACCGCTTCCCGCGGTGTGGGCCCCTCCTGGGGTGCGGTTGCGGTGCTGATGCGCCACCGACCCAGGAGGAACACCGTGAAGTCTGCCGAGGAGATCATGAATATGTTGGAAGCGTTCGATTTGACCGGGTCGTTGCGCGATGCCGGCGAGCTCGCCGGGTGCTCACACCACACCGTGGCCGGTTATGTCGCGGCCCGGGAGGCAGGTGCGTTGTCAGTGCACCCGGCGGCTCGGCCGCAGCTGATCGATTCCTATGTGGACAAGTTGGAGGAGTGGATCGAGCGGTCGAAGGGCAAGGTCCGCGCCGATGTGGCCCATGACAAGCTGCGCGACTTGGGTTATGCCGGGTCGGAGCGCACGTCGCGGCGGGCGGTGGCGGCGGTGAAGGCCCACTACCGGCTCGGCCGGGTGCGGGTGCACCGCCCGTGGGTGACCGAGCCGGGCATGTGGTTGCAATACGACTTCGGGGACGACCCAATGATCGACGGGGTGAAAATGACCCTGTTCTGTGCGTGGCTGGCGTGGTCACGGTTTCGGGTGGTGCTCGCGATCCGGGACAAAACCTCGCCCAGTGTGATGGCCGCCCTCGATGTGACGCTCCGCCGGATCGGTGGCGCCCCGACGTATGTGTTGAGCGACAACGAGAAGACGCTGACCGTGGAGCACGTCGCCGGGGTGCCGGTGCGCAATCCGGCGATGGTGGCCTTCGCCCGCCACTACGGCGTCACTCTGCACACGTGTGAGCCGGCGGCCCCGGCCAGCAAAGGCGGCAGCGAGTCCACCGTGAAGCTGGCCAAGGCTGATCTGGTGCCGAAGGACACCAAACTGCTCGAGCAGTACACCTCGTTCGCCGAGTTGGAAGCGGCGTGCGCCGTGTTCTGTGCGCAGGTCAACGCCCGGGTGCACCGGGTGACGCGGCGGGCACCGGTGGACATGCTCGCCGAGGAACGCACCCGGTTGCACCCGCTGCCCGCGCATCCGCACACGGTGGCGTTCGGGGTGACCCGCACGGTGGCGGCGAAGTCCCCGATGGTCGCCTCCGACGGCGGTTCCTACTCGGTGCCCCACACCCTGCTCGGGCAAACGGTGTGGGTGCGGGTGCATGGCCGCGGCGCGGATGAGCAGGTGATCATCGTCCACAGCGGAGCGGAGGGGCCGGTCGAGGTTGCTCGGCATTCCCGGGCCACCCCGGGCAGCCCAGGCCGTGTCGTTGTCCAAGCTGTTCACGCCCACCGAGGTGACCACCACCACCACGAAAGCTGTTCCTGCCCTGGGTGTTCCCACGGCACCGCCGTTGCCCAAGGACGTTGAAGCCTTACTGCGCCGATTACGGTTGCCCCACATTCGCGGTCTCGCCCCGGAGGTCGTGGCGACCGCGAAGGCTCAACGGTGGGAACCGGTAGAGGTGCTGCGCGCCCTGTTCGCCGCCGAAGCTGCCGGGCGGGAACGCTCCGCGTTGGCCACCCGCCGCGCGGCGGCCGGTTTCCCCACGGGCAAAACCTTCGACGCCTGGAAGGCGGAGGCCTCGTCGATCCCGGTACCCACCCAGCAAGCGTTGCGCACCTTGGAGTGGGTGCACCGCACGGAGAACCTCGTGCTCTGCGGCCCCTCAGGCACCGGCAAAACGTTCCTGCTCGAGGCGCTGGGCCAAGAAGCCGTGCAGGCGGGTCTGAGTGTGGCGCGGTTCACCCTGGAAAACCTCGGGGTGTTACTACGCCGACACCGCGCCGATGACACCGTCACCAAAGCCATCGCCCGGGTGCTGCGCGCCGATCTAGTCGTCGTCGATGACATTGGGCTGTTGCCCGTGGCCACCGACGCCGCCGAAGGCCTCTACCACCTCGTCGATGCCGCCTACGAGAAACGCTCCGTCGCGATCTCCTCCAACCTCCACCCGGCCGCGTTCGACGAGCTCATGCCCAAACACTGGCCACCGCGACCGTCGACCGGCTACTGCACCACACCCACATCTGCCAAACCACCGGTGAGAGCGTGCGCCTGTCCCAAGCCCTCGCCGGACAAGGGGTGAGCCCCTTGAGCTGAGCACCCGACCGGTGATGGCCAGCACCAGGGCAGATCCCATGGCCACCACCGGGCAGGTTTCACGACCGCCCCTGGGCAGATTCCAATGGCCCTTGACACAAGAAACCGGATTGCCGCAGAAACACCATCGTCGCGACAATCACCACGCCGACACCGCACCCGCGCGCAATCAGGAACCACCGGGACGTCTGCGGTGTCCTGGATTCGATCTTTTCCACTTCCCGAGCGCCTGCAAACCCCTGGGGCCATCTTGCCTCATGCCGCCGCAAACACCGGCGAGGTGGCGCGATGCCACCGCCGTGGAGGGAACCTCGCTCTACCCGAACCACCACCGGCACCGCTCCGACTGCCACCACGGCCCACAGCACCACCACGCCGGCCTCGGCGGCAACCCACTTGGGCCACGCCGCCCGCACGTGTACCCGAACCGCTTCCCCACTGACGGTGAGTACCGGCAGCAGTAACGCCCGGGCCGAGGCGAAGAATAATATGGGGATACGCAGGGTCAAGGCCATCGAGGTGAAGCCAGCCGCGATCACCGGCGAAGCGGTCCGCCGCCAGGTCAGGATCGCCGGCGCCAGGTTCCACACTCCTTGCGCGCAGCCCGCCCGCCACAATCATCGCGGTCGTCGTCTCACCGGCACCGGCCCGAGTTGCTGGCCAAGTCGCTTACCGTGGTAACCGGACAGAGCCGCCGGGTCAACCACCTCATTGTCGTGGACAACGGGCCGGATGACGCCCGACGACTGAATCAGTTCGGCCCGCGACGGGTGTCCGTCGTGGAGTCTCGGTACAGTTGGCGGGCGGGACGGGCCGGTTATCCAATGCCGCTGCCGCGTAGTCCAGTTATCGGTCCACAGCCGGAGGGAGCGTCGAATGGGCCTGGGTGCGAAGGTCAGAAGCAAGTTGGGTCGCTTTGAGATTCCGGCAATAAACATCTACCGCGGTGCGTTCATCTCGGTGGAGCACTTCGCGTCGACCCTGGCAGGGGTGATCACCGCCCCTACCTTGGTGGGCGAAATAGGTACCGGAGACGGCTCGATCATCAACGCACTACACCGCCGTTGGCCTGCCACTCGATTTGTTGGAGTGGATCCCGCGCCAACGGCTGGACGGCTCTACGATGGGGACCCGGAACACGCACGGTTCGTTGTCGCGACAAGCACGGAGTTGCTGGCCGATTACACCGAACGTTTTGACGTGACACTGCTGGTCGACGTCTTGCACCATGTCCACGATGACTCGAGGCTTTCCGTATTACAAGATGCCGCCAAGTTGACACGACCAGGCGGGGTCATCGCACTAAAAGAATGGGAACTAATCCGCGGGGCCGCCAACTTCTTGGCATATGCTGCCGATCGGTTTGTGAGTGGTGACACATCCGTCCGCTTCATGGCACTGCCAGAGATCGAGGGGTTGATCGAAAGTGCATTACCTGGTTGGGAAATCGTAACGCGTTCCCGTATATTACCGCGCAGAAACAACGCACTATGGGTGCTGCGCAAACCTTGACCCCCTTCAGGACACAGATCCGGAGATCGGCGTGACCAGCTTTCTTAGCTCACCGAGTCGCCTCGAGCGGTCGACAAATCAGGGGCTCCTCGTCGCGTTCGGAAGCGTCCGTGCCTGGCGCCAGACACCCAGCGGTCACCAACGTTCGCCACATCAGGACCGCCGCTAGAAGCAGCACGACAGCAAACCCTGCAATAAGCGCCGTTGAACCGATCGGCGGAGCCCACGTCAGCGGCGAAACCGGCTTGGTCAGATCGAAAGGTATACCGCGAGAATACCTACTAAGAGTTTCTTTGAAAGCGACGAACTGCGCGATCGCGACCAGACCCGGGAACACTATCCATAGCCGCCGCGCTGCCCGGCGATGAAATCCGTTGAAATTACGGAGTATGTGGCCCGCCAGGATGGGTACACCCACCAGCAAGGGGAGGACATACCTACCCTGCCAGCCGAATCCGTGTTCTTTGTAGCTTGCCAACTCGGCGGCTATTGATATAGTAGGGCCGACGACCATCAATGCAGCCATTACTAAAAGTTCACGCCGCGATGCATACATTAGGGAGAGTACGATGATCACGCCCAGCAATGCCGTCCATACAACATAGGTCAAGAACGGCGCGTCTGTGTCAAGCCACCCAAATAACCCCACCATCTGTTTCAACCAGTAGCCCAGTCTGTCAAGCGAGATTTGGAAAGCGCGAACGGGCGGTAACCGCGCAAAGTCGGTTTTGCCCTCCGACTGTACAAAACCTCGAAATTGTACCCAGGCTACGGTTCCCGCGCCGAGCAAAGCGACCACTGCGATTCCGAACCAAACGAGGCGGAGCCGAATTATAGCCCAGAACGTAGCGCGCTGTGCGTACGCCACCACAATCAGAACCACAATAAGCAGTAACCACAACGGCGAGATGGGGCGTACCGTCGCGAGTACGGCGCCCGCCGTCACGACCCGAAGGATAAGCCGCCTGCGCATCCGGCTATCGGAATGTTGGTTGTCGACTTGTCCCAACAGCGCGAGCCCTGCTGTCCACAAGCAAATTCCGGCGGCAATCTCCGGTCCTTGAGGGTTGACCGCTCCGGTGAAGTAAAGCGTCATTGGACTCAGCGCGAGCAGCAAACCGGCAAGAGGCCATGGTCCACGGCTACGAGCGCACGCGGACGCGACGGCGGAGGCGAGAAGCGCGGCACAGAGCGCGACCGTCATCAGGCGCATGAGGTAAATACCCAAGCCACCCGTGGAGAACAGGCTGGGCAGACCTGCGTAGAGGTAGAACAAGGGGGGATAGCGACCGGCCAGCGTCCCGACGGTTGCCTGCCCAGGAACGTTGGCTGCAACCGGCGGCAAGCAAGCCGCGCTGACATCTGGTTTGAATGCGTAACACGGGGATGGATTCTCGATAGCGGAGTACGAGGCAGGAACGTGGACCTCGGTTTGCATACCCGCCGGTATACCGATCACGTCGCCGCGGACCACCCCCGCCGCGTAGATGACGTGGGCAGGCTCGTCCGGATAGCTGAACAGGGGGCTTGCGACCGCCCAAAGCCCCCCCAGTGCAAGAAAGATGAGCAAGGAAACCCACCAGACCTTGCGCTGCCCTGCATCGGTGGTCCGCGCGCCGAAACTGCCAGGCTCCGCAGTCATGACGTTCCCCCACCCTCGTAGTTGACCCGGTGCACCAAGATGGACGAGCGCAGGCGCCCACTTGAAACTGTGTTGTCAGACGCAACACCCTCCGGCGGGGACAAATTAGCGTCGCGACGGCGCCCACACCTCGCGATGCGCCTTGCCCAGTATCGTCCGCCCCGACCAGGACCGAGACCCTTCAACTTCAAAGCTTGCTTTTCGATAGCATGCCAACTCAGCCAGGCTAAGGCAACGGTAACTATCAGAGTGCACAAAGCATAAAAGTGGATTCCCCATCGGTACGCGCCGAAGTACGCAAGAACCTGCTCAACGAGGAAGCCATACACGTAGATTCCATAGGAATAGTCGTTGTGGGCTCCCACCCGGCGAAGCGGTTGCGGTAGCCGCACGGCCAGCCACAGAATGAAGTAAGCTAAAGCAGGGAATCCGATGAGTGCAAAGCCGGCCGTGAGCAGCGTCGCCAGCACCACCAAAGCTGAAAGCACGCCGAGGTAGTCATTTAGCGGTATCGAGTTGGAGTAGACAGCGAAGCACGACCCGACGAGAAAAATCAACAACAAGCTGATTCGATACTGGTCAGCGAAGTACGGCAGGTGAATCGCTAACCACATGGGATTGGCAAGAAAAAATACTTGGAGCGCAAACAGCGCGGCGGCGATCAAGATCACCAGTAGCCTCGCGCGGGTGAGCACCCCCAGCACCAAGAGTGCGCCCACCACCATGTAACACATCCACTCGTATTCTAAAGTCCAAAGAGAACCGTTGAGCACGCTTCCGCCGACTGAGCGGCCGTACGGTGTAGTCGTTGCGAAGATGTCGTAGATTCCATACTGATGAATGGTCAATTTCCAATTTGCGGTCAAATATGCCAGCGAGGAACCGCCAGCCTTTTGCGCATAGCCGAACAATGAGTGGCCTTCGACGCACCAAGTGATTGGTCCGACCACAACAGCGCCCACCAACAAAGCCATCCAGTATGCCGGAAATATACGGAGCATACGGTGCCAAAGGTACTGTACAACGTCGCTTCGGCTGCCGCTTTTGGAGATGAGGTATCCACTGATAGAAAAAAAACCGAGTACGGCTACTCCGCCCAGCGTCTCCTGTTTGTTACTGATCCGCGCAAGGGGCTCCGTGGCAGCACCGGACAGGGGGTATGCGTGAGAAAGAATCACCGCCGACGCAAGCGCGAGACGGATGATGCCCAGCGAATTATCTCGCCCGTTCAGTCCGACATTCAGCGATCGGCGCCTGTTATGATCGTCCGAACCCTTTTTACGGTAGGCACGACGAGTGGATCTCCAAAGACGCACTGGAGCGATACTATGTGCCTTGCCGGGCGCTTGTTCCACGCTCAACCCTTCCAGATTCGCCTGCGCACTAACCATGCGGACCCACCATCTCGGGTTATCGGCAATGAGGAGCACATCTTATCGGTTCGTTCGAGGTATGAAGACGAGCACGGTGGTCAGTGTCGCCGCGGCGAGAGACACCGACGCGAGCAGGTCGCTAGCCGGAAGCAACGTACCCAGCAGTACGAGCACTACCAATGCCGAGACCCATCCCAGGCCCGACCGGCGGTAGCGCCCTTGGGCTACGAGTGCAGTCTGCAGTAACTGTCCCCCTCCGCCCAGCACCGAAGCCGCGGCGAGGATCAAGGCCACGGCGGTTGAGGGTACGGCATGCTGGCCGAAAACCACCCGGACAACGACTGGAACGACGACCGTGGCGCCGAAACCCCAGAGTGCCACAACGCAGATACCTGCCGCGATGACTCGGGGCGAAACAGCACGCAGCCGTGCGCGAGCCGACTCTGCGTTAGCCGTCAGAACAGGCAGGAGTAGCGCCTGCGCGGCCGGAAAGAGTAATACTGGAACCCGCAGGATCAGCGCCATCGACGTGAACCCAGCGGCTACCTCCGGGGTCGCCGCCAAACGCCACGTCAGGATGACAGGAGCAAGGTTCCATACCCCTTGCACACAGGTGAGCACGACGACGGACCACACCAAGTCGGGCGCCGCTGCCGCCGATGTAGTGTCACGCTTGCGTCCACTCGACACGGGTCGTGTCACTGTGTTTTCGCCGGTGGGGCCACGCAGCGAGAGGGTCCACAAGGTCAGTACGGACACAATTGAGCCGCACATCAGCGCGAGCGCCCACCAGTAGCGGTCGTGCACACCGAAGGTCAGCATCGCTCCACCAAACACGAGCGTCGTAATCCCCTCGACAATGAAGCTCAGGGCGTACCGGCCATAGCGCCGCGAGCCAGCGAGCAGCCCGCGCTGCAGGTACGCGTACGCCATCCCAGGCATTGCGGCCGCTAGCAGCGCGGTGAGCAATACGTCTTGGGCGAACGAGCGCGTGATGACGGGTGACGCGAGGATCACCACGACGAGGGCCAACCCGAGCAGCGCGGCGGTCTGCTGAATTCCTACCCGGCGCGCAACGGCCAAGGACCGGCCGATCGACCGATCGTGAGCTACTGCGCGTGTCAGATGGAGCTCGATTGCGGCACAAAGGCCCCGGCCGATGGTGTTCAACAGCAAGTAGAAAGACGTAACCGCCGCGAACGACACCGGGTTGAGCAGCTGGCCACCCATCGCCAGCACGATGTATCCGGACGCCGCCAACAGGAGTTGGCTACCGCTGACCTGCGACGCGATGCCGAGATGGGAGCGCTTGCGACCTCTTGTTGCGGAGAGGTCGGGTGTGCGCACCGACTCAGGATACGGACGGGTCGCGCTGGCCGGTCTGCGGCGCGCGGCGCGCCTCGACGGCGGTGAGGTTGAGGACCAACCCGAGCGACCCCGGACGCGCGCTCTGCGCACCATCGAAGACGCCGAAGGCTGGTAGTCCGAGGCCGTGATGCGTGAGAAGCCTCCAGCGACTTGCCGTCTGGCTGCTCCCTGAACGCACTGCAGCGCCAGTCCCGTGCGAGGGACTGGCGCTGCAGTACGAGCGATCAATCAGCCGGCGGGTAGCACCCGGAAGTAACCCGAGACATCCTCCAGCACATCGGTACTTCCCGCGAGGTTATACACCGAAGCCTGGCCGGCGGCGCTGACTCCGCCGAGCGTCAGGTTGGCGACCACCTCATTGGCCACGAAGTTGACGTCCGAGGCCAACGGCCGAGCGGTGCCCGTGGGGAACTGGGTGAAGAAGCCATCGACGGTGGGGTTAACCGCCGTCAGATTGCTGACCACGGCCACCGTGCCCGCCGTGGGAACGTTGGCTCCCCCGGTGAGCTGCAGTGGACGAGTCTCTCCTGCACCGAGAGCGCCGCCCGTGGTACCCACCGAGGGGAATCGGGAGTCGATCACCCGGGCCGGGTCAACGGCCACGAACTGGGCACCGGTGGTGTCCTGGGATCCCGTGGCGGAGAACCAACCCGTTACGTCGACGACGAGCGGGGTACTCCCGTTGAAGTTGTAGAACGACACCGATCCATCCGTCCCGACGGGCACGATCACCCGCGTGGAAGCCAGGTCACCCGGCTGGAAGTTGACGTTCGAGGTCATGTTGTCGAACGCCGCACCCTTGGGGAACGCCGAGACGTAACCCGCGCCCGTGGGCCGCGACACCGTCACGTTGAGCACGACTGCCTCGACACCGCTGGCCGGGACTCCACCGGTGC
>JAABVA010004445.1_pt1 | contig 12948 bp, 20 predicted proteins | sample 5560331 | NCBI WGS metagenome assembly JAABVA01 (sample SAMN12812661, study PRJNA571458) | rock metagenome | isolation source: Antarctica rocks | place: Antarctica: Victoria Land, Mt New Zealand sud | collected 2016-01-07
ACAGGAGGGTCATCATGCGATAGACTGCGGGTGGCATCGGGAGGCTCCTTCCGGACGATATGGTGTCAGCACCCCTATCCTACCAAAGCCCTCCCGATTGCCCCCTTGTTAGCGAAAACTAGAGTTGCCTAATTGGCCGATTTCGCCCATCGTCTTGAGCTTAGCCACGCGCAACACCGCGTACATCGCCCACGCCTCCCTCTTTTTCCAAGGGGCCACGGCGTCGCCACCCTACGCCGATCGCGGCGAGGCGAACGGACGAATTGTGAGCCCCAGCGAACAATTCGGTAGTGAATATACCGCTTCGCTACGCGAACCCTTATCGTCAGCTTACACGGTCGGGCGCGACGGCGGCAAGCGGCTACTTGGAGAAAGATGCTCCGCCGCCCTGAGCCAGGTGGACGTTTCCTGGTTCCTCGTATGCTGTGAGAGGGAGGATCATCATGCGTCTATGGCTGCGCCGTCTATTCCATCTCCGACCCATCCTTGACCGGCCGAGCGTCAGCGCCCGCCAGGCGGACTGGTTAAGGCGCTCCGCGGTCCCGACGGAGGCCCATGAAGAAGCGCGCCTGCGTGATGAGGAGGGACAGGACCTACAGCGCCCCGATGGTGCAGCGCCCTACTAAGCAACTGCACCAGTCGCAGCGGAGAAGAGGCACAGGAGGGGCACATGACCACGACAACCCAGGACAGGGCCACGCTAGACGCTATCACCGGGGAGATCGCCGCGCAGCTCGGTGAGACCGAGGAGGAGCCAATCCGGCAGATCAAGCGGGCCGTCCGTATCCTCGGCGAGCACCGGGTACGCACCGTTGTCGCTCGGACGCTCGACGTTGAGGCCGCCGGTGGCCTAATGCGCGCCGACGGCAGCCAGAGACGCTCGTTAGGAGGCGTGTTCTTCATCCTCATGCGCGATGATGTAGGACGGAAGGACTTTTACCGGATCTTTAAGGGGAGCCAACAACAGCGGACTAGTGGAACAGGCACGGCCACACAGACGGCGCCCTTTGACTGGACGACGTTTAGCGCGGCCGCGGCAGAGGCCATGAGTAAGCCAGGGGAGGCGACAACAGTGAAGCTAACGGTGATCGGCCGCCCAGGCAAGATCGTGGAGCGCGGCGACGTCGTGCTCGTAGCCATGCGTTCGGAGAAAACGCCCAGTCTGCCTAAAGGCGTCCCGGCGCCGACGACACCCACGGTGGATTACATGGTGCTCGTGGGGATGAAGCAATGGCGGAAGGTCGCCGAGGCCCTTGCCGCAGACCCGGCCGACAAGCTGCTGATCGAGGGCTACCCCACCGTCCAACCGGACTTTGCAGGAATCACCGTGTATGCGACAGCGGTGACCACGACGGGCATCCAGGCGGGCAAGCGCGCGGCGCAGACAGCGACGACGAGCTAGCGCCGAGATGTGTTAGGAGGGCTGCTGTGGTGTACGTAGCCGGCACCGTCCTTGCGGCCATTCTTCTGACACCCGTGGTCGTTGCTATTATCCGACGTGCGAAGGGCTGACCAGGATAAACGAGGAGAGGGTCATGCGTGACAAGGAGCGAAAGCCGCGTGTGTTCGGCTTGTCGCGCATGGAGAGGAACATGGATCGCATGGTCGAGCGCACCATAGACAGCCTCGTCGAGCGCGGCTGTATGACACGCGCGGAGGCGGCCGTGAGGTTGACACGCGACAGAAAGGGACCCCTGATGAACGAGCAGCCCACCGGAGGCGCTTCGACGCCTTCACGCGAGACGGCAGCAGACAAGGTGGAGGACGTGTTACGCAAACGGACCGGTGGTACCGAGGAGCATCCGGTCGAGGGCCGCGCCGATGAGGCGCAGCGTGAAACGCCGTATGAGACGCACCACAACCAGGGCAAGCCGGACGGCGAGCAGTAACGCAGGGCGTCGAGGCGCGCGACAAATAAAAAAGAGCCCGACCTGTAGCGCCCCTTTGGGGACATGGCTACAGGTCGGGCTCTTTGTCTGTCCAAGATAGCCGCCACGCACAACCAGCCCCGCGCTACCGTTCGGTGCTCTTAGCCCCGAAATAGAATCCGAGCGCGGAACCGAGCAAGCCGGTCTCCGCCGGCAGAAGGATTTGCAGCAGATCCTTCGTTTGTACCCAATCACGCGTGCCGACCTTTAAGAAGGCAAAGATGATTGTCGCGCCGAAGATGAGGACAAAGGCGAAGGCGAGGCCACTGCGTGTCCATTCTCGCCGACCGAGGCGCTCTTCGCGTGGAGCGGCACTTTGCAATGCGGCGGTCGATAAGGGTGGTCCACCTGCATCAACCTCCAGTGGGATGTTTGGTCTTGCCTCAGGCACCCCGCCGCCGCCAGTCGTTCCCTGTGGAGCGGGCTCGTCAGACATCAGGGCTTGACAACTTCGCGGACTGTCCCATCCCGGTGTTGAATCAAGAGTTTTGCCCCACTTTGGCGTTCTTCCTGATACCAGTTTTCAAACGCAATCGCATCTCGGATTGTTTCGGATAGCGATGTGTCCCCCTTCGTCCTTTTCAGGCGTTCCAGTGTTTTATACCCATCAGACGTGAAACTAACGCTCAGCCGTTGGATATCCCTATCGTCGACCATCCTGCCTCCTTCTGTGTTGAGGCTACCCTTTCCCTCCAACACAAAACAGATGGTACTGGGCTATTGATGCAATAGTCCACGGCCATCACATCTATAATACATCATAATGACGTATAAATGACGGTTTAATGGTGCACAAGAGGGAAGCTATCAGCGACCGCATACTGGCAGATCGGTCGCCTCACCCCCGTCGCCCGGCCACACAGCCAGCCTTGACTGCGCAGCTCCACGCGACAGTCCTAATTCTACGCGAACGACGACCCAGATGGCCGCACTGTGCAGGTGAGTCCGTGGTCAGCGGACGGAGACCCTTCTGAGCAGGGCACATAGGGGGAAACGTCTACTCCCCACGGTCTGGCCCGAATGGGTACTGTCTCAGGCCGTTTCTTCGCCTACGATGTTCCTGTAGCCCTTTGTGGAAGCGGCATTAAATACGGGTAGATCGCACATAGGAGGACCACAGTGAACCGGATAAGCAGCCTCATCAATGACCGCCCTTATCACTGGCATGGGTACGGTGACTACTGCGGACGTTGCCTACGTGACCGCCGTGCACCGTGCGGGGACCTGACGCCACTCATCGACAAGGCGGGCGTCCAGTGCCGTGCCTGTGGCAGGTTACTGCGGTCATCACACGCCACGGATCAAGCCGGATTGGACCGGATTCGGTCGTTGACGGGCGTGGATCAGGCCGCATCGGCACGGGCCGACATGGATCAGCCGCGTGAACGGTACGGCTTACCCCCTGCCCGTGCGGCTCTGCGAGACCCACGCAAAGGCGGTGCAGCCTGAGCGGGCCTGAGCCTTCTCCCCGTTCCTCACGGATCAGTCGCTACCGCCTACCCGGCCTGATCCCAGTCGTACGCGCTGTCTTCATCATCCGCAGGTCGCCCTGTTGCTAGCGGCCACTGCCCTGGCGTGGGCTCGTTGGGCTCGGGAAGCCCAACCTCATCCGCGAAGCCGGGCGCACGCCTGACGCGCTCGACATTGACGGCGATCGGGCCTTTGCCCGCTGGTCCATCCGCCGGCTGAAAAGACACCGTGTCGTGTTGCCTGAGTTCCTGGAACGCGATGCCCTGTAGCTGTGAGGCATGCAGAAAGTAGTCCTCGCCGTCCTCACCTCGCACGAAGGCATACCCGCGTTCATTCGTGTTTCGTACTTGTCCGTTCATGACGTGTTCCTTTCTATCGCCATTGGGCTCGTCAGCCATGCGGGCAGGCACATCACGCCCGCTGTCGGCGACCGCGCGCACGCCGCGCGTCAAGCGCGTAGCCCGATCATACTCAGCGTCTACCAATAGCCCGGCGCGCTGGTGTGGCGACAACTCCCCCCGCTGCCACTGTTGCTCAACGGCTTGCCGATAGGCGGCGTGGTTCCGCTCAATCGCATCCCACTCCGCACGCCGGGTCGGGTCCTGGCCGCTGGCGTCATAGCGCGGGTGGACCGCGCGACGCACATTGATAGCACGGTGCGTCTTCCCCTCTGTCGCGGCACTCAACTCGTAGACGACCCAATCCCCCCGCCGCAAGGTTGAGGGGGCATCCTCGCCGCCGCCGCCACGCTCGAAGCGGATGTTTGGCCGGCGGCGCACGGGGCGTATCAGCCCCGCGCCACCGGCACGATGCACAAAGATTACTTGCCCTTCTGGCATGGGTGTACCTTTCGGTCTGTCGTCGTCACCTTAGGACGGACGTCTGGTGGTTTAGCGCGCGGCGACCTGCCGCCGTGTTGGTGTCGTTTCAGTTGCCGGATGCTCGGACTGCGTAGCCCACGAAGGCGGCTCGGGCATCGCATACGACGCAATGAGAGCCGCTCCCTCGCGCTCCCACACCTCGTCGCTGGCCGCACGCGCCGCGGCGTAGGCTTCTTCCTGGATCTTTTTGAGCCGGGTGTCGGCGAAGGTATAGACGTACCGGCGGCCCAGGTCGACCCGGCGGGTTTGCCACTCGTTATGCAGATCACGTTGACGCTGGTCATACTCCATGCCCGTGAGGTCCCGTCGTTCGCGGTAACGCCGTTTCAGGGCCTCTAGGGTGCCTGTGTACATGTCCTTGGCGAGGTCCTCTAGGCGTTGCTGCATGGCCTCTATGGCCGTCTGACGCGCCCTGATGGCCGTTCTCACGGCGACTGGGGGTCAGGCAACGAAAGCTTCGTAGGACAGCCATATTACATAACGTTGCCTTTCGACGCTGTATTAGCGGTCCAGTCGTGTTAGCGGTCCGGTTTTTACCCGGATCAGTTAGTGCACTGAGCCGCTAACACGCTGGGTATCGCCTAAACTCGACCTCTAATCGTCCTTTGGGGACCAGTTGCGTCGCCTCTCCGCCGTTATTGGTCAAATGGCTGTTCTACGAAGCTTTCGTTGTCCCACCCCCGATACGGCGACGGATGAGATCCTCGCCGTCATCGCAGCGGATCAACCACACGGCGCCACCGCCGATCAGGTCGCTCGTGCCGTTGGTCTTGGTCTCAACGGCGAGGTGGTACAAAGCCTGTTGGAGGAGCTGGTAGTGGATGGTCTGCTCGACCGGCGCGGGATTGGCGACGGGGCCGTGTACACCCTCAATCCGCTGGCGTGATTCCTCGATATGCCACGGTTTTATGTCTCACGACGCTGGCTATCCAGGTACTCGCGTAGCCATGCACGCGTCGTCCGGCGCACCGTCCGTGGTCCCGCCGCCATCGTCACTGTCTTGAGACGGCCAGCCCGCACCGCCGTGTACAGGGTGCCTGAGTTCTTCAGGCCGGCCAGTTTGCTGGCCTCCGTCAGGGTGATATAGTCACTGTCTAGCATCCGTCCTGCGGGTCGCCTCCCTACGTCGTCTGTCGGGTTACGCGTCCTCACCAACACTCGCGCGCCTATTCTCATGTGCCCTGGACCGCCCAGACCGCACATCCCACACGAGGAGCGCGACAACCCATCCAACACTGAAGATCGTCGGATAGAGTATATCGGGATCGCTCCAGCCTACGGCGTTCGTGACGTCGGCAATCACAGGAATGAGCACGAGCACGGCCCCAGACAGCCAAAGGAGCACATCGTACCACCGATACTCTCCCCTGCGGCGCGCCCCGCCTCGATAGATGGCACGCCACCCACACACGCACAACGCGATGGCATAAACGGCGCTTACAGCAATACTCATACTATCGTTGTAGCGTAGTCGCCACGAAACGTACATCGCTGTTGCACGTAGCGCCGGGTCAGCGTTGACAAAAGTGTACAAAATGTCACACAGCGTGCCACCTTTCCACGCGTGTGCCCATGCATGTACAGACGCGCCAGTGTGGCTCACCAGAAGTACTCGTGGCCGTACCACTTGCGTCGATCGGCGAGCCGAAACGTCGCGTGTTGGCCCGCCGGCGTGGTCCACTGGGACAACGGTTCTTCCGGCCAGCGACACAGACCCCCGCCCGGACGATGCGGCCAGTTATAGGCCGCGCACGTACAGGGCGTGTAGCGGGTCTTGCTGCTAGCGCAGTGGTCGCCGTACCGACGTGCCTGGGGACCGTGGTGGGTATGGCCGGCATGGTTCATACAGCGCTGCAGCGGGTCATCCCACAAGGCCCAGGCCCGGCACGGTTCGCCATCCTTGCGCGCGCCCGTGCAGCGCCTGCGCGCCTCAGCCTGTGCGCTATACGCCATCGTCCTCTACCTTCGTGCGCGGCGTGCTCTCCGATTCGACCACCACCACGCCGGCAACGTTGACTTGCCGCTCGCCGACGTTGATCTGCAGCGCGCTTGGATGCGTGAGGCGGCGCACGCGGGCCAAACTCTCGACCGCGCGCCGGTAGCGTCCCTGCGCGGCGGTCATGCGGCGCTCCCACCAATCGGCCTGGGCGATCACGACCTCCGTCTGGTTCATCAAGCCCGTGTAGCTCTGCTCGACCCGCTGCATGCGCAGCCAGCACAGGATCACAACCTCGATCAGCCCACGCTCGATCTCCGGCGCGCCCCGGTAGCCCAGGCCATCACCCATCGCGTCTACGGTCACACCAATCGCTGTATACACCAACGGCGAGGACGATCCCGCAAGCTGCTTGATCGCCCGATCGGTGTTCACCTCAACGACATCGAACAGCACACGCGCAAGGAGCGGATCCGCGCGCAGCACGTTCCGTAGGTCGGCGAGGTCCTGGGGAGCGGGGTTCTCGCGGTCAACCTTCAGCACGGCATCACGTAACCGGCCCAGCGCCCCCTCGCGCTCGACCAACCGTACCTCTTGTACCGTGTCAGATAAGCTCACGTCTACGCCTCCATTGCCCTTTATGCGTGTGGTAGCCGGCCAGCAGCAGCCCCGCCGTCGTCAGAAGGCCGGCTGCCGTGTCCAACGCGTCGAGCACGGCGTCGCTCTTTTCCTCGCGCCGCCGCAGGGCGCGCTCCCGCTGCTGCTCACGCCGCGCGGCCTCGTCGAAGCCGGCCAGCAGCGCGCCGTACGCGCCCCCGCCGATGTACTCAGAAACACAGCGGCCGCCCTGCCAGCGCTTGCGATAGTAGTAGCGGCCGCCCCGCCTTCTCTCTTCCCAGGCCATCGTTCCTTAGACCTCCTTTTTTAGGGTTGAACCGTGGTTGAACCACGCCACGATAAGCGGGGGTAACAACAGACCCTAGCACAACATGTTGCCATCGTTAGCGCCTCAACTCCGCCGGTCGGTCCTGGCCCACGAGCTCACGCGGCGCACGGCCACGCACCTTCAAGAGATGGTGGCTCTTGTGCCGCGCCAGGTCGCGCACGCTCACGCCGTAACCGTCGGCGATGACGGGCGAGCGCACGCCGGCCAGAAGATCCTCGTCGATCGTGGCCGCATAGCTATGCGTACAGATGGGGCAGTGCGTGGGTAGGGCCATGATTCAGTTCCTTTACAGTAAGCGACACCCTCTCGACGACGCGCGTATGCGGGTCATGGCGTACCTGCCGCCACGGCGTGAGCCCTGAGCCATAGGTGGCGATCAGGAAGACGACCGTCGCCAGCACGAGGGCCGCGTGTCGTGTCGTCGCGCTCGTTGTGGTGGTCATCGTATCCTCTTCCATCTAGAACTAACGTGCTACCCGTCGAGTGGAAGCTATCCACCCCACCTGTTGTACATAAATACGTGCTGTCCTGTTCTAGCGCCCGTGCTTGGCTTTGCGCTGCGCTGCCGCTGAGAGCGCCTTGAGCACCGCGTCGCCGGTCTCGCGGGGCGTCTTGGATTCATTGATGGTCAGGGTGATATGCTGCGTCGTCGTATGACTCTGCGTGTAATGGTTGGTCGTGTGATGTGTCACTGGCGCGCGCTGGGGCATGACATGCGCCGGAGGATGCAAGACCGCCGGATTGATTGAGGCCAGATTAAAGCCTGTCCCTTTGCTACCCCCATGTGGCGCACTATGACCCGACGAAGATGACGCCCCCGCTAACGGGATAGGATGTGTGCCTGGGATATGCGACAACAGGCTGTTGATCGGCCCAATGACCGCGTTAATGAGGTCGTTGAACAAGGCTGAGATGCGTTGCGTCAAGGCTGACCACCCGGCCTTGACGCCATCGCTGAACTTGCCAACGATGGCCTTTCCCAACCCAAGTATCTCTAGGTCGAGGCCCGCGCCCGCGAAGGCGGCGGCCACGGTCGGCCCGCTTTTCTGCCCCGGCTTGTTCGTCGTCGTCAACCCCTTGAGGGGGAAAGAAATCAGGGCGATGATGGACGCAAACGCGCCTTCAACGGTCCCGGCTAGCCCAGTAGCCGCCGCCTTGATGACACCCCCCGACTTGAACGCGCCCACGAGCACGAGCCCGAGCGGCGCGCCAATGCTCAGGGCTTTAATGCCTGTATCGAACGCTCCCTGAATGTCATGCCCGAGATTGAGACCGTTGCTGCCGCCGCCCGTCGCCCTGTCCTTGGCAGCGGTTTCTAGGTTTTTAAGCGTTTCCTGACTCCACTGCGGTATCTGCAACGGAGTGCCACCACCCGGCCCTTTTGGCCCCTTGAAGTCGTTAAAGATACTCTTGATTCCGTCAATGGCTTTGCCCACGCCTAGTTTGCCGATGGCCCCGACCAAGACATTTGAGAGTGCGGTGCCAATGGCGAACTCTCCGATGGTTTCAGCCATGCGCGCCAGCGAATCGGGCGAAATGCTCATCTCCCAATGGCCCGACTGCCGTGCATTCGTGTTGATACTCGATGGGAACTTGATGGCCTGTGGGACCGTCGTCGCCGTCGTTCCCGTCGGCGTGGTCGCCGCGATCTTGGGCATGGATGACCAGTTGCTAATCCCAAGGCTTTGGCCGGGTGCCACCCTGATGGTCGGCTACCCTTTGACCGACACCCACGTATCGCCACTGCCGCCTTTGGGCGCGTTCGCGCCGAAGCCGAGCGCGCCCGCGATGGCGCCAGGGTTGACCACCTCGACTTTCTGTGTGCCCGTGGGAATGGTCTTGATAGATTGAGGCAGCGCGGCTGCCGCACCCCCATGCGACGCGGGGGCGCTGCCCTGCACGTACTTGAAAATGGAGCCATTGAAAATCGCATCGGTGATCCCGATGGCGACGCCGCCGGCGATACCTGCTTTCAAGCCACTGGCCGCGTTGCTCACCCACTCCGGCTTGACCTTGACGGTCAAAGGGCCACCCGCATCAACCATGGCCTGCACGCGGGCGCGCATGGCCGTTATCTCCGCTGGCGCTTTGGGATCAAGGACCGGCGTCACGATGGCGTTATCGGCGGTGACATGGACGACACCCGCGCTGCCCGATGTCTTGACATCGACCGTCGCGGGGTGCTTGGCGGCGTAGGTATCAAGTGCGTTGATCGACGTTTCAGCGCCGCTAATGTCGAGGGAGCTAGCCTTGACGGGGACGGTGATAGTGTGAGCACCAGCCTCGCTAAAGCCCTTCGTCACATCGTACTCAACGGGGATTTTGATCGGGACGGGATTTGACTCGCTAAAGGCTTTGGTGGTGTCGTAGGTGACAGGAACGCTTAGGACTCATGCCAAAATAAAATGAACAGTCACGCCATGGTGACGGCAGGGCTGATCGTGTAGTTCCACTCCCCGTGGAAAGCGTGGGGCGTCAGGCGGACGGCCGCGAGTTCTTCGTCGGAGACCTTGATCTTGGTGGGGTAGCCGCCGGTGTCCCGCACCGCCTGCACGGTCAGGCCCGTGCGCGTGGTGGTTGCCCCGATCAGCTCGACAATCACCTCGTGGCTCACCAGGGGGCGTCCGCGCCAGTTCAGGCTGATGTGCGCAAACAGGCGGTGCTCGATCTTGTTCCACTTGCTGGTCCCCGGCGGGAGGTGACAGACGGTGATCTGCAGGCCGGTCTCGTCGGCCAACGCCTGCAACGCCACCTTCCAGAGCCGCACCCGCACGCCGTTGCTCCCGCCTCCATCCGCGCAGATGAGCAAGCGCTCGGCCTGGGGATAGGTCGGCGCGCCGACACTCTGCCACCAGCGGCGCAGACTCTCGATGGCGAACTGGGCGGTATCGTGATCCTGCCCCACATTCACCCAGCCCGTATTGCGCCCCACGTCGTAGATGCCGTACGGAATGGCCTTGCCGACCTGTTTATCGACGAAGTCATAGACGTTGACCCGCTCCGGCTGGCCCTGGGGCTGCCATTCCTGCCCGCCGTTCTTGTAGGGTCCGACCAGTTCCTTCTTCTTGGCATCGACCGAGATCACGGGCTGGCCGACGGCTAGGGCGGCCGTGACCTGCCCGTTCAGATAGTCAAACTGGGCATCCCGATCGGGATGCCCGCCCCCCTCCAGCACCTTGCGCGGCGCTTGCAGGCTGTACTCGAGCTGCTGCAGCAGGCGCGCCACGGTCCGATACGAGACCGGATGGCCCTGCGCCTGCAGCGCCGCCGCCAGTTGGCGCGTGCTCTTGCAGGTCCAGCGCAACGGGGACATTGGATCGCCGCGCGTCGTCGGCTCGATCAGCGCTTCCAGGTCCCCTACCAGGGTCGGATCGCTCTCCTGGCAGGACATCCGCCCACCCCCGCTCCGTCGGCTGCGGTCGCTATCCGGCACTGCCGTGTCCAGTTCGGTTAGGGCGGCATGCACGGTCGTGCGCGAGACCTGTGCGGCGCGGGCCACCCGCGTGACGCCCCCATGCCCTAGCGCCCGGGCCTCCGCCGCCAGGACCAATCGGCGCTGTCGTTCATTCAACTGCGGCAGGATCGACGCCAGCTTGCACGCCAGGACTCCTTGCTCATCCATCTCTGGAGTATAGCCGATTAGCTCCTTTTGTTCAGGTTATTGTGGCACGAGTCCTTACAGCCTATCCGGAAAGTGCCTGAATACGCTCTCAGAGGCTGCATAAGCCTCCCTGACGATTTTCCGGATAGGCTGTTAGGGCGTGAGCCTGCGCCTCACTAAAGGCTTTCTTCGTGTCATAGGTCACGGGAATAGCTAACGGCGTTGCCGCTGCTTCGCTAAAAGCAGCTTTGGTATCGTACGACACAGGGACACTAATGGGCGTTGCCTGCGCTTCACTAAAGGCATTGTCTGTGTTGTAGTGAACCGGGACGGTGATAGGCGTTGCCGTCGCTTCGTTGAACGCCTGATCGGTGTTATAGCGCACCGGGACACTGATCGGCACGGCTTGCGCCTCGCTAAAGGCATTCGTCGTATTGTAGGACACGGGAATACTGACAGGCGCGACCGTGACCGGCGCCTGCACGAAGCGTGCGGTCGTCACGGGCGACGTGCCGAACTTATCCTGCGGTACGCTGTTGATGTTGGCGATATACGGCTCTTTGACCGCATCGGCCAGCTTTGAGATAAACTCTGCGCTGGTACGCACAACCGGCGGGATAGACCCAATAGCGTCACTCGCCTTGGTCGCTTGGACCGCTTCTTCGGCAAAGCCGCCAGCGGCCGCCGACACATCACCCAGCAGCCGGCTGCGGATGAAATCCCCCAACGCCGAGTGCGCTATTTTCAGCCCCAGGAAAATGGTCGAGATACCAATGAGCGCGGGCTTCCACGTCGCTTGCAGGAAGGTGGACAAGCCGCCCACGGCCGACAGCATTGAGTTCGCGCCCTGGATCATCCCCGTGAAGCTGCTCACCATGTCCGTCAGCACCGGCAACAGCGACGTGCCTACCGTCTCCTTGAGATCGGCCAACGAGGTGTTCAGGGCGGCAATCTGGCCCTGCGCGCCCTTGGTGCCCGCCGCGCCCTGCCCCGCGAAGGCCGTTTTCTCCACCTGATCGAGCAGGAATTGCGCGCGGTCATTGGATGAGAAGTTCGGGTTCTTGAGTTCCGCTTGCAAGAGGCGTTGTTTCTCGATGGATAGATTCAAGTGCGAAATGACGCGCTCCGCACCGCGCCCGCCGCGCTCGATCTCGCCGAGCGCGGTCGGCACATCCTCGCCCAGGGCCTTCGCGAGGTCAGCGATCTTGCCGGGTTGGCCAATGATCGTTTCGGGCTTGATGCCCGCGCCGACGCCCTGCGCCACGGCCGCTTTGAGCACGCCGACCGAGATACCGAACTTCGCCCAGGTGGTCGACGACTCCTCGATGGCCTTGTTGGTGGCCTGGAACGCGCCCGGCGTCTTGGAGAGCGCGGCCTGTAGTTGGTTCGTCGCCTGCTCGCCGGCGATAGAATCGACCACGGCCTCGTGCAGAAACTGGATTCCACCGAACGCCGCGCCTAGCCCAATGCCCCCAATCAAACCCGCTTTAAGCCCACCAAAGGCCCCGGTTAAATCGGTGGCGCCATGCCGCAAGGCTTGCAACTTAATGTACGAGGAGCCGCTTTCCACTCCTAGAAGCTCCATAGAGTCAGCAGCCACCCGTACGGCCTCGCCGAGGTTGCGCGCCTCGTGCGCGGTCTTATCAGACTCTGCGCCCACCTTAGCGAGCTTCTCACCAGCGACCGTCGCTTCCGTGCCGGTACTGGCGAGCCCTGCATGGATGCCCTTTAGAGCCGACTCCAGGCTTTGAGAGACACCTTCGAAGGTCACGGTAATTTTTGACTGAGCGTTATTGGACATGGCTCCCTCCGCTGTCGGTCCCTACGGCCCGTTGCATCTCATCGAAGGCGAGCACGTCGAAGAAACGTCCTCGGCGAACGGTGCCATCCTCGGCATGGTGTTCCATTGTCGTTCCGGCCAGCTCGTCGATCATAACTTGACACGCTGCCAGGAGCTTTGTACTTCTCTCGCGCAGCATGTCGTTGTCCACGCGTAGAAGAGTGTTCTCAGCCTTTAGCTGGGCGTTCTCACGCACGATGGACTCGGCGTCGCGTCTACCTAGTAGTCCGTCACCCGTCTTTTTGACAGTTGACCGTTGAATAGGGCATCCTCTTACCAAGAGCCGTAGGTGGACACCTGGGAGGAGGATACGTCGTGAATAAGAAGTATATCGTGACCCTGACCG
>JAABVA010004451.1_pt1 | contig 12940 bp, 15 predicted proteins | sample 5560331 | NCBI WGS metagenome assembly JAABVA01 (sample SAMN12812661, study PRJNA571458) | rock metagenome | isolation source: Antarctica rocks | place: Antarctica: Victoria Land, Mt New Zealand sud | collected 2016-01-07
GCACGAACACCAAGATCCGGCTCCTGACCCGGATGGCCTTCGGCTTCAAGAGTCCCGAAGCCATGATCGCCCTCGCCATGCTCAACCTCGGCGGGTACTGCCCACCCCTACCCGGCCGTCAAGCCGCGTGAATCGACCCACGGAACCAGCAGGAGAGCCGGAAATGCTCGCGAGCGGCTGAGACCGCGCGATCATCAGGCGACGACGTCTGCTCGCCAGGGCGCACCGGTTGACCTCCGCCCGTAGTTGGCGGCACTCTCCGTCGACTGCCGCGCAAAACCCATAGTACGAGCTGAGCCTGTGACCCAGATCTCAAATTGAGACGCCCAGCTACCACCACGTGGGTTGTGATGGCAACTGCACGTCTGCGGCACCTCCACCCGGTGTGGGCGCAGCCGCGACGTGCAGGTCGGATCGGCGGCGCGAAGGCGCGGCGGACCACCGAACGGAACTTGAGCCCCGAGGAGGGAGCACACCGTGAGCAGACAGAGTCTGAGCAAGGCCCACGAAAAGATCACCGAGCTGTCGTGGGAACCCACCTTCGCCACCCCGGCGAAGCGGTTCGGCACCGACTACAGCTTCGACAAGTCACCCAAGAAGGACCCGCTGAAGCAGATCCTGCGTTCCTACTTCCCGATGGAGGAGGAGAAGGACAACCGGGTCTTCGGCGCCATGGACGGCGCGATCCGCGGCAACATGTTCCGCCAGGTCCAGGAGCGCTGGATGGAGTGGCAGAAGCTGTTCCTGTCGATCATCCCCTTCCCGGAGATCTCCGCGGCCAGGGCGATGCCCCTGGCGATAGACGCGGTGCCCAACCCGCAGATCCACAACGGCCTCGCGGTGCAGATGATCGACGAGGTGCGGCACTCGACGATCCAAATGAACCTCAAGCGGCTGTACATGAACCACTACATCGACCCGGCCGGCTTCGACATCACCGAGAAGGCGTTCGCCAACAGCTACTGCGGCACTATCGGCCGTCAGTTCGGCGAGGGCTTCATCACTGGTGATGCGATCACCGCCGCGAATGTGTACCTGACCCTGGTCGCGGAGACCGCGTTCACGAACACGCTGTTCGTGGCCATGCCGTCGGAGGCCGCCGCCAACGGTGACTACCTGCTGCCGACGGTGTTCCACTCGGTCCAGTCCGACGAGTCGCGCCACATCAGCAACGGCTACTCCATCCTGTTGATGGCGCTGGCCGACGAGGACAACCGCCAGCTGCTCGAGCGCGACCTGCGCTACGCCTGGTGGAACAACCACTGCGTGGTCGACGCCGCGATCGGGACCTTCATCGAGTACGGCACGAAGGACCGACGCAAGGAGCGCGACTCCTACGCCGAGATGTGGCGGCGCTGGATCTACGACGACTACTACCGTAGCTACCTCATGCCGCTCGAGAAGTACGGCCTGGTCATCCCCCACGACCTGGTCGAACTGGCGTGGGACCGGATCTACAACAAGCACTACGTCCACCGGGTCGCCCAGTTCTTCGCCACCGGCTGGCCCGTCAACTACTGGCGGATCGACGCCATGACCGACACCGACTTCGAGTGGTTCGAGCACAAGTACCCGGGCTGGTACGACCAGTTCGGCAGGTGGTGGGAGGCCTACAGCCGGCTTGCGTACCCCGGCAAGAACAAGCCGATCGCGTTCGAGGACGTGGGCTACGAGTACCCGCACCGCTGCTGGAGCTGCATGGTCCCCTGCCTCATCCGGGAGGACCTGGTGGTGGAGAAGGTCGACAACCAGTGGCGGACCTACTGCTCGGAGACGTGCTACTGGACCGACGCGGTGGCCTTCCGTCCCGAGTACGAGGGCCGGGAGACCCCCAACATGGGTCGGCTCACCGGCAAGCGCGAGTGGGAGACGCTCTACCACGGGTGGGACCTCGCCGACATCGTTAAGGACCTCGGGTACGTCCGGGACGACGGTCAAACGCTCACCCCGCAGCCGCACCTCGATCTCAGCGACCCGAAGAAGCTGTGGACGCTCAACGATATCAAGGGCATCCCGTTCGGCAGCCCCAACATCTCGCTGAACGAGATGACCGACGACGAGCGGAATGCTTGGGCGGCGGCGTACCGCGGTAACCCGAACCGCACCCCGGCCAGCGTCTAGCACCCGACCGGAACTGGGCACCGACGGTGGGGTGGCGCGTCTCGGCCGCCACCCCGCCGTCGTCCCTGACCTGACCAGACACCGCACGCGAAGGAGCGCGGACCCCATGAGCGAGCACCACAACGTGCGCTTCGAGCCCGTCGGCATCGACATCGATGTGGCCGAGGACGAGACCGTGCTGGACGCCGCGTTCCGCCAGGGCGTGATGCTCATGCACGGCTGCAAGGAAGGGCAGTGCTCGGCGTGCAAGTCGTTCCTGATCGACGGTGACGTGCAGCTGGACCGCTACTCGACCTTCGCCCTCGCCGACTACGAGAGCGACGAAGGCTATGTCCTGCTCTGCCGGACGCACGCCTACTCCGACCTCGAGGTGGAGCTGATCAACTTCGACGAGGAGATGATCCGTTCCGGGCTGCCCGTCGTCACCGCCACCACGGAGGTCTCCGAGGTAACCGCCCTCACCCACGACATCACCCGGCTCGTGCTGACCCTCGTCGACGCCGCGTCGTTCCGTTACTACCCGGGCCAGTACGTCGACATCCAGGTCCCCGGCCAGGCCGAGCACCGGTCGTTCTCGATGGCCGCGCCGCCCGCGCCGGACGGCCGGCTCGAGTTCATCATCAAGTGTTACCCCGGCGGCCACTTCTCGGGCCTGCTCGAGGGCACGCTCGCCGTGGGCGACAAGCTCGACATCACCGGCCCCTACGGATCGTTCACCCTCCGGGCGAGTTCGGAGCGCCGGTTGGTGTTCGCCGCTGGCGGCGCCGGCATGGCCCCCATGCTGGCGCTGCTGCGACAGATGGCCGAGGCTCACAGCACCCGCGAGGTGACCTTCTACTACGGCGCGCGCACCGAGGGTGACCTGATCTCGGTGGACGAACTCAGCACATTGCAGCAGGCGCTGCCCCAGCTGGTGATCGTCCCCTGCCTGTCGGAGTCCTGGCCGGATGGGTGGAACTCCGACACCACCGGGTACGTGCACGACGTGGTGGACCGCCACGAGGACGCGTTGTCCTCGTGCGACGTCTACCTCTGCGGTCCACCGCCCATGATCGACGCCGCGCTGGAGCTGCTGAGCACGGCGGGTGTCCCGCAGGAGCAGATCCACTACGACAAGTTCACCACGACCGCCGAGCCGGACACCCCCTGATGCACGTGCCCCGATGACCCCGGCCCTGGCGCACCCGCCCCGTCCACCCCACGAGGAAGAAGGCAGTTCATGAGCACACCAGTCGAGGAGAAGGCGCAGCCTGCTCCGCAAAGCTTCCCCAAGCCGGAATTTACCGGTGCCGAAGCCGGGCTGAAGGTCTTCCCCAGCTCCACCAGTCGCGCCTACAACTACTTCACGCCGCAGAAGATGCGGGCGACGGTGTACGAGGACGTCACCACCGACGTCCAGCCCGACCCCGAGCGGCACCTCACCCAGGGCTGGCTCTACGGCTTCGCCGACGCCCCCGGTGGCTACCCCCACAACTGGACGGCGCTGAAGAGCAGCAACTGGCACGCCTTCCTCGACCCCAACGCGGAGTGGGAGCAGACGATCTACCGCAACAACTCCAACGTGGTGCGGCAGATCGGGCTCAACCTGGAGAACGCCAAGGAGGCCGGCGCGTACGCGCACTGGTCCCCGACCTGGACGAAGTTCGTCGCCGAGAACGTCGGTGCCTGGATGCACGCCGAACAGGGCCTGGGCATGCACGTGTTCGTCTCGGCCCAGCGATGCGCGCCCACGAACATGATCAACAACGCGGTCACGGTGAACAGCGTGCACCGACTCCGCTTCGCTCAGGACCTCGCGTTGTACAACCTGGACCTGAGCGAGTCGCTGGACGGCTTCGACGGTTCGGTCCACCGCGCCACCTGGAACGACAATCCGTGCTGGCAGGGTGTTCGGGAGAACGTCGAACGGCTCACCGCCATCGAGGACTGGGCCGAGGCGGTGTTCGCCACCAACGTCGTCTTCGAGCCCCTCGTCGGGGTGTTGTTCCGCAGTGACCTCTTGATGCAGATCTCGGCCCGCAACGGTGACTACATCACGCCGACCCTGATCGGGGCAGGCGAGAACGACTTCAACCGTGATCTGCGCTACACCCGCGCCCTGTTCAAGATGTTGACCTCCGACGCCGAGCACGGCGCGCACAACAAGACCGTCATGCAGGGCTGGCTCGACACGTGGGCGCCGGTCAGCCGGCACGCCGCATACGAGCTGCAGCCCATCTGGTCGCAGCCGGCCGAACGGGCGGTCACCTTCGCCGATTCGTTCGCCGCGGCCACCGCCGACTTCACCACCCTGATCAACGAGTTCGGCCTCACCGCACCCAAGGAGCTGAAGAAGTGACTAGCTCATCCGTTAGTTTCGATGTCAACCGCACCTCGTCCAACATGTGTGGCGTCACCCTGATGAACAACCAGAACGGCTACGTGGTCGCGGAGGTCATGAGGGCCAAGGACGGGATCACCATCCGCGAGTTCCCGTCTATGATCCGAGTCGACGGCGTCAACAAGATTATTTTCGACTACCAGGAGATCACCGACGCGCTCGGCACCGAGTTCGACGGATCGGACTTCGAGGAGATCATGTCGACCCACTACGGACGCATGGTGCACCTCGATGACATGACCATCATGTTCGCCAACCCCGAGGACGCGGCGGAGTACATCGACTTCGACCTCAAACCCGTCTAGTCATGCCATTGGCCTGGTTGGCCGACGATAAGCGGCATCCCAGCAGCAAAGGAGAATGTCAGTATGTACACCAAGGACGGCGAAAGCTACTTCGTGGTCGACGGACATGTACACTTCTGGGACGGTAGCCCGGCCAACCAGTCCAATGTTCATGGCGCACAGTTCATCGACTGCTTCTACGACTACCACCGCAATCTGAGCCCCGAGGAGTGGGTGTGGCCGCCGGAGAAGTTCGGTAAGTACACCGAGGCCGACATGCTGCACGATCTGTTCGAGGTCGGCTATGTCGACAAGGCGATCTTCCAGCCGACCTATTTGACGGACTTCTGCGGGTTTCAACACCACCGAACGTAATGGCGCGGTCGCGGAGAACAATCCAGGCAAGTTCATCGTGAACGGTGCCTTCGACCCGCGGGACACCGAGGCTGGCCTGGAGGCGTTGGAGGAGCTCGCCACGCGGTGGAACCTGCAGGGAGTCAAGCTCTACACGGCCGAGTGGAAGGGTTCGTCGCGGGGGTGGAAGCTGTCTGACCCGTGGGCGTTGAAGTACCTGGAGAAATGCCGGGACCTGGGCATCAAGAACATCCATGTCCACAAGGGCCCGACCATCCGCCCGCTCGACCGGGATGCCTTCGACGTAGCCGACGTCGATGTGGCCGCCACCACGTTCACCGATCTGAACTTCATCGTCGAGCACGTCGGCCTGCCGCGGCTGGAGGACTTCTGCTGGATCGGCACCCAGGAGCCCAATGTCTACGGTGGGCTGGCGGTGGCTCTGCCGTTCATCCACTCCCGCCCGCGCTACTTCGCCCAGATCATCGGTGAGCTGCTGTACTGGATCGGCGAAGACAAGATCCTCTTCGGCAGCGACTACGCGATCTGGCAGCCGAAATGGCTGGTGGAGATGTTCGTCGACTTCGAGATGCCCGCAGACCTGACCGAGTACCCGGCGCTGACCACCGACGTGAAACGCAAGATCCTCGGGTTCAACGCCGCCGCGCTCTACGACATCGACGTGCCGCCCGAACTCGCGAGCAAGGTGCCCGCCCAGCCGGAAGCCGAGGTCGCCGTGGGTGCGTCGGAGTGAGTGCAGCGACCAGCGAGTCCTGAGCTGGCCGCACGCCCATTGCCGGCCCCATGCCTAGTGGCCGGCCGCACGCCCACTGCCGCTGTCGGCTCAACCACCGGAAGAAGGACGTCATGGCCAAGGACTTGCGCTTCAACGTCGAAGCGCGGCAACTACTCGAGGCCGGCGTCAACGCCCTGGCTGACGCGGTCAAGGTGACCCTCGGCCCCAAGGGCCGCAATGCCGTGATCGAGAAGCTGGTCGGCGCACCCACCATCACCAACGACGGCGTCACCATCGCGCGGGAGATCCAGCTGCGTAACCCGTTCGCCAACATGGGGGCGCAGCTGGTCAAGGAGGTGGCCACCAAGACCAACGGGGTGGCCGGTGACGGAACCACCACCGCCACGGTGCTCGCGCAGGCCATGGTGCGGGAAGGGCTGCAGGCCGTCACCGCCGGCGCCAACCCGATGCAGCTCAAGCGGGGCATCGAGGCCGCTGTCGAGGCGGTACTGGAACGGTTGGCGAACGAGTCCACCGACATCGGCGGCGTCGGCGACCTGGCCAGCGTCGCGACCCTGTCGGCGAACAACGACAGCGAGATCGGCGACGTGATCGCGTCGGCGATCAGTCGGGTCGGGCGCGGGGGGGTCGTCACCGTCGAAGAGTCGCCCTCGTTCGGTCTCGAGGTCACCTATGTGGACGGGGTCGAGATCGACAACGGCTACATCTCGCCGTACATGGTCACCGACCGTGAGCGGATGGAAGCCGTCTTCGACAACCCCTACGTGTTGCTGACCTCGGAGAAGATCTCCAAGGTCCAGGAACTCATGCCGGTACTGGAGCAGGTCACCAAGTCCGGACGCCAGCTCGTGATCTTCGCCCAGAACATCGATGGGCCCGCGCTGGGCATGCTGGTAGCCAACAACGTGCACGACACCTTCCGCTCGGTCGTCGTCCGCGCGCCGGGATTCGGGCATCGCCGCATCGCCGAGCTGAGCGATCTGGCGATCTGGATGGGCGGTCAGGTGATCACCGCGGAGGCCGGGCTGAGCCTGGACACCGTCCGGCTGGAGCAGCTCGGTCAGGTTCGGCGCGTCACCGTCACCGACGCCACCACCCTGGTCGGCGGCGTCGGCCCGGACAACGAGGTGGCCGCCCGGATCGAACAGCTCAAGCACGAGTTCGAGCGAGCCGAGAACGACCACGACAAGGACGCACTGGAAGGCCGCATCGCCCGGCTGTCGGGCAGCGTCGCCGTGATCCACGTCGGTGCGGCCACAGGGGTGGAGCTCACCGAGAAGCAGCACCGGGTCGAGGACTCACTCTCGGCCACCCGTGCCGCGCTCGAGGAAGGCGTCGTCGCCGGCGGTGGAACCGCGCTCGCCCAGGCCGCCAGCGCCATCGATGCGCTCGATCTGCACGACGAGACTGCGCTCGGGGCCCGAATCGTCCGCGACGCCCTGATGGAACCCCTGCGGTGGATCGCCATCAACGCCGGGTACTCGGGCGAGGAGGTCGTCGACGCGGTCCGCCAGCTACCGACCGGTCACGGGTTCAACGCGATGACCGGCACCTACGGCGACATGTCCGGGATGGGCATCATCGACCCGCTCAAAGTGACCCGGTCGGCGCTGCAGAGCGCTGCCTCGATCGCGGCCTTGCTGCTGACCACCGAGACCCTCATCGTCGAGGAGGTCGTGGGCAACCCCGGCGCCATCTACGCACCCGGCTTCGGTGATCTCGCCGAGGGTCTCGTCCGGCCGTCCAACATCGCCTGAGCCACCGGGCTCGCGTTGCCGAAACCACCCCCAGGAGAGCGAGCGAACAACGGTGACCGACGAGGCAACGACAGACCCGGCGACCCCCAGGAATACCGAGTCCCTCGCGCGGGAACTCGGCACGATCTTCGACGACTTCGACGGCCAGATGCAGAAGCTGACTGCCGATCTGGACCCGGACAACGTGCGCACCGCGGGAGCGATGACGCTCGCCGTCGGCATGTACGCCAACAACCTCGCGAAGGTGTTGAACGAGCTCATCGGCATCGTCCACCGGCTCGAGCGGGCGCAGCCAGACCCGGTCCTGAGCACTGGGCAGCCTGGCCCCTCGCGACCGCTTGTCGGTGGTGTGAGCAAAGATCGAGGGCATGAGCAACGCCATGGTGAGGATCGCCCACGCGATCCCTGACCGACCTCCGCTCCGGCTGGCCGTCGGTCAGCAGGTGCGGGTCGGCGACCAATCCAGTGCATGGCCGGAGTTCGTGTCGTCACCGCGGCGCACGGCGCAGGCTGGGTGCCGGCGCGGCACCTGACCACGTCGTCGGGCCGGGGAGCAGTCCGAACGCCGTACGACACAACCGAGCTACCGACTGAGCTTGGCGAGGTGCTCGAGGTCCTCGCGCAAGACCTCAAATGCGGCTGGCTGTGGTGCCGATCCCCCAGCGGGCGTGCGGGATGGGTGCCGGTGAAGACGCTGGAGATCTCTGCCTGACCCCGGGGGTCGGCTTAGCAACAGAACGATTCTGGGTGTTTTCGTAATCTTGTATAACCGTGCCGAGCCGGCCGGGGTATCGGGTGGACACCCGTGCGGCGAGCCAGCCGGGGGCGGGGCGGGCCCGGACGTGGGTGGTCAGCTGCAGGGTGGACGACCCGGTGGCGCCGGCCTCGCGCACGATCGGCGCGGCCGCGTCGACCAGCAGCGGCAGCGCGAGGGCGTCCGGTGGGCGGCCGTCGGCGAAGCCGATCCAGAATTCCGCCTCGGTGTGCTCGGTCGGCGCCCCGCGTACCCATCCGGGCAGCACGGGGTGTCGGACGTGAATGCGGTCGGTCATCGTCGCCCCCGCCAGCAAATCCGCGATGTGTGGCGCGGCGTAGGGGTCGACGCAGTCGGTGGGGTCAGGCAGCTCAGGTGCGCCCACTGGGGTACCGGCCGGGGTGGGGTCGCCGAGATCGGTGCCAGTGGCCAGGGTGCGCACCACCTCGATGCCGTCCTGGAGCAGTCGGGCCTGGGCGGTGACGGTGCGGCGGGTCCGTCCGACCTCCTCGACGAGCACCTCGGCGGGCCCGGGCACCGCGGGGTGCAGGTAGGTCGTGGACACCACGAGCGGGTCGGGCGCACCGACCACCTCGAGCAGTGCCCGCAGGCACACGGCGGTCGAGTAGCCGCCGTTGACCACCCGCCGAGCGCCCGCCACGCGTCGCCGAGGGCGACGGTGAACCGTCCGGGCTCGGAGGTGGCCACCGGTCGCACCGCCCGGTCCAGGGCGTACCCGGTCACGCGTGGGCCCCGAACGCGAGCAGGTGGGCGTTGATCTCGTCGGCGTGGGTGGCGTACAGCCCGTGCGGGGCACCGGGGTAGACCCGCAGGTCGCCCTGGGGAAGCAGCTCGGCGGTGGGGCGACCGGTCAGGTCCAGGGACGCACTGGCATCAGCGTCGCCGTGCAGCACCAGGGTCGGCACCGGGCAGGCCGCGACGTCGGCACGGAAGTCGGTGGTCAGCATCGCACGCTGGCAGGCGAGCTGGACGTGCGGCGCCGTGCCCAGGCAGATCCGCATGGTGTGCTCGGCGTAGGCCCGCGACACCCGATCCTCCCCCGACCCGAGCGCGAAGTACTCCTCACGACGCTGGTCGAACCAATCCGCGCGGTCGCGGGCGAACTCGGCCAGCGCACCCTCGACCATCTCCACAGTGAGCCCCACCGGGTGGGTGTCGGTGGCCAGCAGCATCGGGGTGGTGGGGGCGAGCAGCACCACCCGCGCCACCCGGTCGGCGCCGTGCCGCGCTAGGTAGCGAACGATCTCCCCGGAGCCCATCGAGTGCGACACCAGCGTCGCGCCGCGCACGTCGAGCCCGGTCATCAGCCCGGCCAGGTCGTCGGCGAGGGTGCCGGCGTCGTAGCCCTGGGCGGGGACGTCGGAGAGCCCGTGCCCGCGCCGGTCGTAGGCCACGCACCGGCGGCCCGCGGACAGCAGGGCCGGCACCTGGTGCTCCCAGCAGGTGCGGTCCAGGCTCCAGCCGTGCAGCAGCACCACCGGCTCACCCTCGCCGAGGTCGTCGAAGACCAGGCGGGTGCCGTCCTCGGTCACGTGCTTCGACATCAGCCCACCACCCCCGCCCGCTCGAGGATGTCCAGGGCACGGTGGTCGGCGTCCTCCCCGTCGCAGAGCACCACGGTGCCTTGGGCGAACGTGCGCCGCAGGGCGGGCAGCTCCTGATAGGCCGGGCAGTCGTACCACCGCCCGGCCCCGTCGGCCTCGAGGAAGCCGAGGAAGCCGAGGACGTCGGAGCTCAGCGAGGCCTCCACGACCTGGGGTGAGCCGCCGTGGATGAGGAAGCTCCCCCGTAGGGCGCCAGGGTGGCGTCGATGCCGGTGAGGTAAGCCGTCAGCGCCGGCCCCGGGTGGATGTCGTGCAGCAGGCCGACGGCGTAGCTCGCCGGGCGGGTCATGCTGGGCATGGTCACGCTCCTTGCCTTATCGAGGTGTGTCGCCTGATCGAGGTGGACCCCGCCACCATCACCCGGGCGATGGCCGGGCGTCGATACCTCACAGGTCATGGCCCGGCTCAGGCTGTGGAGTCGGTCAGCCACCGACGGGTCGCGGCATCGGCGGGCAGGAACGTCTCGATGGCCAGCTCGCTGGCGGCCACGTCGAGGGGGGTGCCGAAGGTGGCGATGGTGCTGACCAGGCGCAGCGTGTGGTCCCCGACGTGCAGCTGCATCGGCAGCGCGAACGTGCCGGCGTCGGTCTCGGCAGGCCGAGAGTTCCCGCCGTGGCCCACGTTCTCCGGGTAGGGAAACTGTTCGGCCTCGGCGAGCAACGCGTCCAGGGACTCGCTCGGGGCGGCCGCGGCGTGCTGGCGGACCTGGCGGAGCAGGTGTGCGCGCCACGGTCCGAGGTTGCCCAGGTGCCGGGCCAGCCCGCGTGGGTGCAGCGTCACCCGGACCACGTTGACCGGGGGGTCCAGCAGGTCGGGGTCGACCAGGGTGCCGAGCATGCGGTCCACGGCCGCGTTCGCGGCCACTACGTCGAACTCGGCGTCGAGCACCAGCGCCGGGTTGGGCAGGTGCCCCTCGAGGACCTCCTCAAGCACGTCGAGCAGGACCGCCCGGGCGGCGTGATCGGTACGGGCGTCAGGGTAGGCCGGGGCCAGCCCGGCGCCAAGCAGCATCTGGTTGGCCTCCCGCAGCGGAACCTCCAGCGCCGCGGCCAGTCGGAGCACCATGTCCCGGCTCGGTCTGGCCCGCCCGGTCTCGACGTAGGACAGGTGCCGGGTGGAGGTCTCGGCCAGGCCGGCCAGATCGAGCTGGGACAGTCTCCGGCGCTGCCGCCACCGCCGCACCATCAGTCCGACCGGTTCCCTCGTCGTGGTCACACTGCTGACGGTAGGGCCCGGGCGCACCCCGCGGCCATGACCTCACACGTCATCGACGGGACCAGGCGCCACCACCGACAGTTGCGCTTGCCCGAGCCGACCGACCGGCTCACCCGCCAAGGAGATGACCCCCATGACCGACTACACCGAGATCGCCCGCCGCTACATCGGCGCCTGGAACGAGACCGACCCCACCACCCGCGCCACCCTCGTCGGGGCCCTGTTCAGCACCGACGCCAGCTACGTCGACCCGATGGCCGTCGCCGAGGGTCGAGAGACCATCGCGGCCGCGATCGCAGCGGTGCAGGACCAGTTCCCGGGTTTCACCTTCCGGCTCGCCGGCGAGGTCGACGGCCACCACGACCAGGTCCGGTTCTGCTGGGAGCTCGGCCCTCGCGGCGAGCCCGCCCCGATCGTTGGGTTCGACGTCGCCGTCCTCGACTCCGACACCAGGATCCGCACGGTCCTCGGGTTCCTCGACCGGGTCCCGGAGGCCTGAGATGAGCGACATCGGAGGCGCGCGCCGGGAGGTGGTCCTGGAGCCCCTGCCCGAGCACCCGGTGCCCGAGCCGGGACCGGTCAGCGCGCCCCGGGCACCCGCGCCGGCGCACCGTGCGACACCCGCCGTGGCCCCACGCTCTGAGGCGGTGATCGCGTGAGTACTGCAGGCCCCGCCCTCGTCGCCGCGGAGCTGCGCGGCTACCGCCGATTCCGGCTCGCCACCGACGGTGGCCTGCACCCACCCGTGCAGGGCGGCCCAGCATGGGACCCGGGACTGGAGCACGCGGTATGCCCGTCAGGGCACGACGGGCCCACCCGCGGGTGCGGGTGTGGCCTGCACGCCTGGTACCACCCGGCCGACGCCGTCGGGGCGGGTGACGTGCTGGCCAGCGTCCTCGTCCGGGGCAGGACCGTGCTCGGTGACCACGCGATGCGCGCCGCAGCCGCACGGGTCGAAGCCGTCGCCGTCCGCGACACCCGCTCCCGGGCCGCGATCACCGCCCGCTACCCCGGGGTGACGGTCGTGGCCTCCGCTCGTCGGCTGGTCCGCACCCACCCGCCGCAACCAGTGGACTCCCTCGGAGTGGTCGACACCCTCAGCCCCACCTCGAAGTACCGGCGGGCGTTCCTGCTGCTGTGGGGCATCGGAGTCGCACTGTTCTACAGCGCGGTCGCGCTCGCCGCGACGACCGGCCTCGGTGACCCGGCGCTGCTCCTGGCCGCGGTCGTACTCGGGCAGGCGCTGCTCGGTTGGCTGGTCGCACGAAGCCTGCGCGACTCGACCAGCACCAGCGGGCAGACGAAACCGGCGTGACCGCCAGGAGGTCTCGACCATCCGCTGATACCAGCTGAGCGTTCCCGCAAGACGATCGGCTACCGGTGCGGACTGTTGCACTCGGGTGGCTGCATGACCTTCATGTGGGTTGAGGCTGCACAGTGCGACTTGTGACGGATCCGCTGCTGACCATCGGGGCCTTCGCCCGGGCGGTCGGGCTCAGCGCCAGCGCCCTGCGCTACTACGACGAGTGCGGCCTGCTGACTCCCGCGGAGGTCGACGACACCACCGGGTACCGCTACTACACCCCGGCACTGTCGCAGCAGGCGCGGCTGGTCGCGCAGCTGCGCGAGCTCGGGGTACCGATCCACGTGATGAAGCAGGTGGTGACGGGATCGCCCGAGCAGGGGCGGGCCG
>JAABVA010004452.1_pt1 | contig 12940 bp, 9 predicted proteins | sample 5560331 | NCBI WGS metagenome assembly JAABVA01 (sample SAMN12812661, study PRJNA571458) | rock metagenome | isolation source: Antarctica rocks | place: Antarctica: Victoria Land, Mt New Zealand sud | collected 2016-01-07
GGCACCGGGTACGCACGGGCATCAGTTGGTACCGGATGAAGAGCGCGATTATTCGTCCCGCCCTTCGCGCCTATCTCGCTCATCCTTGGCCTGCCTTTGCCCCAACTGCGTAAGTCCTACCGGATATGATTCATACGCGCAGTGAGGAACGAAAGGTAACATTCTATGGCTGAGAGCAGCGAACGCGAATGGCATAGTGAGCGAACAGCACACGCCTACGAGGAATATGCACAAGCGCATTCGATGTACAAGGCAACGGCACATGATCTCGTTGCCATTGCGGGATTCACGCCAGGGATGACAGTCGTGGATGTTGCGTGCGGCACTGGCATCGTTACGGAGGCGATTCTGGAACGGCTTGGCGAGACAGGCAGCGTGACTGGCGTTGATAGGTCGTCTGAGATGCTCGCGGTCGCTGGGAGAAAGATTCAGGCTGCCAATGTAACGTTCGTCCAATCTCTCGCGGAACGGCTCAATGAGGTGATCAAGGTCACAGCCGATGTCGCTGTCTGTAACTCGGCGTTCTGGCAGATACGGATGAGCGAAGCACTGACCGCGTTAGGAATTATTCTGAAGGCAGGGGGGCGGTTCGTGTTCAATCTCTCCCACGGCTTCTTTCGGTTCACTCCCGAAGATGCACCAGTTTCCTCCTCTCCCTCGCTCGATCAGTTGATACTGGAGATTGCGACACGCGAATATGGGTTCACCCTGCCTGACCTGTCACGGCGACGACGCCCTTTAGACTTTGCATTGGTGGAAAGCATTATTGAAAAGAGCGGGTTCACTCTCGCATCATATGAAACGATTACCTACCAGAAGCCGATTGAGGAGACGCTGGCATTCCTCAGAATTCCGATTATGCTCGAATCCCGCCTTCCCGGCTTGCCTGAGACCGCACGGATCGCGATCCTGGAGAAGGCGTGGGCGCAATATGACAAGCCAAATTCTCCTTTTGCGGATACATGGACTTACTTTGTGACGAAGAAGCGCATGCACACAGCGTAGCATCCATATATCGTCACGACGTGCCGTATACTGAGGGTGGCGTGCGAACGTACGGCGGAGGAAGCATGGCAGTGGGGGACGATCTCGATCTCGGAGCGTTGGAACCGGGCAGCGGCACGCCGCTCTACCGACAGATCGCCGATCGTGTCGCCGCCGGGATCGCGAGCGGTCAATTGCCACCCGGCACGCGGTTGCCGACCGTGCGCGGCTTCGCGAAGACGCTCGGTGTCGGCGTGATCACCGTTGCACAGGCATACGAGGCGCTCAGGGACGCGAACCTCGTCTCCGGGCAAGTTGGGCGCGGGACGTTTGTGCGGGATCGCACCGGCGCGGAGATGACGCCGCACACCTCCTACCTGCCATCGTACGTTGTGCCGCCGATTGGCGACCCGGAGATGCTGCCTGCTTCCCCCGCACTGACACTGCCGCCCTTCCCACTACCAGTACGTGCCGCCCGCCCGAACCAACTGATGACGCCTGCCCACCGCGCCGGCGTCATTTCCCTCGCCTCCGGCCAACCCGCCGCCGATCTGCTGCCCGTGGTTCATCTCAAGAAGGCGTGGAAGACGGCTGTGGATGAACTGGACGGCGACTTGCTCGGCTACGGCCCCGCGCTCGGCGACCCGGATTTGCGCCTCGCCATCGCGGAGCGGTGTGCCGGGTGGGGCTTCACGGCGAGCGCGGACGACGTGCTAATTACAACGGGCGGGCAACAAGGGATTGACCTCGTCGCGCGCTCCCTCGTCGGCCCCGGCGAGCGGGTGGCGTGCGAGGTGCCAACCTTCGCCGCCGCGCTCGACATCTTCGCGGCAGCGGGCGCACGGATCGTCCCCGTGCCGACCGACGATCAAGGTATGGATATGTCCGCATTGGCGGCGGTTTGCGAGCGGGAGCGGCCGCGTCTTATCTACACCGTGCCGACCTCGCATAACCCGATGGGCACAGTTCTCCCCATTGATCGCCGGCGCGCGATGCTCCAGATCGCCGCACGGCATGGCGTCCTGATCCTTGAGGATGACCACTGCAATCCCTTTGTCTACGATCGTGAACCACCGCCGCCGATCAAGGCGGGTGATACGGATGGCCGTGTTATCTACGTCTGGAGTGCGGCGAAGACCGTCTCGCCCGATCTGCGCGTCGGCGCGGTGATCGCGGGATCGCCCTTGATGGCCCGGCTCACCGCGATGAAGATGGTGACAGATCGCTTCACTGCACGCTTGCCGCAACGCGCCTTGATCCACTACTGGAATCTTGGTGGTGGCAAGATGGCCGCGCGGGATGTTGCCACAATGCGCGCGGCCTACCGCGAGCGGCGGAACGCGATGCTTGGTGCCTTAAACGCGCATTTGCTACCGTATGTAGACTGGCTGCCACCACAGAGCGGCCTCAATATCTGGCTGACGCTACGGGATGGCCTGACCGCACAGGAAGTGACCGCCGTCGCGCTCGCGGAGGGAGTGGCGACGGTCGCGGGCGAAGCCTTCTACCCGGCAGGCGTCGATATCGCTTCGAACCGCCTTCGCCTCACCTACGCGGACAATATGCCTAAAACCCTGAGCGAGGGCATCCACCGCCTCGCCTACACCTTCGAACGAGTCACTGCCCTCGGTCCTACCGTCCGTCGTACCACTACTACCGCCCCGGTCTAACGAGAAAATATGAACCACGAAGAGCGCGAAGACACGAAGAACACGAAGGAAGAGAAAGAGGATTAAGACCCCTTCTCTTCCTTCGTGTTCTTCGTGTCTTCGTGGTTAGCAAATCGCCAGGTTACTTGCGGAAAGCGCGGGCAGTCATGTAGCCGAGACCGGCGGCAACGAGCACCGATTCAACTGGCTTGCGCGAAATCAGTTGCTTCAGATCACCTACCCAATCGTCTGGCGTGCTCTGTTGGAGGTACGCGCCGGTCTGTTCGAGGGCGCCAGCTGCCTTGGTCGCGGCGTTGGCGACGGGATGATCGGGGTCAAGTGTCTGTGTCTTGTCGCGAAGCGAATCTGCCAGCCCGGTCAACTTCTCACCGGCCTGTGTGGATTTCTCATTCGCGGTTTGCCTGGCTTGATCGCCCTTCTCACTCACTGTGCCAGTGACCTGGTCACTCTTACCCGTGAATGTCTCTTTCAGGGCATCCGTCCTGGTTTGAAAATTCGCTTTTACGCTTTCGAGCGTATCTTGTGCCTGGCCGGTAACGGCATCGAATCTTCCCTGCGCCTGGGTTCGCGCATCGTTGAAGGCGCTCTGCGCCTGCCCTTTGACATCGGTCATCTTTGTCTGGGTCTGGTCTCGCAGATCACTCGTCTTGCCTTGCGCCGCATCTTTGACATCACTGGCTTTATGCTGTGCCTGATCGCTGAGATCACTCGCCTTGTCCTGTACCGTACCCTTTACATCCGATGCCTTCTCTTGCATGGCACGCTGAGCATCACTCGCTTTTTCCTGTGTCTGAGTCTTCGTGTCATCTGCCTTCTGTGGCGTCTGGAGGGTAGGACCGGAGCCTTGGGTCGAGACGTTCTGCCCCTGCGGGGTTTTGACCGTACCGTGGTCCTGCGTGCCACCAATTGTTCCTCGGTTCGCCTCCGTACCGCTCGTGCCAGATGATTGCGGCGGGCTACCGGTCGTGCCGTGCTGCGCGCCGGTCTCCGCGCTCGATGGTCGCGGGGTGTGGCTCTGCGGGGTGCTCCCGGCGCCTTGCGTCGGGGGCATGCCGCCCGTACTCTGCTGGCCGCCGGAGCCGCCCGTACTCGGCTTCTGCCCCGATGAAGATTGCTGCTGCTGTTGCTGCTCCGGCTGATGCCGTGTCGGTGTGCTCCCGCTCTTGTCGGTCTCATCTGGCCGTTTCGGGGTGTTTGGGTTGTTCGTGCTCATCCGTTTCTCCTGTTCACCATATGCGGCGCTTCCCTCACCAGCGTAGCCGACACCGGTTCCGAGCGGATTATCGGTGCGACCCGGATCATCCGTCGCGCGCGATGGATTGGCCATCTTCTCGCTTTGCGCGTCAAGCGCTTCACGCTCGTGCGTGCCGCCTGCCGCCATCTCAACCGCGTTGTCCCGCGATCCCTTTGGCTTGACATTCTCGGGCGTCGGCGGGACATATGTCCTTTCACGGCCCTCATTTCGTCGCTCGACCATCGTTCCGTACCTCCTTATCATTACCGCGCAACCGCGCGGCGCTGTGGCAACCACCGCAGGTAATACATAAAGTCAGCAACGAACGTGCCATTGCCGCTTTAGTAGTAGTAACTATACTTAAATGACCCACGAGTATTCGCGCCCTCCCATATGAAAACCGGGTCGTTTTCCACTGGCGCCGCAGAGATGATCCGGGCAATGAGACGTAACCCCCAGTAGCGTAGGCTTCAGCCTGCGTCTCTACCCGTGCAACGCTTATAGAGAGGAGCGCAGACTGAAGCCTACGCTACCGACACGGACGCTTTCTCGCGATTCATCGCCGCACCCACGAGATAAAAAGGGAGGGCATCCCGCGACTCCCTCCAATCATGCATTCTCTTTCGTTTACTGACGTCTACCTACTTCTTCCAGTAGGCAACGTTCCACAGCGCCGAGTCCCACGGTGTGTAGTTCGTGTTGACCAATGCCTTCGCGTGGCCATTCGCTGCATAGCGATCCACGATCGGGATCTGGAAGTAGTTGGTGACGATGACATCGTTCATCTGCTTCTCGATCGTCGCCCGCTTCTCCGGATTCAGCTCTTTGATGAGTTGCGCGGCGAGTTGATCGTATTGGTCGCTCTTCCAGCGGCCAGGCGAACCGGTCTTCCAGCCATTGGCCTTCTGCGGGATGAACTTGCTCTGGTAGTTCGTGAGGAAGTCCCCCGCGTCTGGATCGGAGGGGCCGGTCGTGTACATGAAGATGTCTTTTTCGCCCCGCTGTGCCGCATCCGGATTATCGGGCTGGCCGAAGAAGACACCGGCGTCCGCGTTCTTGATGTCCATCACGATACCGGCCTGCTGGAAGGACTGCTTGATGACCTGCTCTTCCTTCTCGCGTACCGGGTTAACGGTGCTTCCATAGACGATCTTCAATTGCACGCCATTCTTGGCGCGGACGCCGTCAGAGCCTTTCTTCCAACCGGCATCTTCGAGGATCTGGTTCGCCTTCGCCACGTCGTAGCCGCACTTGTTCGTTGTGGACTGCAGCGCGGCAGGGATGCCGAGCAGGACGTTGCAGGTCGGCTTTGCGGTGCCGTACAGGTTCTTGGCAATGCTGTCGCGGTCCACGAGCCAGGACATTGCCTCGCGCACCTTTGGATCGGTCAGAAAGGGGTGCGGGGCCGCGAGCGAGGCCTTCTCGCCGTTGACATCCTTGTTCGGATCAGTCTGGTTGAGAATCATCTGCTCGACGCCAAAGCCGGGGCCGCTATCGATCACCGCGCCCGCGTCGGTCACCTGCTTGAGAATGTCCGGCGTTACTTGCAGGTTCCATGCGAAGTCCGCCTGACCGGACTGAACGGCCTTCGCTGCCGTGCCCGCGTCACCGCCACCCTTGAGGTCAATCGCGTCGAAAAAGGGCGCGTTCGCCTCGCGGTAGTTGTCGTTCATCACGTACTGGACATTATCACCGGAGGTGAACTGCTTCACCTTATACGCGCCGGTACCGATTGGCGCGGTACTGATGATACACGTCTTCGGGTCCGTGCAGCTGTCCAACTGCGCCTTCTGGAGCACAACACCCTGCAGGTTCGTGAACGGTGTATACCACGTCGCGGTCGGGGCCTTGAAGGTGATCTTCACGGTCGTCACGTCTGGCGTGTCAATGCTAGCAATGTTGTCGTACTGAGAAAGAGAGGACGCACCATTCTCCGGCTTCACGACGAACTGCCACGTCGCCTTGACATCAGCCGAGGTGAGGGGCGTGCCGTCGGACCACTTGACGCCGTCCTTCAACTTCCACGTTACGCTCGTGCCGTCCGCCGCCACCGAGCCGTCCGCCGCCGAAGGGATGGACTTAGCAAGGACAGGCACATCAGGGAGAACGCCTGCCAACGATGTCACTGCGAGCGGTTCCTCAACAACCCGTGACGCATCCTCGTCCTTTGTGCCGTTCGCGAGGTGGTCATTGAGAATGACCGGAGCCTGCCACCAGAGCAGGTGCAGCGTGCCGCCGCCGCCGCGCTTCGTCGGAGCCGTGCCGCGTAGGTCCGCCCCCGTACTGGCGGTCGTCGTTGTCGTGCCCGCTGTCGTGCTGCTCGCAGCAGTCGTGCCGGATGCTGTCGTGCTTGCCGCCGGTTTGGTAGTGGAGGCAGCTGTGCCGCTCGTTGATGCGGTCGTCGCGGCTGGGGCCGTCGTTGCTGCCGCTGGGGCAGTCGTTGCTGCTGCGGCGCCTGTGGTCGGCGCGGCACCTGTCGTCGCGGCTGCACCCGTCGTCGCCGCTGGTTTCGTGGCAGCGGCGGGGGTACTCGTCGCGCTGCCGCCGCAGGCGGCGAGCAGCAAGGGGAGAATCAATGTCAGCATCGCGAACGCACTCACGCGCGCCCACGATCTCCCGCCTCGTTTCAATACCGTACCCATAGTTTCCTCCTGATCGTTCCCTCGAATGTCCGAATCTCCTCCTCGGTATGCCCGAGGATTCGCCACAGCCTGTTGATGATGACTTGCGTCTTCGCCAAGCCCCTCCTCTCGTCGCTCCCAAAGTGACGGTTCCTGGCCCGGTCTCGCGCGTGCCGACGGGAAGGAGACCCGACGGGTAGCATTCGTTCCGCATGGCGGCATTAGATGTACCGGGTATGCGGATGTTTGTCAAGGTTTCGCGTGCAAAGTCTGTCTCGATCCACAGTCTTTCGCCCTCACGGTGCGCGCAACACATAAGGGGAGGAGGCTTTCGCCCCCTCCCCACGCAATATCGGTACTGACCACTTCGCCCTATTTCTTGATCTGCCAGTACGCGATGTTCCAGGTATTCCAGTCCCATGGTGTCGGGTTCGTGTTGATGAGGTCCGACCGGCGCCCGTCAACGCTGTTGCGGTCAATGAGCGGCAGGGTAACAAAGTTGGTAATGATGTAGTCGTTGAGTTGGATCTCGAGTTGGGCGCGTTTCTCCGGGTTTAGTTCCTTGCCGAGTTGGGCGACCATTTCATCGAACTTCGGATCGCTCCAGCGAGCGTAATTGCTGCCCTTCCAGCCGTTGGACTTCTGGGCGATCTGGCCGGTAGTGAAGTTATTGAGGAAGTAGGCTTCTGAGTCGGGGCTGCCGACGCTCTGCGTGAACATCTCCAAGTCCTTCTCGAACCGGGATCCGGCGTCCGGGTTGGTCGGTTGACCGAAGAAGACGCCCGCGTCCGCGTTCTTGAGGTCAAGGCTGATGCCGGCCTGCTGGAAGGACTGTTTCATGACCTGCTCTTCCTTCTCACGCACCGCGTTGACGGAGGTGCTGAAGGTGAACTGCATCTTGACACCATTCTTGGCGCGGATGCCGTCCGAACCCTTCATCCAACCCGCTTGGTCAAGCAGTGCGTTCGCCTTCGCCACATCGAAGCCACACTTCGTGCTCTTCGAAACCGTCTGTGGCGGCACGCTGCCGAGGACATTGCATGTGACGCTGCCGGCCGCACCATAGAGGTTCTTCGCCATCGCGTCACGATCCATCAACCAGGAGAGCGCCTCGCGCACCTTTGGGTCCGTGAACGCGGGGTGTGGCGCTTTGGGCGATGATTTCTCGCCATCAACGTCCTTATTCGGGTCCGAGAAGTTGATAAGGACGCGCTCGACGCCGCCACCAGGAGTGAGATTGAGGGACTTGCCCGCGTCGGTGATTTGCTTGAGGATGTCCGGCGTCACCTGTAGGTTCCATGCGAAATCCACCTGCCCGGTCTGGACGGCCTTCGCCGCCGTACCCGCGTCACCACCACCCTTGAGATCAATCGCGTCGAAGAAGGGCGCGTTGGAATCGCGGTAGTTTTCGTTGACGACGTATTGCACATTGTCGCCGGGTGTGAAGGATTTCACCTTAAAGGCTCCCGTACCGATCGGGTTATTGATCAGATCACAGTTCTTCACATCTGTGCACTTGTCGATCTGCGTCTTCTGCATCACTGGGCCATTCTGGCCAACGAAGGCAGCATACCAAACCGGAGTTGCGCCTTTGAAGGTGATCTTAGCCGTCGTCGGGTCTGATGAGTCAATGTTACCGATGTTTGCATAGGCAGCAGAGGTTGTCGCACCATTCTCCGGCTTATTGATGAAATCCAGCGTTGCCTTGACGTCTGCCGAGGTGAAGGGCGTGCCGTCCGACCATTTGACGCCGGGAAGCAGCTTCCAGGTAACGCTCGTACCATCTGCAGCCACCTCACCATTCGCTGCGGAGGGAATCTCCTTCGCCAGGATCGGAATGTCGGGCGTGGAGCCATTGACCGAAATCGTTGCCAGCGTCTCCAGGACGATCGCGGAGGCGGCATCATCCTTCGTACCCTGGGCAATGTGGACATTGAGCACCGTCGGTGCCTGCCAATAGAGGAGGTGGAGTGTGCCACCGCCACCGCGCTTCGCCGATGCCTGACCACGCAGGTTCGCGGCAGCGCCTGGGGCGGCCGTTGTCGCGCCCGCAGTCGTGCTGCTCGCGGTGGTCGTGCTATTCGCCGTGGTGCTAGCGGACGCGGTGGTGCTCGAAGCAGCTGCGTTCGCCGCCGGAGCGCTGGTCGCTGCCGCTAGCGGCGTTGTCGGTGCGGCCCCCGTGGTCGCTGCCGGTTTCGTCGCGGCGACAGCGGGCGTATTCGTCGCGCTGCTCGCGCCGCCACAGGCGGCGAGCACCAATGGTAGGATCAATGTCAGCAGCGCGAACGAGATCGCGCGTTCCCATGATTTCCTGCCCCGTTTGAGTACCGTCGCCATCGTTTCCTCCTGCGTTTCCTGATATTTAGTCATCCCCAGATATGTGTTATCGGATCGTGGTGGTCGAAGTGTGTGTCGTCTCACTCCCTTCTCTCGCATCCACGCTACTGGATTATTTGCGCGCTACGCCGGGCGACTGGGGACAGCGTTCACTGTAGTAGTCACACATTCTCCGTCCGGGTGTAGGGGCTCACTCTGGGATGTCATACGTGTGTGTATCATACCGTTATCTGTCAAGAGCGCAATAGGATGATGTGCGACGAAAAGGAGCCAGAAATCGGATCGTGACGCGATTGCCGCTTGCTGTCTCAGGAGACTGGCAGTTCTTGCGCGGGTATGCGATACTGGGTGCGTGGACATGGCAATCCCTCCGATTGTCGCGGGGCAACCGCCCCACCTCACTGGCCACATCCCAACAACAATCGAATAGATGCAACAAGGCGGCGGCGAGCAATGCTCGCCGCCGCCTTGCGTTGTGTCAGAATGTTTTCCGGCAAATACGATACCGGGGGCGGGATGCTACACTTTCCATCCGTTGACATGGCACGTCAGCGGGGCGGTGAGGAACATACTCGTGATCGTACTCAATAGCATCTTTGTACTGCTGGCAATCGGGGTGATCTACGGCGCGTTCGTCGTCCCGGTCTATAACTTCATCATTCGGCCCGTCAAAGCGGGGCGTGATATCTTCATCGTCGTCTTCTCGGTGATCTTCACGGTGGCCTTCCTGCAAATCCTCTGGAGTATCCACGGTGATCTGCATCGCTGGCTCGGCTGATCGCCACGAAGCGGTCACACGATGCAGCGACTTATCCACGCTATCCACGAAACGGTGTATAACTCGGCGACGTTTTTCGTGACTGCAATGCGGAAATTCTGTGTTTAACCGGATGCCGTTGAGGTAGTGGGCAGAGACCGAGAGAGACGACGCGCCGCTCGCAGGCAAACCCCGGCGGCGCCAACAAGCAGGCTGATGCACCCGAGCATTCCCGCAGAGACGCTGACAGCGAGCGCGCTCGGTAGTCGCGCGTCGCGCAGCATCACCGGCCACCAATCGAGCAAATGGGGAAATTGGGGATAGTTCGACCAGAACCAGACGTTGCGGGGCGTTGTGGGCACGGGCGGAAAGAGTGTCGCTTCCTCCGCTACCATCGGCACACCATCCGCCCAGAGTTCAAGGTTATTGACGAAGATGCCGAGGTCTTCATCGCGGTTGCTCACCCCTGTCTGCGCCGGGTTCCACGTCGGGGTGTGAATTGTGAGATGCATACTGGCGGCATGCAACATGGCAGATGGAATGTCGTAGGCGAGAATGAACCCCTCATTTCCCGCAGCTATCGGTAGGCGATCAACCGGCGCGAGCGTTTCCGTACCGATCGTCACTGTTACCGGTGTCACGGTGGCGCGCATTGCGGCGGGGCGGTGATCGAAATAGGTCAGTTTGATATGTAACGCCGCGCTGTCCTTCGGATTGAGCGTGACGATTGCATCGCCATACGTCCACCGAGGGAAGTGGGTGGCGCGCTCAGCTTCAGCAGGCACGAAGCCCTGGGCGAGAAGAAACGTGTTTACCTCTGGGTGCTGTTCCTTCCACCAAGCCCCAAACCGGCTTCGGGTGGTCCGCGCCGATACGACGATCGGCGACTGCGACGGGGTGAAGAAGCGGGCCTGCTCGCTCGTGCTGGTGACGATCGGCACATCAAAACTGACCGCAATGGCGAGGACCTGCACGCTTATCCCGATGAGCAGAACGGTTCCCGCTCCCACGCGCGCCACTGTTTTTGCATACCCCCATCCGGGAAGCAGCAGGCGGTCCAAGACCGGCAATGCCGGCAGCAGAAGCCATGGGAGGACGATGAGCAGATAGCGCGGACCCCATGACCCATCGCCATGCCAGTATTGCAGCCGGGCATAGAAAAATACGTTGATCGCCGCCGCGCTACATACGGCGCCCCCGTCGCGTGGGAACCGCCGGATAAAAGGGATGAATCCAATCAGGGCGAAAAGTAGCGGCGGTGCGTACCATAGCCGGTTGTGAAAGGGTTGCCATACAACCAGCGATCATAGAGAAGCAGAGCGGCAGTCGGAAGGACGAATCCGCCGATCCACCACGTACCCCGCCCCAACAGGGTCCGCCATCGTTGCCATGCACGAGCATTCCCAGAGAGAGCCATCAATGTCAGATAGAGCGCCAGCACCGGCACGAAGAGGGCCGCGTGAATCTTCACCCAGAACGCCGACGCCAGCACGAACCCTGGCCCGGTAAGGAGCAGCGCGCGTTGACGCTCTGTTGGGGCGCTCGTGGCCTGCCGCATGAGAAAGAACGCGAGCAGTACAAGGAGTGCCGTGAGCGGTTCGGCGAAGAAGGTCCGGGCCTGAATGAGCGCGAAGGTGGCCATGCCGAAACAGACCGCGAGCGCCACGCCGACCCGTGCCCGGTAGCCGAAGACGAGCGCAAACCGGAAAAGCAGCGCAGCCGTTGCCGCCGTCACAAAGCCATTGAAGGTCAGAACGACGAACCGACTGAGATAGACGGCGTAGGCCGATCCACCGAGGGCGCCAACCGCGCGACCGACCCAATACCAGGGCACTGCGAGGAATGGCTGCCCCGGCCCGTAACTTGTCGGGCGGAGTCCGTGCTTGCTCCGGGAGGTACTCTCCACGATCCCCCAAACCTCGGGCGAAACGAGCGGTTCGCCGTGGAGCGCGATACCGTCCGCCATCTGGTAGAGCGTTTCTTCATCACGCGCGTAGATGTGTCCGCTCCCGAGGAGCAGGAAAAACGCGGCGGCAAAGAGGAAGGCGCTCGCGGTCCACAAGCGGTCGCGTCGGGTCGCCTCATCCGTCAGATTGACGGACGCCGAAGTCACGTCAAACGGCGAATCCTGTTCTTCGATCGGGGACATGGCGCTCCTATCATCATGCGTGATCGGTCACGACCATTTCAGGCGGCGGCCACGAATCATTTTGCGTCGTGGCGAAGCCGACTGCAACCGTGCGGCACGGTCCCATTCTCGCCTGGGGAAAACCGAATGACCTGTTGGTGGAATTCTCTTTATTAAAAAGAGCAGAAGATTCGTCGTCGCCGTAGGGGGTGTGGATAACGTGGATAACCCGATTTTCGCGGTGGTACAAAGCAAAAACGACGTCCCCAAACCTGTCGAGGAGTTATCCACCTATCCACATCGCCCGTGGATAACCCGCAAATTCGCCGGAATCGTGGGGATGGCGTGCCGTGCTCTCCGCTGCCCATCCACAGCGCGCCGGGCCATCCCCATTTCGCCTCCCCGCTGCCCACGGATTATCCACAATGTCGGCGACTTATCCACCGAAAAGGGCCGGTTATCCCCAGAGGGTGTGGAAAGTCCTGTTCTACGTTTCCCGCACACTCTGGTAGAATAGAAGCGTACGTACTATGCTTTCGCGAGCATGGCTATCTGTAGAACAGGTCATCGAAGTTATCCACCGCGCGAATTATCCACAAATGGTCGGTGCAGATGTGGATAACGCAGGCAGATTGTGGAAAGCGATCCGTGATAGAATATCGGCCACGATTCGGACAAAAAAGGGGGTACGTTGATGCAACGCGAGACTGATTCTGGACCCGCTTCGCAGCCGCTCGGCTTCCGGACAGAGATGATGAATCGGAAGGATTTGCCCCGCTTTAAGCCGCTGCCAGGCATTGAGATGGAAGTATTTAGCGGCGGTCGGGCGATGATGAACTTCGTGATTATCGCGCCCGGTGGCGTTGTCGGCTGGCATAGCCACCCGCACGAGCAATGCGGCACAGTGATCGCGGGGGAGATCCATCTGCGCGTCGGCGCGGAGGATGCCGAACCCTGGGTGCTGCGCGTCGGTGATGTCTACGCGATCGCCCCGAACACCCCGCACAGTGCAACGGTCGGGCCGGAGGGTGTGACCGCGCTCGATATTTTCGCGCCGCCGCGTGAGGACTACATCGCGCAAGCGACGGGTGGGCGGAACAGCGCCGAGGGGACGTACCTCGCCGGATCGCCGCCATCATAAGGGAGTAGAGACGAATGGCGGACGGCGGCGTCCCGTCGGCGGCGCGTTGTGGAAAGGTAAGGGGAAGC
>JAABVA010004455.1_pt1 | contig 12938 bp, 13 predicted proteins | sample 5560331 | NCBI WGS metagenome assembly JAABVA01 (sample SAMN12812661, study PRJNA571458) | rock metagenome | isolation source: Antarctica rocks | place: Antarctica: Victoria Land, Mt New Zealand sud | collected 2016-01-07
GCCCCGCCCACACCACCACCGACCCCCACACCCGCCCCGCCGCCACCAGTGGCGACCTCCGCCCCGGTCGGCCCGGTCATCCTGCGCGGCGGCGGCACCCTGCCACCACCCAACGACCAACCCGTCACATAGCCGCTAGCCGACGCGGACCCGGTTCGCAAAGTGTCATTCGTGAGTTGAGCTGAGCGGGTCGTGATAGCGAATGCTTCTGGCACTGAAGGAACCGAGCTTGTTTTTGAGGCTGATCACACGCAGCACGACGGTGCATCTCTCATGCAATTCTCCCTCCGTCGCCGCGTGGTGTCAGCGGTGTTCGATGAACCGAGTCTCGTGTCGGCCGCTGCGCTGGTCCCGGCGGGGAGGGCTGGCCACCCGACGCCGGCCTGCGGGAGGTTGGCCGATCAGTTGCTGACCGTGCCGACGAACAAGGAGGCGAGCGTGTGAGGCGGTGGGCGTCTGAGCGATCAGCGGGGTACTCGTCCCATCCGACGACTTTCCAATGGAAGTATTGCCAGAACCAGGACCACTTTCTTCCACGCCTGACTCGTGGTGAAGCGAGGGCAGGAGTTCGGCCGCTCTCCGACGACGGCGGCCCCAGGCGAGCGGGACGCCCTGTCGACTACCGCCATGTCAGGTCGCTAGGCGGCGATCTTGTTGAGTACTACCCAGCCGTACACGGCTAGGCCGACCGCGACTAGCAGCGGACCGATGCTGATCAGCCTCTTGATCCGGGCGAATCTGACCCGTACAGCCAGTTCTGGGTGCTGCAGGACGTGCAGGTAGCGGCGACGGTAGTTGGGCAACCAGAAACGTCCGGGCTTCTTCTTGGCTTTGATGTGTGCTGAAATAGACCGTAATTGTGCGTAGTCGAAGACAGCCTTCATCGGCCTGCGTCCAAAGAAAAAGGCGGCGCCGTACCCGATTGCCTTCTGCGGCCACTCCCCGGTGGCGACGGTCCACATTCTTTTCCCGATGGAGCCGGTCAAGGCCGGCGGCCGCAGGTGCGGCAGGATGCCGTGATTCACGAACTCCTGGAGGTGCTCGACGATGAACCGGGTGACCACAAACCCTGGAGCTGCATAGGGGATGACCAGGATCAGGGCCCACAACATCCGCCGGAATCCCTGCTTCTGGTCGAACTTGAGATTCGGTATGTTGAGCCGGTCCTCGGCCCGGTCATATGGCCTGATCGGAGCCTCTTTCTTGTAGTGCCACCAGGTGGCCCTGACCGCGAACAGACCACCGAACAGGCCTTCACCATTGTTACGGAGCGCGTGCCTCAGGTTTTTGTCGGGGACCAGGAGGTGCCAGGCGTGGGTGATCGGCGCGTAGGTCTCCAGGATCAGGTAGTACAGACCAACCAGGACCAGCTGGCCGATGGCGGCAGCGATGATCGCGACGGCGACGACCTCCAGCCGCTCGGGGAAGGTCAGCTTCGGGCTTTCCTCTTCGAAAGTATCGCGCACCCTTGAAATCGTCCCCCCGCTCTCATCGCAGTCGCCTCGGCAATCGCCTGGATGTGTGGTCAACTGCTCGACTGTAGTCCGCTTCGATCAACCAGGCCTCCAACCGTCATAGCAGAAGCTATTGCCTCCCAGACCAGGTCGAATGGTCGCCTCTGGTAAGCATCGTTACATCTAAGCCCGCGGTTCACGCCTGATGCCCGGGGTTCGGCGACCGCTTCTGGCTGGAAGTGAGCCGGGTCGAGGACTACGCATCAGAACGGGTGTGTGTGCCTGCCCTCGGAGCGTTGCTGCTTGGGCGGCCGATGGGCCCCCAACAGGTCGGTGGGTGATCCTGCCAGAGCACACCGCAGGTACCCAAGTGCCGTCGCCGAGGGTGCGCGCGAGGGGCGTCACTGGATCCGGCCTGACGACACAGCGCCAACACATGTAGCGGGGAGTGACCGGCGCAAGGTGTGAAACGGCCGTAGCACCGAATGCGAGCCGGGCAGCTGACTTGCTGTCATATCCCGGACGGATCTTCTCACCAGAGAATGAACTATCCGGCAAACCAACCTGAAAGCGGTTGAAGGCACCCGCAGGCCGATATGATTGAGATATATAGGTCGGCTCCGGGAATTCCCGCAGAGGGCCGACATTCACGTGTGCGACGTCACCGACAGCCTGATTGTCACAGGCTCTCTGCGACGCCCCCGATTCCGTGACGGCTTTATCAACCTTGAAATTTATCAACCTTGAAGTGGATGGCGGCACCTATGCGCGAACGCGACGTTGAACTGCTGAGCGGTTTGGGCCCATCCCGGCGCCGGCTCATCCAGCTGGGGGCCCTGTCGGCCGGTGGCCTCCTTCTCGGCGCGACGGCGGCCACGGCTGCTCCCGCCGACACCACCGGTGCCGGGCATGACGGCGCCGCGGCGAGTGACCCACGCCTACGCAGCCGTGCCATGAGGCCCATGACAGCAGGCGCCGCTCCCACGTCGTACAACGGATGGCCGGTGGGCACGCCGGCGTCGGCGATCGGCGCCCAGTTCTACACCGTGACCGCCACCTCCGTCAGCATGGAGGTCAGATCCGGCGATGTCGCCTGTGTGCTGATGCACCTCGCGTCGCGGTTCAACGCCGAGGTCGAGGCGCTGCAGGACTGGGAGGTGTGGGGCTACGACTACCGGGTCGATGCCAACAACTCGAACTGGTGGTCCTGCCATGCCTCCGGAACCGCCGTGGACTTCAACGCCGTCCTGCATCCCAACGGCGCGTCCGGAACGTTCACCGCCGGCCAGGTCAGCGGTATCCGCAGGATCTTGGCCGACTGCGGCAATGTCATCTACTGGGGCGGCGATTTCTCCGGCATCCCCGACGAGATGCACTTCGAGATCAACGTGCCGCCGGGCGACCCGCAACTGTCCGCCCTCGCGGCGCAGATCCGCGGCGGCATCCCCCCGGTCCAGCAGGGACGGCTGACCAGCCTGCGCTCGGCCATCAACGGCAGGTACGTCACCGCGGAGGCGGGCGGCGCCGCGGCGCTGGTCGCCAACCGAACCGCGATCGGCCCGTGGGAACAGTTCGACCTCATCTCCGTCAGCTCCGGCCATGTGGGCCTCCGCGCGCACGCCAACAACCGCTTCGTCTGCGCCGATCAGGCCGGCGCCGCGCCGCTGATCGCCAACCGCGCCGCGATCGGACCGTGGGAAACCTTCACCACCGTGCCGCAGCCCGACGGAACCGTCGCCCTGCGCGCCGCGGTCAACGGTCGCTACGTCACCGCCGAGCACGCCGGCGCCCAGCCGCTGATCGCCAACCGAACCGTCGTCGGCCCCTGGGAAAAGTTCACGCTCCTGGGCGCCTGACACCGGCTGCCGCCGCCTCACGACAAGGGTGCGGTTCACCACCCTTGGGCCGCCACCAAATCCAGTACGCCAGGACAGGAGCTGTTACGGGCCCAACCGGGTCCGCACCGGGCCAGTCTGGCCACGATCCTTCGACACCGAACATCGCAACCCCTGAAAAATCAGGTGTCGCGACAACCGCTGGAACCCAAGGGTGGGGCCAACCAACACCGTTTGGGCATGGCATGTTGGGTCGAAGCGATCAATGTGAGGTGAGCGGTCGCCTGGGGCGCCGGCCACCGATCGCGCTCCACACCAACGCGAAGAATAAGAACCCCAGAATCATGACCATGATCGAATTGGCGATCGGTTGCTCGGGCTCCAGCGATTCGGTCGCGAAGTAGGCCGCGCCTGCCATGAGCAGCACCGCACCGATGACAACCCACCCGATGGAATTCCCCCGTCCCGAACAGGCAGGCACCCCTTCTTGCTGATCTGCGCTGCGGCAACGAGGTTTCCCCGGCCCCTGAGTGTGGGAGGTTTTCGGTTGCCGGATCCTTCGCGGGCACCCGGTCACCGTTACCAGTGAGGAGCCGCGCTGCCGACACCCGCGGCCGAACGGCATTGCCGCTCGGGATCGGCCAGCAGCGGCTGACGCCGCGGACAGCCGACACCTACCAGCAGCCCGGTTCCGGCAACCCACCGGGATAACCAGAACGCCGCCCCCTCTACTAGCGGCCTGATCAGAGACGCCAAGATGCCAGAACCACATGCTGTCTCCCATTTCTCCTTTTTTTGCCGGCGCCCGTGGTCAGGTCGGCCAAGTCCTATGCTGCACAGCGACGCCGTCAATTGTGCGCCGCTTCGCACCGCGCCCCAACAGAACGGGCCGGTTGCGTCTCGCGCATCGCTATTAACCGTGTGTCCTCGCCGAGCCCGCTATTAGCCTCGGTCAGCCAAGCGGGTAGCCGTCCGTCAATCGATGTCAGCCGAGCTCAAGGTCCTTGGTCCTGGCGACCAGCTCGGCGATGCGGGCTTCGATGTCGTCCAAGGCGTCGGTCAGCGGTGCGAGCTGCTGTACGGCGTCCTTCTTCCGTTGATTCGCGGCGGCCGAGCGCACCCGGTGGCGGTTCTTGGAGATCCACGCTTAGCGGATGCAGGGCCTGTCGATGAGGATGATCGCCCGCAGGCTCGGATTGGCCGTCAAGACCGTCCGGCGGTACCTGCGCGTCGACAGTGTCGAGCAGTTTGTCGCCGGCGGCGTGCGGACCAGCAAACTCGACCCGTTCAAGCCCTACCTGCACCAGCGGCTCAAGGCCGCTGTGCGCGGCGCCACCGCGCCGCACGCCGAGATCGTCGAGCAGGGCTACACCAGGCAGCTACAGCACTGTCGAGCGCTACCTGCAGCCGTTGCGCCGCAGCGACGCGGCCACCGTCGCCCAGGCGCTGGGGAACCGACCGCCGCCGGTGCGGCAGGTCACCGCCTGGATCCCCGGCCTGCCATGCCAGGTCACCTTGATATTGCCGACGAGGCACGGATGGAGGCGATCCGGGGCCGCTGCCCCGGGATCAACGCCGCTGTTGGACATGTGGCCGGCTTCGCCCGCATGAGCAAGGACCTGTCCGGCGACAAGGACAGGCTGACTACGTGATGGCCGCCGTGGATCACGACCTACCTGCGCTGCTCTCGTTCACTGTCGAGCTGCGCCGTGGCATCGCGGCCGTCACTGCCGGTCTGACCCAGCAGTGCAACTCCGGTGCCGTCGAGGGCACCGTCAACAGGATCAAAGCCCGGAAGGTGCAGCTGTTCGGACGCGCGAACCACGACGTGCTCACGAAACTGATTCTGCTGCGATGAGCGCCGAACAGCCATACCAACCGACACCCCGGGCTACGCCACGGCAGGGTTCGCCCGCAGATCGAAGAGCTCCCGACCGCTCTGACGGCGTAGGGCAGCACCGAACCAGTCGCTAACACACCGCGCCTCGACGAAGTGCCCAGAACATGCCGCCACCCAGGCCGCATGAGCCCCATTCAGCCACAATCACGAAACATGCGCCAGAACCGGATAATCTGGACACCGACACGCTCGGTGCTGGCCGGCACGCGATGACAGCCCGTTGCTGACCCATTGGCCTCACCCCACCCCTCATCGACGGCTGGAGCGAACGTACGCAGCCGTTCGACCGCTCAATCACCCCGAAACCGACGGTCAAACGCGGTCGGCGAGCGGCGGTGACCAGCGGTGACCAGCGGTGACCAGCGGTCATAGTCATCACCTGTTCTTGGCTGGTAGGTGTCAAGGATCATCCCGCTCCCTCTGAACTTCCTCTGATATGTCCCGGTGGCTATGTCCCGGTGGCCATTCGCAGCCGTTTGCTGGCCGAAGGCAGGGCACACTGCGGACAGGTTCGATCGGTGACGCTCGGGCGCTCCGCAGACTGCTGCGGCTCAACGCCTTTGCTCGCCCATGGAACAAGAGGACCCATTGCGACCACATAATCAGCAAGAACAGCGACCGCCGCCGCTCCCGCCAACGGTTTTCCTCCGGTCGAGCCCGGCGAACGGTTACGGCCTCAGCGAGGGCGGTTCCACGTGGTGAGGCGGCGGCTGCTGATCCAGGAACTGGCGGTCGGAAGCACAACCGTCGCGGCGCCGACGCCGATCACCGCCGCCGAGCGGGCCCGCCGCGCCGGTCCCGGTGTCGGATCTAACCCTCTAGCGGCCAGCGCGAAGGAAAAGCGGATACATACCGGGTTCAGAGACGATTGCGGCAGGATGGGTTCGTGATCAAGACCTGCGCTTGCGCGGGGGAGTCTGGCGCGTCGTTCACCCGGATAACCTCTCGACCTGACGCCCACGAAAATCGACAGCCCTGCAACCGAAGGGTTTTGCGATGAGACGAATTACGTTCACCATCGTCATCACCGCCGCGATTCTTGTGCTTCTGTTCAGTTACCGAACCAGCACCAACGGTCGGCTCGCCATCTCGTCGATCAGCACCAAGGCCCACCTGATCGCACCTGCCGCAAGCGGCGCTGCGGCCACGGCGTCCCGCCCCCCGGCCCCCGGGTCGGCACCCAGACCGCCACTACCCGGCAAATCTACGACATCCAGCCCGAAGCCGACCACATCTGCGCCCACGCACCCGGGATCAGCCCACGCGGTGACCACACCCAAGAAGACTCGACCCGCCAAGTCCTCTCCCGCGCCCGCCGTTACTGCTGCACCTCCGACGACTGTGGCGCTGGCGGCACCTGTGGTCGCCGACGGGAACACGGAAATGACCCAGTACGGCCCGATCCAGGTGCGGGTCACCGTTACCGGAGGCAAGATCACCGATGTTCAGGCGGTTCAGTACCCCGACCAGACTTCAACGGACCAGCAAATAAACTCTCAGGCGATCCCGGCGTTGCGGGACCAGGTCATCAGCGCGCAAAGCGCACACGTCGACGGTGTCAGCGGCGCCACATACACCACCCAGGGGTACCTCACGTCGCTGCAATCAGCCCTGGACGCGGCGAAATTCAAATGACACTCTCGACACTGAGGCGATCGGCTTGGAATGCGGCGGACCCAGCCCGCTGCAGGGAACGCCACTTCGCACACGCTGAATCCACTTTGATGCTGTGCACCGCAGTTGGCCTGGCGGGGAGTAGGTGGTCGCCGTATCTGAACCATAGTTGACCCTGCGCGTTCTCGGTCCTGTCTCAACGGTTGGGCGTAGTTGTGGTTGGGGCCGCCCGGCGCCGGCGTTGACCGACTGGAGCTTTCCTTTGCGAACCTGCCCGCAGAAGGAGTACACCGATCGAACCTTTGCATCGGCGCCCCCCGGGGGCCTAGGAGTCCGCTATGGCGGCGTAGCTGATTTCTACCACGTCCGAGAGGACTTTCGGCTCTATCGGCTTCTCCTGTTGTTTGGTTCGCTCTTGTCCAGCAGATAAGGAGATCGACATGTTTGAGCAGAGCAGCAAGCCGGACGCATCGTCGTGAATGGCGATTCGGCGGTTTTTTTGCAGTGGGGCGTGGTGCAGATATCGCTGGCAAATTTGGTCGTCATCTTGTTGATGGTGGTCCTGTTCGTCCTCGCTCTGGTCCTGCCCTTCCCACACGGCAAAGATTCGTCGGCCAACGCGGAGGTCCGCGATGACCTCCGGTGAACAGGCCGATACCGGTAGTTGGACGGTGCGGCTGCGGGAGCGGCTCGGTCGCACCGTTCCCGCCGGGCAGCTGTTACCCGACCGTCAGCCCGCTTACGTCCGTTCGTGGATCTACGTTTTCGGGGTGGCGTGCCTGGCCGCGTTGGTGTACGTCATCGCCTCCGGGGTCGTCTTGTCGGTGAAGGGTGCGGCGTGGTGGCACGTCTCGGCGCTGGGTCATTTCGTGAATTCCACGCACCTGTGGAGCGTTGAACTGTTCTTCATGTTCATGGTCGTCCACCTGTGGGGAAAGTTCTTCATGGCCGCCTGGCGGGGCCGGCGGGCGTTGACCTGGATCACCGGGGCCGTCGCGTTCATCGGCTCCATCGGCGCCGCCTTCACCGGATATCTGTCCCAAACGAACTTCGACTCTCAATGGATCTCCACGCAGGCCAAGGACGGCCTCAACGCGGTCGGTATCGGCGCGACGTTCAATGTGCTCAACACCGGCCAGATGCTGCTCTGGCACGTGATGCTGCTCCCACTGCTGGTAGGTGTCCTGGTGGTGTTGCACGTCATCCTGGTGCGCCGTCACGGGGTGGTACCACCGTTCGACGCCGTCCCCCCGGCATCACACACCCCCGGCGACCCGTCGTCGCTCCCGATCCTCAATGAGCAGCCGGACGTTCTCACGATCGGTTCGCCGCCGGCGAAAAGCGTCCAGAGGTGAGCACACCGACCCGCCACCGACCAAGCCGGGATACCCCCGATTCGCACCTGTTCCCGACCCGGCCCTACGACCTGGTCAAAGAATTCGTCATCGCGCTGGCCGTCGTCGGGTTGCTGACGCTGCTGCTGGCGTCGGTGTTCTCCTCACCGGACCGCAAAGCTCTCACCCTTGCCAGCTGGGCCCAAGCCGCGCCCGCCGATGTCGTGGCCACCGCCGCCGCCGAACTGGCCGGCACCTCGACCAGCGCCGGATATGGGCCGCCCTACAACAACGCCGCCCCAGGACAAAAACTCGGGCCCCTTCCGATGCAGAAATTGGGTGGGGTCAGCACACCCATCGACAGCGCCAACGACCTGGTCATCGCACCGCTGGCCGTCAGCGCCGGCGACGCGTCGCTGACGTCGGCCCTGCGGACCTGGCGGTCAGCAACCGATGCGCAACACAGCGCCTGGGCCGGGCACTACGCAGACGCTCTGACCGCCGCGCCCGACGGCGACCCGGCCAAGGCCGCTCCCGGTGTTTACGGTCCGGTGCCGGTCCTGGCCGGCAAGTTCCTGGCCCTGGCCGGCAGCGGATCGCTGGAGGGCCTGCTGACCACCAGCGGCACGTTCTACACCAGCGACGCCACCAAACCACTACTGCTGCTCGCCGACGGCGCCTACCTGCAAGACCAGGCCCGCGCAGAACACCTCGGTGGCAACCAGTGGGGAATGATGAACGAAACAGGTAACTACCCAGGCCAGCCGTGGATGTGGCTCTACACCTTCTGGTACCAGATCCCGCCGTTCTCCACCTCCACCAACGCCGACGCCCTCGTCTGGGGCCTCATGGCCCTCCTCACCCTCATTTTCGTCCTCCTGCCCTACATTCCAGGGCTCCGATCCCTACCCCGACACCTCCAGGTACACCGCCTCATCTGGCGCCACCATCCCTGACACGTCACCGGAAGCCCGGCAACACGGTGTGCTCCCAAAGACTCCACGGTTCGGCACCGTTGTCCGGGCGGAATGCAACCCGCGCCGGGCACAGCGCACGATCACGACGGGACATCACCAATACGCGACGACGTAGTCGCCGACATATCAGCCATGAATCCATGTTGTCCGCCTGCGCTTTGCGGGCAGGCCCAGCTTCATCGCGCGGAGCAATGCCCCGTTCTCGCGGGGACCGTCACCGTCCAAGTCGTCGCCCTGCTGACGACTCTGAGCCCGGCCAGATTTTTGGATGATGGTCCGCGCCGCCCTGGTTTTGAGCTCAGCGGATTAGGGTTTCTCGACATCGCAACGGAATGGCGGCACCTGAAAGAACCGGACTACTGGGTCGAGAAGCCGGTTCGGTGTCAGCCTCACGCAACGCTGCGGCCGACTGAGGGGGCTTCGAGGCGGGATCCGCCATCGCGGCGACGACCAGTGGGATGTCAGGTCCAGGTCTTCGACGGCATCTGCGGTGCGGCACAGTTCAAGGATCCGCTAGATACTTTCCCATGAAAAAGTCGGGGCCTGAGTCGTTGCGGCGCAGCGGGTTTTGCTACTCACGTCCGCTGATTGGCGACCTGTTCGTGGGAGAATAGGTCCAAGGATCGGGCCGAGCGGCTGGGAGTTGTTGGATGCTGAGAACTCACGCTGAGCAGGTCAGCCTGTGGGAGGCGGTTCTCCCGGACGACGGCTGCCGGTGGAGCTGGACCGGGTGGACCGTCTGCTGGACGACGAGGTGTTCTTCGGCCCGTTCGTGCCGTTCTTCCACCCGACCGCGGGTCGACCGTCGACGCCGATGGAAACCTACCTGCGGCTCATGTTCCTCAAGTTCCGGCACCGCCTTGGCTACGAGTCATTGTGCCGGGAGGTCGCCGACTCGATTACCTGGCGGCGGTTCTGCCGGATCCCGTTGGATGGGAAGGTCCCGCACCCGACGACGTTGATGAAGCTGACGACCCGATGCGGAACGACGGCGGTCGACGGGTTGAACGAGGCATTGCTGGCCAAGGCGGTCGAGGCGAGGCAGGTGTTGATAAGCACACCAGCTGAGCTTTCTAGCTGATATGTAGGTCATGTTTGTCAAGGGGCGGCCGAAAATTCGCCGCCGTGATCGTTGGCGTCGTCGGTTTGGGCACGGGGCCAGGCGGCTTCCAAGGTGTGAGCGTGTCTTGTCGACGGGCGGTTCAGGCAACGCTGCCGTCGGTGAGGTGCCGCTGCCTTCGACGTGGCCGCCCGGTTCCACGGATTCCTCGAGCCACCTGCTGGGGTGCACCTCCTCTTCAGCGTCCACGCCTGACACCAGAGGAAGCCGTGGACGCTGTGAGGAGGTAAACCTCAGCATTTGCCTTGGGGACCCCTGAAACTGGGCGGCCGAAGCGAAAGGCCTGACACGCCGGGCCGACCCGTCCCGGCACAAGCCCCGGATCGGCCTGCACCTTCAGGCTCCGCCCGATCGACGCGCTGGAACTGGCCCGGGTGGATGCCCGGCTCCGATGAGGCGTTTATCGATCCGACCGCTGGTTTCTTGGACCTGATCGCGGGCGGCCGTCGACACCAATGAGGGTGTCGCTGCGGCTGTGTTTTTGAAGTTCCGGCGATCCACATTCGGCGAGGATCGTGGCAGTCGAGCCGCGGGCAGAGCGCGTGACTACTGTAATACTTAGAGGAGATCAGCAGCCGTCACTTCCCGCCGCGGTTACGGTGTTCGCGGGTAGCCGGTACGTGGCCCGCTGATAGGTTCGGTATGTTTCCGAGCCGAACGGTGATGAGAACGAATTCCATTGGTAGCAGCCGCCTTGATGTAGACCGCCGATGACCCCGACGACGACGTTCGGCTGCCCGAGGTGCTTGACTAGGAACGGGCTGCCGCTGGTGCCACCCGGGTAACCGTTGCAGTTGAAGGTGGGATAGCCGCCGGTCAGGGTGAGCTTGGCGGTGCAGGTAATGGGTGAGTCGTTGATACCGGACCGGTAGGCGATGTCGGTGACGCTGGTGCTGGCAGGTGCTGCTACGCCGAGTACGGCGCCGCCGGTCACGTCTTGGATGTTGACCCGCCGGTTGTTGATGACCTGCGATGCGACCTGCAGAAAGGCATAGTCGTTGTGGGGGTCGTGCGAGGAGTTCCAGGTTCGCGAGACCCACGTCTTCAGTACCGTCCAAACGCCGTATGCAGTCTTGCCGTTGGCGTAGCCCGGTGCGAATAGAATGCCCGCGCCGGTGCCGGAGATGCAGTGTGCAGCACCCAGTATCAGGTCGTGCCCGGGGCTTTGGACGACGCTTGCCGAGCAGGTGTGCGGGTTGTGCAGTCCGTGTTTGAAGATGGCTCCGACGCTGGGGACGCCCTTGAACTGCACTGCGGTGGGCGTGCCCGGGGGAGCCGCCGGCTCGGCCGCGGCCGAGCCGGCGGCCAGGGTGAGTGTCATGATCAAGGCCACGGCAACGATGCCAACGGATGCGATAGGGCGGCGAATCATGCGTGGATCCTTCACCGAATTTCAGCAGCTGCATAGTGCCCAGTTGAGCGTTGTTGGGGACCGTCGAAAATGTGACAACTGTTCCATGATTTATGGCCTGGCGGCAGCGCACCGACGCGGAGATCGATCGCCCTGTTAAGTGGTGGGCCAGGCTTTGTAGTTCGCGGAAGTGCTGGGTCGTCACAGCGCCGGGGGGAGGCTCAGAGAGTGGCTGTCGCCGGGTTGGTGAATCGTGTTGCGCCGACCCGCCGTCGCCGGGAAACAACCCGGATCTGCAGACCCGACGTCTTGGCCGCCAGGTGACTGACACCATGGTGGTATGCCGCACGCCTTTCATTGCTTGGTTTCTGGTCGGTCGGCTCGGCTGGTTCCCGCCTTGGTGGTGAGCGTCGGCGTGCCGCGCGTGGTGCCTCCAGCCGGGCGGTTGTATGAGTTGATGCTCGACATCGGTTGGCAGCTGGCAGCAGCGCCGGTGTCGGAATGGGTGTCGGCTGTTTTCGCCGCGCCGGTCGTCGCTGAGCTGACGATCGGGAGTTGGGGGATGCGGCTCCGTACCCGCACCGAGGTGAACGACGGAGTGCTGACCGCAGACGCTGACGGACCACCAGAGCTTCCAGCCGGTTGGTGCCGCGCGGTCGGTCAACAGGGTGGCCACTGCGCGGTAATCGTGGTGGACGTGATCGATGTGGATCGCCGCCGGAAGCTGCTCAAGGATGTGGACAGCGCCGCCGAACGTGGGGCCGTACTCACAGGCCGGGCCGCGGTGATCCAAGACGCCCTCTGAGCGGGGCAGCGGGCAGGCGCGGCGACCAGCTTCGCCTGGGCGCAACGCCTGGACCGAGGGTGTGGTGCACCCGGCCTACTTCCGAGACCGCCTGGTCGTACCCGAGGTACGTTGGCACAGTCGTTCCATCGCGCTGTTCCTGCGGGTTTCGCTGTCGGTGCCGCACCAAAGGGTCACCCGCGGGGCACGGTTTTCGCGTCCGTCGTCGGCGACCGGCCGGCGGTGGCGGCGTTCAACGGTGGTCGCGTCGCGTGGGCCCCGGTGACGCAGGTTCCGAACCGGCGGGGGGCAACAGCTCGCCGAACATCTCACCGGGGGTTCGAACACCCGCTGGTAGGCGGCGGGCGCCGGCACTTTGGCCGGCCAAATCGGTCAGCCGGTCGAAATGGTTCGCCGGGTCCTAGGGAGTACAACGAATCGACGGTGCCCAAGCATTAGCTCTGGTCAGGGCTCGGCATGTCGTGGGCGACACCGGATCGGATTTGGCCAGGATCCGCCGTCAGCAGGTGGTCCTGTCCGCGATCCTGCGACAGGTCGACCAGGCGGGG
>JAABVA010004457.1_pt1 | contig 12930 bp, 12 predicted proteins | sample 5560331 | NCBI WGS metagenome assembly JAABVA01 (sample SAMN12812661, study PRJNA571458) | rock metagenome | isolation source: Antarctica rocks | place: Antarctica: Victoria Land, Mt New Zealand sud | collected 2016-01-07
GCCGATCATTTTGACCGCAAGGCCAAAGGCGCACATGCAAAGCGGCTCCTCGCCAAACTGCAGAGCCTCGGATACGACGTGGCAATCACGCCAGCCGCAGCATGACTGACGGAGAGTTTCTTTCTAGCAAATTTCATGCCGCGGGCGAGGAGGGACATCATGCGCACAATTCGGATCGGTTCAGGCGCCGGCTACTCGGGCGACCGCATCGAACCCGCCGTCGAGCTCGCCGAGCATGGCGACATCCAGTACTTGGGCTTCGAGTGTCTGGCAGAGCGCACGATCGCACTCGCGCAGGGCGAGCGGCTGCGCGATCCCACCGGCGGCTACGATCCGCTCCTCGCCGCGCGCATGGAGGCCGTGCTGCGCCCTTGCGCAAAGCGGGGTATCAAGATCATCACCAACATGGGCGCCGCCAATCCCGCTGGTGCCGCCAGGGCCGTCGCCGACGTCGCGCGGCGCATGGGCCTGGTTGGCCTGCGCATCGCGGCGGTGGCCGGGGACGACGTGCTGGACCTGCTGAGCCAGGGCGAGTACTGCCTGCTGGAGCGACCCGGCACCGTCGCCGGGTTGGGCAACGCAGTGCTGTCCGCCAACGCCTACATGGGAGTGGACGGCATCCTGGAGGCGTTGCGCGGCGGCGCGGATGTGATCGTAACGGGCCGGGTCGGCGATCCCGCGCTGTTCCTGGCGCCACTCGTGCACGAGTTCGGCTGGGCGCTGGATGACTGGAACCTTCTAGGCAAGGGCACCCTGGTCGGCCACCTGCTGGAATGCGCCGGGCAAATCACCGGCGGCTACTTCGCCGATCCCGGCTACAAGGACGTGGCCGACCTGGCCCGGCTCGGCTTCCCGATCGCCGAGGTCGGCGAGGACGGATCGGCCGTCATCACCAAGGTCGAAGGGTCGGGTGGGCGGGTGACCCTAAAATCGTGCAAGGAGCAATTGCTCTACGAGGTGCTGGACCCCGCCGCCTATCTGCAGCCGGATGTCACCGCCGATTTCTCCGCGGTGCGGTTCACCGAGATCGGGCCGAACCGGATCGCCGTCTCGGGCGGTGCAGGGCGGGCACGGCCGGACACGCTCAAGGTCTCGGTCGGATATCAGGACAGCTATGTCGGCGAGGGACAGATCTCGTATGCCGGCCCCGGCGCCGTCGCACGCGCGCGGCTGGCACTGGACATCGTCCGGGAGCGCCTGAAGCTGACCGGCGTGCACACGACGGAGACGCGTTTCGAGCTGATCGGCGTGGACTCCGTCCGCAAAGGCGGCGCTATGGAACCTGCGCCGGAGCTGCAGGAAGTCCGCATCCGCGTCGCTGGGCGCACGGAGAGCATGGCGGAGGCCATCCGCATCGGCAACGAGGTGGAGACGCTCTATACCAACGGTCCCGCCGCGGGCGGGGGCGCGTGGAAATCGGCGAAGCAGGTCGTCGCCGTGCTCTCGACCCTGCTGCCGCGCGGGCTCGCGGCCGCGACCGTGCAGTACGAGGTGGCCTGACAATGAAGCTCCGCGAGCTCGCCCACGCCCGCGCCGGCGACAAGGGCAACATCTCCCAGATGTCCGTCATCGCGCACGACCCCGGCGACTACGCCTTCCTGGCCGAGCACGTCACCGCCGAGCGGGTCCGGGCGCATTTCGCCCCCACCGCAGCCAAGACGGTCGAGCGATACGAGCTGCCGAACCTGGGGGCGCTGAACTTCGTCCTGCATGGCGCCCTATCGGGTGGCGTGACCCGCTCGCTGGCGCTGGACGCGCACGGCAAGTGCCTCAGCACCGTGCTGCTGGAGATGGAGCTGCCGGACCATCAGCAGCCTGCCCGGTCCTGACGGCTGCCCGATTACCTTGGCCGCCTCGGCAGGAGCAACGGCGAGCAGCCCGTCCTCGTCGCGAACAGGCCGTAGCAGCCCGTGGACCGCCCCATGTTTCGCTCAATAGCGCGACCGGGATGGTGCGCAGGGCCTCGACCAGTGTTTTGTCGGCCTGGGGAGCGGACGGGTTGCGGCGCTAGCCGACGATCATGGATTCGTTTTTTCTGGGATTGCTGTTCAGACGACGCTGGTCATGCCGCCGTCCACATAGATCACCTGGCCATTGACGAAATCGGATGCGGGGGAGGCAAGGAACACCATGGCCCCGCCTAGCTCCTCCACCCGGCCCCAGCGGCCGGCCGGGGTGCGGCTGCACAACCAGGCGGTGAACTGCGCGTCCTCGACCAGCGTCCTCGTCAGCTCGGTCTCGAAATAGCCGGGGCCGAGGCCGTTCACCTGCAGGCCGAACTTTGCCCAGTCGGCGCACATCCCCTTGGTCAACATCTTGACCGCGCCCTTGCTGGCGGCGTAGGGGGCGATGCCGGGGCGGCCCAACTCGCTCTGCACCGAGCACACGTTGACGATCTTGCCCCGGCCGCGCGGGATCATATGCCGCGCGACGGCTTGAGCGACGTAGAACACGCTGTCGAGGTTGGTTCCCATCAGCTCGTGCCACGTGTCGTGCGGGAAGTCCTGCAGCGGGGCGCGGCGCTGGATGCCGGCGTTGTTGACCAGGATGTCGATGGGGCCGAGCTCCGCCTCGATATGCGCGACGCCGGCCGCCACCGCGTCGCTGTCCGTCACGTCGAAAGCGATGGTGTCCACACGCGCGCCCGTTGCACGCAGCGCGCCGGCCGCCCGGTCCAGCTTCGCGCCGTCCCGTCCGTTCAGCAGGACGGACGCGCCGGCGTTGGCCAGCGCCTCCGCCAAGGCGAAGCCGATCCCCTGGCCGGACCCGGTGATGAGGGCGCGCCGGCCGGTCAGGTCGAACTGAGACATCCTTATCGCTTCCTCCAACCGCGCCATTGGTGACATGTATCGGGAGGGACGCAATGCAGAAACCGGAGCCGCCAGCATGAAAGCCGCGATCATCCACGCCGCCCGCGACCTGCGGGTCGAGGAGGCCACGCTGCCGCCGATCGGCCCCGCCGACGTCATGGTGCGCGTCCGCGCCGGCGGAATCTGCGGATCGGACCTGCACTACTACCAGCATGGCGGGTTCGGCACGGTCCGGCTGCGCGAGCCGATGATCCTAGGCCACGAGATCGCCGGCGAGGTGGTCGAGGCCGGCCCCGGGGTGACGCGGGTCCGCGCCGGCGACGTCGTCGCGGTCGATCCCAGCCAGCCGTGCGGGCATTGCCGCTATTGCCTGGAGGGCATGCCGCGCCACTGCCTGGACATGCTGTTCTACGGAAGCGCCTGCGCTTCCCGCACGTGCAGGGCGGCTTTCGCGAGATGCTGGTCTGTAGCGAGGCGCAGGCGGTGCCGGTCGCGGCCGGGCTGCCGGTGTGGAAAGCCGCATTCGCCGAGCCGCTGGCGGTGTGCCTGCACGCCGCCGCGCAGGCCGGGCCGTTGCTGGGCAAGCGCGTGCTCGTGACCGGCGCCGGGCCGATCGGCGCATTATGCGTGATGGTGGCCCGGCACGCCGGCGCACGGGAAATCCTGGCCACCGATGTCGCCGACGCGCCGCTCGCGGTGGCGCGCCGCATCGGGGCCGACACGGCATTGAACACCCGCACCGGCCCGGCGGCCATGGACCGCTTCGGCGTCGACAAGGGCTATTTCGACGTGGTGTTCGAGGCCTCGGGCAACGGGGCGGCCCTGACTGGCGCCATCCACGCCGCCCGGCCCGGCGCCGTCATCGTGCAAGTGGGCATTGGAGTCGAGACGCCGCTGCCCATCAACGCCCTGGTCGCCAAGGAGCTGCAATTGCGCGGCACTTTCCGGTTCGACCGCGAGTTCGAGTGGGCCGTCGGCTTCATCGGCACGGGCGCCATCGCTGTCGCGCCGCTGCTGACCGAGGTCGTGCCGTTGCCCGAAGCCGTCCGCGCCTTCGAGCTGGCCGGCGACCGGTCCCGCGCGATGAAGGTGCAGCTCGCGTTCTAACGTCATTGCGAGCCGGCTTCGGCGCGGCAATCCAGAGCAACCTGGACCAGAGTCTGCGCTTGAGGCCCTGGTTTGCCGCGTCGCAAGGGCTCCTCGCGATGACAGTGACATTCCTGGAGGTGAGTTCTTTCAACGACGTGCTGAGGCGCAGCGCCTCAGGCCGGGTCGATGGGCGAGGGTGGCGAGCCGCCTGCCTCGATCGCAGCGCCGGCCAGCAGGCAGAGGTCCTCGCGGTAGCGGCCGGCGATGATTTGCACGCCGACCGGCGCGGTGCCGGCCATACCGGTCGAGACCGTTAGCCCCGGCAAGCCCATCAGCGGCAGGCCCGTCTGCGTCAGTTGCGCCGCCAGCACGCGGCGCCAACCGGCGTCGCCCTGCAGGTCCAGCCCGTCCGGGAACGGCAGCTCCGCCGAGACCGGCACCAGCAGCACCGGATACCGCTCCAGGAACAGCAGCCATTCGCGGGTGATCGTCGTCCGGCGCGCCAGGGTCTGCGCCATCGCGTCCGGCGGCAGGTTGGCCGCCATCTCGCGCATCGCGCCCAGGATCGCCAACGCTCCCGGGTCGCCCTCCCGCTCGGCCATGTCATACATGGCGGCGAAGCCGTCGCCGAGCCACAGGCGGCTCTGCAGCTCCGACGACTCCTGCAGGGACGGCGTGTTCTCGATCCGCTCGACGGTCCAGCCTGCGGCCTCCAGCCGGCGTCCGGCGTCGAGCAGGGCGGCCTCCACCTCCGGCACGATGGCCAGGCCATCTGGCCGAAGGCAGAGTACTGCGTGGCGGCGGACGGGCGGGCCTTCGAGTGGCGCTGGCACCCACCAGGGGTCGCGCATGTCGGGCGCCGCCATCGCCGCGAGGCCCAGGCGCAGGTCGGCGATGGTGCGGCCGATCGGGCCCGACACCGCCATGAGCTGCGGTCCGATCCCGCGCTCCGGGCCGGAGGCGTTGAACGCCGCCACCCGGCCCAGGGTTGGCCGCAGCCCGTGCACGCCGCAGGCATAGGCGGGATAGCGGATGGAGCCGCCGATGTCGGTGCCGTGCGCCAGGTGCCCGATCCCGGCCGCGACCGCCGCCGCTGCTCCGCCGGACGATCCGCCGGGTGTCAGCGCCGGGTCGCGTGGGTTGCGGGTGGCGCCGTATAGTTGGTTGTCGGTAAACCAGCGCAGCGAGAATGCGGGGGCGTTGGTCCGGCCGAGGATGACCGCGCCAGCGCGGAGCAGGTTGTCGACCACCGGGCTGTTGGCGGTGGCGATCAGGTCGCGCTGCAGGGTCAGGCCGTTGCTGGTGGCGAACCCGGCCTGGTCGGCGTTGATCTTGACCGTGATGGGCACGCCGCCGAGCGGCCCCGGGTCCTCGCCGCGGGCGATGGTGCGGTCCACGGCGTCGGCCTGCGCCAGCACCTGCTCGGGGCGGTGGTCGACCACGGCGTTGATGCGCGGGTTCACCTGGTCCAGCCGGTCGAGCGCCGCCTGCGCCGCCTCCCGCGCCGAAACCGCGCGCCAGCGGATGCGGTCGGCGAGTTGCGTTGCGGACAGGCGCCATAGGTCGGTCATGTCGCTTTACTCCTTTATGGCGCGCAGGCTGACGGATAGCGGCAGCCAAGGCTTGTCCGGCCAGGTCCAGAACCCGTCTGCGTCCTGCACCAGGCAGCGGAACATCTGCCAAGCGATGCGGGGGTGCTCCCGCAGCCACTCCAGCCGCAGCCCGGCGCTTTGCAGCGCACCGAGCATGTCGCCGAGTGGGTGGATCCAGTTGACCTGACGCTGGTTCGTGAGCCGCGCCGCCGGATCGGAATAGTCCGTTGGGTCCTCCACAGGGATCGGCTCGCGTCCGGAATAAGGCGCGAACCAGCCGGGCCGGCCCTCCGCATCCGTGCCGGCCATGTCGTCGAAGACGTAGGCGGTCGGGTGCCCGTCCGCGAAATACAGTGCCCCGCCGGGCCGCAGGAAGTAGGCGACGACCTCCGCCCAGCGCCTTATGTCCGGCAGCCAAACGGTCGTGCCCCAAGTCGTGAAGACCATATCGAACCCACCGGGCTCCGGCAGCGCCTCGGGCGCGCCATACACATCCGACAGCACGAAACGCGCAGCCAAGTTGAGCTCCGCAGCTAGGCTGCGCGCGGCGTCGATGGCGGGCGCGGAGAAGTCTAGGCCCGTGACGACCGCACCCTGCTGAGCCAGCGTCAGCGTGTCGGAGCCGATATGGCATTGCAGATGCAGCACGCGCAGCCCGGTGACGGGGCCGAGCTCTGCACCCACGATCGCCTTGAAGTGCCCCTTGCCCGCCCGCAGCGGCGCCAGCGCGTAGCTGCCGAGGTGGATCGGCACCCGCTCATCCCAGTTCGCCCGATTCAGGGCCTGCCAATTACCTGTCATGGCTTCTCCGGATCACTAACCCAATTTCCGGATGATCCCGTTGCCTCTGACGAGGGTCAACGAGAACTTTTCCGCTCAATCGGCTTCGGCATTGCCGGTAGAGGAGGCTTTCAGCAGCCGCCCTGGACGCACATGGATTTCCTCATGCCAAATTGAGCGTGGCAAGCGTCTCACCGACCCGGCGCTGCGCCACTTCGGAAAGCGGCAGGATGGGCCGGGGTGGCACGGCGCGGCAGATGCCGAGCAGGTTCACCGCCGCATACATTACGCGCAGGCTGCTGAGGTCGGCAAACAGGTTCCATAGTGGCTGCAGGCGTTCGTTCAACCGCCGGGCCTCAGACGCGTCTGCGTCCTTGACCGCCGCGAGGATTTGCATGGCTAGGCCAGGGAACAGGCCGCCGACGACGCTATACCAGGCGTCCCCGCCGGCGAGCATCGCCTCGGTCGCGTTCGCGTCCACGCTGAAACCGAGCGAGAAGCTCTCCGGCGTTGTGGCGCGCAGCTCACGCAGGAGGTCGGGGACCGCGCTGGCGGCGGGCGAGGGGTTCTTCACGGCAACGATATTCGGCACGCAGCTCACGCGCGCGACCAAGCCAGGGCTGATCGTGAAATGGGTCGTGCCGGGATTGTTGTAGACGCACACCGGCAGACCCACCGCTCGCGCAACAGTCTCGAAATGGGTGAACACCTCGTCGTCGGTCAGCGGCGTGTAGGAGACGGGGGCCAGCAACACCGCGTCGGCCCCCGCAGCCTTCGCGTCCTGGCCGAACTGAACCACGTCGTTGGTCCGCAGCGCGCCGATCCCGACAAGAATAGGAGTTTTGCCCCCGACCTGATCCACCGCGGCCTCGATGGCCCTGCGCCGCTCCAAACGGTCGAAATACGGGTAGGATCCCGTGCTGCCCAGCAGGCCGATCGAATTAACCCGGGCATCCATGAGGCGCGCGAGCAGCGTCCGCAAAGCGCCCGTGTCGACCCGGCCCTGCTCGTCGGATGGGGTGATCGGGAAGGCGGACAGGCCGTGGAACATCGTCATGGCCTGGCCGACATCACCGGCTCAGCTCGCGGATCATCTCGTCCAGTCCGCCCGGCGTCAGCGGATACATCCGGTCCTCCATCAACTGCCGCACCATGCCGATCGAGTGCGAAAAATCCCACTCCGCGCGCGGCACCGGGTTCAGCCAGGCGCTGCGTCGCCACTGCCCCAGCAGCCTCGTCATCCATGTGCCGCCGGGCTCATCGTTCCAATGCTCGACGCTGCCGCCGGGCGAAGCGATCTCGTATGGGCTCATGGTCGCGTCGCCGACGAAGATCGCGCGGTAATCGGGTCCGTAGGTGCGTATCACCTCCTCGGTCGGGATCGTGTCGTCGCGCCGCCGGTGGTTGTGCTGCCAGACGCGCTCGTAGGGGCAGTTGTGGAAGTAGTAGAACGCCAGATGCTTGAACTCGCTGCGCGCGGCGGAGAACAGCTCCTCCGACGCACGCACATGGTCGTCCATCGAGCCGCCGACGTCGAGGAACAGCAGCACCTTCACCGCATTATGCCGCTCCGGCACCATCTTCAGGTCCAATGACCCGGCGTTGTGCGCCGTCGCCCGGATGGTGCCGGGCATATCGAGCTCGGTCGCCGCCCCCTGCCGCGCGAACCGCCGCAGCCGCCGCAGCGCCAGCTTGATGTTGCGCGTGCCCAGCTCGACACCATCGTCCAGGTCGCGGAACTCGCGCTTGTCCCACACCTTCACCGCCCGGCGATGACGGCTGCCGTCCTGGCCGATCCGCACCCCCTCGGGGTTGTAGCCATAGGCCCCGAACGGCGAGGTGCCCGCGGTGCCGATCCACTTGCTGCCGCCCTGGTGCCGCCCCTGCTGCTCCGTCAATCGCTGGCGCAGGGTCTCCATCAGCTTGTCGAACCCGCCCAGCGCCTCGACCTGCGCCCGCTCCTCGGACGTGAGGTGTTTTTCGGCCATCCGCCGCAGCCATTCCTCTGGCAGGTCGCGCATTTCCGGTTCGCCCGGCGCGCCCTCCGCCGCCGTCGCCTCCAGCCCGCGGAACACCTGACCGAACACCTGGTCGAACCGGTCGAGATGCCGCTCATCCTTCACCAGCGCGGCGCGGCTCAGGAAATAGAAATCCTCGACGCTGTAATCCGCCACGCCCTGCTGCATGGCGCCGAGCAGGGTCAGGTATTCGGTGATGGACGCCGGCACCCCCGCGTCGCGCAGGGTGAAAACGAACTGCGCGAACACGTCAGCCGCCGCGGCGGTTCAGGAAGGCCAGCCGCTCGAACAGATGCACGTCTTGCTCGTTCTTCAACAATGCCCCATGCAGCGGCGGGATCACCAGATGCGGGTCGCGGCTGCGCAGCGCCTCGGGCGGCAGGTCCTCGATCATCAGCAGCTTGAGCCAATCCAGCAGCTCGGAGGTCGCGGGCTTCTTCTTCAGGCCCGGCACGTCGCGGACCTGGAAGAACACGTTCAGCGCCTCCCGCGCCAATTCGTGCTGCAGGCCCGGGTAGTGCGCCTCGACGATCCGCTCCATGGTCGCGCGGTCGGGGAAACGGATGTAGTGGAAGAAGCAGCGGCGCAGGAACGCGTCCGGCAGCTCCTTTTCATTATTGGACGTAATGATCACCACCGGGCGGTGCTTGGCGGCGACGGTCTGCCGGGTCTCGTAGACGAAGAACTGCATGCGGTCGAGTTCGAGCAGCAGATCGTTCGGAAACTCGATGTCGGCCTTGTCGATCTCGTCGATCAGCACGACCTGCGGCGCGGCCGCGTCGAACGCGTCCCATAGCTTGCCGCGGACGATGTAGTTGCCGATGTCGGCCACCTTCGGGTCGCCCAACTGGCTGTCCCGCAGGCGCGACACGGCGTCGTATTCATAGAGCCCCTGCTGCGCCTTTGTGGTGGACTTCACGTGCCACTCCACCAGCGGATAGCCCAGGGCGGCTGCGACCTCATGCGCCAGGACGGTCTTGCCGGTGCCGGGTTCGCCCTTCACCAGCAAGGGCCGCTGCAGCGCCACGGCGGCGTTGACCGCGACTTCGAGGTCGCGGGAGGCGATGTAACGCTTGGTGCTCTTGAAGCCGCTCACTCGGTATTCCCTTCACGCCGACCTGACGGCCATAATAACCGACCTTCCAGCGGCGATGAAAGCCGTCATCGTAGGCGCGTGCGGGGCGGCATCACGCTTTCGGCGTGCGGCCCCGCTTCTTCGGCGCCTCGGCGGGCTCCAGTTCTGCCTTGCGGCCAAGCCCGAACTCCTTGGCAAGCGTCGAGCGGCGCTCGGCGTAGTTCGGCGCCACCATCGGATAGTCCCTTGGCAGGCCCCAGCGCTCGCGATACCGCTCGGGCGTCAGATCGAACCGCACCTTCAAGTAGCGCTTGAGCATCTTCATCTTGGCGCCGTCTTCCAGGCAGACGATGTAGTCGGGGAACACCGAGCGCTTGATCGGCACCGCAGGCTGCGGCATCTCCGGCTCCGCCACAGCCGGCTGCTCCACACTGGCCAGCGCCGCATACACACCGCGGATGAGCGCGGGCAGTGCATCGGGCGCCACAGCGTTCTTTACGACGTGCGCCGAGACGATCTGAGCCGAAAGACGAAGCAGATCGGAAACGGGTGACTGTACGGTATCAGACATCAAATAATACTTCCGGTAAAGGTTTAGTCCTATACTGCATGTAGGACCGAAACAGCGCTACGGCTGTCTCGACTGGATCACGATAACGTAGCTCACTATTGCTATTCCACCGCGATATCAATCAGTAGTGCCGCGGTGATCTTCGCCTGGATAATTCGCTATGCCTATGAGACAGCTGACCATTCGGCCGGGCGTCCTGAGTGAAGCTATTGCGGCATGGCCGACCAATTTCGGGTCAGTGGAGTTGCATGGTGGAAGGGATCGTATTGTCCAAATTGGCCAGGACCGCGCTCGCCATCCATGAATTGGCAGAATGCGCCCATGCAGCGGACCCGGTGCCGGTATGCATCACGGTCGCCGCCGATCCCGATGCCGAAATATACGACGCCCGATCGTCGACGCATCGAACCCATCGAGGCTTCTGGCTTGGCAACCCAGGCCTATGACGCCGGCGCCGACCCGCACGGCTTGGTATCGCGTGCTGGCTGCGGTCCCGGCTAGAACCGCCTTTCCGGCCGGGACGCAGTGCCGGATAGAGATGTAACGGATTACAAATGGGGTTAGCTTGATGGCGGATGACGCGCCTGCCGTGACTATCGTGAATGACGACGGAGCCTCGCCCTACGTGCTGCTGTGCGAGCATGCATCCAACTACATCCCCGCCCAATACTCTGGATTGGGGCTGCACGGGCCCGACCTGCTGCGCCACATCGCCTGGGACATCGGCGCTGCCGAACTGTCGCGCCTGCTGTCGCGCCGGCTGGACGCGCCCTTGTTCCTGTCGGGCTACTCCCGCCTGCTGATCGATTGCAACCGTCCCTTGCTGACGCCGACCAGCATCCCGACTCGGAGCGAGGATACCGAGATCCCCGGCAACCAGGGCCTAGCCGCGGAGGAGCGGAGGCGCCGGGCCGCTGCCTACTTCACGCCATTCCACGACCGGGTCGCCGCTGTGCTCGACCGGCGGGCACGCTCTGGCACGCCCACGATCGTCGTCGGAGTCCACAGCTTCACGCCCGTGTTTCGCGGCGTCTCCCGGCCTTGGCAGTGCGGTGTGCTCTACGCGGGCGCGGCGGCGTTCGGCCAGGCCCTGATCGCCCGCCTCGCCGCCGACCCTGGCCTGAATGTCGGCGACAACGAGCCGTATCAGATTGCTGCCGCCGAGGATTACACCGTCCCGGTGCATGGCGACCAGCGCGGGACCATGGCTGCGCTGATCGAAATTCGGCAGGACCTCATTGGCACAGCCGACGGCGTGGATGAGTGGGCGCAGCGCCTAACGCCCGCGCTCGCCGACGTCGCAGGGTTGGTGCTGGGATAGCGGACCGCCTCGGGCGTCGGCCGGTTCCGGCAAGCCCAACTCCACTAGGCGCGCATACAGCCCGGCGCCATACGGGATAGCGGCGTCGTCGAACGCGTAGCCGGGATGGTGGGGTGAGAAGCCCCCGCCGTTGCCGACGTTCAGATATGCGCCCGGCACCCGCTCCAGCATGAACGAGAAGTCCTCCGATCCCATGACTGGCGGCTTGTTCGTGAACAGCGCCGCATCTCCGACCAGGTCTGTCACTGCCTGCCGCACTGCCGCCGCGGGCTCCAAGGCATTCACGGTCGGCGCGAAGATCAGCCGCCAATCCAGAGTCGCCGTAGCGCCGAATCCTGCCGCGACTCCATCGGACAGCCGGCGCATCGCTGCCTCGATCTGCTCGCCCACCGTGCGCACGAAGAACCTTGCCGTACCCGAGATGGCGGCGGTCTGCGGAATCACGTTGTAGGCGTCGCCGCCGACCACCTTCGTAACGCTCACGACGGCCGGGTCGCGGGGAGACAGGTTGCGCGAAACGATGGACTGCAGTGCCGTTGCGATATGGCAGGCGGTCAGCACGGGATCGACGCTCATCTCCGGACGCGCGCCATGCGAGCCCTTGCCGCCCACGGTGATGTCGAAGAACGCACCGCCCGCCATGACGGCGCCCTCGCCCACAGCGAATGTGCCGACATCCATGCCGGTGCGGTTGTGCATGCCGTAGACGACGTCGCAGGGGAAGCGCTCGAACAGGCCATCATCCAGCATGGCCAGCGCGCCGCCGCAGCCCTCCTCGCCGGGCTGGAAGATCAAGTTTACGGTGCCGCTGAAGCGCCGCGTCTCCGCCAAGTACTTGGCGGCGCCCAGCAGCATGGCCGTATGCCCGTCATGCCCGCACGCGTGCATCTTGCCGGGCACGGTCGAGCGGAACGGCAGGTCCGTCATCTCCTGCATCGGCAGCGCGTCCATGTCGGCGCGAAGGCTTATGGCGCGGTTGCCGGCGCCGGCGCGCAACACGCCGACCACGCCGGTCTTGCCCACCCCACGATGCACCTCGATGCCCCATTGCTCGAGCTTCTGCGCGACGAGCTCGGCGGTGCGATGCTCCTCCAGGCCCAGTTCGGGATGAGCGTGAATATCCTGGCGGATCGCCGCCAGCTCGTCATGGTCGCGGCGGATGTGGTCGATCGTCGACATAGGGCTCACTCCAGGGCGCGGGTTCGGGGATAGGGCCCGATCAATGGCTTATATAAAGCCTCTTTGATCAGCTCCCATGTGTCCAGTCGCGCAGTCCAGAAGACATGATGGTCCAGGGCTGATCGAACGGAGCCAGATCGGGATGCTCGGGCGCAGCGCAAGACATGACCTCTCTCGCCGACGCGCTTGCCCCCCAAGCTGTCGCAGAGTCCAGCCAGGCTGGGGTCGGCGAGACGGACCAAGTGAAGTCTGATCGAACATGGGCATAGTCAAATATCATTTTCGCCATTGACGCCACCACGCGCTTCCGTCAACGGTCATCCGAAGTTGTTGGGGTATCAAGTACCCGTGCGCCGTGTCGCATCCGGCAACAGAATAAATTGGGAGGAAAGTTTTTTATGTCAGATCAACGTGGAAGATTTCGGCAGATTTTACTTGCCGGAACTGTTTCGATCATAGCAGCGACCTTGACTGCAGGCATGGCGCGAGCTGCCG
>JAABVA010004462.1_pt1 | contig 12925 bp, 24 predicted proteins | sample 5560331 | NCBI WGS metagenome assembly JAABVA01 (sample SAMN12812661, study PRJNA571458) | rock metagenome | isolation source: Antarctica rocks | place: Antarctica: Victoria Land, Mt New Zealand sud | collected 2016-01-07
CTTGGACATGCCTGCTTCTTCTTGGAGGGCTTTTACGATACTTCTGCGTAGATCCTCTGAGTAGGGCTTCATGCTCCGATGATCTCCCACTCTTGCAAGCAGCTCAACGGTTATGGTGCCCGCTGTAGAACCCGAACCACCTACGCCACCAACTAGAGCGGCGCGAGATTCCGCCTCTGTCTCCGGTGGTACTGATGTATCGTCCGGCTCCTCGGAGGTCGCCTCGGCTGACTGTGGCTCGTCTCGCGGCGCTTCTAGCTGGGGTATCCGGGAGGTAAGAGCGGCGATGATGCGGCGATTCTCCCGGTTCGCCTCCTCAAGAGCCCGCACTCGGTCCCGCAGCTCCTCAACCAGCTCGTCGCGGTGGTCCGGGCCGGTCTCGGGCGGATGGTCAGTAGTTTTGGCGCTGTCCTGGTCGCGGCTAGTCTAGCCCTGATCGGCGCCTAGCATGACGTAGACGCGCCCGCCTTCTCGCACATAGTCGATAGTGCCGCACTTTATGCGTGATCTCACAGCGTCAACGGTGACGCCTAGTCGATCGGCGGCCTGTGTTACAGTTAGTCGCCGCCTAGCATTTGACCTATCACCGCCCCGTATACCGCCCTCTCCCATACGGAGACCCTATACACCCCTCGGAAGTCTCGCGCTGCCCGCCTCCGGCAATCCTCGCACCGCTGATGAGTTGATACCCCCCCTACTGCTAGGCTCGCCCCATCCCGCACGGCCTCCATACCCGTGATGCCGAGGGCGATCTCCTCGTCGGTGAGCTGCTCGAAGAGGCTCTCGACTTCGGCTACAGCCTCGGCTCTACGCCGTCCCTCTAGCTGGCGTATCCGACGCTCTACGTCCCCACCGTCCTTCTCGTCTCTGGCCTTCAGTGGCCCGCTCCAAGGCCTCCAGACGCTCCTCTAGCTCCTTCAGTCGCCGCTCGTAGGCGAGAAGTCTTATCCACGTACCTATCAGCTGATTAGCCACCGCCCCGCGTGAGGTCTCAAGCTCGCCGTCTACCACGTGCTGGGTAAGGTCTTCGAGTAGCTCGTGGAGCCCTTTAGTGAGCTTGCTAGCCCTGGCCTTGCCGCCCTTGGCGGCTGTCCGCCGACGCTCTTCAGCATAGGCGGGATCATGCCACCAACAGTAGGTCTACGGTGGGTTTACGGTTACCGTGCACTGCCCGCCATCCCGGATAAATCCGGCACATCGGGTCATCAATAAGCCCCCTCTCCCCCCTCCAGTTCGAGGAGCCTGTCTATCTCAAATACGGTAGGCCGAACGTCTCGCCCGCACTCTTCGCAAAGCCTCGAAGCGGTCCCCAGTTCTGGAGCGATGATGCTCTCAAGGACCGCCGCTCTCGCCTCTTCGCATAGAGGACACGAGCCGCGTCCCTCTAACTGCCTAAGACGATCCTCGAAGCCTCTTAGCCCAACCACCGCGCGCCCCTCCAAACGACGGCCTCCGGCTGGTTGTGGTTTCGAGCTCGCGCTGCGTGGGTTGTCTATTCTCGCGCCTCACGTGTCGCTCTCCGACTCCTCAGAGGCAACAGTCGCTCGCAGTCGCTTCACTGCAGTACCTTGCGGGTACAGATGGCCGCTCTGTGGGTTCCTCCAGAAGAGCTTGCCCTGGCGATCCACCCGCTCCCATCCGGCAGTCTCCAGGTTACGTTGCTCCTTATCCGGGTCATACGACACAGATAACGGGTCCTCTCGCCGATCTTCTTCGATGCCCACTACTTGTCCTCCTCGCTGTTTTTCTCTTCCTCCAAAGCCTCAAGAATCTCCAGCGCCACATCTTGTGAGTACCAGCTGCCATGCCCTCCAGGCTTGGGCCAGATCACGAACGCGCCGCGTACCTGTACCTCCCAACCGGCGTCAAGCAGTCTTTCCCTTGGCTCCTCAGAGCTTTTACTAGCATCCATCCCCCTTTTTTTCGGCGGCTTGTCGTTCCTTGGGTGGTGCTGTCGCCAGGCTTCCTTGAGCTCCCTGCCCCGGCGATCCGTCTCAGCTTGGCGCTCGTCCTCCTCCTCACGCACTTCTCTGTCTCTACGGTCTCTGTCTCTACGATCATTCACGATCCGGCCTCCTTGCGGACAGCGGTGAGGTTCTCATCCCACCTGGCCCATAGCACCCGCAAGAGTCCCGGCGTAGCTTCATCTACGCGACGTTGCAGCTTATCGACGTGAGCCGGTGATAGAGACTCTCCACCTATGATCTCTATGCGGTACCCGCTCGGGGCATCCTCCTCATAGGCGATCACGTCGAGGCCAAGAGCGCGCAGTTCCAGGTAGAGAGGCCGTGCCAGTCTGTGTAGCCTGTCCATCTCGGCGTAAGTACGCATGCCACTCCTCTCTATCCCGCTGATGGTAATGCCCCGACAATGTTACGGTGGGCCGTTACTTCTTTGTTGCGGGCTTCTTCCAGGATCTCTTGGTCGATAAACATTTCTACCTGCCGTAGAACCTCCCGGAGCAACACGTCCGGCGGCAGGGCCTCCAACTGACAGGTTGCACTTCCCGACCAGTTCTTGGTGCGCGAGCTTGTCTTCTTCGGTGGTGCGGTCGGTAGGCCGTACTCTTCTACCTGATCTGCCGTGAGTGCTACGCGCTCGAATATCGCAGTCCTAGCCACCCCCAGCCTATCCTTCTTTAAGAAGCCCATCTCGTCTTCGACCAGGCTGTCGAATATCGACTCGCCGTCAGGGTCATAGTCGCCCAGGTGGAACACAATAGGCTCTTTGCCGTGGTAGACATAGGTGTCGTGACACCACTTCGTGAGCTCATGTCGGGCGATCAGGGAGTCGAAGCCCGAGCAAGAGTAGTCCGAGATCCTGTAGGGCTTTGGGGCGTTGTGAAGCTGGGGCATCATGCCCTCAGCCTCGCAATGCACGCGGATGGCGACATCCTGACCAGCGAGCTTGTTCTGCGTGAAGCCGCGCCCTAGCCTGTGAACGTAGCGGTAGAAGTCCTCTTCAACATCGAAGTGCAAGTGATTCATCACCGAAGCCGAATCGTCGCGGATGTGCTCGAATGGTATCAGCCCCGCCCTCCGAGCCCGGACCAGGTAGTTACCAAGCCGCTCGTAAGCCTGCTCTGTCTTAAGAAAGCCGAACGCTTTCACGAGCCGGTAGAAGATTTGGCGCACCGTGAGAGGTAGGTGCGCCCGGTACTCGCGAAGCACCTCATCCACTTGGTCTAGTATGATCCGCGTCTTCTTCTGTAGCCGCCAGAGGGCGTAGCCTTTGGGCCTCTTCCGGCCATTGTTGCGGCCCGCTGTTACATCACTCACACTAAATCCTCCAGATTCTCTTCGACGAACGACAGAGCCTCCCCCCATCGGCGAACATCGCCTAAAAACTCGGCGACGATAGAAGAGGGCAGGGGCTTCATCAGGGGCTCGGGGCTCCCTTCCTGGATACACTTTCGAGCCTGGTTGCAAAGCCAGGCGGGCCGATCTGAGAGCAGCGGGACCAGTTCCGAAAAATCTCCGTAGGTGTTGCCAGCGTTGCCAGTGTTGTCAGCATCCGATAGATAAGCGGAATCCTCGCTGGCATTTGAGCTGACATTAGGACCACTCCTGGCATTAGAACTGGCATCACCGCCGTCCCTATTGCCAGCCCCATCCGGCTTAGAATCACCGGATTCGTCCTGTCTGGCATCACTGTCATCATCCGTGGGGGTTTCCCGCAACGCTATGACCGTCCCTGACTCGGGCCGTTCGCGGCTCGCCTCTATCCCAGCCGACGAGAGCACAGGCAGGACCTCCTTGATACGCCGCCACAGCCAGCGCGCCGACTTCTGCCATGCCTTGTCACGGTCCACGCCTAGTCTCTCGGCTACGGGCTTGAGCTTGTTGTGAAGCTCCGAAGAGGTCCCGACAAACTCCCCTTCGTCTCCCACGAACTTCATGATCGCCTGGGCGACCGGGGAGCCATCAAGCGTGGCCTGGTTCTGGGCCTTCACGACCTCATCCCAGTCTTCTAGGAACGTCTCTGCCCCCCAACCCATCACCTCATAGACGGCGGCGGCGTACTCTTCCCAGTCCGCGAGCCTCGGCCTTCGAGACAATTAAAGAAAGGGTTTCAAAGCTATCGCCTCGGAGAGGATGCTGAAGAGTGTGCCCAGCAGCCTAGGACGCTCCGCCTCGAAACGCTCCCACAACTCCTCTTCGGTGCGGCGCTCGGCGTCCGGGATGCGCTCCAGCTCCACGACTAGAGAGCGGTCCAGCACGTCGGAGCGATAAGTGGGGACGTTTATGCCGTTGAGGATAACCGCGCGCTTTACTTCGACGATCACATCTTCGTCCTCCGTATCGAGCTTGCGCTTGCTGTCGGCCTCTCCCGTCACCAGCCGACAGCAGGTGTCAGCCGCCGTTTCCGAGAGAGTATTGAGGTTTTCGAACATCAAGATGTAGGCGTGAAGAGCCTTCTGTAGGATGTCCCTGGCATCGTAGCGCACGGTCTCGGGGGCAGTAGGGTCCCACGTCTGTTTCACCATGCGACCTATGGTCGTCTTGCCGGAACCCATCGCTCCCATGACGCCCAGAATCGAACGCAGCACGTGCGGCAGCGCTGCGGTAGTGAGGCACGCCTCGAAGAGCCTACGGTCCCTATCTGTCTTGAGATTCACGAGCGTGTCTAGTACGTCGAGAGAGTCACCCGGATCTGGGTCGGGCAAGTGCTTCGGGTTCGGGTAGCGCCTGAAGAGCACGGGTGGCCTCTGCGCGAAGCCCCAGCCGTCGGCGCCGCACCTCAACACGCGGCCGGGACGGAGTTCGTAGTAGAGGACGCCCTCGTGCCAGGCGGCGCGGGTGTGGAGTTTCCGGACCTCGCCGGAGAACTCCGCATGGGCGGCGAGTGTGCCGGCAGCGGTCTTGAGGTACTCGCCGTTCAAGGCCTTCTTCTCCTGCCCCCACATAAGCCTACGCAACCACGAGTAGCAGCGGGAATTCAGGGTAGCGACGGAGCAGCCTCACCACGCCCGGGACCATCTCTTCGAGGGTCGGACCGCCCACGACAGGTCGCGATTGGCCAGGTCTTGCGTGGTGTCCCTAACAATGCCTTCAAGGTCCCGGTGGGCTTCCCGCCACTGGCCCTCACTCGCCCACCCCTTCGCGTCCCAGGCCGCCGCGAGGATCTTGCGCTTGAGGTCCTCTTGGAGGCGACCAGGCCGCAGCAGGAAACCGGCCAGGGCCATCGCGTAGTCGTGGCGACCGCCTCCTCCGGCATCCCTGTGCTTCGGCAGGTGGCGGGCGATCAGGGTAGCCGTAGCGAGTTCCGTAGAACGTGACCTGAGATCCGCAGCATCCATCGCAGCTATCTCTGAACCGCTCCGGCTCCAGGCGTACCGCTAGCCGGAAGTGTGGATGGAAGGCTCCACAAGTGTCTGACGCCCCGTACCTCGAAGCTCGATGAGCTTTTTCTTGTTGTCGGTGTCTATCCACTCCCCATACTCCGTGTCCGGCGAGACGTACCATCAGTGGGAGTCCGGATTGCTCGCCCGCCCGCTGGTCAGGGTTGAGGGCAGGAAGCGCTCCGCGATCTTGACCGCCTCCGGACAGTCGAGGTCTACGTCCACGAGCCAGCCGGAGGGCTCTCCAGTCAGCAGTCCTATATTCTGGCCGTTGTTCCAGGCTTTGGTCACGTCTTCTATCGTCCAACGTTCCCTCTCAAAGTCGAGGCGCCTGAGGTTCTTGGAGTTAGCTGGTACGGGAATCGGTGCCCAGCCACGCCCGATGTAGCGTCGCGCTGCATCCTGCGTGGCAGCACTCACGCGGCTATCCCGCCTTCGAGCGCCAGCGCCTCAAGCGCCGCCTCTACCTCGCGAATTTCTGGCTGGTAGGGAAGGAAGCGAAGTACGTAGAGCAGCCTGCTTAGAGCTTCAGGGCCGCTCTTAGCTATCTTGGGGTGTTGCGAGAGCAGTTCCCTGAGTGCGGGGGAAACATCATTCGTCGGGTATACTGAGTTTGGCGTTGGAGTCATTCTTAAACCTTTCTTCAGCGTTATGGCCGTCGGGGGATGGGAGCCGCCCGGCGGCATTTCTCTTGGCTTTTAACAACAGTTCTAGGGTTAACAACAGTTCTAGTGCAGCTTCAGAGCAGGCTGTGGGTAATGAGCCATAGAGCCAGTCATGGGTTGACCGAGCGAATAAGCGAGGCAAGCGAGGTCGTCGTCAGCGCTCATAAAGTTCTTCTATCCATTGCCCATAAGGTCTCCTGATCATGCACTAGGGCGTAGACGCAGGAATCTGGCGCTTCTTTGTAGTCCCGGTAAACGATCGCGTTTGGGGCTTGGCGTCGGCCGCTCACGAACCTGCTCCCAAGACTTCTTCTATTCGCTTCAGCTTGCGAGGCCGGGTGCCAACACCAAACGCTCTCAAAAGCACGACATCGAACTCGGGGTAGATGCAACCGTTGAAGTCCGTACGAGCTTGGGGGATACGACCTTCCCACTCGAGCAGGCGCAGATAGTGAGGAGAAACCCCAAGCCGCTTGACGACTTTCGATATACGCATCTTGCTCTCCATCGAAGGCCAAGATAGCCGGGAGAGTTATAGGTAAAGAGGACCGCAAACCGGGGGGAGGGTTTACGTATCAAGATTCTTGGTTATTTTTCAGGTCTTTTTGCGTAGCTCTCTCCCGACCTTTAGATGCTCTTGGGCGGAGCGCTTGGATGGTTGCCCACGCTTCTTGCCTTTTGAACCAGTAGCCCAAACTTCTTAGCCAGGCGTTCATGTGTCCACCGTTTGCTACGTTTATCGGTCGGATCTGTAGGGTTTTGCTCGTCGTAAAGGATCGCGCACCTTATGGCAGTAAGTTGGCTGATGAGTGGTCGCCCTCCCAGCGGGCAAAGCCCTTCCTCGGCTCGGAGCTTGGCATACTTCTCCAAGACATACTCATTGGTATCTCTTGCCGGGTCCACAGCGATGTAGTAGAAGTTCCTCCGCGGGTTTAGGTCCATCTCAATCTCGTGGTCTTCCCTCGCCCGATCCTCCTCCGCTTGCAACTCAGCGCCAAAGCGTTTCGCGACCTCACCGTGCGCCCAATCAGGATCGTCGGGAAGCTCTCGGCGCAGCTCCCACGCCTTGTCGAGGACCATCTTGTCGACCGCTGCCGCAACCGCAGCATTTATCTCTTGCTCTCGCAGCTTTCAACTGGGTAGCACCCCGATGGTAGGTAACGGGCCACCATACTCGGCGAATAACCGTAGATCCTCCTCATCCTCGGGCGCGTCGTAGAGCACGCAGCCGGCGGTGAATCGGTACCAAGGCAGCTGGTCTTGCGTGGTGAGGCCTTTGTCTTCCAGGTGCTCCTCTGGAACGTCACCGCTACACAAAGCAAAGCGCAGGTCGCGCTCCCAGCGACACTCGAGGTTTCGATAAGTTTTGCTCCAATCCGCAGGCCTTACCACGTAGCTCGCAGGGCCGTCCTTCGGCCCCCCCATGAGCGGAGGGAGGCGAGGATGGTTAGCCCACACTGCGTGCAGCTCCGAAAGATCCTTCGGCTTTTCCAGGCACAGAGGGAGAGGCATATCGTCGGATTCGGGCGGTACCTGGGCCGAAGGGTCGTCTAACTGCCAATAGGCGCGAACTACCTTGACCGCTACCCAGAACTGGCCCCGCTGCTGATAGTGCACTATAAGCAGCGCCTCTCTCAAAATTTGTATACTTCCCACGAGCTGTGGCGCGGGCTCTGAACTCTGGTGGAGCGGCCTGCGCCGCGCCTCCTTTCTACTTTATGAGCGTAAGTGTTAGCGTAACCCTGGCTCGCGCTTGACAGCAATCTCGTAAGTACCCATCTGGGGAGGTCCTCGCAACAGTTCGCTACCACCGCCCCTACCATGCGCTCTCTTGAATTCATCGCTATGAACCCAAGATTCAAAGGCCTCTTTATCCTGCCAACGTGTGATCACCAGCACCTCGTTCCCCGCTTCGGAGTTCAGGACCTCCATCGAGACGAATCCCGGGAACCCCTGCACTGCTGCCCTGCTATTTGCGAACCGCTCTACGACCTGGTCGGCTACCCCTTCTTTCACCGGCAGACGATTAATGACAGCGATCATACTGAACCTCTCCTTTGTCAATGGACCAAAACGATGGTCGCGTATCCTCCTCGTTACTTCACCGAGGTGACCGTAAAATGGGGTACTGTTGCGGTCGGTGTACAAAACTTTTCGCTCCCGACCCAGGCCTCGAACGCTTCCCTACTCTGCCAGCGCGTTACCACGAGTACCTCGTCCGCCCCTTCGGAGCGGCGCACCTCCATCGAGACGAATCTAGGGAAGCCCTGCACTGCTCCCCTGCTATCGGTGAACATCTCTACCACCCGATCTGTCGCGCGCTCCCGCACCGGAAGACTGTTGAAGATAGCGATCATGGGAACCTCCCCTTCTAGCGCGCGACGACGATGCCGCTGCCGCCCACGCGTTTGGCCATGCCCAAAGCCCGGAACGCCGCTGTCACGAGGGTGCCCGCGTCGTCGCCGTGCTCAGGGTATACCGCGACCCCGGCGTCAGCCGGCAGGCCTTCCGGTCCCTCCAAAAGGCGCGTCAGCACGTCCTCGGAGATCCGGTATGCTTCCTCGTCGCTCGCTCCAGGGAGGACAACGCAGATCTCATCGTCCCCGAACCGTGCGCGCCCTGCCTCCTCGGGCACGACCTCCTCCACCGTCCCGGCGAGACGAAGTAGGGCCTGCCGAGCCTTCGTAATGCCGCCGGACGCCACTGTCTCGGAGAATTGCACGATGTCGAAAATTACTAACGCGACCTGTTCGTGCTCCTCGATGGCCAGCGGCAAGAGACGCCTGTCGAAGAGATCCCGTCCGGGTAGGCCGGTCAGGATGTCCATGGCAGCCGCCTGGCCCAGGGCGCTCTCCATGTGCTGGTGTGAGATCTCATCGAACGCGCGCAGGCCGGACTCGGTAATCCAGTCAGACGCCTGCATGAGCTTTATGAAGAAGCGCGAGATTTCGCCCCCGTCGAATGAGGAGAGGTCCACCCTCTCCTCGACGAAGCGCCACACGCAGCGCCTGAGAGCCGCATAGTCCTCTATGACCCCGACCGCGTCCCGCCCGGACTCGTACTGGCGGGCGGAAATCTCCCCGACTACGGCCCGTGTCACCCCTTCGCGGGTGAAACCTTCGATAGGCTCCGGGCTCCGCAAGAACTCCGTAAAGATCATCAGAACCCGCCCGACCTCCTCCACGAGGCGCGGGTGGAACTCCTCGCCGGCGGCCTTCTCCCTGTCAGCACGCCACCTCTCCAGGATCTCCGGTACCCCGGTCTTTATCTCCTCGGCGATTACCGGAACGTCTCTCACGGCTCCAGTATAAACCGCGCCCCCGCATCACGTTGTGCTATGCAACCAATCGCGTCCCTGCTGCGTATTTACCTTAGAGTTCGGAAGATGTCGGAGAGAACGCAGGCAAACGTCGGTGAAACGAGCCACAAACGGTCGTTTAAAACATACTACGAATCGGTATAATCAAGAGTGGTTCTTGAAACTGCTTTTATATCATGGGAGGGCTACACAGATGGCGACGAAATTAGAGAAAAAGGCGGAGGCTCCCAGGGTCGAGCGAGAGACGGAGACGCCGGAGTTGCTGGCGAAGTACCTCTCGCACATAGGGCAGGGCAACCTCCTCACTCATCAGGAGGAGATAGACCTCTCTAACAAGTCGAAGGCTGGGGACAAGAAGGCCCGCCAGAGGCTCATCGAGAAGAACCTTAGGCTTGTCGTCAGCGTAGCCAAGAAGTACAGGGGCTACGGGCTGCCTTTTGAGGATCTGATCCAGGAGGGCAACATCGGCCTGATGAAGGCCGTTGAGAAGTTCGACCCCGACCGCGGCTATCGCTTCTCCACCTACGCTACGTGGTGGATAAGGCAGGCCGTGCAGAGGGCCGTTGCCGACAAGGGACGCACCATCCGGGTGCCCGTGCATATGACCGAGAAGATCCGGAAGGTCAGCAGGGCCTACAACGAGCTCTCGGCCGAGCTTGAGCGAGAGCCGGGCGAGGAGGAGGTCGCCGGGCGGCTTGGATGGAACCTTGAGGAGGTGAGGCTGACGATGGAGGCGATGCCGGACGCGACTAGCCTGGATCAGCCGGTAGGTAGCGACGGGGACGCCTCCTCTTCACAGCTTGGCGACTTCGTAGAGGATGAGAGGGCGTCGGACACGCCAGGGGAGGTGATGCGCGAGATGGAGACCGAGCACCTGAAGGAGGCGATCGAGCGTCTGCCGGAGAGGGCCAAGTACGTGCTGGTGCGCCGGTATGGTCTGGACGACCGCGACCCAGCGACGCTGGCCGAGCTTGGCGACGAGTTGCAGATCTCGCGCGAGCGGGTTCGCCAGCTCCAGCGCGAGGCGGAGCGCATCCTCAAAGGCGGCGAGTACGGCCGCATTTTGCGCGATGCCGTTGCCTGAGCAAAGACTCAATAGCCATCTCCCCCCAGGGGCCGGGTCTCTCCCGGTCCCTTCTCTTTTACCCGTTTGCTAGCCCTGTAGGACCTTGATTGAAGAAGGGTACGGGCAGTGCGAATGTTCTTCTCTGGGCCTTTGAGGCAGCCCTCGTGCTGCTCTCCGCGGCGGCCGGGGTCGGATGGCTCTACAGGCTCGACGTCGCCCTGATGGGCGCTACCCAGAGCTACACCTCGGGTCTCCTCGATACTGTAAGCGAGCTCCTCTCCGCCCTCGGGAGCTGGGAGATCACGGGTGCTCTGTTTCTCGTGCTCGTGGCAGTGTTGTTCCTCGTTGGAAGACAGCGGCTCGCAGGGCGGCTCCTCCTCGCGTTTATGGCGACCGGCTTGCTGGAGTTGTTGCTGAAGATGATCCTGCCGGTGACCCCGATCCCCGAGGAGGCCGTCCGGTCGGGGGACTTCGGCCCTTTCACGGTCTTGAGTTTCCGTATCCGAGCGGACATATGCTGCGCTCCGTGATCCTTCTGGGAACAATCTATCTGTTGGGCGGAAATGGTTTCCTACGAGCCGGGTTGGCGGTGGCGCTATTGGAGATGATGACGAGCCGTATATACCTTGGAGTTCACTGGACGTCTGACGTCGTGGGCGGAGCGTTGCTAGGGCTTGCCGCCGTGCTGTGGGCATTCAAAAAGGAGGGTCGCAAATGGAGATTACCGTAGTCGGAAGCGGCACGGTCGTACCGCGCCTCGCGCGCCGACAGAGCTGCGTAGCCGTCGAGACGGGCAATGAGACCTTGTTTTTTGACCTCGGGAGCGGGGCGGTACGCGGAATGCTCCACGCCGGGCTCGACCCTTTCGCCGTGGATCGCATCTTCTTCACTCACTTCCACCCGGACCATACCGTCGACGTCGTCCCGCTCCTCTTCGCCATAAAGTACGGCGCCGAACAGGAGCGCGAAAGGCCGCTCGCCCTCTACGGCCCCGAGCCCTTCCAGAGCTTCTTCGGCGATATAACAAACGTCTGGGGAGACTGGATGCTCGGCGACTATCCGACACAAGTCCACGAGCTCCCCCACGCCTGCCTCTCCCCCCTCAACCTCCCCGACCTCCGCGTAAGTTGGGCCCCCGCTAAACACTGTCCCGAGAGCATCGCCTACCGACTTGAAGGGGAGAACGGCGCCTTCGTCTACACCGGCGACACCGAGTACGCGGAGACTATCGTGAATCTCGCCCGGGGCGCCCATACCCTCCTGATCGAATGCTCCCTCCCCGAAGATACCCCCGTCCCCGGGCACCTCACCCCGAGCGGAGTCGCCAGGATAGCCAGCGAAGCAGACGTCGAACAAGTCGTCCTCACCCACGTCTACCCACAGACAGATGCGCTGGACTTGGTTCAGGAAGTGGGTGGCGGGTTCGAGGGCGAAGTGGCAGTGGCCGCGGACGGCACAAAGCTGAGCGTGTAAAAGTATAAGTCTCGTGAAGTCCATAGGATGCGGAAAGATCCGGAGATCAGAGCAAGGAAAAGAGCCGATGAGAGTATTAGAGAAGGTGAACAAGTGTCCTAGACTTTGACAGCCTTCTTTCTTCCGATTGCCCTCACAGATAACGCACCATTAGCCGTCAGAGGCGGTGTCCGAGACGCCGCGCTGCAGATCCTCGACGAACGTTACGCTTGCGAAGAGATCGACCGGAACGAATACATGCAGAAGCATCAGGACCTTTCGAGTTGACCAGTGAAGGCCCGCAGCGCTGTTCTAGGAGCACTCGTTGCAGCGACCGTGCAGCGTGATCTCGTGCCAGTCGGTGACGAAGCCGGTCTCGCGCTCGACCTGCAAAGCCAGGTACTCCATGAGCTCCTCGTTGAACTCTATGACCTTGGCACACTCTCGGCATCGAGCGTGGTGATGCATGCGTTCGGTGGCGAGCTCGTAACGCGAGTACCCCTCCCCGAAGTCCTCCTTGCGCACGATCCCGAGCTCGTGTAACAGGTCCAAGGTACGGTATACCGTCGAGAGTCCCAACTCAGGGTATCCCCCCTTGACCCGGTCGTAGATCTCCTCAGCGGAGAGGTGCCTGCTGCCCTCTAGCTCCCGCACGATGGTGCGCCGCTGATTCGTTAGCCGGTACCCGCGGCTCCTGAGTAAATGCTCTAGCTCGCTCACCCTCCTAGTTTAGCCCGGTAGAGCATCAGTATCAAGAATTAATCCTGACGAAAGACTGGAGAGCTATCAAACAAGGTCGAGCAACTTCAGCAAAGAGCGCACCAGGAGCAGCACGGCCTCCATCACGCTCATGCAGCGACTCTACAGGCTCCAGCAAACTTGGACGCTCTCTAACTACCGCCACACATGACCTGTGGAACCAGTTTCCCTCCTGTCTCTCCGGCACCCGAACCATTAGATGTGTGTTGCATGGATTGACGGTACAACGGGGCCATCCGAACCCTCGACGAAAGGAACCTCGGATGGCCCGACCCCAGCATACCCCCTCGCTCGCCCACCTGGAAGAAGCCCTGACCGTGCTC
>JAABVA010004463.1_pt1 | contig 12924 bp, 15 predicted proteins | sample 5560331 | NCBI WGS metagenome assembly JAABVA01 (sample SAMN12812661, study PRJNA571458) | rock metagenome | isolation source: Antarctica rocks | place: Antarctica: Victoria Land, Mt New Zealand sud | collected 2016-01-07
CGGGTTCAGTGGAGGCTCTGAACTGACGCGTCGGCTGCTGCCGGCGCGTGTTGGTGACGGTAGTGCTCATTCTCGTACTCGACCGGCGGAACGGCGCCGATCTCGCCGTGCAGGCGTCGGTGGTTGACCAGTCGATGTACTCCGCGACGGCGATCTCGAGTACGGCAGCGCGCTGCGGGAACCGTTCGCCAGGGTGCACTGGGCCGGCACCGAAACCTCGACCTACTGGTATGGCTACATGGACGGCGCCGTGCGCTCAGGGGAACGCGCCGCCACCGAGGTCACCACCGCATCCTGATGCCCGGTCACCCAGACCCGGCTGGGGGAGCCGGCCCTGGGCACCGTTTCTCAGCGCGTGGCCAGGAGCTGCCGGGCTGATGTCCACCGGCGGTCTGCGTAGCGGTTGTTGTCGAGCTCGCGCAGCTTGCCGTCGCCGCTGAACATGTTGTCGAAGTACTGCATCCCCTGCCAGGGGGGGTAGACGGCTCCGGCTTGGGTGCCAGGGCCCTGCCGATCCTGGCCATCCGGCGAAGGAGGCCGATGCCGCCGCAGTAGGTGAGCCGGAAACGCGTCCCGGCCAGCTCGGTCATGATCCCGGCCAGGTCGCAGCGGACACCTGGTCGCCCGCGACCCGCAGGAACCTCGGGGCGCCGGCATCGAGCGCCGCATCGGCGGTAAAGGCTGCAGCGTCGTCCATGGTGGTGAAGTCCATCTCCTGGTCGGCGTCGTGCCAGTAGAGGACGCGGCGGCGGTTGAAAAGGATCAGCGGCGCCGTGCCGGTCAGCATGTCGGCGAACGCGCCGTTGAGGACGGAGGTCCCCGCGATGGGCGCCCCGTTCAAGCGCTCCATGAACTCGCGGCGCAGGTCAAGGTTGCGGTTCGACCCCGCCGGGATGGCGGTGTAGTCGATCGAATAGTCCGACGGGATGAAGCGCGGGACGGCGGCGGCGACAGCGGCCTGGAGCAGCTGCGTTTGGGCATCCACGATCACCGGCCGCAACCCGCTCAGGGTCGAGACCACGCAGTCGGCGCCGGCGCACGCCGACCGCATCGCCTCGGCGTCGGCGTAGTCAGCTCGGGCGATCATCAGCCCATGCGACTGCAGTCGCTGGACCTTCTGCGGACTGGTGTCGGGGCGGGTCAGTGCGCGCACCGTTGCACCACGCGCCACGAGTGCTCGGGCGACACGCTCACCCAGGTCGCCGCTTGCGCCGGCCAGAACGACAGTGGCTCCTGGCATCAGATGGCCCCTTCCAGACTGGCCGCGGCGCCGTGGCTGACCGGGCCGGCATGCTTTTGACGCTGATCCCCCGGGCCCCGAGCTGTTCCCACTGCTCGTCGGTGGGGCCCGGGGCGGTGTGCAGAAACAGGGTCACGTCCGGGCTCCACTGCCGAAACAGCAGCGCCTGGTGCACCCCCATCGGTCCGGTGGCAAGGACGCCGAGGGCCTGGTCGCGGACCTCCCAGCCGTGGCAGTACGGGCAGTGCAGCACGTCGCGGCCCCACCGCTCGGTCACCCCAGCCACGCCGGGCAGCTCGTCGACCAGACCGGTCGTCACCAGCAGCCGGCGGGCGGCCACACTCGACCCGTCGGCCAGCTCCACCCGAAAGCCAGCGTCCTGGCCGTCCAACCCTGGCAGGGGCTCGGCCGAGGTGACGCTGCCGGTCACGACCTCGCCGCCGTAGCCGGTCACCTCCGCCCGGCCGGCGGCTAGCAGCTCGGCAGGTGGCGTGCCCTCGCGGCCCAGGTAGTTGTGCACATGCCCCGCCGGGGCATTGCGCCCGGCGCCGGCGTCGATGACAAGCACCGACCGGCGAGCCCGAGCCAGCGCCAGCGCCCCGCTGAGCCCGGCCGCGCCGCCGCCGACCACCACCACGTCATAGTCGTTCATCTGCTGATCGGCCATGGTGACCACCTCCACGACGACCATGCCCGCACCTCAAGCAAGATGGCGAACATTTTTGCTGGCGTGGCAAGGTGGCAGGCATGGCCGACGAGCTGCATGAAGTTATGACCGCGGTCGGGCCCAGGCTGCGCGCGCTGCGCCATCAGCAGCAGCTGACACTGAGCGACCTGGCCACCGCTACCGGGATCTCCGTCAGCACCCTGTCCCGGCTCGAAAGCGGGCAGCGCCGCCCGAATCTGGAGCTCCTGCTGCCGCTGGCGCGCGTCCACCGGGTTCCGCTCGACGAACTTGTCGGAGCACCCGCCACCGGCGACCCGCGCATCCACCCCCGGCCCATCACCCGCTACGGCATGACCATCCTGCCGCTGAGTCGACGAACCGACGGGCTGCAGGCCTTCAAGCACGTCATGCCCGCGGCGACCGGCCACCACGAACCCGACCCGCAAGTGCACGAGGGCTACGAATGGATCTACGTCCTGTCCGGCCGCCTACGACTCGTCCTCGGCGAACACGACCTGGCCCTGGCCGGCGGCGAAGCCGCCGAGTTCGACACCCGCACCCCGCACTGGTTCGGCAACCCCGGACCCGACCCGGTCGAATTTCTCACCCTGTTCGGTCGCCAAGGCGAACGCATGCACGTACGTGCCCGACCCGCACGCTGACCGCCCCCCACCCAAGGTGAGGCGCGTGCCTGCAACGTGCGGGGGCTTGTCAGCGCCGACCCACGGCCACGTAGCGCCGAAGGTCACAGATCACGCAAGTAGCTGGATGCCGCGCGGTCAGCAGCCATCGAGGTGCCGTGAACCGACCTTTCCCAGGGCCGCCTGCGCCCAGGTGGGTCTTGTGCCGTAGGAGGAACGACAGCCAGGATGGCAGCGTCGGCGACGCCGCTCGGGTGCTCATGGCTACGGTCAGGGCCGTGACCCGGAGCTGGGATGCAGCAGCCCCCAGAGTGCTGCGCCTGCCGTCCGGGCGGCTGATCCGCGGCCGCGGACTCGAACAACCACTTCCGGCCGGTCGGCGGCCCACCTTCGGCGTTCACCTGCTCGAGCACGAACCCCCGGCCGTCCCCTGGGACACCGTCTGGGTCTACTGGCCTGACTTCGGGCTGCCCGATGACGACCGACACCTACGGAACATGCTGACCGAAGCGTGGCGACGAGCCGAGGCCGAGCGCGTCGAGGTGGCCTGCCGGGGTGGACGAGGCAAGAACCGGCACAGCGCTAGCCTGCCTCAGCGTCCTCGACGGGCTGCCAGTCGACCGAGCGTGGCCTATGTCCGAAGCCGCTATGACGCTGAGGCCATCGAGACCATGCAACAGGAACGCTTCGTCACCCGCCCCTGGGTGTAGCCGCTGCGCTCATCTCGTCGCACAAGCCGACTGTCTTGCGGGAACGCGCCGGTGGTCCATGCCCAGCTGATGGTCGCGCCTACGCTACGGGTGAAAGCGCGCGACGCCTGATGCTGCAGCCTGGTCCCACTGGACGTCATGGACCTGCTGGTATTGGGCGGCACAGCTTGGCTGGGGCGTGAGCTCGCTCGGCTGGCAGTGCAGCAGGGTGACGCGGTGACCTGCTTGGCGCGGGGCGACAGCGGTCCGGTGGCGGACGGCGCTGTGCTGGTGGCCGCCGATCGGCGCCAGCCCGGCGCCTACGACGGGCTGCAGGGTCGCACCTGGGACGCGGTGATCGAGGTGTCGTGGCAGCCCCGGTTCGTCCGCAGCGCCCTGGCCGCCCTCTCCGGTGGCGCCGCACACTGGACCTACATCTCCTCCCTCAACGTGTACGCCTCCCACGCCACCGTCGGTGCTGATGAGAGCGCACCGACCCTGCCGCCGACCGAGCTCGACGAGGTCACCCGGGAGCAGTACAGCGCTGCAAAGGCGGCCTGCGAGCAGGCGAGCCAGGACCTCGTCGGGGACCGGCTGCTGATCGCTCCGGCCGGACTGATCGGCGGCCCGGGAGATCTCAGCGGCCGCTCCGGCTATTGGGTGGCCCGGTCGGCCCGCGACCAGGACGGGACGATGCTCGTCCCGGACACGCCCAACCTCGCCACGTCGGTGATCGATGTGCGAGACCTTGCGGGGTGGCTGCTGGGCCGGGCGCGCGACCGCACCACCGGCGTCTACGACACCATCGGTCCGGTCGTGCCGTTTGCCGACTGGATCGCTCTGTCACGTCAGGTCGGCGGTCACCGGGGACCGCTGGAGACGGCGCCGGCGGACTGGCTGCTCGAGCGAGGCGTCAACGAGTACATGGGCCCGGAGTCCATGGCGATGTGGCTGGTCGAGGCGGGCACCGGGGGCTGGTCTACCCGGTCCGGAGCCGCTGCCCTCGCCCGCGGCTTGCAGCACCGCCCGAGAACGGCCCTGCTGGCAGACCTACTGATCTGGGAACGCGACCAAGGCCTGAACCGAGCTCGCTCTGCCGGGCTCAGCGCCCAACGGGAGCACGACCTCCTGATCGCCCTCGGCGAGAACGCCGGCTGACAGCCAGCTCAGCCCACGTCCCACAAGCCGAACCTTGGGTCCTTGCGGCTATGGAGCCGAGCCATCCCCGGGCTTACGGCGCTTCTGGCGACTGCCTTGAGGACAAGCACGTCATCTGCTTCCTCGTGGACGGCGTAGCGACGGTGGGCCTTACCGGGCAGCGTGACGCGGCTGCGACCGTCTAGCTCGACCATCATGCTCATACGGTGCGTCCTCCGTGCTAGCTCCGATCCGTCATGGCCAGCCTTAGTCGATCGGCGGTACTAACTCTTCTCGCCCTGGCCAGGCGGGTACAACCTGCGCGGTGCTCCCCAATACCTCGATTCCCGGGACGTGTTCAGCCAGCCTGTACGAGAGATTCCGGCAACCAAAGAAAATCGCTGCGTCATCATCGGCATCGATCTGGTTGCGAGTGTGAATCAGATGTTCTTCCAACCAGCCATACTCCTGTGCTTCGTCCTCTACGGTCCACTTTGCGAAACGCCGCAGTGCCTCGAGACCTGTGATCGAGATCGTCAAGCTGATGTCTAGTCTCCAAGTCTGCGCCATCGATCCACTCTGCCAGATCAGCGGCAGCAGCTTGCGCGGTTGCGGTTGGCCGTGTCAACTCGACGAAGGGCCATGGTCCAACTGAAACTGTCGGTGCTGGCGATCGCGACGGCAGTCTTCTCCTCGCGTTCGGTGAGGACTCTGACGCGCGGGTGGCGTGTCGCGCCCCGGTCGATCCCCCTTCGGGTGAGACCCCGAACCGCTGCGCGATCACCTCGATCAACGTCGACTTTCCCGACCCGTTCTCGCCGACCAGGATGGTGCGAACCTAACTCCAGTCCGTTATCAAGGATCTGGCGCACGCACGGCAACGTCGCTGGCCAGCACGACAAGTCCAGGTCTGCCTGAGCATCACGGGACACCGCGACAACGGGCAGCTCACTCCCGCTCACAAACTGCCCACAGGCCGATTTCTGCCGCGAATCGATCGGCAACCGTCGAGACGATGCCATCTGGCGAGAGGACGTCGCCGAGTTCCTCGGCCGACGCGACGCGCTCGTCCTCGGCCCAGGCCAGCAGGCTTATCAGCTCGCCGCGCCGCTCCGGCTCGAACTCGACCCACCCGCGGGCGGCGATCTCACGATCTGTGGTCCATATATGCAGACGGATGCTGACCACGCCGGCCGCGGCAACCAGCGTCTTCCGAGCGACTTGGCGCGCGAGGGCGCCCGCCCGCCACTGCGCAAGGTGAATCCCGATGTCCCCGTTGAACCCCCGGGCAGCACGCACATCACCGGGAAATGGGGCCGGCTGGCGCAGTGCATCCGGGCCCGCGAGCGGCACGCAGTAGTGGCGGAGGAATACCCGGTTTCCGTACGCCTCGTCGCCGTCGCCGAAATACGCGGAGCGCGGTGCAGGACCGATCTCGACACTCCGGCAGACATCCGCGAATCGTGCCGTCAGACGGGCGCTGAGGTCGCGCGCCCAGCATTCGGAGCCGCCGACAAGTAGCAGGTCCACGTCAGACTCACCGACGCGCGCCATCCCAGTGGCGACCGAGCCGTAGAGGTGCAGCTCGGCCGAACCGGCCTGCAGTTGGTCGAATTCTTCGATGGCGGCAACGAGAACCGGCTCGAACGCGGCGGTCACCCTGGCACGGCTCGCGCCGGTACGGATCATTCCGTCGGGAGTGAGGCCCTCGGCCGGATCTCGCACCACTCGATCATCCCGCATCCCTGGAGCTCATCGAACGCGCGTGCGGAGACCGCTCCGGACGACCCCGACATGAGCGAGGCCTCGTGGTCGTGTCACATTCGACGACAAGGCGTGGCCCGTGGACAGTCAATACACAGGGCCGCATTCAGTTGAGACCTGGTGCCCACAAGCGGAACCCCGACCCGGACGCCTACCCCCCCACCACCGGCACCCTTCCCCCGCGTTCGTCGAGCAAGAGAAGCTGCAGGTCGAGCCGTCCCGCAAGACTGGTTCGGTAAGTCATGCCGGTGATCGGGTGCTAAGCGGCACAGACTGAGCTGGTGCCGAACTGAAGATCGGCTACGCCCGGGGTCTCGACCGACGGCCAGGACCTCACCGCCCAACGCGACGCCCTGCTGCTGTTTACCGGGCTGCGGATCGCCGAACTGGTCGCCCTCGACGTCGACGACCTGTCGATCTCGGCCGTCAAGGGGCGGCTGACCGTGCGCCGCGGCAAGGGCGAGCGCTACCGACAGGTCCCGGTCACCGCCGAGGCCCGGACCGGCCTCGATACCTGGCCCGCGGCACGTCGCAAACTGCCCGGTGCCGACGGGCCCGCGCTGTTCCTGTCGCTGGTCGACCTCGCCGTCCGTCGCCTCGGCCGCGAGGCCGACGTGAGCCTGTCGGCGCACACCCTGCGCCACACCTGCCTGACCGGCCTCGTGCGCGCCGGCCACGACATCGTCCTCGTCGCCGAGCTCGCCGGCCACAGCCGACTCGAACCACCCCGCCGATACAGCCTCCCCCAGCGACACCGACCGGCAGGCCGCCATGGACGGTCTCTCGTCGACTACTGACCAGCCGTCCACGGCCCCTCTTAGCGGAGGACCTGCGTCGTTGCTGATACCACCTGGGTGTGCGAGTACGGACGGCGGTCGAGCTGATCGGTAGGGGCGCACGCCACGCCGAAGCACCTGCCCGTCGACGGCCATCCTCGCTCGCACTGTCGGTGACATCCGACAGATGGGAGTGGTGATGGCATTCGTCAACGGCGAGTTGCAGGCCCAGTTCATGGCCCGGATCCGTGGCGTGGAGCCGCAGCGGTGTTTGGTGGTCCCGGTCGACGTGGGCAAGTCCAGCGCGGTCGCCCTGGTCGCCGATCACTACGGCGAGATCGTCGTCGTGCCGTTCGAGTTTGGGTTGACCGAGGCCGGGTTCACTGTGTTCGATGCAGCCGTCGCCGGCGCCCGGAATGACCGTGACGCCGTCGTCGTGCGGGTCGGCGTTGAGGCCGCAGGTCACTATCACCGGACACTCGTGGCTCGGCTGCGCTCGGCTGGCCTGGAGGTCGTGGAACTCAACCCGGGAGCGGTGAAGGATGCCCGCGGCCAGCAGTTGCTGCGCACGCTGAAGAGCGACGCTCGTGACTGCGGCGCGATGGCCGAACTGTTGATTCGCGGCAGCGGCCGCCCACCGCAGTGTCGCGACGAGGCGCTCGCTGCGCAGGCGGCGTGGGTCGCGCACCGGCGCCGCAAGGTCGCCGCCCAGGTGATGTTGACCAACCAGATCCACGGCCAGCTCGATCTGATCTTCCCGGGCCTGACCGGCTGCTTCGCCCATGGTCTGGACGCCGCCTCGCTGCGGGTCCTGATCCGTGACCTGCCCGACCCCGACCGAGTACGTCGGCTGGGAGTGGAGGGCGTGCTGCGGTTCGTGCGCCGCCGCGGCGTGCGGATGTCCCGACCCAAGGCGGAGCTGGTGGTCCACGCCGCGCAGCAGGCACTGCGGTTGCCGTGCGCCGAACGCAGCGCGCCGTTGACCGTGCTGGCTGCCGACTGGAGCTTATTCGAGGCGATCGACCAGCAGATCCAGCACGCCACCGACATCCTCACCGCGCTGTTGCCCGACACTCCTGCCGGCGTGCTGCTCGACATCCCCGGCGTCGGCGTGCTCACCGCCAGCAGCTACGGCGCGGCGATCGGCGACCCCAACCGCTACCGCGACGCGGCGGCCGCCTACCGCGCCTCCGGCCTGGTCCCCGTCACCTACGAGTCAGCGGGTCGCCGCCGACCGCACACCGGCATCAGCCGAGAAGGATCCGTTGAGTTGCGCCGGGCCATCGTCGACTTTGGCCGTGGTCTGGGCCTGCACCACCCCGACTTCATCACCTACCGCCGCCAGTTGCTCTCCCGCGGCAAACCGCCGCTGGTCGCCATGATCGCCGTCGGCCACCGCGCCCACCGGCTCGCGTTCGCCATGCTTCGCAGCCAAAAACCCTACGACGCCAACCGCTGGTCAGACGCCGTCGCCGGCCGGCGGCACCCCACAGACGAGCAGGCCCGTCACGGCGGCACCACCGCAGGCGGTCCACCAGCACGACGTGACCTGCCCGCCCAAGCCACTCTCGCGCGCCAGGAGGCACCGAGCAACTGACAACCGCAGCCGACACCGGTAAGCGGCACGGTGGCGGGGGCCCGGACCGACGTCGACGTTGCTATGAGGCATGACCTCGATGAGTAGTAGCAGACGCCGGGCCCCTCCCACTGAGCGAGCGCGAAAGTCGTTACCTGAGGCCGGGACGGGCAGCTACTGCCGCCCGAGCACGCGTAGGTCAGCGTGCGCCGCCGGGACGCCCACCAGCGCCGCCACCCCACGGCTGATCCCTATCCGACGCGGCCAACAGGCACGCGGTGATCACCGCTGCCCCCGCAACGGTTGACAAACCGTTCGAGTTACCACTCACACCCCGATCTCGGCTGTGATCTGCGCCTACTCCCCGAAAAGGGCCAGTCCCGCGAAAGGTCAGCACAATCTGCAGGTCTCCTGCGGGCCAGCCAATGATCCTGACACGCGAAGGCGCGGCCGGACACAAGCCTCTCGCGTTCAGGAGAGATCAATTGTCAGTGGTCGTGGCCCAGCGGGCTGGTCGGCTAGCCGGTGCCTTGGGGACGGGGCGGGCGGCTTTCTCCGGTGGGGCCGGCCCCGCGTGGGTCGCGGGCTTACTGGACCCTTGGGGGGGTCTGCTGCTGGTCGCTGTCGTCCTCGTTGTCGATGTAGATGTCGTCGACGGCGATGTTGACTTCGGTGACCTGTAGTCCGGTCATCCGTTCGACCGCTCCGATGACGTTGCGGCGGATCCCTGCTGCGAGGTCGACGATCGGGACGCCGTAGTCGATGACAACGTCGAGGTCGATGGCGGCTTGGCGTTCGCCGACTTCGACGCTGACGCCTTGAGTGATGCTGGGTCCGGTTGAGCCGGGGATCCGCTGGCGGATCGCGCCGAAGGCGCGGGTGCCGCCGGTGCCGAGGTCGTGTACGCCGTCGATCTGCCGGGTGGCGATTCCGGCGATCTTGGTGACGACGCTGTCGGCGATGCTGGTTCGTCCCCGCTCGGTGAGCAGCGCCGAACCGCCGGCGGAACTGGACGTGCTGGCGACCACCGCACCGCCGCCGGCTGTGCCCGGACTGCTACCTAATGGGGGTGGGCTGGAGCTCGTCATCTGGGGTCTCCTTAATGGGCGCGGGCTGTGGTGGTCGCCAGCAGCAGGGGCAGCGAGGCAAAGGCACCGTAGCCCACCTGCCGGTGCCGCTGCTGCTCGGGCGAGCTGCCTGCCGTCCAGGGTCGGGGCGTGTCGAGTGCTCCAACGAACTGCCTTCTGCGGGACACCGGCTGGGGTTCAGCTGACCGCGGCGACGGACAGCTCGCCGGCGACCGGCACGGCTTCGACCCGCAGCACCCGAGCGGCTGGCAGGCTGCGCTGGAGGTCGGCCAGAGCGCTACCGACCGCCGCGGCGAAGGTGGCCGCCTCCCGGTCGAACACGGCCAGGTCACCGTCGACCTCGTGGCTGACGATCACGTCGTCGCAGACGGCCAGCACCCGGTCGGCGTCGTCGCTGGCGTCGGTGAAGTCGGCGCCAGGCCGGGCGTAGTCGAGCAGGACTCGCAGCCCGGGCCGGTCGGTGGTGGCGACGGACTTCTTGTCCAGATAGATCCGCTAGGCGTCAATACGGACGGCCATAAGCGCGTCGACCTGGCGGTCGAGGTCCTGCTTGGCGGTCGAGACCCGCGCGTAGCCCAGCTCCACGCCGAGCACCGTACCGCTTGTCCTATCCGTACACGGCTTCCGGCACCCGCTTGCGGCACCAACCTGTGGGACGGGACACGCCACTCCCCCACGCTGCTTGGCAGATGAGCGGTGGGCTGTCCCAGTTCTATATCTCGCTACCTGCCCGGCTGAGGTGTCGGTGCTCAGCTGGTGGTGGCGTGGCGGGACCAGAAGCTGCCGGCGCTGCGTTTGGCGGTGTACATCGCGGCGTCCGCGTGCCGCAGGAGTTGGTCTGGGGTGTCGGCGTCGGTCGGGGCCAGGCTGATCCCGATGCTCGCCCCGACGCGCACGTGCTGGTCGGCGACCAGGAAGGCCGGGCCGAGGGCGGCGAGCAGGTCCTGGGCGACGCGTTCGGCGATCCCGGCCGCCAAGCCCGCGGGCAGGTCGGCGAGTAGCAGCAGGAACTCGTCGCCGCCTTGGCGGGCGAGCAGGTCATCGGCGCGCAGGGCGAGGCGCAGCCGGCCGGCGACCTCGCGCAGCAGCTGGTCGCCGGTGGTGTGACCGTGCGCGTCGTTGATCGCCTTGAACGCGACGAGGTCGAGGAACAGCAGCGCGGTGGCGGTCCCGGTGCGTCGCCCGCGCTCGAGCGCGTCGGTCAGCGCTGCGCGGAGCCGATCGCGGTTGGGCAGGCCGGTGAGCGCGTCGTGGTGGGCCAGGTGCAGCACCTTGGCTTCGGCCTCGACCCGGGCGGTGACGTCGTGCTGTACCCCGATGTAGTGCGTCAGCGCCCCGCGGGTGTCGCGGACCGGTGAGAGCTGCAGCTCGTTGCACCATGGCATCCCGTCGGCCCGGTAGTTGAGCAGGCGGGTGCGGATCTGCCGGCCGGCGGCGACGGCGGCGCCGAGCTCGGCGATGGTGCGCTGGTCGGTCGCCGGGCCTTGCAGCAGCCGGCAGTTGCGCCCGAGGACCTGGTGGTCGGGGTCGCCGGTGAGTTCGCTGAACGCGGTGTTGACCCAGATCTGCGGCGCGTCGGGCCGGGTCATGTCAGCGATCGTGATCCCGGTCGTGGAGGCGTCTAGGGCCCGCTCGAGCAGGCTGTTCGACAACGCGGCGAGCTCACGGGCCGGCCGGTTGGTGAGGCCGGTCGGCCGTGCCGGGCTCACCAACCCGGGTGTGACGTCGGCGGCGGCGGCCGGGGCGGGCAGCAGGAGGCCGCGGGGCAGGGGTAGCTGGGGCAGGTCGGTGGTGCGCGGCTCGGGCCAGACCCGTGACATCAGCGAGGCGGCGACCCGGATGGTCAGCTCGCGGTCGTGGGACAAGATGAACTCAAACCGGCGGGTCATGTCCGCTCCGGTGTCGCCCAGGTCGCGGGCGACCAGGCAGGCGGCGAAGTGCGGGCCGAGCACGGCGATATCCCATTCGCCGAGCAACGGGTCGCCGGGGCTGATGACGGCGCCGCGCAGGCCGGGTAGCGGTTCGGCGGCCATGCCCTGGCCGAGGGCTGCGACGAACGAGCAGGACCGGACCAATCCGGTGTAGCGGCGGCGGGTGGCCGGGGTGAAGAAGGTGGCGTCCTGGAACGCAGCGAGCACGATGGCGCTGTCGCCAGCGGCAAGGGCCATCGTTTCGAGCTGCTTGCTGATCTCGATCAGCAGCCGTTTGTCGGCGTCCCGGACCGGCCGGTCGGCTGCGGCCAGGTCGAACGGGCTCGGGTCGTCGGTGCCAGCACGCCGGGGCACCACGGCCAGCGGCGCGGCAGCGGCGAACGCCGGTATCGGGGTCGGCAGCGGGCCGGGGCGCCCGAAGTACCAGCCCTGCCCGACGGTGGCGCCGAACGCCCGGGCGGTCCGCAGGTGCTGCTCGGTCTCGATGCCTTCGGCGAGCACGACAGTGCCGGAGCGTTCGGCTTCGGCGTGCACGGCGTTGACGACCGCCGCGATGTGCGCGCTAGCGCGGTTCTGGACCAGCGCCAGGTCCAGCTTGATCACGTCGGGCTGGACCAGCGGCAGCAGCGCCAGCGACGCCGGGTCGGCGCCGACGTCGTCCAGGGCGATGCCCCAGCCCAGCTTGCGGACCCGGGCGACGGTCTGCAGCAGCTGCGCGGGCTGGCCGGTCAGGGCCCGCTCGGTCAGTTCCAGCACGACGGTCAGGGGTAGGTGCTCGTGCTCGGGGTTGGGCCGCCAGCCGTCCAGCGCCTCGGGCTCGGCGTTAATGAACAGCCGGTACGGCTCGGTCAGACCGGCGACCTTGGCCGCGGTCAGCGCGGCGGTCCGGCAGGCGATGTCCAGGTCCCGAAGCCGGCGGCCCCGGCGGGCAGCCGCGAACAGCAGGTCCGGGCGTTCCAGCGCCGTCCCGGCCGGCCCGCGGGACAGCGCCTCATAGCCGAGCACCTGGCCGCTGTCGAGCCAGACCAGCGGCTGGAACACCGTCCGGACCGCCCGCTCGGCCAGCGGCCGCTCTAGCACTGCCTGCTCGGCGGCCTCCACTGCGGGCTCCACAACCGTCACCTTGCCTCCCTCGTCCCCTTCCTTTCGGCACGTCAGGCCAAGAACTGGTGCAACGCGCTGGCCCAAAACGTCCAGCGCCGCGTGGCCATGCGCGCGGCATCACGTCCCGCTGACGATCCGCAATCGGCAAGGAAGTTCAGCTCAGTTCAGTTCTGCTGTAGCTCTGGGCCGCACCGGCTTGGAGTTCACGCGGCTGGGTGGGCGGTGAGGATGCGGGGTCCGTTGTCGGTGATGGCGATGGTGTGCTCGACGTGGGCGCCGGGTGAGCCGTCGGCACTGCGCAGGGTCCAGCC
>JAABVA010004464.1_pt1 | contig 12924 bp, 19 predicted proteins | sample 5560331 | NCBI WGS metagenome assembly JAABVA01 (sample SAMN12812661, study PRJNA571458) | rock metagenome | isolation source: Antarctica rocks | place: Antarctica: Victoria Land, Mt New Zealand sud | collected 2016-01-07
ACACACGCTCAGCGCGCCGTCCACGGACAGCACATGCAGTCATGGCCATGCGCGACCAGGGAAAGCGCACGCCTTGACAGCGACGCCACTCGCGTAGCTAAAGAAGGCGGGCGACACGATGCCGGTGATTGCTGGGATAACCGCCTTTGTGTCATTGTGTTTGTGACTGGCAGGCGCGCGCTCCGCTGCGTGTGCTTGATGGACTGCTGCCAAGGCTGTCAGAAACAGCAGGCCGCAAGTCGATCTCATACCATCTGCAGCAAGGCCGGCAGCCAGAAAATGGACAAGCGCTGCAAACTCAGCCTCAACAATTGCAAGTCGCTGCTGTATCTTAAGAAAGTCTGCAGAGATGTTGATTGCTTGTCACCGTGCGCTTCACATGCCCTGCAGCTTACAGGTGAGCTCTAGAGTGATGTACAGCTATCCTGTAGTGGGTATAGCCGCTGAATGATGTCAAGGTATAACACTTTTCTGAGAGCACAAGCGTCTTGAGAAGTTCAGACATATGCATGCAGTACATGTGCCAGGTCAACAACACCATTGGTGCTGTGACTGGTGCCTCATTGCTCAAAGTGACTGCTAAGCCCCTGCATGCGCGCACCTTTATTGACAGATGCGTTATGGCAGCATCGAGTGGCACACCACGTAAGCCTGCATGCGCATACCCTGTGTCGAACCGCACTTCCAAGTGCATCCTGACCTAAACCAATGCATGCGAAAGTGCTCGCGCTAGCAGTCTCAGCGAGCTCCATACTTCGGCAGCCAAGTCAAAAGTGCGCACATCCCCCATACAGGTTGAGCTTGTGTTTGGACAGGCTCGGATGCACATGCATGACCATTCACCCAACATTCATCGCCTCAGGCCTTCCACGAGCAGCGGCATTCGACATTACGGTCAGGTCCTTGCCACGGGCTGGCGCAGGTCACGCGCTCATGCATTCTTCAGACGCCCACTTGCGCACAGCTGAGGCATGCGCGCATAACCGTTAATAAAACTTGTGTGCATGACCCTTGAAGAATACGGAAAGGATATGCCCAGGGCTGCTCAGCAGCGCGGGCTGCTAGTGTACGTGTTTGCAGCAACCCACAATACTTCAAGATCATCACGAGCCCCAGGTTCTGCCGGGACGGCGCCCTGCCAGGAAACAGGTGCGCCCTGTCGGCAGGCGCCAAGAGGCAGCCTTGACAGCCGTGCCGCGGCGTCCAGGCGTCATGCTGCCGCTACCCAAATTGCCGCCACCCAAAATGATGCCCAAGCAATGCTGCTAATCGAGCACGCGCAGCGCCGCACAAGCCCAGCACACCGCTGCGCTGACGCCTCTGCGGCGCTGGCAGTGTGAGCACGCAGAGCGAGCTCACCACGCGCTCGCTGGACTACCCAGCGCAACCCTGAGCTGGCCCCCTAGCGATGCTGGTAGTTGAGCGTGCGCAGCGCGAGCGCGATGCCCAGCGCGAACACCAGCACAAAGCCCGCCAGGATGGCCACCACCTCGCCCATGAACTGGCGGTACCCGAAGTAGCTGAACAGAAAGGCCTTGACGGCGGCATGCGTGCCGTCCTGGAGGTCCATGGGCTCGGTCACGTCGCTGAGCTGGGACCCGACCAGCCCGTACAGCGTCCACTGGACCGGGTCGAGGTAGAACACCCACTGCCACCACGGCGGCGCCTGCGGGAGGGGGATGAGGAAGCCTGGCGCCGCCACACCCGCACGCGTCACCAGGCTGACCCCACAAGCGCACAACCTGAGCCTGGCGCTTTGCAAGGCATGCCGTATCGGGACTGCAGGGTGGCATGGTTGTTATTGGGTGAGTCGCACGCACAGCAGTCCCAAAGTAGCCGCCAGGCCGTGGCAGTGCGGCAGGCGGGCGAGGGCGCCGGGCCGCGCCCGCAAACAGGTTGGCGGTGGCGTAGAAGTTGCTGCTGAGCACGGCGGCCAGGTCCAGGGACGGGCAGACGGCCACCTGCCAGGCAAACAGTTGGTTTGTTTTCCTTGGAAACCCTGTTGAATACCCTGAAATACCCTGCACCAGGGCCAGGCCCTGTGCGTCCGTCGCTGCACAGAGTCAGGCGCGCTGCAGACTCTTAAGGAGCCCGGCCAGACACCATCCGGGTTGCAGGTTGGGGCGCCATGATACTGTCCGACGCACCGAGGCCATGCCAAAGTACGTGAAGTAGAGCAGCGTCTCGTACATGAACGTGAAGTAGAGGAAGAACTTGGCGGGCGTCCACACAAATTGGATCATGCTGTATGTCAGCACCTGCGCCGCGCGCCACCCTGCAATTGGCTCTGTTGTCAAACCGGCATACAGACAAATAGACACCAAAGTGAGTCATGAGATACGAGGAACAACACACGGCAGCATCTGGCTTGTGTGTAGAATGGGGGCATACGCTGTAGATGCAGGTCTGCACGAACACGTAGGGCAGCTCGATGACCACCTGCGCACGCGCACAGGGCATAGGTTTGTGTCTGCACGACCTGGCAGAGCCGCTCGCCTGCGGCCTGCGCCAGGCCGCCATCGAGCAGGCCAGGGACATGGCAAGAGCGGGCCGCGTTGCAAAGAGCTGCGCGATGTGCGCGCAGGTGGGGCGGCGGCGGGGCGCGCCAGGGCCAGCGCGAACGGCAGCGTGCTGTAGCAGCCCGCGGCGCGCTCGCGGTACGACACGCCGCGCTCCACGGACATGATGGGCCTGCCGCGGTCGCGGATGCTGGGGTCCCCTGTGCATGCAAGCTCGCAGCAGGACCCCTCCGACTTCATGCTGCATGGCAGAGAGGGCTGCGAGCATGCTCCTCCAACAGTACGCCCGAGCATGTCGCCGGCGGGGCGGCAGTGCCGGCGTGCAGCAAGGGAAGGTGGGGCCGCGCACTGGACGGTCGACGAGTTGGACACCCTGCAGAGTCACACGCGATGCTGTGAGCAACCCTTGCGCGCAGCGTTGCTCCCTGCCATCGCGGCTGACCAGCGCGAAACTATCACCAACACATGTGGCTGTTTTGGCGCACCCCAGGAAGAGCACCGCCGCATACATCGCCCCGGCGATGTTGAAGACGTCCTGGCGCGTAGACCTGCAGGGCAACAGAGAGCCGCACAGCTCAAGGCACAGAGTCCTGCGTAAGTTGGAGGGATGCGCCGCCGCCCTGCAAGCTGCATGGCTGCAAAGGCGCGCAGGGTGGCGCCGGGCGCGCACGTGTTGTGCCCCCTGTCCCAGAAGACGGTCCCGAAAATGATGCCTGCGCACGCACAGATGGCAGTGAATCCCACAGCAGCGGGCTCCGTGTAAGAGCAAAGAGGTATGCCAAAGAGCGCAGCGCACCGATCAGCGTCGTGAAAAGCATCCGCACGAAGTTGTACTGCGCGCCGCACGTGCATGTCAGACTTTTGATGCACACACTGGCGCGCATGTCGCTGCCCCCCAGGAGTGGACAGCATGCGTGCAGTGGCAGGAGCGCAGGTAAAGCAAACCCGCGACAGCAGGTGCCCCATGCCAGCCGGACCATGGAGACACACAGCATGCGTTCCAGGGCGCGTGAGGCGCGCGCCTGCGGGCTGCGCCACCAGGTGATGTTGTTGCGCCACAGGCAGACGCGGAACTGCGCCAGCTTGGAGCGCGCATACACGGTGTCAAAGCGCAGCGGCTCGGTGCCGTCAGCCGGCCTGCTCAGCTCGGCGATCAGCGCCTGGTTGCGCCTGCGCGCGCGCACGCCGCGCGGCTGGCGCTGCCGCCGGGTGCACGGTGTGTCTGCATGTTCACAAGCACGCCCTCCCCTGGACTTGCACCTTCCTTGCACACCGCACTACTTGAGCGCCTGCGCTCAGACACACACGCAAAGTGGCTAACTACCACATGCAGCCACGCGCTGCTGCACCATCCTGCCGTGATTCAACGTTGTGCTCCATGGCCGGCGGCCCGGTCAAGCTCCGCATCGCGACCACGCGAGCAGCTTGCTTGGGGCGCGCAGCGAGCGGCGCACGTGAACAGCTCGCTCTTGCGGTACGCGTCCGCAAAGTCGAGGCCCAGGCGCTGCTCGGCCGCGGGCGTCGACACCTCCAGCATCCAGGTGGCCGGGTTGACGCCCTGCCGCAGCGCTGGCACCCCGGGCATCGCCTGCGCCGCAGCCCGCCGCGTCAGGCGGGCCTGCAGGTGCGCCTGGCCCGGCGCCTCGGCCCACCCATGCCAGAATTGATGTGACAAGCACAGCAAGGCCCCCTCTAGCTTTGATTGCTATCAACAAACCCCTCTTACAGCCTAAGGCCCACTGTTGGCCGTCAGCCAGAGCACAGCAGTGCATCATGTCAGGGCGCGCCTCAAAGTAGTCCACGAGGCACTGCGAGTTCTTGCCCAGCGGGCCGCAGTAGATGACGTAGCCGCCACGCTGCGCGCACACACTGGCTCGATCACCCACTGCGCCAAAGAGCGGAGCAGCCTTCATGTGATACTGCTGTGCGCCAGGACGATGACTGAATAGCGCAGGCCTGCAGCAGTGGACCTGCGTGCTTGCACCGACCACAAGCGTCCGGGCCTACACAGGCCGCCAAGACTAATCGCCCCTGATACCTGCCCCCCTAATGTGCCATGTGCGCCGCAGCACCTTCATCAGCAGCAGATCGTCGAAGCTCTCGAAGATGTCGATGCTGGGCTGGTGGATGGTGGCGACCACGGTGCGCCCGGTGTCCACCGCCGCGCGCACCGAGCGCATTACAATTGCCGCCGCCCTCGCGTCCAGGCCTGCGCGGTAATGCAGCCTTGCACTCATGAGGCGGCCTTTGCCCTCGTCCTCCTACCACGGACGACACTTACATGAGCAACTGCACACCGCTATATTTCTCCCGCTGTGTTCCAAGCACGTGCGCCTGTGGCACACCGCAGAGGTTGCCCAGCTCCTCTTCGCCACCAGGCAAACTTAGCTCGAGCTCTGTAACAACTCCGCAGGGCAGGGCCGAGGCGGCGCGCCCGATGTCGGCTCGTCCAGGAAGATGACGCTGGGGTTGGCCACGAGCTCGACCGCGATTGTCAGGCGCTTGCGCTGCTCCACGCTCAGCCCCGACACGCCCGGCAGGCCCACGAGCGCGCTGCGCAGCGGCGCCAGCTCCACCAGGTCCAGCACCTCGTCCACAAAGCGCTGCGGCGGCGGGCCAGAGGTGTACGGTAGGGTTAGGGAAGAGCCCAGCGCGCCAGAGCTCATGCCCATGACCGTCCAATTGCGCCGCTAGCTTACGATCAGCTTGCAGCAGCCACGGCTGCAAACAGGCTGCACATGACAGCACCCTCGAGACCGGTGTCCCTGCAATTGGGGCATGGCCGCTCGGGAGCTGCAGCTCGCGCAGCAGGGTCTCGAGCGGCTCGCTTGTGCCGCGTCAGAAGGCCACATGGCGCAAGTCACAGGAGTACAGATGACGCACGGGCGCACCTCGCGCTGCTCGACAGACACGTCCTCGCCCAGGCGCAGGAGCGCCGAGAACTGAAGCGCCTCGTGAACGGTGGTCTGCGCGCACCCCTCCGACTGCTGGCTCGCACATAGACACATCCACAAGCTGCACACCCAAGCAGACAGCATGGGCACCTGCGGCGCGTGCGAGTCCGTCTGCTCGACGTAGCCCGAGATGCGCGCAAAGGTCCTCTGGTCCTTGGGGTGCCCGGAGATGCGGATGTCGCCCTCAATGTAGCCGCCTGCCGCTCGCAGCACCTCAGGGCGCTGCACAAACTCCTTGCGCAGAGCCCCCGCCATGACACACAGGCCACGCGCTTTTCGGTCCCTGCAGCACAGTCATACAAAGAGGACTGCCGCAAGGATCAGCCGTACGTCTTCATTTTCAGCGAGCATCCTTCTCCGAGCACCACACCACAGCAACCCCGTAGGAAGCAGCTGTGCGCGGCTGAACGCGCCTGTCTTCCGCCCGGCGAGCACGTCCATCAGCCTGGCGCCCAAAAGACACAGCTGTCACGCGGCGCGCTGCTCGGCACAGCAAGCGCACTGCCTGGCGCAGCAGGCGCCTGAGAGCAGCTGCCCGCTTCCCCGCTGAGGGCGGCACGTGCGCGGTCGCGCGCTGCAGCGCGCCAGGCACGGCTGTGCCGCTCCGCCCCACCACTGCGCCGCGCTGTTTCGCCCTACCCCTACGGCCAAACTTTGCGAGACAATTAGGATGGCGGCAGAGCAAAGGGACTGGCAAGGACATGGGGCGGCGCACGTGGTCTTGCCGGCGCCGCTCACGCCGACCAGCGCGGTCAGCACGCCCGGCCGGAAGGAGCCGCTGCAGCTGCGCAGGAGCTGCAGCCGCTTCTCGCTTGTGTCCGTGCCCATGCCCTGCACGATGTGGAAAAACCCGTTGCATGGAGTCGGGCGGCAAGGAGCGCACTGGGTGCTTGTGATGGCCTGCAGCACTGCTTTTGCAGTGATCCGGCAAACTAGAAGACGGTAACAGTGCAGTGTGTGGAACGCGCTGCAACCCAACTAGCGGCAACCAAACATGCTGACATGCTGTCCTGCATTTGCACAGACATGCGGTAATGAGTTTGCAACCACTTGCCATGACACGCGCAATGCAGAGCAGGGCGCAGCTCCAGGCAGGACGAGACAGGGCGCTACCTTGGGCATGTCCACGTAGTACTTCACGTCGCGGAAGGTCATGGCCAGCGGCCGGAAGGGCAGCACCATGCCGCTCGCGCTGCCGCGCCCGGCGCCCTGCAGCGCCGCGCCGCCGGCCCCGTCCGGCGCCGCCCCGCCCAGCGGCTTGCCGGCGCCTGCGCCCAGGCCGGCCTGGCCGGCCGCCGCGCCGTTCGCGCCCTGGCCGGCGCGCTGGCCAGCGGCCAGCTCCAGCGCGGATGCCGCCTTGCTGCCTGCCGAGGCCGGGTCACGCGGCCATGTGATAGCAGAGTGGCGCCTTACAGCCACTGGCTTGAGTCACACAGGGCAGGCGCCTGCAAAAGCGAGAGGTGACTCCTGCAACTCAGAACCCAAGGCTCTGTGCAGTGTTCGCACCTCCGTTGGTCGGCGCGCCGTGCCCTGAGCCCTGCTGCTCGGCGGGCTTGAACACGTCCTCTGGCACCGCGCGCTGCCCGTGCCCCAGCGCTGCGGCCCCAGCGCAGCCACTTATCGCCAGGCTCCGCCACACCCTCTGACTTGCCACGTCCTTTATGGTTTGCAGGCGAGCTACATCAGACAGGCGCAGGCAGAGTGCTTGTGCGTGCCAGAAGCAGGGCAAGGGGGGTTTGCAGTCTGAGCTTCACCCTGATGCGCAGCACGTGTAGGCACGCAGCAGAGCATCATGCTGTCTCAGCAGAGCCGGAGGACTTTCAGGCACACAACATGCCAGGCACTGCAGCATGCGCACGGTTCAGCTTCATCTGCGCCACAACCACCAGTACCTGCGAGGCAGCGAGAGGCTGGCTGTCACAGGCGTTTTCGCATCCGTAGGCGCTTTCAGGTTTGTACTGGGGTTTCGATAGCATGCATGCGGAGCTCCTCCGATACACGCTCCGTGGTCACTGCTTGCGGGTGGCGGGCCGCACGTTAAACAGCACGATGTAGGCGATCAGCGCCACAGCGCCCAGCCACACCCTGTCGCGCCGCGCAACCACCCTGCTTGGAGGAGTTCCAGACAATGACGCACATTTCGACGCCTAGCAGGTGGCCAGCAAGAGCCACGCAGTGGTGCAATGCAGCATGGTCGGAGCCAGGATGCTCCTCTGTGCGCCGGCGAGCAGACAAGCATACACCTCACACCACCGCGCTTGCAAAGGCGCCTGTGGCACAGCTCAAGCCCTCACGCAACACGGCCGGGAAGCCAAATGACATACAAGCGAGGGCGCTCTTTGCGACAGCATGCCAGGGACGGCCGCCGGCAGAATAGACATGGTGACAGAAATGAGACAAGCCTTTCTCAGCTGTTGGGCATAGACTGTGTCCCGTGCAGCACAGCAGGCAGCTCCGCACCAGTAGCTCTCGTTCGGCAGCGAGCGCTGCTGCAGAATGAGATCGCCCAGCGACATGCCATTCGTCACGGGAGTGGCCTGCACCGCACGCGTACCGCTCAGGACCCTGCCTTGCAACATGCACAGCACGAATGGGGCTTGATAGACCAGCACCAACATCAAGATACCATGCTGTGTAATCCAAGGCCGAATAGTGGATTACTTTGTCAAAGAATTGCATGTCAGCATCGCAATGGAGCACGCACGCAGAAGTCGGCAAACTCAGCATCAACATCTCTTACGGGCATGGCATGACTTGTGCAGCGATCGGCAGCGGCCATGCGGGGCGCACAATCTGCCACCGCGGCGCCAGAAACTCGTTGACGGCCAGCGCGCTCTGGGCGTACGAGAGCGGGGAGACCCAGTACGCCCAGATCCACCTGCGGGGCGCAGTGCAGCGCTGACTCGCCAGCCAAACACTCGTGGCGTGGACGCTCGTGGCATGGCAACGTTGGAACAGACTGAGCTCGTGAAAACCTCCCATCTTCACCAAACGTGCAGCAGGCGAGTCAGGCCCACGTGATGAGCCCTGACAGCGCACCAGGGGTGGATGTCGCGCTTGGCGATGATGAAGCCGCCGAGCACAAACACGACCAGCAGGCTGAAGGAGCCGAGCGTGTTAGTCACGACCATGCTGCGGCCGATGGAGCCTATTAATCGGAACAGCGATACCGCCATCTGGTGCACCTGCCGCAGCGGTGTCGCCATGCTGAGCCTCACTGCTCGCAAAACAGTGTGCACCGCATGTCAGGTTTACACAAGAGCAGAGACGCACTTCTGACAGCACAGGCGGGCGTGACCTGGGGCACAGCGGCCTGGCACAAGTGACCAAGCATGCTCACTGCCTAGCGAACAGCCTGTTTATGCGCTGTCGGTCGACAAGAAGCGCGGTGGTGGCTGCTACGTATCTACACCAAAAGGTTCCCACACACGGAGGCAGGGGGCTGCGAGTCACGTTGGGCGCACCAGGAAGAGGATGAACATGAACCAGAAGAACTGCGACGCGAGCACGCGCACGAGTCAGCAGATGTGCACAATGCCTCGCTCGTTGTGGCATGCACACGCTCGGAGAGCATTGGCGAGACAGGCAATGCGGGGCACGTAATACCATGCGCGCACACTGCATGCAACAAGGCCTGCTTCGCGTGGCTCTGCGGGACAGCGCAGAATGCGCGCGCGCGCCCGCCCAGCGTCAGGCGCAAAGCCGACGGCCCAGTACGTGATGACCGCCCAGATGACCGCCTCCATCAGCGAGTAGGGCAGGCGCAGCAGCGTCACGGGCAGGACGAATGCCCAGACCTGCGGGCCGCCCCGCAGCATGATGCTTTGCGTGTAAGGAGGCGCGTGTCTGCTCACATAGCTGCGCATGACTGCGCAGCGCACGGCTGCGGGCGCACCGGGTAGAACAGATTGTCGCGCTGCTTGTAGAACACCGGCAGCCGCTGCACGGTCAGCGTCTGCTCGCTGAACGCCGTGAAGAGCATGTGGATCTGCGGCCGCCCCAGACACAAGACGGTAAGGCTCTCAGCAAACAAGCAGCGGCCTCACAGCGGGTCACAGCGCCTTGAATAGACGCTTGGGCGCGACTGCCAGCCAGGGACCCACCTGGGAGAAGAAGAGCGCGCCCAGGTAGTATGTGCCATCGCTGGCCGAGCACAGAAGACACTGTCAGTGTCGCGCGCCGTGCTTGTGAGAGCGTGGCATGCATGTCAAGCTAGTCTTAGGGTAAGGTGGATGCTGGTACGGGCACCTGGGGTTGTCCGGGTGCAGGCGCGTGCGGATGAACAGCGTCGACAGGATGAAGGCCAGCACGACGGCCTGGCAGGAGCGGAAGATGTACAGGAAGCTGCCCCGGCCCGCGGCACCGCCATTTATAAACATGCGGGGGCATGCACCTTACATACGTGCCGCACATCAAGCAAGATATCAGACTCATCCTACTTCCCAGAAAATCTCAGACAGACGGTTTCACAATTGAGTGCAGCGGGCCCTTTCTGCACCTGTTGCGCTTCATCAGCAGCCACTCACGCTCCAGCGTCGCCAGCAGCACCTGGCGCCATGCGCGGCCGCCGCTCTGTCCTGGCGGCGCCCTTGCACGCATGGCGAGACGCAGCAGGGGCAGGCGCCGCAGCGCAGCGCGCGGGTGCAGCAGCGGCGCGCGCCTTGCGGCCGGGCAGCGAGAAGCGCTGGGTCATCAGCGCGGCCGGGTGCGCGCTCGCCTTGTCGAACGGCGTCGCCAGCGCCTCGGCGAGCGCCTGGGCGCGCGCGCGGTCCAGCGCGTCAGACTCGCTCTGGTCACCCAAGCGCCTGGCTTGCACAGCAGGCGCTGTAGCTGGCTAGCAGCGAGCCGTGGTCCGACAAATGGCCTTGGCTTGAGCATGGACATGAGGATGCAGTTCATCGACCTTGGACACTGAGCCTTGGCTCCCACAGCAAGTCCGTGCACGGCGAAGGAGGGCGCTGACACCCCAGGTTGGGAGGCATGCTCAGGCCAGGGCTGCAAGGTTCCCGGAGAGCGCGCCTTGCCGGGCGGCGAGTGCTGAAAGCGCTCCACAAACGCGGACACAGGCACGTACGCATAGGGCTCGTCTCGCGCCCAGTATTGCTGCGCGCCGCGCCCACCGCGCCTAAAAAATGCACAGTGTCGTGCAAAAGGCCCTGCGTTTACCTGATGAGAGACCGTCGACCCTTCGCGACCCGACTGCAGACAGAAGGTGTGTACCCGACTCACCGCCCACCTCCCAGACGACATGCAGACGTCAGGCCAAGCGCCAACAACAGCACCGTGCTGTTCCTGCCGAGCAGGTGCTTGTGCCCAGGCCGGCCACCGCAAGCACGCGCGGGAGGTCGTGGGGCTGACAGGGCCAGGGTGCGCGCCGCCTGGTCCTTCACGGAGTTGACCTCCTGCAGGAAGTCGGGGACGGCCTTGCGCTCCGGGCACCGGAAGCCCATCGACTCGAAGAAGGGCACCACGCCGGTGCGCGGCCCCGAGTACACCACCTGCCCTGCTCGCCAGGGCGTAGGGCAGGTTAGGGTGCGGACCGCGCGTGTGTCCCCACGGTCGCTTCAAGTGTTGATCGGCGTGGCGTGTGTTGTGGAGAGACAGGGACATGAGAATGGAAACTGGAAGAAAAAAGAGATTGCGGCCTTGGGTGGCAGACGGGGGGCCCACGCCCGCACCCTCGCTCAGCAGGAGGACATCGTTGAAGAGCTCGTACACCTCGGGCGGAGGCTGCAGCAGCGCCATCAGGATCGTCCCCTGTTGCCAGCGCGCAGCGCTTGTCAGGACTCCACGCGAATGACTAACAAGTCAGGTCACAGACAGCCAAGTTGCAGCGAAGGTCTCAGGCGCGGCGGCGCGCCTTCATGAGCTGCGCGAAGTTGCGCGTGCACTTGACGATCTGGAATGTGGTGCTGCTGTCCAGGCCCGTGGAAATTTCTGCGCGTGCATGGGCGCCCGCTCGCATGCCGCCAGCCGCCTCGGAGCAGCGCTGCCTAAGGTGCGCGGGCGAACAAGCTGCGGGGCGTGCGCACCGTCCATGAACACGACCCTCTTGGGGCCCACAATCATCTCGCCTGCCGCACACGTGACAGAGTCAGACCGCGTGCGCGCCGGTCTTAGCCCACCTGGCTCAGCACGAGCCTGGCGAGCCGGCGGGAGGCGCGGTCAGGCGCACCCGAGGTCACGCGCCGCTTCTGGCCGCCGGAGATGCCGCGACGCATGCCGCTCCCAACCACGGTGTCTGCGCGGCCGCGGCGGCGTGTCAGCAGCGCGGCCAGCGGCGGCACACGGCTCACATCTGCGTCGGCGGCAGACAGCATGCGACCAAGCAGGTCACTGGTCGCTGTGCAATGCTCACACCATGACCCGCCATGTGCGCTCCCGCCATGTGGGCTCCTGCAACGGCCAGGCTGCCTGTGCGCACGCCTGCACACACGTCCAGGCCGAGCAGCTTCAGCATGTAGTCGGTCACCACGCTCTCCCGGCCGCCCGCGACCGCGCTCGCCTGCGCGCGCGTTTCACACTCGGGGTGAGACGGTGGCTGGCAGGGAGCGGGGCGCGGGCGCCTGCCGCGCGCGCGCGCCGAAGGCCGCCAGGGAGCGGGGCGCAGGCGCCTGTCGCGCACGCGCGCCAGAGGCCGGCAAGCGCGCGCCTTTAGGTAGTTGTCGACCGCGGGGTCCGGCTTGATGCCCAGCTCGCGCTCCTTGCGCAGCAGCGACATCAGCATCTCTGCGCGCGCGGCGCGGCGCCGAGCGGCCTCAGCCGGGCTAGTCAGTTGGGCTGGACCGGCCACGCTTGGCACACGGCAGACGCGCGCGCTCCCGCCGCAGCTGCGCTTCGCCCAGGCATGCAAATGCGCCTGCGGAACAGCGCCGGCTGCCTCCGCAGCTGCTCAGCGCCGCATGGGGAGCCACAATAAGCACACGCGTTTCCCCAGGCTGCCAGGGCCCCTGGCTGCACCGTCTGCAGAGCGCTGGCCGTTGCAAACAGGGCTGCCGGCGGCGGGCCGCCGGGCGCGCACCGGCCTTGTTTGCGACACCCTGGCACCGCGCCTGCGACGCGCGCGGGCCTGTCAGCTCGCCGCAGCTCTGAGGCAAAGGCCTAACCTGGAGAGCAGGTCGCACCTGTGCTGTTCAGGTTCTATGCGGCTGCTGCGCAAATGTTTTGGGGCCAGTTGATGCATACATGCGGTACAGTCACAGGTCGGCGCAGGCCTGACGCACCGAGAAGTCAAACGTTTCTCGTACAGTCATCTCGCCAATGTGGTCGTCCACCTGCGCTCCAGGGCACATGCTCGCGCGCGCGTCTCAAAGGCTTGGCAGGAGAGTAGCAATGAGCCAAGCCAATGCATGTTTGTATTATATCTTTTTGTCCAGATGTATTTGTTATGTCGCAACCGCGAGCGCGTCAGTTACTTGCTAGCCTGCAAACTTGATGGACAAGCGCCTAGG
>JAABVA010004465.1_pt1 | contig 12924 bp, 13 predicted proteins | sample 5560331 | NCBI WGS metagenome assembly JAABVA01 (sample SAMN12812661, study PRJNA571458) | rock metagenome | isolation source: Antarctica rocks | place: Antarctica: Victoria Land, Mt New Zealand sud | collected 2016-01-07
ACCGGCCGGAAGCCGCTCCAGCACCTCGGAAAACCGGTCCGTCAGAACAGATGCTGCATCTTGCATCTGCCTCCAAAACCAAGCCGCTCCGAGCGGGTCAAGCACAATTTTAGCGCCTATGCCTCGTAGCCCCCCGGCATGCGGCGGCCGCGGAGCTTGAACTTCTCGATGCCCGACAGCGACTTCATCGGGTTGGACAGGCCGGTGCCGCCCATGGTGACGCCCTGCGCAAGGCCGCCTTGCAGCTCGTCGCGGAGCGCCGTGTTGTCGGATTGCTCCAGGTACCAGCTGCTCGCGTCCTGGCACCAGGTGCAGAAGGCAGTGGACATGCAGGTCTCGCCGACCGCAGCCATGGCGTCGACGGCGGCGCCGATGCTAGGGCGGGACGAATGCGCGGTGAGGTGTCGGGAGAACAGCCCGGCACCGCCCAGGGCGCGCATCGCCTGGGCGAGATAGAGGCCATCATGGTCGATCTGGTGTACCAGCGGCGCCAGTTCGGCGTCGATGACGGCGCGTAGCATAGCGTCGGCAGGGGGCGCCGCATGGGCGCCGTTACGGATTGCAGTCTCGCTCATGGCAACGCCCCCTCGGTTTGGATCAGACAGCCTTGACGTCGACGGCGACTGGCTTGGTGAACGTGTTGGCCACCGGGGACCACTTGGTCGCATGGGCGATCAGCGCATCGAGGTCGGCTTGCGGCGCATCGGCCTCCAGGTTGACCTTGGCGCGGACGGCGTCGAAGCCGACCGGCTTTGGTGAGGTGTCGCCGGTGCCCCAGACGGCGGTGATGTTGATGTCGGCCTCGAGCTCGATCTCGAGCTTGCGGACTGTGATGCCCTGGGCGACCGCATTGGCATGGATGCCGACCGCAAGGCAGGAGCCGAGGGCGGCGAGCGACGCCTCCGACGGGTTCGGCGCGGTGTCGTCGCCGAGCAGGCCCGGCGGCTCGTCCACGATGTAGGGCGGCAGGTCGCGGATCATGTTGAGGTGGCGGAAGCGGCCCTCGGCGACAGTACGGCACTTCAGGGTCTTGATCGCGGCCGGATTGGCGCGTCCCTTGGCGATCAGCTCGTCGAGGCCGCCCTTGTCGATGGGAGCAAGGCATCCTGTCATGGCAGTAGGCGGGGCTTTGGTGGCGGCACTCATCCCTGGTCTCCTTTTATGCTGACCGAAACAGACCGGTCAGTCTTATGATCTGATAAGCAGGATGTGTGCCAAGACCGGGTTTGACCGGCATAGGCTTTGCGCTAACACTTCGGAACGGTATTTAGGCTGTAGTTTCAGAGTAGAGTGATCAGGAATCAAGCAGACACTGCCTGATTAATGGGCAATTTTGGAAGTCAGGAATGGCGAACGCGTTGACTGCTTCAGGCACCAGCACAACCGTGGTACCCGCTCCTCGCCGATTGCCGCCGCACGAGCGTATTATTGAGGTGGCGCGCGAGTTGTTCTGTCGCGATGGCATCCATGCGACGGGGATCGACCGCATCTTGACCGAGGCTGGCGCATCCAAGATGACGCTGTATGGGCGGTTCGGCTCCAAGGAAGCCTTAGTGCGCGAGGTCCTGTCGCGTGAGGGAGCGGAGTGGCGCGAAATGTTTTTTGCCCTGGTCGAGGCTGCCGGCCCTGATCCGGCCGACCAGTTGCACGCCACCATTCCCGCCCTGCGAAACTGGTTCGAGGGGCGCTTCTACGGTTGCGCCTTCATGAACGCCGCCGCGGAGCATGCGAAGGGTGCCCTTGGAGGCGAACCCTGGCTGCGGGAGATGACGGCGCAGCACCACGCAGCGATTATCACGTTCCTGGCGGAGTTGGCAGAGGCGGCCGGCTATCCGGAGCCGCGGACGAAGGCGCGCCAGGTGCTGCTGGTGCTGGACGGCGCGATTGCAGCTTTGATGGTCAGCGGGGACGCTGCGGTGCTGGACGTCGCTGCGCTTAATATGCGGGCGGTTTTGCGCGTGGGGTAGAAGCGCCTATGCCCGCCGCAACATAAATAACGCCTGCTCGCCAAACAGGTTGGCCAAACCCGGAAACCGCCGCCAAGGCGCCTGGCGCCCCTCGTCATCCACCGCCAGCCAGCGCTCGACGGCATAGCCCTCCTGGATGCACAGCGCGAAGAAGTCGCGGATGGTGCAAGGATGGATGTTCGGCGTCTCGTACCAAGGCCGGTCCCATGTGGCGGTCATCGGCATGCGGCCGGATCGCACGAGCTGCCAGCGCACCTGCCAATGGCCGAAATTTGGAAAGCTGACCAGCGCGCGGGTGCCGATCCGCAGCATCTGGCGCAGCACCTCCTGCGGGCGCTCCACGGCCTGCAGGGTGCGGGACAGGACGACGTAGTCGAACAGCGCGTCTGGATAGTGCGCCAGGTCGGTGTCGGCGTCGCCATGCATCACCGGCAGGCCGTGCGCCACGGCGCGGGTGACCTCGGCCATGTCGATCTCAATGCCGCGGGCGTCGCACCGCCGAGTGCGGAACAGGTACTCGATCAATGTGCCGTCGCCGCTGCCGATGTCGAGCACGCGGGAGCCCGGCTCGATCATCTCCGACATCAGCCGAAGGTCGAACCGCATCTTCGGTGTGCTCGGCCGACCTGACGGTGGGGGATGCGGGCTCACAGCCCGGCGTGCTCCGCGCATCCGGACAGGAAGCCGGACAGGGTGCGGTGGAAGTCGGGCTCGTCCAGCAGGAAGGCGTCATGGCCCTTGTCGCTGCCGATCTCGACGAAGCTGACGTTGACGCCGGCGCGGTTCAGGGCGCGGGCGATGGCGCGGGACTGTGCGGTGGGAAACAGCCAGTCGCTATCGAAGCTAACGATGCAGAACCGGGTGGCGATGCCGCGGAACGCCGCCGCCAGATCGCCGTCGTGGTCGGCCGCGAGGTCGAAGTAGTCCATCGCGCGGGTGATGGTCAGATAGCTGTTGGCGTCGAAGCGGTCGACGAAGGTGCTGCCCTGGTGGCGAAGGTAGCTTTCGACCTCGAACATGTCGCCGAACAGCGTGGTCGTGCCGGTGGCGGGGGTTTGCAGGCGGCGTCCGAACTTCCGGGTCAGCGCCTGTTCGCTCATATAGGTGATGTGCGCGGCCATGCGCGCCACCGCCAGGCCGCGGGCCGGGGTCTTGCTGTCGCGCCAATATTCACCGCCGGCCCAGTCGGGATCGGCGAAGATGGCCTGGCGGCCGACCTCATGGAAGGCGATGTTCTGCGCCGAATGGAACGAGGCGGTGGCGACCGGCACGGCGGCGAACAGCATGTCGGGGAAGGTGGCGGCCCACTCCAGCACCTGCATGCCGCCCATGGAGCCGCCGACGGCCGCGAACAACCGCGGAATGCCCAGGTGGTCGATCAGCAGGCGCTGCGCACGGACCATGTCGCGGATGGTGACGGGTGGGAAGTCGGTGCCCCAGGGTGGCGTCCCAGGAGCATCGCCGCGGGGGCTTTGCGGCCCGGTGCTGCCCATGCAGCCGCCCAGCACGTTGGCGCAAATGACGAAGAAGCGGTCCGTATCGACGGGCCTGCCCGCGCCGACGACCTGGTTCCACCAGCCGGGCTTGCCGGTGCCGGGGTGCGGCTCCGCGACATACTGGTCGGAGGTCAGCGCGTGGCAGACCAGGATCGCGTTCGACCGTGCGGCGTTCAGCGCCCCATACGTGCGGTAGGCGACGGTGACGGAGGGCAGCGCGACCCCGCAGTCGAGCATGAAGCCGCCATCGAAGGTGAGGGATTGGTGGGCGTCGCGGGACGGGATGTCCGGATGATCCATTATAACCGCTGCATAGGCCGCGCCGTCCCGCCGGGCAACATGCCGGGCAACATGGCAGATGATGTTGTGACGGTTGCCCTTGCCATGGACGGATTTGCAGGCTGTAACGGGGGCGCTTCCCGCTCTTGCCCGGCCCGTGTCAAACCATCCAACCTGCATGAGATCCACGACTGCGATGCCCAGTCCGTCCCAGACCCTGCACCCGCCCACGCCGGCCATCGTGCCCGATCTCGCATCGCTGCGGGCAGAGCTGGACCGGCTGGACGATGCGCTGCACGACACGCTGATGCGCCGGGCCGAGGTGGTGGGGCAGGTCGCGGCGCTGCGGGTGAAGGGCTCGGTGCCGCTGCGGCCCGGGCGGGAGGCCGCCATCGTCCGCCGCCTGCTGGCCCGGCACGCCGGCGGGTTGCCGGCTTCCGGCATCGTCCGTATCTGGCGGGAACTGTTGGCGGCCACCACGGCGCAGCAGCGGCCGCTGCTCGTGGCGGTGTGCCAGACCGCCAGCGATCCTGCCTATCTAGCAGCCGCGCGCGAGCATTTCGGCGCATTGACCCCTATGCGGGCCCACTATACCCCAGCCCAGGCCATTGCCGAGGTGAGCGCGCGGGTCGCCGCCGTTGCGGTGCTGCCCATGCCGGTGGACGGTGAGGCGCCGGCCGCAGCCTGGTGGACCGCGCTGCTGCGCCGGAACGACTCCCGCAGCCATGTGGTGGGCCGGCTGCCGTTCTGGACGCCTCGGCCAGAGGGCTCGCCGGAGGTGCAGGCGTTGTTCGTAAGCGCCGCCGCTCCGGACCCGAGCGGGCGGGACCGGTCGTTGTTGGGATTGGAGCTGCCGCCCGACGTCAGCCGCGCGCGGTTGGGTGCCGAACTGGCCGCTGCCGGGCTTGAGGCTGGGATGACGATCCTGCAGCGGGACCCTGGAGCCCCGGTCGCGTGCGCGCTGGTGGATGTCGACGGCTTCGTGGGCGAGGATGATCCGCGGCTCGCCGCGCTGCAATCGGTGCTGCGGGCGCCGGTGGTGCTGGGCGCATATGCCGTGCCGATAGGCGGAGAGGCTTGATGGGCCCGCAACCACGGCCGGGCATCCTCGGCATCGCCCCCTATGTCGGCGGTGAGAGCAAGGTGGCCGGGCAGAACCGGACGGTGAAGCTTTCGTCCAACGAGGGCGCGTTCGGCGTGCCGCCCGGCGCCCGCGCGGCGTATGCCGGGCTGGAGCGGGAGCTGCATCGTTATCCCGACGGTGCCGCGCAGGAGCTGCGCCGTGCCATTGGCGTGCGCTTTGGGTTAGACCCCGCGCAGATCGTGTGCGGCGCTGGGTCGGACGACCTGATCTACCAGCTATGCCTCGCCTATGGCGGCCCCGGCACGGAGCTGATCATGAGCCGACATGGCTTCAGCATCTATGAGATCGCCGGAGCCTACGCCGGCTGCCGCATCGTCAAGACGCCGGAGCGGCGGCTGACCGCCGACGTGGACGCGATGCTCGCGGCGGTGTCGCCCGCGACCCGGCTCGTGTTCCTGGCCAATCCGAACAACCCGACCGGCAGCATGCTGCCGCAGCCGGAGGTGGAGCGGCTGCGGGCCGGCCTGCCGCCGGATGTGCTGCTGGTGCTGGATGCGGCCTATGCCGAGTATGTGGACCGCCCGGATTTCGACCCGGGCACGCGGCTGGTCGACGCCGGCGACAACACGGTAATGACGCGCACGTTCAGCAAGATCTTCGGCATGGGCGGCTTGCGGCTGGGCTGGTGCTACGCGCCGCCGGGGATCGTCGACGTGCTGAACCGGGTGCGCAGCCCATTCAACGTGAGCCTTGCGGCGCAGGCAGCAGGGATTGCCGCGCTGGCCGAGCCCGGTTGGATCGAGGCCGGACGGGCGCACAACACGGAGTATCGCGCCTGGCTCACCGCCGAGCTGGAGCGTGCGGGCATCAGGGTCTGGCCCAGCGAGGGCAATTTCGTCCTGGCCGATTTCGGGACGCCGGAGCAGGCGGGCGCTGCGCATGCGGCGCTGAAGGCGCGCGGCGTGATCGTGCGGGCGGTGGGAGGCTATGGGCTGCCGCACTGCCTGCGCATCACGATCGGCACGGCGGAGGAGTGCGCGCTGGTCGCCGACATCATGGCGGCGTTCATGGCGCAGCAGACCGCGATGGGGCGGCGTGCGCATGCCTGACCTCGGGCAGCCGCAGCCTGGCCTCGGGTCGGCAACTTCTGGCCCGGTGTTCCAGCGGCTCGCGTTGATCGGCATCGGCCTGATCGGCAGTTCGATCGCGCGCATCGCACGGGAGCGGCGCGACCTGGCGGCGGAGGTCGTCGTGACCGACAGCAGCCCCGCGGTGCTGGAGCGCGTCGCAGCACTGGGCTTTGCCGACCGGATCGAGGCGGATGCGGCCCGCGCCGTGGCTGGGGCCGATTGCGTGATGCTATGCGCGCCCGTCGGCGCCTATGCCGCCATCGCCGCCGTCATCGCGCCGCATCTGGTGCCGGGTGCCGTCGTGACGGACGTGGGCAGCACGAAGATCTCGGTCATCCGCGACGTCGGGCCATTGCTGCCGGCCAACGTGCATTTCGTTCCGGCACATCCACTCGCCGGCACCGAGTACTCCGGTCCGGACGCCGGGTTCACCACGCTGTTCCAGGGGCGGTGGTGCCTGCTGACCCCGCCCGAGGGAACCGATCCCGCCGCGGTCGAGCGGGTCGCGGAGCTCTGGCGGCGGGCCGGCAGCATGGTCGAGGTCATGGACCCCGTGCACCACGACCGCGTGATGGCGATCGTCAGCCATCTGCCGCATTTGATCGCCTTCACGATCTGCGGCACCGCAGACGACCTGGCGACCGAGAGCGGATCGCTCGACGCGAGCCGGTCCGAGGTGCTGAAGTTCGCCGCGACCGGTTTCCGCGACTTCACCCGCATCGCTGCCAGCGACCCGGTGATGTGGCGCGACGTGTTCCTGAACAACCGGGAGGCGTTGCTGGAGATGCTGGCCCGGTTCACCGAGGACGCGCAGGCCATGGCGCGGGCGGTGCGCTGGGGGGATGCGGCCTATATCGAGGACCGCATCGGCCGCGGCCGCAAGATCCGCCAGGGCCTGATCGAGCTGAAGCAGGCGTGAGCCCAACCCTGGCGCCGCTCTGGGATTGGCGGCGGCAGGTGGCCGACCTTTACGCCGCAATACGGGCGGACACTGACCCTCAACGGGCTTGGCACCATTGGCGTCAGGTGCGCGACGGGCTGTTTCGCGAGCATCCGCAAACTCCGATCGAGCCAGGGACAGGGTTCACTTGCCTCGACCTCTTCCCCTATGACCCTGCCTTAGTATTTCACGTAAGACTATCGCCCATCCTGGACGCGGCGGAGGAAACGTTCGCTGCCGGGGCTGATGGCGAGCTGCGCATGCGGCCGTTCGCGCGCAGCGGTGGACTCCAGGCGGCGCTGGGCAGCGAGCTAACGTTCTACTGGCTGCTGGGCTACGGCGGCGGCGTGTTCCTGCCGTTCGCAGACGCGACCAGCGGGCGCGAGACCTATGGGGCCGGGCGGTATCTGCTGGACACGATCAAGGGTGCCGACCTGGGTGCGGCCCCGGACGGACGGGTGCGGCTGGACTTCAACTTCGCCTACAACCCCTCCTGCGCCTACTCGCCGCGCTACGTTTGCCCGCTGGCGCCAGCCGCGAATCGGTTGCCGGCGGCGATCAGGGCGGGGGAGCGTACGCCGGCCTAAGGCTGCTGCGCTGGAGGAAGCGGCGGGTCAGCAGGACGGCGACGACAATCAAGCTGGCGGCCAGGCCCCACCATGCGCCCGCCGCGCCCCAGCCGGCCCACATCGTGAGCAGCCAGGCGGCGGGGAAGCCCACCCCCCAGTAGCCCACGGTCGCGAGCAGGAACGGCACCCGCGTGTCGCCCAGCCCGCGCAACGCGCCGCTCGCCACGGATTGCACGCCGTCGGCCACCTGGAACACGATGGCGACCTTGAGCAGGCCGAGCGCGATGGCGAAGGTTGCGCCGTTGCCCGGCAGTGCCGGGTCCAAATAGAGGTCGATGATCGTTGCCGGCACCACCAGGAGCAGCAGCGCCGACGCGCCCTCGAACGCGCCACCCAGGCCGATGGCCACCAGCCCGGCCCGGCGTGCATTGGGAGCGTCGCCCGCGCCGATCCGGTGGCCGACCCGGACGTTGGCCGCCTGCGCGATGGCCAGCGGGATCATGAACGAGACGGACACGATGCTCAGCGCCACCTGCTGCGCCGCAAGCGGGATGGGACCCTCCAGGCCGATCAGCAGGCCGATGGCGAAGAACAAGCCGGTCTCGACCGCGAAGGTGGCGCTGACCGGAAGGCCGAGCCGCAGCATGGCGCCCATGACGTCGGCGCGCGGACAACGCCACGCGACGAACCGCCGCAGCGCCGGGCGGCCGTGCACCAAGAGCAGCAAGACGAGCGCCGCCGCCGACACCGCGGCCACCTCCGCCAGGGCCGGGCCACGCAGGCCCAGTGCCGGCAAGCCCCACATGCCATGGATCAGGCCGTAGCATAGCAGGCCGTTGAGCAAGCTTGTCGCCAGCGAAACCCATAGGATGAGGCTGCCCTGGCCGACGGCCGGAAGGAAGGCGCGCATCATGCCTATGGCCAGCAACGCGCTGGGCGTGCCCCAGCGCAGCACATCTATGTAGACGCCGACGTCGTGCGCCAGCCCTGGAGCCTCGCCGACTGCCAGCATCATCGGTTCGGCTCCGCTGAACAGTGCGAAGGCCGGGATGACCAGCAGCAAAACAAGCAGCATGCCGGTCCAGTATAGGCCCGGCACCCGTGCATCCTGCCGGGCTCCGCGGGCCTGCGAAACCAGGACGCTGACGGACGTCAGCACGCCCTGCAGCACGACGGCCACGGTGATGAACAGGCTGTTCGCCAGCCCGCCAGCCGCCAGCGCGTCGCCGCCCAGGGTGCCGAGCAGCACGGTGTCGGTGATGCCCATCGCCATCTGCGCCAGTTGCGCGATCGCCAGCGGGCCGGCCAGGCGCATCGTCTCGATGGCATGGCGGACGACGCTCTGGGCGCGCGTGGGAGGCAGGCGGCCGGTGCCGTCCAAAAAGGGTTCCTTGCAGGGGTGCCCTGACATGGGCGGGATGGGCCTTATAGGGGCACTCTGGCCACCCTACCAGACTGGGCACCCTACCAGAACAGCGTGCCGGGGCCGCCTTTGAACGGGCCGACCAGCTCCGACGTGATCCAGCCGCCATAGAAGCCGCCCTCCTGCGGAACCACGCGCTCCTCGCCGACGAAGCACGCGTCCATGGCGGCGGGATAGACGGCCACGTGGTCGCGGATAGGAAGGAAGGCCGGCGTGGGGTTCGGATAGCCCCAGGCAGCGTCGACAGCCACCCGGCCCGCGGCGTGGACGCTGTAATAGCGGGCAGACCCCTTCCATTCGCACATGCTGCCCCGCGCGGTCGGAACGAGGGCGCCGGCGGTGAAGGCGGCGATCGGCAGGTAGAAGCTGGGTGGGTGGAAGGTCTCCAGCACGCGCCAGGCCGCGTCGGTGTCGAGGATCGTCTCGCTGGCGAACACGATCCGCACCCGGCGGCCCGCAGGCTCGAGCCTTGGCGGGCGCGGATACTCGGCGACGACTTCTTGCGCGCGCTGCAACGGCGGTCTCCTTGGGATCGGTTCCCTTACATTGCGCCGCCGGCCAGGGTTGCTAGGGCGGAGGGCGCCCCCTAGCGTAACGGGCATGAACTGGCCTCAGGCAAGCGGCGTCTTCGATCTCGGCGACCTGCCGCTGCAGTCCGGTGATCGGCTGCAGGGCGCGCGGCTGAGCTGGAAGTCGCATGGCACGCTGTCGCCGGCACGGGACAACGTGGTGGTCTATCCCACGAGCTATGGCGCGCAGCACCAGGAAATCGAGTGGCTGATCGGCCCCGATGGCGTGCTCGACCCGACCCGATGGTTCATCGTCATCCCCGACCAGTTCGGCGGCGGGCTGTCGTCGTCGCCGTCAAACACGGCCGATTACCCTGCGCGGGTGACAGCCTGGGACAACGTGCAGGCGCAGTCCCGGATGCTGCAGGAGCTCTGGGGCATCGAGCGTCTGGCCTGCGCGTATGGCTGGTCGATGGGCGCGATCCAGGCCTACCATTGGGCAGCGGCGTTCCCCGACCGTGTCGACCGCATCGTCGTGAACTGCGGCAGCGCCCGGACGGCGGTGCACAACAAGGTCTTCCTCGCCAGCCTGATGGCGGTGCTGGAGGCGGCGCCCGAGCACCTCGGCGGCGGCCGTTTCAGCGCCGAGCCGCGGGCGGCGATGCGCGCCTTTGCCCGCATCTACGCCGGCTGGGCGCTGAGCCAGGACTTCTACCGCGCGGGCCTGCATCTCTCGGCGTTGGGCGCGCCCGATCTGGAGACGTTCCTGGTCGAGGGGTGGGAGCGCCGATACGACACGAAGCACGCCGCCAACCTTTATGCGCAGCTTCGGACCTGGAGCGCCGCCGACATCAGCGACAATGCGCTGTATGGCGGCGACCTGCCGCGCGCCCTGGCGGCGATCTGGGCGCGCGTGCTGCTGATGCCGGGCGAGACGGACCTGTATTTTCGTGTGGCCGACAACATGGCGGAGCTGCCGCATCTGGCGCATGCGGAGCTGCGGCCGATTCCGAGCATCTGGGGCCACCGCGCCGGCAACCCGGTGCAGAACCCGGCAGACGAGGCTTTCCTGCGCGATGCCGTGCGGGCTTGGCTGAGTTGAAGCAACGTCCACTCAGGGCAAGCTGACCTCATCCGGCAGCCGGCTGCGCAGCAGTGCGGCGAGGTCGGCGTCGCAGGCGCCGGTCGTGGCTGAGGCTGCCGAGTAATCCAGGCTGTTTGGTAACAATGCGCGGGGCCGGCTTGCGTCGGCCTCGCGGTTCGGCGTTCTATCCCGTCGGATAAGCGGCCACGATAGCTGTTAATGAGGAATGAACGATGTCGGTTAATGTTCTCTACACAACGTCCGCCACGGCGAACGGCGGGCGCGATGGCCGTGCCAAGACCGCCGACGGCACCTTGGACGTCACGCTGTCCACGCCGAAGGAGCTGGGCGGCGGCGGCGGCCCCGGCAACAACCCGGAGCAGCTGTTCGCTGCAGGCTATAGCGCCTGCTTCCTAGGCGCCATGAAGTTCGTGGCGTCGCAGGGCGGGCCGAAGGTGCCGGCCGATACGACGGTGAATGCGACAGTCGGCATGGGTCCGCGGTCCGAGGGCGGGTTCGGCATTGATGTCGAGCTGGCGGTTTCGCTGCCGGGCCTGGACCGGGCGGAGGCCGAGGCGCTGGTGGATAAAGCGCACCAGGTCTGCCCGTATTCGAACGCAACGCGGAACAATGTGCCGGTTCGGCTGAAGGTGATCTGAGCAGGCAGCGGGCGTTTCCAAAAAACATAGCGCCCGCTGTTTTCTTTATAGCTTTTAATTGATAGCGTGTCGTAAGAAGAACTCGGAACGATACGGAAACAAATTTTATGGCCAGCTATGCGTTTGAGGGTCCAAAATGGCACGCTGGTCCAATTACCTGGAGCTTTGCCGCGACGACCTACTCGGTCGATCAGGCACGATTCGCATTTAGCAATCCGATATCGGCCGAATATCAGACGACGGTGGTGCAGGCGATCCAGAAATGGGCGAGCGCCTCAGGCCTGGTATTCCAGCAGGTCTCTGATGCCCCTACCCTGGACAATGCGGCCGATATTCGCATCGGCTTTGGAATGCTTAACACTGCCACCGCGAACAATATTGGCGAGACAAAAATAACGCGTGCACAGTATTTCACGTCGGATGTCGTTGTCCGTTTGGAAGACCCAGGCCAGTATTCCCTGAGCTCCCTCAATGGAAACTTAACTTATGGTGGAGTTGCTGGTAGCGCGACACTCTACCAAGTTACTCTCCACGAATTAGGCCACGCCCTCGGGCTCGACCACTCATCGAGCGCAGTGGACGTTATGTATCCGACTTTGGGTTTGTCAAACGCCGACCTGAGTCCGTCTGATGGAGCTGGTATCCGGGCGCTCTATTCAGCGCCGTCCATCCACCTGAATGGGGTCCACACGGATTATATCATCGCCCAGGTCTCGGGCGGACAGGCCTACATCCAGGATACGCACGCCGGTCGGGACGGGACTCAAACAGTAGCGAGCCTCGGGCGGATCAGCTTCGCCGATGGCACCGGCCTGTTCGATCCCACCGGCACGGCGGAGGACGTGGCGTGGCTGTATCAGGGTGCATTTGGGCGCACCCCGGATATTCAGGGGCTGGATGACAACACGGCCCTGGTCACCACCAATACCGTTGGCCTGGCGGCCCTGGCCGCAAGCTTCACGTCATCCCCTGAGTTCAACGCACGATATGGCCAGACGGACACCGCGGGTTTTGCGCGGCAGCTTTACGTCAATGTGCTCCATCGCAACCCGGACGCTGCCGGGCAGCAGCTTTGGGTCAACTATACCAATGCAACGTCCCGTGGAGCTGCTCTCTTGGCCTTCTCGGACAGCTTGGAAAACCATCGGCAGACCTTGCCCACCGCTGGCAGCGCGAGCGATGCGGAGGCGACCCGGCTGTATCAGGCAGCGTTCAACCGCGCTCCGGACGATGCCGGGCTCGCTTTGTGGTCAGGGCAACTGCATCAGGGCATTGCGGTAGATCAGGTCGCGCAGGGCTTCGTGGCGTCTCGCGAGTTTGCCCAAGCCTATGGCAGCCTCGACCCTAGTGGATTTGTGACGCAGCTTTATACGAATATCCTGCACCGTGCGCCCGATGCGGCGGGGCAGCAGGGATGGCTCAATGCGTTAGCAGGCGGAGCCACTCGCGCGCACGTGCTGGCCGGGTTCGCCGACAGCAACGAGAACCGGATCGCGACCGCAGGGGCCACCCACGATGCCTGGGTGTTCACCAGTTATACCAGAACTCTCTGACCAGAACCTGTCCGAACCCAGGATGACATGCATCTCCGCGCCAGTGGAGAGAGTGACAGGTTCTGATCAGTGAGCCTTGGTATTAGTTCGCCACCGAAACATCAACCCACCGTGGATGAAACTTGTGGCATTGTCTAGCGGTCGTCGGCGGAGAGGTCGGCTTTTCTATGGTGCGAGCGAGCCCGCGTATTAGTTGGACCCGGGGCATCCGAAGCACCCCCGATTGCGCCA
>JAABVA010004469.1_pt1 | contig 12918 bp, 15 predicted proteins | sample 5560331 | NCBI WGS metagenome assembly JAABVA01 (sample SAMN12812661, study PRJNA571458) | rock metagenome | isolation source: Antarctica rocks | place: Antarctica: Victoria Land, Mt New Zealand sud | collected 2016-01-07
CACAAGCAGCCGCATCGCTCTCCCCTTCGCGCTCTCACCAGGACGGGCCGACGGCCTGCCCCGGCACGATCCACCCACAGTGTAATGGGCGGGAACAGCACGCGTCAGTCACCGCCCCCGTCACCGCCCCCGTCACCGCCCCCGTCACCGCCCCCGTCACCGCCCCCGTCACCGCCCCATCCCTCGTCGTGTTCGCCCCACCCGAAGCCGCCCCCGTCACCGCCCCATCCCTCGTCGTGTTCGCCCCACCCGAAGCCGCCACCGTGCTGCCTTTCACGCTTTACTTTAGTGGCCGCCCAGCAGGCCGAGCATGAGCGACTCGACGACGCCGATGAGCAGCACCGCGACGAGTGGCGAGAGGTCGATGCCGCCGAACGCGGGCAGGCGGCGGCGGATCGGCCCCACGACCGGATCGGTCGCCCTGTCCAACAGTCCGGCCACCGGTGCCAGGGCGCGGACGCCGGGGAACCAACTCAGGAGCGCCCGCGCGATGATGGCGAGCGTGAGCGCCTGGGCGATGATTGACACGAGAAAGCCGAGGGTCATTGATCTGACTCCTTGGCGCCGACGTGAATCCAGTCCGGCCCCGGTGACCATGCCGAGCACGGCCACATCTCCACTCTAACGCGGCGATATGAGGGCGCGATGAAACGTGGATGAGAATCGCTTCATGCGCCCGCGCCGCCGCGCGCCGGTCGCGTTCCGTGGCCTGTGATCGTCATCTAAATCATCACCGTTTGCCACGACGGCATCCGATACGGGGGCTGTTATGGCCCGCACAGGGCCGCGTCGCACGTCGGCGCGCTCGCCGGAGCGACTATCCGCCCGCGCGCGTCGAGATAGCCCGCCTGCAGGAACGTGGACGTGACGCCGGCGAGGAACTCGTAGCCCAGGGGGTTCGGGTGCTCTGCGTCCTGGCGCAGGGCGCGCAGATAGGTGGGGCCGAGGGCCAGCCAGATGTCGAAGAGGTCGAGGTAGCCGACGCGGGCGGACACGGCGGTCCGGCGGATGATCGCATTGTAGGCGCGCTCGGAGGCGAGCCGCGCCGGCGCCTGGCCCGCGATGGGCAGCAGCCCGGCCAGGATCACGATGGGCGGCCGGGAGGAGACGCGGAGACGGCCGACGAGCGCCCGCAAGCGCGTCTCGTACAGGGCGGGTGGCACGTCCTCGTCGAAGTCGTTCGTGCCGCTGGAGATGATGACGAGGGCGGGGTGAGCGGCCAGCACGTCGCGCGCGAGCCGCGCGAGCACGCCGGCGGTGGTGTCGCCGTCCAGGCCCGCGTTGCGCACCGCGAAAGCCGCGGTCGGGTAGGCGGCGTGCAGCTTCTCGCCCAGTCGCGCCACCCACCCACCTGAAACGTCCGTGTCCCCCGCGCCCCGGGTGATACTGTCGCCGACGGCCACGATCGTCTGGATCGTTCCCGTCGCCCGCGTGGCAACCGCGGTCGGTCCTGCCGTCTTGGCAATGCGCTGGCCCCAGGTGGTGTTGGTGCTGACGACACCAAGGGTGAGGACGGTAAAGGCAAGGAGCAGGGCTGTTCGCGCGTGGGTAGCGTGTCTAGTCATGGCTGATCATTCTCCTCACGCCGTCGTATCGCCGTCGTATCGCGTCATGCCACCAGTCGATGTCCGTGACATCGCCCTCTGAGCTGGAACGCGCCTCGCCGGGATAGCGGGGTAGCCAGACAGCGCCTGGCATGACAGTTCGTTAGGGGCACTCCGTCCTCGCTGCGGGTTGCTCCTCAACGCATCGGCCATACCGGCAGCTACGCGGTCGGCCGCCTGGCCCCACCAGACGGCGTGTATCCCGGAGGGGGCACGCATGCGCGCATGCGCGCGCCGCACGGCCGCGGGGAGCGCCCCCACGGCGGGGACGTATCCCTCTCCTGCGTCGCGCTTGAGCAGCGCGACATTGCCCTCCTCCTGGCCCGGGAAGACGTGGTAGACCAGCACCGGCCGCCCCTGGCTCCAGGCCTCAGCCAACGTCACCGAGCCGGCCTTCGTGACCACGATGTCGGACGCACGCATCATTCCGGCCATGTCGTCGCACCAGCCGAGCACCGTGGCGCGGCCGGCGGCGATCCGCGCGAGTCGATGTCGGAGACGTGCGTTGCCCCCGCACACGATCGTCAGGCGTAGCGGCGGGTCGGCGGCGAGGAGGGCGCGCGCGGCCGGCTCCAGGGCGCGCGTGGCCCGTCCGCCATCGAGCATCAGCACGCGGGGGGCGGGGTCACCGTCGGGGACGGGGCGAGGGGTGGTTGGGGGAGGGGCGGCGAACGCGCGGCGTAGGGGGAGCCCCGTCACCCGTATCCGCCTCGCTGGGATGGCGTGGAGCGCCAGCGCGGCGGCCGCGTGCGGTGTGGCCACATAGAAGGCGGCGACATCCGGCGCCGCCCAGCAGCGGTGGATCGAGGCCAGATCCGTCACCACGCAGTGGTGCGGCGTCGGATGCCCCTCCCGACGCAGGGTGTCTGCGGCCAGGCGCGCGCACAAGGGGTGGACGCTGACGATGAGGTCCGGTCGCGCGACGTGGATCGCCGCGCGCAAGCGCCGCCCCCACAGCGCCGCCATGAGGGTCGCGCCCAGCCACACGCCCCATCGGTTGTTTGACAGGCGATAGCACCACCCCTAGAGCCGCGGGGCATGCGCCACGACGATGGTGTACCACGGGCCAGCCCGCAGCCCGCCGATGCTCCCCCCGCGCAACGGGTCGCGCACCCGGACGCGGGCCTGCGGGAGCGCGGCACGCAGGGCGTCGGCCAACGCCGCCGCCACGCTGTCGTGGCCCGCCCCGGTGGGGGCGGTCAGAATCAGGATGGTTGGGTCCGCCGGTTCCAGTGGGATGCCCGTGCGTGTGGCGCCGTCCCCTCGTGGCGACATCGTCATGACACTGTCCATGGAAAACTCCGTTCATGGAAAACTCCGTTCGAGGATGTCGCCGAGGTTGATGCCGAGGTTGATGCCGCGCGACGGGGTGGGGGCCAGCGCCTGGTTGCGCGGCGCCGCTACGTGCGCACTACCCCCTCGGGGATGCGGCGCCGATACTCTGGTAGTACTGGATCATGCGGATCACGCCGGCGGTGAAATGGCCGGTCCCGAAGCTCGGGCGGCCCCGCGCGATGCCTTGCGACGCTTGCGCCGGCGATAGGCCCGCGTCGGGCCCGACGAGCACATAGACATCGCGCCGCGCCGGGAGCAACCCAATGGTGATCCCGCCCCGGTCGGTCGACTGACTGCGCACGTAGCGATGCCACGCGACGCGACTGGAGAAATCGTGGGCCGTCGTCAGGACGAGCACGCGCATGTTGGCGTCCCGTGCGGCCCGCTGAATGTCGGCGCGTCCCCTGCTCGCGAACAGGTGCGCGCCATCCGCGAAGGTCGCCCCGCCTGCGGCGTGCGCGACTGCATATGATCCGAGCACCGTCATCGCGAGACCGACGAGCACACCGAGCGCCGTTATCCGCCGCGGCCGCGCCTGTAGACGTGTCACGAGCCTGTCCCTCCACTCTCCCTGGGGGAGATATCCGCATGGGTGCGACGCGTCGCGTCCGTTGTCTGTGTTGCACGGCGCGCCCGACAGCGGTAGATCGGGCGTGGCCCCTTTATGGGGGGATAGGTCGGCCGCCCGCCGGTGTTTTCTTTCCGGGCGCCGCTCTCCTCCGCACCCCCGCGCTATCTACACCCTACGCGTGCGACATGAAGACTCCATTAAGTGCGGATGAGAGATTCTTCATGCGCGGTCCCGTGCGACGGCGCATGGACGGCGTCCGGTCCGTCAGGCTATCCCATGCATTGGGCTGCTCCGCGCCTCCGCCCACCCGGTCGCGATGGCGGACACCGGCGCCCCGTCTCGGCGGTGTACCGTGGTCAGGGGCCGCAGACGCCGGCCGCACAGGTGGGCGGCGGACGCGGCGACCGGACGCGGCCGCGACTGCCCAGATAGGATCCTTCAAGAAAGGCGGCGACCGTCGCCGCTGTGAACGCATAGCCGAAGCGGTTGGGGTGCTCCGTGTCGTAGCGCAGGCTGTGCAGGTGCGCGTCACCCAGGGCCAGCCACAGGTCGAACTCGTCGAGGTACCCGGCGTGCCCCGCCGCCGCGACATGCCGGATCACGTCGGTGTAGGCTCGCTCCGCGCGCTGGCGCGCTGGTGAGAGCGCGGTGATCGGCGGCAGGCCCATGAACGCTACGAGCGGCGGGCGTGGCCCGGACTGCAACAGGCGCAGGGCCGCGCGCAGGTGCGCGGCCAGAACCGTGGCCGGGACGCGCTCGTCGAAGTCGTTCAGGCCATAGGCGATAAGAACGAGATCGGGACGAGGCGCGCGCCGCAGTCGGCGCGCGTCAGCGATCAGATCGGCCGTGTTCCCCCCGTTGTGCGCCAGGTTGCGGACGCGCGGGTGGGCGTGCGGATAGGCGGCCGCGAGCAGCCGGTCCAGGCGTGTGACCCAGCCCCCGCGCACGACATCATGCGCGCCGTAGGCGACGCTGTCGCCCAGCGCCACGATCGTCTGGGTCACCGCGGAGGCGGGCCGAAGCGCGCGAGGACGGTCACGCGGTGGGGCGGCCGTGGGCGGATGACCGACAGCCACTACGACGGCGACGGTCAGGACGGCGGCGAGGCACAGCAGGCCGCCGAGCGCGCGGAGGTTCCGGGTCATCGGCACAGAGCCCTCCCTGGCGAACGTTGGGAGGCGCGTCGCGTTTCGTCCTGCATCGCCACATCCCGCGGCGGCGCTTCAGGGCGCGAGGGACAGATCGCGCGCCGGCCTCAGGGCGGAAGTATAGGCGGCCACGGCCGATCTGGTCAACCTGCCGCCTCGCCTCGTCGTCTCCAGGGCCATGTGGGTCGCCATGACCCGACTGGGCGTCGTCGGCGCGTTCGTCATTGACGCCCGTCTCTCGCAGGACGAAGCGGCGCATGAGAAAGTTTTCACCCCCATTTCACGACCACTTAATTTCACCCTCGTACAGTCGATATAGACCCACGCATGGGATGGCGACGACCGGCGGCTGGCGGCGGCCACCACACCGATGGCGCGGCGACGACCGGTGACGAGAGGAGAGAGCGATGATGACAGACATGGTGGGGGTAACACCGGTGTATCGACGCGGTGCGCGGGGTGTCCTATGGCCGCTGGTCACGGCCCGGAGGATGTGGACGCACGCCGTGGCCGACGAGCGGTCGATCCGCTTCAACGTCCGGCTGCTGACCGTGCTGACGGCCGTCTTCAGCCTGCTCGGCATCACGCAAGGGGTCCTGGTGGTGGCGCACGCGCCGACGGGCGTCGCGCGCGGCTACGGGGCGTACATCCTGTCGCTCGGTCTGTTTGAGCTCTCCGGCTCCCTGCTACTGGCGCGGCGCGTCCCCGCCGGGCGCTATCTCATCGTCGCGGCCGCGCTCGGTTTCTACCCCGAGGCCGCGCTGGGGCTGGCCGGCCTCGAGCGCGCCCCCCTCGCCGTCGCCGTCTTCGTGGTGTGCGCGCCGGCCGAGGCCTGGGTGCTCTGGTTCCTGCGCCACTCGCGCGTGCGGGGCTATCTCGTGACGCGGCGCGCGCCGATCGCGACGCCATGACCACGGACACGGATGACGGTAAAACGGGCTGCGTTAGAGACGGGCTGGGGAGGACACCATGAGCGAGGCTAATGAGCTGCAGGGCGAGGGCAAGAAACGGGACGTGGAGACGGCGCACCTGAACGCGGAAGCGCAGCGGAACCTCGAACACCACCATCGCTTCGCCGTCGCCGTCACGCTCTTTCAGGTGGCGATTGGTCTGGCCGCGATCGCGGCGCTGCTGCGACGGCCGTCGCTCTGGTATGTCAGCCTAGCTGCCGGAGGGGCGCGGCGCTGGCCTTCGCCGACGGCTTCGCCATGGTCGTGTGACCCGACGCCGCGGGCTCGTCCACGGGCCGGCCTGTCGCTACGATCCGTGCGACAGGCCGACTCGACAGACGCGCGGACGTGTGACGACGTGGATAGCCGCGCGTCTTCATCCAATCTTCATTTGTGGCCATCACAATTAACGAGGGGAGCGTCATTGGGCGCCTGAGGCGTCTGGCCGACGATTGCCCGGTATCCGAAAACGACGAGACAGAGTTAAAGGACAGGATGAGACACGTGACGAAACGACGTAGAGCCCTCCTCGTAACGACGACACTCGGCGTGGCCGCGGCAAGCGCCCTCGCGGGTGCGCCGGCCATGGCGCACGCCTCCGCACCGCCACGGGCACATCTGGCGCCGGAGCGGGTCACCCTGGTCGCGCGGCCCGGCTCGCGCATGGGACCCGACCACAAGATGCACGACGCGTACACCCACACGACCATCAGGGCACGGGCGGGACAGCAGGTCATCGTCACCGTGTACAACCACGATAACACCCCTCATTCGTTCGTTGCCCCCGCTCTCAAATTGCATGTAACGATGCCGGCGTCCACGCGTGCTGGTGCGCCCTCGGTCACGACCTTCTTCACGGTGGACAAAGCAGGCTCGTATCACTGGCTCTGCGCCATGCCCTGCGACGACTGGGCGATGGCGCGCGACGGGTACATGGCGGGGACCATCGTCATCGCCCGCGGCTGACGCCTCGCCTCGGTCGTCGTGACCTCGATCCTAACCCGGCGCCTCGGGATTGCTTCCGCATACTGATGGGGGAGGAGGGGCAGGAGGGGACCCGCACCGTGGCGCGGGTCCCCTCCTGCCCCTCCTCCTTTGTCTCGGTCCGGGCGCGTGAGAAACTTCTCATCTCTACTTCACAGCCGCTTAATCCGGCCCCTCTACGCTGGATGTAGTACTCGGCTGGCCGAGAGATCAGCGCGATCGTACAGGGAGGAGGCCCGAACATGATGCAGGGACACGCGCTGCTCCCGTGGTGGCGTCGGCGCAGGATCGCGGAGGGCGGGGTGTGGGCAGTGGCTGCCCCCGCACATGGACGACGCGCCCGCGACCGGCGATGGCGACAGCGCTGGCCTACCGCGCTCGGCACCCTGGTCGCGCTGGCGATCCTGGTCGTCGCGACACCGCTCCAGGCCCTGGTCACGCAGGCCATCTTGCTCGGTCCCGATTCGCTGTTCCCGGTGACGAGTCCGGCGACGATCGTGATCCAGCGCGGGCGGCGGACGCTGATCGTGCCGGTGCGGCACGGCGTCGTGGCGAGTGGGACGCTGGCCAGCCCCGCGCTGGCCGGCCGCCGGCAGCCCTACCTCGTCTACCTTCCGCCGGGCTACGGCGACCGGGCCAACGCGGGGCGGCGCTATCCCGTCCTCTACCTGCTGCACGGGGCGCCCGGCCAACCGAGCGACTGGACGAACGGCCTCCACATCCAGCTTCTGGCCGACGAGCTCATCGCGCGGGGACGCTTGCGCCCGCTCATCATGGTTATGCCCGAGGGCAACGGCGGCCTCTGGCATGACTCGCAATACATCGATCGGTTCGACGGGACGTTCAACGCCGCCACCTACATCGCGCGCGACCTCCTGCGCGTCGTCGACGCCCGCTACCGCACAGTCGCGACGCGCGGCGGGCGCGCCATCGCCGGCATCTCCGAGGGCGGCTATGGGGCCATGAATCTGGCCCTGACCCATCGCAGCACGTTCGGGACGGCCATCAGCGTGTCCGGCTACTTCCGCGCCGACCCGCGCGAGGTCGTCGGCGGCGGCGACCCCTTCGGCGGCAGCGCCCAGTTGATGGCGCACAACAGCCCCCTGCTCTACGCGCCGTCGCTCCGCCAGGGCCCGCGCACCCATATTCTGCTCCTGGATAGCGTCCAGGACGGCGCGTACGCGCGGCAGGCGCGCCTGTTCGCCGGCCGATTGGACGACCTGCATATCCCGCACACCCTGCTGCTCCAACAGGCGCCCAATGCGCTCGTGGCGCACTTCTGGCCGTACTTTCGCGCGGCCGCCCCAGCCCTGCTGACCTTCGCCGGCGACCACGCCGCGCCCGCGCAGTAGACATCCGTTCGACGCGTATCCCGACGCGTGTCCCGTCCGCGCAACCGCTCCGCGCTCATCGGCTCACCATAACATATAGAGATAGACAGAGAAGGAGGGACGATGCTGACCATGACACTGACCAGGATGGCGGCGCGGCAGCGCCGCGCGCGCGCCCTGTTCGAGCGCAGCGCTGTGCCCGTCGTCGTGACGCTCGTGGCCCTGATCGGGCTGCAACAACTCTGGGCCGCCCTCACTAACTCGACGGCGCCGACGCTACTCCAGGACTGGCTGCCCGCCGAGGCGCTCGATGGCGGGCGGCTGGTCGTGACGTTGGCCGGCCTTTTTCTGGTCGTCGTCGCGCATGGGCTGGCGCGCAGCCGCCGCGAGGCGTGGGCGTGGGCGTGTGGCCTGCTCGTCCTCTCCGCTCTGGCCGGCCTCCTCGTGACGCACCAGGGTGGGACGGTGTTGCGCGCCCTCGCCGCCCTCTGCCTGCTCGTGGCGTTGCGTGGCCGCTTCGTGGCCATGGCCGACCCGATGCAGGTGCGCCGGCGTCACCTGGCCGGCGTGGGCGCGCTCGCCCTGGCGGCTGGCTACGCCCTTGCCGGCCAGGTGGCGCTGGCGACCCAACTCGCGCCCCGGCCAACCCTGCCTACCGCGCTCGGCGCCCTCGTCCCGCTCGTCACCTCCGCCGACCTTCCTTATCGCGCGACGATGCCCCAGGCGTCCTGGTTCGTCACCTCCGTGCCGCTCGTCGGCGGCGGCGCACTGCTCTACGCCCTCGTCCTGGCCCTGCGCCCGGCCCTGGCGCGGGTCCGCCAGCGCGGCGAGCGGGCGCGCGTCGGACAACTGTTGGAGCGGCACGGACGTACCGCGCTCAGTCCCTTCGCCCTGACCGACGACAAAGCCTACTGCTGGAGCCCCGACGGGCAGAGCATCGTAGCCTACGCGGTGGCCAACGGGGTGGCCGTGACCTGCGGCGAGCCGGTCGGCCCGCCCGCGGACCGCGTCGCGGCCCTGCGCCACTTCCGCGACACCTGCCGCCGGCGCGGCCTGACCCCGGCCCTCTACCAGGCCGGCGCCGATCTCGTGCCGGACGCGCGGGGATTGGGCTTCGCGGCGCTCAAGATCGGGGAGGAGGCGGTGCTGGACCTGGCCGACTTCTCCGTGCAGGGCAAGCGTCGCGCCAACGTGCGCCACTCCGCCACGCGCGCGGAGCGCGACGGCCTCGCGGTGCGCGTCTTTGACGGCGGGGTCGACGATCCGGGCATCCTGGACCAACTCGTCGTCATCTCGGCGACGTGGCAGCGGGAGCACCGCCTCAAGGAGCTGGGCTTCAGCATGCATGGCTTCTCGGCCGCGCGCGCGCGGTCTCAGCCCGTGGTCGTAGCCGTGGACGGGGCCGGGCGCGTGCACGCCTTCATCACGCTGCTGCCGACCTACGCCGACGGGGGCATGGCGCTCGACCTGATGCGCCGCGCGCCGGAGGCCGCGCCGGGCGCGATGGAACTGTTGTTGGCGCGCTCCGCCGAGCACTTGCGGGAGGGCGGCTACACGTACTTCAGCCTCGGACTTGCCCCCCTCGCCGGGGTGGGCGGCGCGGAGCATGGCCTGGCCGGGAAGGGGCTCGACTACCTCTTCCGCAACCTGGATGGCGTCTACCGCTACCAGTCGCTGCACCGGTTCAAGGACAAGTTCGCGCCGCGCTGGCAGGATCGCTACTTGTTGTATCCAGGACCGCTGGCCCTGCCCTCCGTGCTCGTCGCCCTGGCGCGTGTCCACGTCGGCGGGGGCCGCCGTGCGCATCCGGTGGGGCGGGACGGCGCTGATAGGGGCGCCGACGGAACGCCGCCTCCGCGCATGGCTGGGCCGTATCCGTCCATCCCGCGGGATGGCGAGGGCGACGGGAGGGTGTCGTGACACGGTGGGTCCTGCGCCTCAACGACCGCCTCGCGCGCGGGCTGGGGGTCGTGGAGCGCCTGCTCGTGTCCGTGGTGGCGCTCCTGCTCGTCGGCTTCGCGGCGCTGGGCCTGCTCAACACCGTCGCGCTGGTCAAAGACACGCTCGTCGGGGGCGGCGACTACGCCGTGGTCATCGCCGAGGGCATCGACGCCGCCTTCCTGACCATCATCCTGCTGGAACTGCTGCACACGGTGCTCAGCCGCGGCTCGCTCGCCCAGCAGGTGCAGGAGTTCCTGGTCATCGGCATCACCTCCGCCGTGCGCCATGGTCTCACGGTCGCCGCGAACGTCAACGGGGGGACGGCGGGGGCACGGGCGTCGGGACTCGCTACCTCCAGCGCTGCCGCGCGCGACGTGGGCGTCAACCTGGCCGTCAACGCGGCGGGCGTGCTGATCCTGGTCGCGGCGCTGTGGCTGGTGCGGCAGCACATCGGCGGCGCGGCGGACGCGCGCGAGGGCGATGAGCCCGCTACGCTTCAGAGGACGTTAGATGAGGCTGCTTGATCGGGATCGCGCGCGGGGGGCGATGGAACTGGACATCGGCACGGAATTGGATACCGGCAGGGATACGGGCGCGCAAGACGCCGCCTGGGGGACGCCGGCCCCGCGCGAGCCGTCTTGGCCGGCGACCATGACGGTCCTGGCAATCCTGGGCCTGTACATGGCGCTGCCGGAAGAGCTGACCTTTGGGCCGACCTGGATCGTGCCCGCCCTGGCGCTCGCGCTGCTAGCCCCGCTGACCCTGGCGCGACGACAGGGGCGCCACACCGGATTGCGTCAGTGGCGGGTCGTCGCGCTGGCCCTGATCGCCGTCATCAACGCGGCCAACGTCGGCTCCCTGGGGCTGCTGGTCCGCGCCCTGCTGCGCGGGGGCACGGTGCATGGTGTCAAGGTCGTGGGCGGCCAACTCCTCCTCGCCGCCGTCGCCATCTGGCTCACCAACGCGCTCGTCTTCGCCCTGTGGTACTGGGAGCTCGATCGCGGCGGCCCCGACGCGCGGCGCCGGCCGCGGCATCGCCAGCCGGATTTCCTGTTCCCGCAGATGGTCACGCCGGCTTGCGCCGGGCCGCGCTGAGCGCCCGGCTTCGTCGACTATCTCTACGTGTCGTTCACCAACGCCACCGCCTTCAGCCCGACCGACACGATGCCGCTGACGCCCTGGGCCAAGATGCTGCTGCTGCTGCAGGCGCTGGCCTCGCTCCTGACCGTCGCGTTGGTCGCGGCCCGTGCGGTCAACATTCTACCCTGAGTCGCCGGCCGACGGGGCCTGCATTAAAACTCTCTAACGACTATTTCATCGTGGCTTTAACCTGGCAGCCTATGCTGACAAAGGGAGAACCGCTCCCGCTTCTGTGCCATGGCACGGTAGGCGCGGCGCGCTGTGGATTACTGAGTATGGGGAGGAGACATATGGATAGGGGCATGAATGGGGGCAAGCGGGAGCAGCCGCGACAGAGGCGCGGGTGGCGCATGGGCATGGCGTGCGCGCTGGGCGTCGCCACGATCGCAACGATTCAGTCTGCGCATGGGACGGCCCGTGCGTTCCATGCCGGGACACGGCCATCTACGACGCTCGCGGCGGGGCGGCCGGGCGGCGATATTCCCGATAGCGCCGTCTATCTGCGCTACCAGGGCCGCGGCTTCAGCGTCGAGTACGTCGAGGGCTGGGTGCAGACGACCGGGGTGCGCGGCGTCGCCTTCGGCGACAAGGACAGCAGCGTGGTGGCGGAGATGCGCCCGCGCGTCGCCGGGGCGCTTCCTGTCTACGTGCAGCGGATCGACCTCCCACGCCTGGCGCACACCCCCGGTTTCCGGCAAGGCGCCTTGGGCCGCGACACGATAGGCGGGTATCCCGCGCTGCGCCTCGCCTATCGTGGCCAGTCCGCGCCCGACGCCGTAACCGGGAAGACGGTCACCCTGCAGGTCGACCGCTACTACGTCAACGGCCCGCGCGCCCTGGCCGTCCTCACGCTCTCCACGCCGTTGGGCGTGGACAACGCGGACGGCTTCCGCCGCATCGCGCACAGCTTCCGGTTTCGCTAGCATGCGCCGACGCGTCAACCCAGCCCTCTATTCATTGGAGGTCGCCCCACGCGCTGATCGCCCGTGCCGGCGCGTGCGGCTCACGGAAACGGCGCCGTGAGTCGCATCGTTTCCTCCGCCGTGGAGCGACGCTCTCTGGCGCTCGTATTCTGCGGGGTCCTGATTCCGCTCTGTGTCTTCGGCGCGCTGGCCGAGGACGTCTGGAGCCATCAGGGCTTCGGCTGGGATGTGACCATCTTGCGCTTTGTCCACGGCTTCGCCACGCCGGCGCGCGATGCCCTCATGGTCGCGATCAGTCGTGTCGGGGGCGCCGCCGGCGTCGTTCCTCTGGTGGCGGCGGTCCTCCTCGCCCTCCTGATGCGACGCCGGCGCGCGGACGCCCTCTTCGTTGCGCTGGCCTACGGAGGGGCCGTCGCGCTCGACGGCGTGGCCAAGGCGCTCTTCCGCAGCGCGCGACCGCACCTCTGGATCTCGCCGTCGCCCGCGAGCGGGTACGGCTTCCCGAGTGGGCACGCTATGAGCGCGATGGCGTTCGTGGCGGCGCTCGCCGTGCTCGCCTGGCCCACGCGCTGGCGCTGGCCGGTCCTCCTCCTGGGGGGCCTGTTCGTGGGCGCGGTCGGGCTCTCGCGCGTCTACCTGGGTGTCCATTACCCCAGCGACGTGCTCGCGGCGTGGTGCGCGGCGCTCGCCTGGGTCGTGGGGCTGCGCCTCGTCTGGTCAGCGCATCCGGTACGACGCTGGCGTGGCGTGAGGATACCAACCGGCAGACCCGCGTCGCGTCCCGTTGACACAGAACACGCGAGCGGACGCATAGAGGGAGAGGGAGGGACAACGCTATGACGACCATGACGACCCTGACAACGGGGACGCCGGCGAGGGCGACGATCGCGCTGGATCTGCGCGACGTGTTCAAGATCTACCGCGAGGGCGACGGGGACACCGAAACGGTGGCCTTGCGCGGCGTCGACCTGCGCGTGGAGCGCGGCGAGGT